>ENA-ORLW01002149-ORLW01002149.1-human-gut-metagenome-genome-assembly--contig:-NODE-2149-length-18546-cov-7.465158_pt1 | contig 18546 bp, 10 predicted proteins | sample MGYA00243017_ERZ508829 | MGnify/ENA primary metagenome ERZ508829 (study PRJEB26277, sample SAMN04329776) | human gut metagenome | biome: human-associated habitat | host: Homo sapiens | place: USA...
CAACACGAAGTGGATGCTGGGTGCCGCAACCCGGACCTGTCACGCGGAGCGTGACTGAGGGGTTTAACGTTCCATAAAAATTTCCTTCCCCCTGCAATAAACGAGCCGTCCGTTCCGTATTCATTACAGAACGGGCGGTTTTTCGTCCATAGTACAGGAGGTATATTTCTTATGAAGATTCTGAATACAATGCTGGGCCGTCAGGCCATTGCCGCAGCCCTGGTGCTGTCCCTTGCCATCCCCATGAGCGTCGGCGCATTTGCCGAGGAGCCTGCCGCTGCGGCTGCCACCGATGACACCGTTGTTGCAGGCTACCTGCCCCCGCAGGACGAAAGCGTGATGCTTCAGGGCGAGATCGCGCTGCACAGCGGAGACGTTGCCGTGGGCGAGACCGATCCCGCCTACGGCGGCTACGGCGCACCGGAGGGTGACCCCATTCAGGGCGACATCATGCTGATCTCCGCTGACGAGGCAAAGACCACCGAAGCCCGGTACACCGTCAAAGGCCTGCTGGGCCGTCAGGTCCTTTACACCGCCCGGCAGGAGGGCCGTGTCCTGACGCTGGACGTGCCGGACTGCGCCGCCACCTTCCGCACCACCATTCAGGACATGAAGACCCTGATGGAGCAGGGCGTGTCCACGCTGGTGCTCACCACGGAGAAGGGTTCCACCACCCTGAACCTTTCCCTGCTGTGTGAGGGCCAGACCGACACCCAGCGGGTGGTGCTGCGGCAGCTGGGCAACAGCGCTTTCCTGACGGTCGGCCTGCGCTGCCGCCGCGACCTCATCGTGGGCCGCTGAGTGGGGTGTGTTCCCCTTTCCTGAAGCTTAACAGAAACACAGCAGGAGCGCTCTGCCGGTATGACCCGGTGGGGCGCTCCTGCTGTGTTTGGGAAATATCAGAGGATGTCAAATTTTACTGCGCATTCTGCTTGAGGTCCTGTGCCTTCTTCCAAGCACGCAACACGCTGATCTTGGTAACCATGTTGTCCGGATAGAACTTCACCTGTTCAGGGGGCAGCTCTGTATCCTGATCGTTCAGGTCAGGCATGAGGTCGTGCTCCATAGCCCAGCGGGCAGCATGCTGCAGATCCATATCCTGCTCTTCCTGGCCAACATCGGGGTAGAGGATCTCAGATTCCGGCATAGGCTTGCCTGCATCCTCCCACAGCATCATTGCAAGAGCACTGCGGTTGCTGGGGAAGTAAGGCAGACCCCACATCTGGCCCACAAGATCGGTGCCCAGCGTGTAGCCGACCAGTGCACCGCCAGCCACAACAGCCGTACCGACAATGATGGGGCCAACAACATCAGAACCATCCTCAATGTCAGCGCTGCGGTACTGTGCAGCCACATCCACATCACCATTCATGGTAAAGGTAATGGACTCTGCCTTGTAATCCTGATCCAGCGGCAGTTCAAACTTGCCGGTAGACCAGAGATCAAACACCATACCCTCGGGAACCTTCGTCTGGTCCAGCGTCACGGTGACTTCTGCACCATCCGGCACAAGGCAGGTCTGCTTGCCGCTGGCCTCATCGGTGCTGGTTTCCAGTGTATCGGTCACATCAATGTCGCCGTTTTTCACAGCAAAGGTGCCGCCGGTCACGGTCAGGGTATGATTGACGACAGGCTCATCCTTCTTCCACTGTGCCGTAAACACCTCATCACCCGTCAGGACAAGCTCACTCTCAGCTTTATAGAGCTTACCGTTAAGGCTCAGCCAGCCAGCAAACTGGTAGCCTTCTCGTGTGGGAGCTGCTGCAAGCGTCACGTTCTCTTTTTCATGGGAAAAAGCATCTTTGTAGGCAGTTTCGTCGCCAGTGCCTCCATTCAGGTTGTACTGGAGGCGGTACACACTGGCAGTTTCCTGATGTTTTTCCAACTCCCGGTGGCAGTAATCGCAGGTCTTCGTTACATCCCGCCACTCATTTCGCTCATCGAACTTTGTCCACTCCGAATAGGTGGTGGTAAAGGCCTTGTCATGCTCACCATCGGTATAGGAGTGTGTCTGCATCTCGCCGTTTGTCCAGACCAGCTCACCGTTCAGATGTACATCTGTTTTACCCTTGTTGTTAGTAGCTGCTTTACCGCCATAGCCGAACACCTGCGAACAGGTCGTTGTATCCCGGGCAGCCGTGACATGGGGATCGGTGATATTGATGATGTACTTATGGCTGCCCATGTTGCTGTCGTTGATGTTCAGCGCAGTTTTATTGTTACTGAACATTGATACATAGGACTGGAAGTTGGAATTCACGGTGCAGTTGTTAAAGTTAACCGTGATGTCATGGGCTCCTGCACTGTAATCCGTGTAAACATTGATCGCTTTTCCGTTCGCATTGAAGGTGCAGGTATCAAATGTCATGGTCGGGGAACAATACGTCCAGAGTGCATAATTAGAGCTTGGTGCATTGAAGGTCGTATCCTTGAACACTGCACTGGTATAGCCCCAATAGTCTGTCTTGCCGTTGATGACGCAGTTTTCCACCACTGTATTGTCAATACGGATGAAGCCCAGATAATCTACCTTGCCGGAGCGAAGCGTCATATTTTTGAAGGTGACTGTTTTGGCACCATCAAAGCTGTAATCGCCGTTATATTCTGTGCCGAACTTGTTCGGGTCCGGCACCTCATCACCGATATTCCAAGCCGTTTTGTCAGTTCCCTGCCCCACAAAGGTCAGGTCTTTTCCCTGGGTGCTACCAACGCTGGGGACACCGTACAGTGTATAATTGCCCTCGCCAAGCTCGATGGTATCACCGCTCTGTGCCTCTGCCACAGCAGTTGCCAAAGACGTATATGTCGTACCCGTTCTTTTGTTCCGTACTTCTCCGGTGCCGGGTGCGTCATCCGCAAAAGCCAGCATGGGAAGCATCTGAAGCATCATTGCCACTGCCAGCAGGGCCGCCAAAAACCGGTTCTGACTTTTCTGTTTCAACTTTCTTCATTCCTTTCATCGCTATTTGCATTTTTGCAACGGATTCCCCGCAAGGAACCCTCCAGATTCCTACCGCACTGTCACCTCCCCTGTAGGTTCCATTTTCCGCATTGCAGGTCTCAGCCAGGTTGCTGAGTGCTTTGTTCTCAAAGGAATTTCTTGTCATTTCATTATACCCCCCCTATATTAAAATCAAGTACTTTGAAAACTTTTGTCAATATTCACAAATCAGGCATCCTCTTTCGGTCATTTCCACGAAACTGCCTTTGACAAAGAAAAAAGCGGCCTGCCAGTGACTGACAAGCCGCAAAAATATTGCCCTATTCCAGATGAAAAGCTGCTGGCTGCATGGGGCCCAGCTTTTTTGCCGCAAACAGCAGAAGCCCCCCGCCGGTTCTCCCGGCAGGGGGCTTCTGCTGTGGCAGTTTATGGGTAAACAGAGAGTGGATATCAATTGAGAATGGGATTCAGGATCTCGACCAGTGCATGATACTGGGTGGCGTAAGCTTCTGCGCCGTCCTTGGGGCGGCCCGGCTCGGCCATCTCGGACTTCATCTTCTCGACGATCGGGTTATTCTCAAACTGGAGCTTCTGGCTCTCACCGCCTTTTGCTCCTGGTGCAAAGAAATCAAACATCGCCAGGTGGGGCTCCAGTGTCAGGAAGCCGTGGTAGCCCTCCTCGCAGAAAGCACGGCGAAGCAGCTCAGGGATCTTGCCAAGGCCGGTGCCTGCGGGCACATTCAGCAGGTAGCCGGGCAGAGCATCCTTGATGTGGATATAAGCGATCTGGTCATGGAGCAGTTCCCAGCACTCCGCGGTGTCCTGCTCACACTGGACAAAGTTGGCAAAATCGAACGCCGCCTTGAAGTGGGGGCAGGCCAGCCGGTCGAACAGCAATTTGCAGCGGGCACCGGTGTCTCCGTAGATGCCCTTCTCATTTTCATGGAGCAGGACAATGTCATGCTTCTCCGCGATCCGGATGAACTGACGCAGCTTATCCAGCACCACATCGGTATAGCTGTCTGCATCGGCATCCTTGGGGATGAGGAAGCTGAACATCCGGATAAAGGAGCAGTCCAGCAGCCTGGCCGTTTCGCAGAGTGTTTCCAGCTGCTCCAGCTGCTTGGCAAAGCCCTCTTCATCGTCCACCTCCACCTTGCCGATGGCCGTACCCAGGCTGGATACGCCCACGCCTGCGGCCCGCAACTTCGGCAGAAGAACGGTGCGTACTTCCTCGGGGGTGTAATCGGCAATGCCCTTGTGCTCGGCGCTGCGGATGCAGATATACTTCATCCCCAGATCCGTCACAGTTTTGAGCTGCTGGTCAAAGTCCTGGCTGATCTCATCCGCAAAACCGGAAATTTTTTCGTAAACGCTCATAAGACACACCTCATTCAACGATCTTTGTTTTCCGAACATAACAGCACTGTTTCTGGCTTGTAGTATACCACTCTTCCGGGAGCTGTGTTATAATAAATCGAAGGAAAATATCAAAATTCAAAGAACGTTCATAAATTCAACGCAACCGCCAAACAAGGAGGCACGTTCTTGTGCAATTCAACGAAAAAGAAAAAGTTCTCCAACTTTTTTCGGAGAGTGGGCGAGAAAACGCGGAGGGCTATTTGGAAGCCTGTTCAAGCAGCAGGAAGGGCTGACACCCCGCCAGTACCGCCTGCAGCAGCGGCAGCTGGGAAAATAACAGCAGAAGCCCCCCGCCGGGAGAACCGGCGGGGGGCTTCTCTGTATGCGAATGAGGAATTACTTCTTTGCCAGGTACTTACGGATATCGATGGCCACAGCCACGATGATGACAAGGCCCTGGACGATATAGGTGTAAGAGGAGTTGACGTTCATAAACTGCAGAGCGACCTTCATCAGCTCAAAGACCAGAACGCCGACCAGAATGCCGGGCACGGTGCCGACACCGCCGGTGGTGGAAACGCCGCCGATGGTAGAAGCCGCAATGGCATCCAGCTCATAGCCCATTGCAGTGTTGACGGATGCGCCGCCGGACTTTGCAGCCAGCAGGCAGCCTGCCAGACCGAACATGCAGGAGGCCAGGATGTAGATGCGGATCTTGGTGGCGTAAACGTTGACACCGGCAACCTCAGCAGCAGCTTCGTTGCCGCCGATGGCGTACATGTACTTGCCGTGACGGGTCTTGTTGTACAGGAACCAGAAGCACACAGCTACGACCAGGGCGATCCAGATCAGCACGGGGACCTTCAGGATGGTGTTGGAGGCCAGAGAGGTAAAGTTCTTGTTCAGGGAGCCGATGGGGGTACCGCCGGTGTAGACCAGGCAGATACCGTAGACGACCTGCTGCATACCCAGGGTAGCGATAAAGGGCTGGACCTTCAGGTAAGAAACGACCAGACCGTTGCACAGACCCACGATGGCGCAGATGGCAATGACCAGAATGAACACCACAGGGGTGGGCAGAGTGGGCATGTTGGGGTAGAACTTACCGGCAGCGCCCTCAGTCTGCGCAAAGATGCAGGCCAGGCAGGCAGCAAAACCAGCCAGACGGCCTGCGGACAGGTCGTTGCCGGTGGTGATCAGACAGCCGGAGATGCCCAGCGCAATGATGTAGCGGATGGACACGTTCTTGAACAGGTTGATCAGGTTTGCAGGTGCAAAAAAGTTCGGGTGGATGATGCCGACGAACAGAGAGACGAGCAGCATCAGAACGATAATGGCGTTGTTGCCCAGCCATTTCTTTACGGATTTACCCGTTAATTTCTTGGTAGCTTCCACAATAGACAGCCTCCTTGTTTACTGATTGGCCGCTGCCGTTTCGGGCGCGGTCTCAAACTGGGTAGCCAGCTCCATGATGTTCTCCTGGGTCGCGTCCTTGCCGTCGATGAAGCCGGTGACGCGGCCATCGCACATGACCATGACGCGGTTGGACATGCCAATGATCTCGCTCATTTCAGAGGAGATCATAATGATGCTCTTGCCCTGCTTGGCCAGATCGGCAATGATGCAGTAGATCTCGTACTTTGCACCAACGTCGATGCCGCGGGTGGGCTCGTCCAGGATCAGAACATCGGGGTTATTTGCCAGCCAGCGGGCGATCAGCACCTTCTGCTGGTTGCCGCCGGACAGGCTCTTGATCTGGGTCTTGGGGCTGGGCACCTTGATGGCCATCTTTTCCTTATTGGTCGCCACCAGATCCAAAATCTTCTTGTCATCCAGCATGATGGGGCCCTTGCGCAGAGCGTCCAGCGATGCAATGGAGATGTTGTCGGCCACGCTCAGCACACCCATGATGCCGGTTGCGCGGCGGTCCTCGGTCAGCAGAGCCACGCTCTTCCGGATGGCATCGCGGGGCTGCTTGATGTGGACCTCTTCACCCTTGATCCACACCCTGCCGGAGGTGTGTGCACGCAGACCAAAGATGCCTTCCATCAGCTCGGTGCGCTGTGCGCCCACCAGACCAGCCACGCCCAGGATCTCGCCCTTTTTCAGCTCAAAGCTGCAATGGCGGAAGGAGCGCGGATGGATGGAGGTGAAGTCCTCCACCTTCATCATCACTTCCTCGGAGGGGTGGTTCTCCAGCGGCGGGAACAGATTGGACAGCTCACGGCCGACCATCTTGGCGATGATCTGCTCCTTGGTCATGTTGGCAACGTCCCACTTGCCGATGTAATGGCCGTCACGCATGATGGTCACTTCGTCAGCAATGACCTTGATCTCGTCCATCTTGTGGCTGATGTAGACCAGTGCAACGCCCTGCTCCTTCAGCTCACGCATGATGCGGAACAGCGATTCCACTTCGTTGGCGGTCAGGGAGGAGGTGGGCTCGTCCAGGATCAGCACCTTGCAGTTTGCGGAAACAGCCTTTGCAATTTCCACCATCTGCATCTGGGCAATGCTCAGGCTGCCCAGCTTTGCGTGGGAATTGATCTGCAGCTTCAGCTTCTTCAGCAGTGCATCGGTATCGGCATACATTTTGCTGTGGTCCACAATGGTGATGGGGCCAATCTTTTTGGTGGGGTAGCGGCCCAGCCAGATATTCTCAGCCACGGTACGGGCCGGGATGGGCTGCAGCTCCTGATGCACCATGGCAATGCCGCGGCCCAGTGCTTCCAACGGGTTCGCAATAACGACCTTTTCTCCCTCGTATTCGATCTCGCCCTCGTCCATCTTGTAAATGCCGAACATGCACTTCATCAGGGTGGACTTACCGGCACCGTTTTCGCCCATCAGGGCCATAACTTTACCGGGGCGGAGCTCCAACTGCGCGTGGTCCAGCGCTTTTACGCCGGGGAAGGTCTTGACCACGCCTTTCATTACCAGACGGTATTCTGACATTCCGCAGAGCCTCCTTATCTTGCAATTTGCAGGCCGCGCGGTGCGTCCTTTCCAAAAGAAGGCGCGTGCGCCCGAGAGAAATCTCGCACGCACGCGCTTTTAAGCTTTTACCAAGCCATAGGACTCACTGCGTACCTTGCAAACGTGAGTTTTGTGCTACAGGAATTAGAGGTACTGTGCTGCGTTCTCGGCAGTGACCTTGACGTAGTCGACCCAGTAGTACTCCTCAACGTCCTTGCCCTCAACAAACAGCTGAGTAGCCTCGGCAGCCTTGGTAGCCTGGCCCACGTCGTCGTTCAGAACGGTACCGGTCATCTTGCCGTCAACAACGTTCTGGACAGCCTCTTTCAGTGCGTCAACACCGACCAGGTAGATGTCCTTGCCAACGGTACGGCCAGCCTGCTCGATGGACTGCAGAGCGCCCAGAGCCATTGCGTCGTTGTTGCAGAACACAACCTCGATCTTCTCGCCGTACTGTGCCAGAGCGTTTGCAACGTCCTGCTGTGCGGTGGTCTGATCCCAGTTGTCCAGGTACTCGTACAGGCACTCCACTTCCTTGTCGGCATCGGTCAGAGCCTTGATGGAGTACTCGGTGCGGTACTGAGCATCGATGTTCTCGGGGTCGCCCTTGCACATGATGTAGGTGATCTTGCCGTCGCCGTTGATATCGCCCTGGGTCTCGGTCTCCAGGATCAGCTCGCCCTGGTAAGTACCGGACTGACGTGCGTCAGCGCCAACGTAGCAGCACTTGCCTGCGTAGGAGTCCAGAACAGCCTTCTCGGGCTCACGGTTGATGAAGACGATGGGAGTGCCGGAGGGAGAAATGGTATCCACGATGGTCTGTGCAGAGGTGGTCTGAACAGGGTTGATGATCAAAACGTCAACGCCCTGCTGCAGGAAGGTGTTGATCTGCTCGGTCTGGGTGTTCTGGTCGTTCTTGCCATCAACGATGGTCACGGCGTAGCCCTTATCCTTCAGGTACTCTTCCAGGTCGGTGCGGTACAGGGTCATAAAGTTATCAGCAAACTGATAGATGCAGACACCGACGTTTGCGCTGCCGGTTGCAGCCCCAGAAGCAGCTGCAGAAGCAGCTGCAGAAGAAGCAGCAGTGGAGGAAGCAGCAGTGGAGCTGGAGGAGCCGCCGCAGGCGGTCAGAACGCCGGCAGCACCCACAACAGCAGAAGCCTTCATAAAGTCACGACGGGAAATCATTTTCATAATCTTGTTCTCCTTCATTCGCATATCACAGCATCTCATGGAATATACTTACATGTATGTTCCATGGTTTCTGTTTGTATTATAACCATCTGGAAAATCATTCGCAATGGGACAAGTTCACAAGATTCCGGTCATTTCTTTGTGCATTCTTCACAGTTTATATTGTTGTGTACAACATTCTTTTTGCTATGAAGCACAAAATCAGTCAAAAATGCAACATACATCCAAATTCCATGCCAAAAATCCATAAATCCTTTCAAAAAGGTTACAACATCGTTCTGTTCATGCAACAAATTTCTCTGTACAGAAAATGCCCGTTTTTTCCCGGGAGTTTTGCACAAAACGTACATTTCCGGGAAAAACCGGGCATTTTTTTCATTTTTCACTTTTCTTTGTGTTCGCGGCGGTAGCGGGTGGGGGTGACTCCCAGCGTCTTTTTGAAGATCTTTGTAAAATAATTCACGTCCAGAATGCCCACTTCCTCGGCCACGGCGGCAATGGTGTGGTTGTTCTGCACCAGCAGCTGGGCCGCGCGGTTGACGCGCTGGGTGTTGATATAATCGATCAGGGTGCTGCCGGTCTCCTGCTTGAACAATGCCGACAGGTACGATGGGCTGATGAAGCACATTGCGGCCAGACTTTTCAGCGTCAGCGGCTCGGCCACGTTCAGGTTGACGTAGTTCATCACCTTCTGCACCGCGGGCGAATACTCCTTCAGCGAGTAGCGGCGGACATAGGCACAGTAATCCCGCGTCATCTGCCACATCATCTCGTTGGGCACCTCGTTGGCTTCCTCAATGATGCGGCTGTACTTGCTGGAAATGGCATCAATATAATAGGGATGCACCTTGCTGGGTTCAATGGCCTTGCGCAGCAGGGTGTTCAGCACGATCATCTTGTTCTTCTGCTGGTAAAGTGTCCCCTCGAACCGGCCGCCATAGGTAAAGCGGGAGTGCTGGTGCATGGCCTCGATGGCGGCTTCCTCATCGCCCCGGGCCACCGCGTCCAGAATGCGGTTCTCCGATTCATACCGCTGCTCCAGCATGGTGACCGGGATCTCCTTCTGGAACTCCGGCTCGTGGAAATAGCGGGTATCCGGGTGGAACTGGAAGGGCAGGAACTCCTTCAGCTCCTGCACCGGGACAGTGCAGCCGAACATCGTATCCACCACAACCCGCAAGGCTCCATAGAAATCACTGGCCTCCAGGATCTTCACGCCGTTGTAGTACTCCTGCACAGCGGCCTCTCCGGCTTCCCCCAGATAGCGCCTGACCCATTTGCGGGCGCTCGGGGTGCGGGGGCCCACCGTCCAGGGTCCAATGAGAAAGACCGTGTTTTTTTCATCGGGGATGCGGAACAGGGCAAAGTGCAGCTCAAAGGTACCCTCCACCAGCAGCAGGGTATTCTCAGGGGTGCTGTCCAGCAGCAGCTGGCCAAACTCCTGCCAGTCGAACTGGGGGTCCAGCGATCGCCGCAGGCCGTAGTCAAACTCTTCCAACCCCTCAAAGGGCGGGGTGACCCGCCGGGTCGGGATATTCTGCACCGCTGCCAGCTTTGTAAGGATCTGCAAGGGATCCACCCGCATCGTACACCGCTCCTTTTTCCTGTTGTTCCGTTCGTGCCATTGTGTCATTCCTGATATATTAGTATACATCAATTTTGAAGCAGAAACAAGCCGCCCACAGGAATTTCCCGTGGGCGGCTTGATCCGTTTCCTTACTTATTATGGCGCTGTGCCAGTGCGGCCACGTTCTCCTCCACCTTCTGTTTGGTCAGGGGGTAGATGAAGAACAGGCTCAGGGCCACGGCCACGAAGCCGATGGCGGGGGCAATGCAGGAGATGTTGAAGATGCCCATGGTGACCTCCGGGTCAAAGGCAGTGGCAGCGCTGTAGCCGATCATGGTCAGCAGGCCGCCGGTCAGGCCGGAAGAGAACGCCTGACCCAGCTTGCGGGCAAAGGAGTAGACCGCATAGATGGTGCCGTCCTCACGGATGCCGTTGCGGACCTCGGAATCATCGATGACATCGGTGATCATTGCCCAGATGATGGTATTGAAGAAGCCCAGGCAGATGAAGGCGGCGCAGAAGAAGCCGACATAGACCCAGACATTGGTGGGCTTGAGAACAAAGCAGATGACCTCCAGCACCGTGGCCACGATGCAGGATACGGTGGCCAGCTCTTTTTTACCGAACCGGTTGGCCAGCTTGGAGGCAAAGGGTGCGCAGACGAGCAGGATCAGCACGCTGCTCAGCAGAGAAGCGGTAGACTGGGCGGCGGCGCTGCCGTAGAAGTTGGGGAACACATAGCCTGCCATGCCCTGCATGGTCAGCATGGCCAGCAGCAGGAAGAGGGCGGCAGCAATGATGCCCAGCAGGGCACGGTTGGTGAACACGCTCTTGAGCATCTTGCCAATGTCCATCTTGCTGTTGTTGGCGGGCACATCCACACGCTCACGCACCAGGTTAAAGCAGAGCAGGTAGCAGAGGATGGCGCAGACAGAGAAAACGCCTGCAATGATGGTCATACGGCTGCCGGAGAGGACCGTCTGACCATTGACGGTGACGTAAGCCACCATGGGAGTGCCAACGCCGATCACAAGGCTGGCCAGGGTGCTGCCGATGGTACGCCAGGTGGACAGCTCTGCGCGGTCCTTGGGGTCAGCGGAGATGGCAGAGGCCATGGAGCCGTAAGGGATGTTGACGGAGGTGTAGAAAATGGAGCCCCACAGGATATAGGTCACAAAGAGCCATGCCACCTTGAAGCCGTAGGACATCCCGGCCAGACCGGACTGGAAGATGAGGAAGGATGCGATGGCCACAGGGCCGCACATCCGCTTGAGCCAGGGGCGGAACTTGCCGTCCTTGGTGGGTTTGGAGCGGTCCACGATCTGGCCCATGGTCACATCGGTAAAGGCATCCACAAAGCGGGCGATCATCATGATCATGCCCACAACACCGGCGCTCACGCCCATCACGTCGGTATAGAACTTCATCAGGAAGCTGGACGACAGGATAAAAGTAAAATCGTTGGCGAAATCGCCGAACATATAGCCGACCTTGTCCCGCATCCCAAACGGGGTGGTCTTTTGCATTTCATTTGCCATTGTATTCTCCTTCGGTGGTCAATTCAAACGGCACAGCGCTTCTTCTGCTGTATCCAAGTTTGTACTCCAATATTATGACAAACTTTTATCAAAAAATGTTAGAATATTTTTTAGGTGAATTCGTACAATTTTAAGGTATTGTTTTTATACATTTTCACAGTTCGTTCACATTCTGTTTTTCCTCTTTTTCCCAGCATTTACTTTTTGTGGCACTCTTTACGGAAGTTTTTAAACCAGGCCGGAGATAATAGGTATTCTGCCCAGAGCAGCGCCTGTTTTCCTGAAAAAAGTCTGGATTTATTCAAAAATCTTTCTATCCCTTTTATAAAATTTCTGTCATACTGGGTATAAAGACAATAAACGCCCCTGTGGCACGCAAAATGCCGCCGGGCTGATGAATGTGAGGTCATCCTGATGAACCGCTCCCTGCTGTATCCCCGCGCTACCACCACCCGCCGTCTCATCGGCCTGGACGGGATGTGGCGTTTCAGCTTCGACCCCGAGAGCAAGGGTGTGGAGGCCGGATGGGCGCTCGAACTGCCCTCCTCTCTTTCCATGCCGGTGCCCGCCTCCTTCTGCGACCTGTTCACCGACAAGGCCTCCCGCGAATACTGCGGTGATTTCTGGTACGAGACCAGCTTTTTTGTCCCTGCGGAATGGAGCGGTTGGGACATCGTTCTCCGGTTTGGCTCGGTCACCCACCGGGCCCGGGTCTTCGTCAATGGCGTGGAGGTGGCCCAGCACGAGGGCGGCTTCCTGCCCTTTGATGCCACCGTGACCAACATCGTGCGCTACAACCAGTTCAACAAGCTCAGTGTTCTGGCGAACAACGAGCTCAGCGAGACGATGCTGCCCGCAGGCACCACACGCACCCTTGCGGATGGCAGAAAGATCGCCGCCCCCTACTTTGATTTTTACAACTACGCCGGCATCCACCGGCCCGTCTGGCTGATGGCCCTGCCCAAGGAGCGGGTGCTGGACTATTCCACACGATACCGCCTGACCGAGACCGGGGCCGAGATCGACTATACCGTGTCCACCAACGGCACCCACCCCGTGACTGTGGAGCTTTACGACGGCACCACCCGGGTGGCCGAAAGCTCCGGCACCACCGGCACGCTGGTGGTCAAAAACGCCAAGCTGTGGAATGTCCACGCCGCCTATCTCTACGATCTGGTCATCCGCATCCACGAGGGCAGCGCGGTGGTGGACGAGTATCTGGACCGGATCGGCATCCGCACCTTTGAGATCCGGCACGGGCGTTTCCTGCTCAACGGCAGCCCGGTCTATCTGAGGGGCTTCGGCCGGCACGAGGATGCCGACATCCGGGGCCGTGGGCTCGACCTGCCCACCGTCAAGCGGGATTTTGAGCTGATGAAGTGGATCGGCGCAAACTGCTTCCGCACCAGCCACTACCCCTACGCTGAGGAGATCTACCAGATGGCCGATGAGGAGGGCTTCCTCATCATTGACGAAGTCCCCGCCGTGGGCTTTATGCAGAGCACGGCCAACTTCCTGGCCGCCAATCAGGGCAACGGCAGGCAGCAGGGCTTTTTTGAGAAGGAGACCACGCCTGCGCTGCTCAAGAACCACAAGGCAGCCCTGACCGATATGATCGACCGGGACAAAAACCACCCCTCGGTCATCGCATGGAGCCTGCTCAACGAGCCTCAGTGCACCAGCGCGGGCACTGAGGAATACTTCAAACCCCTGTTCGAGCTGGCCCGCCGCCTCGACCCCCAGAAGCGCCCCCGTACTTATACGGTCCTGATGACCAGCCTGCCCGACACCAGCAAGGGCCAGCGTTTTGCCGATTTCGTCAGCCTGAACCGCTACTATGGCTGGTATGTACTGGGCGGGGCCGGGCTGGCAGATGCCGAAGCCGCCTTCCACCATGAGATGGACGGCTGGGCAAAAGTCCTGCATGGCCGCCCGCTCATCTTCACTGAGTACGGCACCGACAACCTGAGCGGTGCGCACAAGCTCCCCAGTGTGATGTGGAGTGCCGAGTACCAGAATGAATATCTGGAGATGACCCACTCCGTGTTCGACCACTACGATTTCGTGCAGGGTGAGCTGGTGTGGAATTTTGCCGATTTCCAGACCACCGAGGGCATCCTGCGGGTGGACGGCAACAAAAAAGGCATCTTTACCCGCCAGCGCCAGCCCAAGGATGCGGCGTACCTCTTCCGGGAGCGGTGGACAACGCTGCCGGTCGATTTCAAGAAGCGAAAAAAATGATCCCAGAAAACAGCAGCGCCCTGCCGGTTTGCCCCGGCAGGGCGCTGCTTGTTTGATATGCTTTTTACTTGATGCAGCTCGAACACGGGCTGTACCCTGCCGCAATGGCCTCCTCGTAGCTGGAGAAGAGGATCTGGTTCTTCTCCGCAGGGAGGTTGGCACAGCTGGGCAGGTGGAACTTTTTGCTGTTCACGTTGCCAATATACCCCTGCTGTGCGGTGGACGCTGCCGCCGGGTCGGTGGGGTTAAGCTCGGCATCGGTGGCCGTTTTCTCGGTGCGGATGGTATAGTTCTGTCCATCGGAACCGATCACAATGGCCCCCAGCAGGTCCGTGCGGTAAACATCCACGCCCGCATCCCGCAGGATGCTCAGGGTCTCCTCGTGGGGGTGGCCGTACTTGTTGTTCACACCGCAGGAGATGATGCCCATCTCGGGCAGGACGGCGTTCAGGAAGATGTAGCTCGTGCTGGTGCTGGAACCGTGGTGGCCCACCTGCAGAACATCTGCCTTCAGGTTGGCACCGCTGTTCACAAGGTCGCGCTCTGCATCCGATTCCATATCGCCGGTGAGCAGAAAGCTGGTGGAGCCGTAATCCACCCTCAGAACGATGGAGGTATCGTTGGTGTTGTCATACTGCGCCACAGGGCCCAGCATGGTCACAGTGGCGCTGCCCAGCGGCCAGACCGTGCCCGCAGCGGGCACTTCCACCTGCAGGCCCTGCTGCTGGGTGTACTTGACGAAATCCTGAAAGCACTTGGTGGAGGCTTCCGTCACGGGGCTGTACACATGGTCTGCCGGGAAATAGGCCAGCGCAGCGGACAGGCCGCCCACATGATCCTCGTGGGCGTGGGAGCAGAACACATACTGCAGCTCCTCCACACCGAGATTCTGCAGGTAAGAGACGACATAGCTGCCATCGTCCACGTTGCCACCGTCATAGAGCATATACTGGCCGTCACATTCCACCAGCACGCTCAGGGCCTGCCCCACATCCAGGAAGTGCATCTCGAAGTTAGCGGTCTGGCCGTCTCCGGCAGGCTGGGCAGTGCTGACCGTAGGGGTGCTGCTGCCCGGCACCACCGCCGAGGCATCACAGGCGGCAAGGCCAAGGGCCAGCGCCGCCGCAAGGGCCAGAGCGGCAATGCGCCGCCAGAAGCTTACTTTTTCTTTTTTGAAGTTTTCCACGCTGTATTCTCTTTCTGTTGATCATTCTTCGGCTTACGGGGTGCCGTGCCGTTGGGCGCAAAACGTGCGCCGGGGCTGGGCTGGCGGCCGCCTGCGGTGCGGGCCGGAACGGTTCCGCGGCTCTGATTCCTGCCTCCCCTGCCCTTGTTGGGGCGGACAGTATAGGTGCCGTCGTTGTGGATGGTCACCTCGGCAGGCTCGGCCCGGCGGGCAGAGCGCTGGACCGCGCGGCGGCCCTCGGCGGGCACCAGCAGCGGGATCAGATCCTCCCGGTGGGTCATTTTCAGCGCCTTGATGACCTTTTCGGAATTGCGAGGCTCGTAATACTGGAGCAGGGCGCGCTGGAGCGCTTTTCCCTCCGCAGTCTTTTCCACGAACACGGGCTTGAGGGTGTAGGGGTCAAGGCCGGTGTAGAACATGCAGGTGCTCACCGTGCCGGGGGTAGGATAGAAATCCTGCACCTGCTCGGGACGCATGTGGTTTTTGTAGAGATACTCGGCCAGATAGACGGCATCGCTCAGGGTGCTGCCCGGGTGGCTGGACATCAGGTAGGGCACGAGGTACTGCTTTTTGCCCGCCTTCCTGCTCAGCTCGTAGAACTTATCCTTGAACTTGTTGAAGGTCTGGATGGGCGGCTTGCCCATGTAGGCCAGTGTGTTGGGGGCGCAGTGCTCCGGGGCCACCTTCAGCTGGCCGGAGACGTGGTATTCCACCAGCTCCTTGAAGAAGGTGTCGTCCGGGTCGGCCATCAGGTAATCGAACCGGATGCCGCTGCGGATGAACACCTTTTTCACGCCGGGCAGTTCCCGGACACGGCGCAGGATCTTGAGGTAATCGCTGTGGTCCACGATCATGTGGGAGCAGGTGGTGGGGGCCAGGCAGTGCTTGCCGCCATTGCACATACCCCGCAGCATCTGCTCCCGGCAGGACGGGAACCGGAAGTTGGCGGTGGGGCCGCCGATATCGTGGATGTAGCCCTTGAAATCAGGCTCGTGGGTCATCCGCTCGGCCTCGGCCACAATGCTGTCGGCACTGCGGCTGGTGACCCGGCGGCCCTGATGCAGCTGGATGGCGCAGAAGTTGCAGCCGCCGAAGCAGCCGCGGTTCTGGATGATGGAGAACTGCACCTCCCGGATGGCAGGCACGCCGCCCATGCTCTCGTAGATAGGGTGGTAGCGGCGGGTGTAGGGCAGCGCATACACCTTGTCCAGCTCCCAGCGCACCAGCGGCTTTGCCGGGATGTTCTGCACAAGATACTTTTCACTCTGCTTCTGGACAATGATCTGGCCGCTGACCACATCCTGATTGTCCATCTGGATGCGGCAGGCTTTGGCGTAGGCCACCTTATCGGAGGCCACTTTCCGGAAACCGGCGCACTCCACATACTTTTCGGGCAGGTGGTCGAAGTCGGTCAGGTAGCAGGTGCCGTCCACATCGGTGATGGACTCCACCGGCTCCCCTGCCGCCAGCCGCCGGGCGATCTCCACGGTCTGGTGCTCGCCCATGCCAAAGCTGATGAGATCGGCTCCGGAGTCCTCTGCAATGCTGGGCAGAACGGTGTCCAGCCAGTAATCGTAGTGGGCAAACCGACGCAGAGAAGCCTCCAGACCACCCAAGATCACAGGCAGGTCGGGGTAGGCCTCCTTGGCCAGCCTGGTGTAAACGGTGGCGCTGCGGTCAGGCCGCGCGCCGCCGATGCCGCCGGGAGAGTATTCGTCCTCGGCACGCGGAATTTTTGCCACGGAGTAGTGGCTCACCATGCTGTCCACGTTGCCGCCGCCGATGAAAAAGCCGTACTTCGGCCTGCCGAACCGCTTAAAGTCCTCGCAGTCGGAATAACGGGGCTGGGCCAGCACGCCGACCTTATAGCCCTCGGCCTCCAGCAGGCGGCTGATGATGGCTGTGCCAAAGCTGGGGTGGTCAACGTAGGCATCGCCGCCCACCACCACGAAGTCCAGCTGATCCCACCCCCGGGCTTCCATGTCCGCCCGGCTGATGGGAAGAAATTCGGTGTAGATCTGGGGAGAAGTGTTGTCCATTTACTGATATCCTCATTCTTGGTTGAACACGGGCAGCGTCCTCGCCCTCTCAGTCCGCTTCGCGTCCAGCTCTCCCAAAGGGAGAGCCTCTGGCGAAACCGGAAACTTTGCCGGACTGCCAAGGCCTCTCCCTTTGGGAGAGGTGGCAATGCGTCAGCATTGACGGAGAGGGCGAGTGCGCTTTTGTTTTATTCCTCCGGTTGGTTCATCTGCATTTCCAGCCACTGCTGGCGGCTGATGAGCACGGCGCGGGGCTTTGCGCCCTCGTAGGGGCCAATGATGCTCTTTTGCTCCATCTCGTCCATGATGCGGGCGGCGCGGGCGTAGCCCAGCTTGCAGCGGCGCTGCAACAGGCTGGTGGAGGCCTGACCGGCATCGATGACCACCTCCACGGCCTGCTTGAACATGGGATCGCTGTCCGGCTCTTCGTCCGCATCTGCGCCGCTGCTGCCTTTTTTGCCGTCCTGAATGGCATGCTTTTCCATGGCTTCGATCATGGCTTCGTCGTACTGCACGGTGCCGCTCTGCTTGATGAAGTCCAGCACACGGCTGATCTCCTCATCCCGCACGAAAGTGCCCTGAATACGGGTAGGCTTGGGCGCACCCACGGGCATGAACAGCATATCACCCATGCCCAGCAGCTTTTCGGCACCGGAGCCGTCCAGAATAGTGCGGCTGTCCACCTGACTGGACACTGCAAACGCGATGCGGCTGGGGATATTGGCCTTGATCAGGCCGGTGATCACGTCCACGCTGGGGCGCTGGGTGGCTACGATCAGGTGCATACCGGCGGCGCGGGCCTTCTGGGCGATGCGGCAGATGGAGTCCTCCACATCCTTGCCCACCACCATCATCAGATCGGCCAGCTCGTCGATGATAATGGCGATGTAGGGCATCTTTTCCAGATCAGGCCGTTCTGCGGCCAGCTTGTTGAAAGACTTGATGTCGCGCACATTGTTCTCTGCAAACAGATGATAGCGGCGCTCCATCTCCTGCACCGCGCTGCCAAGGGCACCTGCGGCCTTTTTCGGCTCGGTGACCACCGGCATCAGCAGGTGGGGAATGCCGTTGTACTCGGCCAGCTCCACCACCTTGGGGTCGATCAGCAGCAGCTTCACGTCCTCCGGGCTGGAGCGGAACAGCAGGCTCATGATGATGCTGTTCACGCACACGGATTTACCGCTGCCGGTGCTGCCTGCAATGAGCAGATGGGGCATCTTGCACAGGTCTGCCACCTGTGCCACACCGGCAATGTCCTTGCCAAGCGCAATGCCCAGAGGTGAGGTCATGCGCAAAAAGCTCTGACTCTCGAACACGCTGCGGATATACACCGGGGTCTTTTTGTGGTTGGGCACCTCAATGCCCACGGCAGGCTTGCCGGGGATGGGCGCTTCCATACGCACATCTGCCACCGCAAGGTTCAGGGCGATATCGTCCGCCAGCGAGGTGATGCGGCTGATCTTGACGCCCGCCATGGGCTGCACCTCGTACCGGGTGAC
>ENA-ORLW01002164-ORLW01002164.1-human-gut-metagenome-genome-assembly--contig:-NODE-2164-length-18479-cov-3.747093_pt1 | contig 18479 bp, 27 predicted proteins | sample MGYA00243017_ERZ508829 | MGnify/ENA primary metagenome ERZ508829 (study PRJEB26277, sample SAMN04329776) | human gut metagenome | biome: human-associated habitat | host: Homo sapiens | place: USA...
CAGGTCGCGGTCTACGCTGGTGCGCCCCGCGTCGGCCCTGGGCTTGCGCCCGCTGCGCCAGCCCGTATGCTTGCGCAGCAGGGCGTAGAGCGTCTTGGCGCTCTTGCCCAGGGCCTGGGCCGCCCGCGCCACGATGCGCCCGCGCTCCCCACCTGCCGTGGGGGCCGCGTCCAGCTCACGGGCCACATCGTGCAGATACTGGAGTTGCGCGGCATCCATGTCTTACTCTCCTGCGTCCGCGTCGGGCGCGGGCATCTCTGGCTGCAGGTGGGCGGCAAGGTCTACATCTATGCCGCTGCGCGCGATAACGTCCGCCATGTACTCCGCAAGTATGCTCACGCGGCGGTGCACCTGCATGCAGGAGGCCTCGCTGGCGGCGTCATCCGCAAATATGGCGGCGGCCTGGGCGCACAGGGCTGTGACGGCCTGCTCCACCTCACGGCAGGCGGCGTCCAGGTCGCCCAGAGCCACCTTGTTGCGCTGCAGCTTGATCTGTGTCTTGTCGTCCGGGCGGATGCTGGTGAGCTTGGCTACTTGCTCCTCCAGTCGGTCCAGCTTGTCCGTTTTTTTCCGTGATACCGCCTCCTTGGCATCGAGGTCTTCCTGCAGCGTCTGCGCCCGGGCCTTGGCCCGGGCCAGCTCCAGCCGCAAATCCTCCAGCCGCTCCTTGAGCTCATCCGGCCCCTCTGCCTTGGCCACATCGTCCAGCACGGCCTGTCGCTCCTCCGGCGGCAACTGATTAAGCCCCTTGCGCAGCAGGCGCAGATCCCGATACCCCAGGCCCAGCTTGTCCTGGAGCTCCAGCAGATCCCCGCCAAAGGTGGCGAGGTTTTGCAGATCCTCATCGATCTTGCGCTTGCTGAAGCCGTGCGCGGCGCAAAAATCATCCCAAGTCGCCACGATCATAGTCTCGCCCGTGCGGCGGCTCACTACCGTGGCCCCACGGTAGGCCTTGCTGTCCCGGATCTGCTGGAAAGATTTCAGCATCGCGAGGCGGTTGGACGCCTCGTTGTATTGGAACGCGGCAATCATGCCGGTGGCTTCGGCCAGGCGCAGGTTACTGCTGAGCTCCGCGCGGGGCATGGCCACGCTGTCCTCCCGCAGCTCCGCCACCACGGCGTCGGCCCCGGCAGCGTAACTGTCTGTGGCCATCAGCTCCGCGCCCGCTGCCGTGGGCGCGTCCAGAGATCTGCGCCCGCGCGTGGGACTTGCCAGGGTAACGTCCATATTGCTCATATGTCCTCCTAGATCTGTTTGGCCTGGGACTGCACGCGCGCGTCAAACGCATCGCGTCTGGCCGCCAGGTCGGCCATATAGTCCTGGTACTTGCGCATCAGCGCCACGGGCCTGGTCGTCAGGCACCAGCGCCCGTTGTCCATCTGCTGCGCCCAGCCGGCCTGGCGCAGCGCGTCCAGGTCACGGGATACTGTGTACGCTGGGTAGCCCAGCGCATCCGAGAGCTCCTTGTTGCTGTAGCCATCCAGGATGCGCCCAAACAGCGCCTCTGCCAGGCGTAGGGCGCGCAGGGGTGCGGCATCCGTAGTGCGTGGGGCAGCCATCAGCGCCACCACCTGGGGTTATGGACCAGATCAAACTGAGCATCGCCGGAGGCGTCCGGCCCCGGCAACTTGACCTGATTGAGCGGGATGCCCAGCTTGCGGGCATGGTCAATTTCTGCGGCTACGCCCACGCTCTCGCGTATGCCGTCCAGCAACAGCACCATCAGCGCGTCGCTGGCCTCCAGCATGCGCAGGCACACCTCCTGATATGCCGCAAAATCCGAGGGCAGATCGGCACCCTCTGCGGCAATGGCATGCCCCATGCTTAGCGGCGATATGACGCACCAGCCCTTACGCATGAGCCAGGCTGCGCACTGTGATGCCAGATTTGCCCGCGCCGCCCGTTTTGCCGCATCGGGATGGCTGTAGCTTGTGGCCAGGTACAGCACCGCAGGGTGCTCCCCGAGTGCGTAGGTTGCGTCTGCGAGGCCTGATGGCACCACAAACTGGGCCTTATCCTCGGCAATCCAGGCCTCCGGCACATACCCGGTGTGCGGATGCTCGCAGGCCGGGCAGTGCCAGCTAACCTGCAGCTCAAATTGCGACCCGTTGTTGTAGCGGCGCTCAATGCACGCCACCGCGCCGTCCGGCGGCAAATCCGCGCCGTCAGGGCGATATCTGGCAAATTGGCCTACCCGCAGCAGCTTGCCCTCGTAATCCTTCTTAAACTTGGGAGGCGCAACAACACGCCAATCGATGAGGCAATCGGGGTTACACAGATGCATGCTCATCCTCCATAGGGAGACGGAAATTGCGGTCAATGGTGGACTCTATGATGCTGATGCTGCTCTCGATTACCAAGTTGCACCGCACAATCTTTCCAGAGTCCACGTCCTTGACCAGAATGGACAGAAAGTCCTGTTCGCCAATGGATACGGGTATCATCGGGCCTAACTCTTCGGGATTGCGGGTGACATACTCGGAGGCGGCGGCGGTGGCGCTGCAACCCTCCACCGTTATGCCTTCCTCCTCCCAGGAGTCATTGTCCATATAGTTGTCTTCCGAGATACAAATGTATTTTTTCAGGCTCATAGCTACGCCCCTACCTGATCCTGATCCGGAATCACCAGTCCGTCGACCTGCCCGGCAATGCTCCGCAGCTGCATGATGATCAGCCGCAGCCGCGCCCACTGCTCTGCGCCAAGCCCGCAAGCCATGCCCATCAACTCGTGCGACAGGCCCTCAAGGTCGCGGGACACAGGGGAGGCATATTGCGGCCCGGTCTCGTTATTGATAGTTTGCTCTGTACGCATTTGGGGTCTCCTTTTGCGTTTGGCGCGGAGTCATGTCGGTGGCTTCGCGCTTTTGTTCAGGCTGCGCCAGCGCGGTCAACCACGCCGTCCTTGATGCCCAACAGCACCGCCGCCCGGTGGCTTTCGCCAAACAGGCCCTTGTTGCGGCCGCCCAACACGTCATACACATGGCGCGGCGAAAGCCCGTTCTCCCGCGCCCAGGATGCGATGGATACGCCCTTGCGGGCAAAGTCCCTCCGAACTTCGTCGGGCGTCCGGATTTTTCTGTTTTTCATGGCATACTCCGCCGGTTTTATGTTTCCGGCTCCTCTGGTAGGCTGTAATGCAGAACCACACCTCACCCCGGGACCGCCCCGGGCAACCCAAAGGAGCCGGAAAAATGTTGTCAGCTGATCCTGTCGGGGCTGTGATCTGGAATTTTTTGCAAGGGGCTGAAAAAAATGTTTTTTCAGGTGTTTCTGATAGTCCCTTTGCTGCCCCGGAAATTGAAGCAAAGGTATTCTCGCTGTTGTCATCGTTGGAGCACTTGCGGCTGTCGGAAATCGCACCGTTTAGCGCTGAAGAAAAAATTCTCCTGAAATCCCTGCTTATACAATATATTATGTTTCTTACTATGTTTCCTCATCTGACATTTCCAGAGTATTTTCTGGATGGTTCGGATGACGAGACACTGGGCTTCCACCTGTTGCGCTATATGGCCGAACACCGTTGGCCTTTTCCTCAGATGCGCGGCGGAAGGGAAAACTAGAGAGCGAAAAGGCCGGAATGTCCCTCGGGTGAATTTTTGCCGCCAGCGCAAACGCTTCACGGTGTTGTCCAGTGGGGCTCTTCATAATTCTCCTGCCTTGTGCCTTGCCCCGCCTTCCTGTAGGTAAAAGCTGTCGGCGGGTTTTGGCGTTTGTTGTTAGGAATAAATTATTCGCATGCGAGTAAAATGTCAACCCGTATCTAGATATTGTTTAAAAATTTACCCGGATTAAGCCTATGTCTCTTGGAGCACGGTTAAAAATAATACGTGGCAGCCTTAATCAGGCTGAATTTGCTAGGCGTGTTGGCAGTAGCCAATCTGGAATATCCGCATATGAGAAGGGGCAACGCAAGCCGGACTATGAAACCCTCATGCGGGTATCAAATGGATTTGGTGTCCGCTTGGAATGGCTGCTGACGGGCGAGGGGGAGATGTACGCGGCAGCTGCCCCTGGCGAATACACGACTACCAAAGTAAAAACCTCCGACATGTCGGAGGTTTTAAAAGGCGAAAATTCGCAATCTATTGATTTTACTAGTTGTGACAAAACGGAAAGCTCCGACATGTCGGAGCTTTTGGTAAAGGAGTTCACGGCCCGCTGTCTTCGCCTCTCAGATGAAAACGCTGATCTGCTTCGCCAAAACGGCGACCTGCGGGTGGAGGTGGAGCGCCAGCGCGCCCGCATAGCCGAGCTGGAACGCCAACTTGCGGAGGCTCTTAGCCCACCGGGCGGGCAAGCCTTGCTGGACAAAAGAAACGCCGCAGCCGGGTAGCACTGTGCTGCGGCTGCTGGTAAATATGGCTTTGATAAAATCACGCAGGTAATTTTGAGGAGGCAACAATGAAAATACTGCTTTTTGTCCTGGCTATAACACTCTGTTCTGGAACTGCCTTTGCAGAGGGGCCACAGCTTTTTAAAGATTTTTCATTCGGCCAGCCCCGTGCGGATTTGCTCCAAAAAGCTGGTATGGTGCCCTGTGACGAAGTCGAAAAAGAGGCTCTCTGTCGCGAAGGGCAGAAATTTGCAGGCTTTTCTGATTGGGAACAGCTCTTTTTATTTCGTGGGGGGAAGTTATCCCTAGTCGCACTAACCGGTCCGACCGATGACGACCGATATGTAAAAACGATTGGCACCATAACAAATAACGGTTTTATCCCTGCAGTCCTGCAATCTGGTGATAAATACTTTGACTTCATCAAAGAGGTAAAAGAAAAGGGCAAGGCGGCAGCAGCAGACCTGGCGACCTTTGAGGCTGCAGCCCTTAATGGCGCATCGGGGCTCACCTACACGTTTATTGAAAAGGCAGACGCAAAGGGTGCGGCCAAAACAGGCAGCTTTATCTCCTTTATTGGTGCAGCCCCGCAAACTCTTCGGGCTGTGGAGGTCGAGATAGCAGGCGATGATATGTATGTCCGTTTTTTAGCCCCCAAGGCAGCGCTTGCTGACCAGAAAAAACAAATAGAAGAGCAAAAAGAATCCTTCTAGTTTTTATCCAAAATTAAAAGACCTCCTTGTACGGGCCACCTTATGGTGGCCCTATGCGCATCCGCCATCTGAGGCCCACGAGGCCCGGCGGCCGCTGCCGGGGGCGGGCTGTCCGCCTCTGGCATACAAAACGGAGGTCACCATGCCCACGCTCACTGAATCTTCCCTGATTTACAAAATCTTTCAGACCCTGCGCCCTTTCTATGATTTCCGCGTCCTCCTGCTGATGTGCGTCTGCTTCGGCGTCGGCTGGCTGGTTGACCCCATCGCAACCATGGGGCTGGCCAGCTATATGTGCTATGTCATCGGTATGGCTGGTGCGGCCCTTGCCCTTGTTAAAATCTTGATGCCCTACCTGCGCATCAGCCGATACGCCCGTGCGGCCGTTGTTGACGGCAACGTGGCTGCCGCCCTGGTGGTATTGGCCTATGCCGTTCTTTTGCTGGGCATGCTTGCTCTGCTTGTTATCTGGGGCAAGTAGCTGTGCGCCGCGTACTTTGCCGCGCCTCGGCGCTCCCCGTGCTGGCCGTCCTGTATCTGCCCATGCTCTGGCAGGAGCATCAGGCATACAGCCCGGATTTTTACGACCCTGCAATCTATGCTGGGCAGGTGGAGGCCGAAACCTGCTACGGCCTGACCTCCAGGCGCTGCTGGAACCCACGCACAGAGCTGCGCACCAGCCGTGAGTATGGCTTTGGCCTGGGGCAGATCACCGTCGCTTACGACAGTAAAGGGCGGGAACGTTTTAACAATTTTGCGGATGTAAAAAAATACCACGCAGACCTGGCCAAATGGCGCTGGGAAGATCGCTACGACCCCCGCATGCAGCTGCGTGCCCTAGTCGTCAAGGATCGCATCAACTGGACGGCCATTAAGGGCGCAGCCACAAACGAGGACCATGCCGCCATGATGGTCTGCGCGTACAACGGCGGTCTAGGCGGTCTGCTGCAAGATCGGGCGTATTGCCGCCAGATCCGCGGCTGCGACCCCACGCGCTGGGCCGGCCATGTGGAGACGCACAGCCGCAAGTCCCGCTCAAGCCTTGGCAAGGCCTACGGCGACCGCAGCCCCTACGCCATCAACCGCGCCTATGTGCGCGGCATCATGGGTGAGCGGCGTGAGCGCTACCGCGCGCCATTGGCTACGCTGGCCGCAGGGGGGACGTTATGACCACCATCAAGGCCGTGTTAATCCTCGCGGGCGCGCTGCTGCTCTTGCTGCTCATTGTGGCTGGGGTGCAGACCTGGCGGCTCGGCGATGCCCAGGACAGCATCGCCGCACAGGCCAAGGATATGGACAAAATCAAGGGGGATTTGGCGGATGCCCTGGCTGATGCCGCCCGCTGGCGGCTCACAGCCCAGACCAGGGCCGTATCCGCCGACGCTCAGGCGGACCTCGCGGCAGCCTGCATCAAGCGCGAGGAGCAGACCCGTGCCGATGCCGCCGAACTGACGGACATCCTGTCCAAGGCCCAGCCGCAAATCAGCAACCCGGAGCAGACCGGGAGAGGAGTCGACGATGCAACCCGCCAGCGTATTGCTGCTCTGCTCAATCGCCCTTTGTAGCGCCTGCGCGCCCCGCACCGCCCAGGATGTCCCCGCCCCGGATGTCGTGCTGCCCCAGCGCTGCGCCCGCCCAGCGGCCCCGGCCCTGCCGCAGGTAAGCGGCACGGTGACAATGGATGCCCCGGAGCAGCTCGCCGCCCTGGTCAACCGCGACACGCTCATGCGCCGTTACATCGCCGGGCTGCGCGACGCCCTGGACTGCTACGACAAGCAGGCGGAGGCACAATGACCACATTTGAATTTCTGCGGGCCTTCGGCTGGTTGCTGGGGTTTGCTACCAACGGTCTGCTGCTCTGGATTGGTTGGAGTTTGGGCAAGAAATTCGTCACGCATGAGGCATTCAGTGCCCATGTCGCTGCGGATGAACAGCAAAAAAACGCCACACGAGAACGCTTGGCGGAGCATGACGCCGCGCTAATCGCTATGGCGGACAAGGTTAATGCGATGCCCGGCAAGGACGCCATTCATGCGCTGGAGGTTAACCTTGCCAATATTCGGGGAGAGCAGGCGCGCACCAATGAGGCCCTGCATGGTATGCGCGAAATCATGCGCCGGATAGAGAGTCAAACGGAACTGCTATACCGAGACAGATTGGAGGAAAAATGAGCGCCACCGGAAATGTCATCACCAAAAACCGCCGCTTGGCTATCCTCCGATTTTTGGCCGAAGACGCGGATTACAGTCATAACACCAGTGTATTGCAGGCGGCGTTGGCCCAGATTGGGCACGGCGTGTCGCGCGATGTGGTCGAGGCCGACGCCGCGTGGCTGGATGAGCAGGACCTCGCAACCATCGACCGCGTGGAGGGCCTGCCCGTCACAGTGCTGCGCATTACTGCGCGCGGGCTGGATGTGGCGCGTGGTCTGGCCGTGCATCCGGGCGTTGACCGTCCTCTGCCGAGGTAGCCGCCATGGCCCGTACCAGCAAAATACGCCGCCTGCCGCCCGAATTGCGGGAGCAGCTCCACAGCATGCTCGACGCCGGCGTGCCCCTGGAGGAGATCACCGCCCACCTCAAATCTCTGGGCGCGGATGTCTCCCGCTCCGGTCTGGGCCGTTACAAGCAGCAGGTGGACAAAGTGGCGGCGCGCATGCGTGAGAGCCGCCAGATGGCGGAGGTGCTCATGGACCGCATGGGCGCGGACGCGGCCACCGGCAAGGGCGGCGCTGCCCTCATCCAGATGCTGACCACCCTCACCACGGATTACATGGTGCGCCGTCTTGATGATCCTGATGCCGAAATGGAGGTGGACGATTTGCGCGCACTCTCCCGGGCCATCAAGGAGCGCGCCCAGGCCGCCCTCGCCACACAGGATTTTGACATTAAACTGCGCGAGGCAGCCCGGGCCGCTGCCGAGGCCGATATGCAAAAAGCACTGGACGCCGCAGCCAGCCAAAGCGATACGGCTTCACCGCAAGAAATATTTGAGCGCGTACGCGCCATTTACCGGGGTGAGGCATGACCCCCCAAGCTCCTCGCGCCATTTTGCACTCGTATCAATGCCGTTATGCAGATGATATGAGCCGCTTCAAGCTCGGCATGTTTGCGCGCCAGACGGGCAAAACCTTCACGTCCACCCTGGAAATTGCCGAGGATGTCGTGGCCTGCGAACTGGCAAAGCGCCGCACCCGCTGGGTCATACTTTCGCGCGGCGAACGCCAGGCCAAAGAGGCTATGGACGAAGGCGTCAAATTGCACCTTCGGGCCATGGGTACGGCTTTTGACGCAATGGAGTCAGACTTTAGGCTTGAAGACCGCACCTCGGTAAAAATGCTTGAGGTCATTACCAGGCACGGCAGCCGTATCACAGCCTTGCCCGCCAACCCTGACACAGCGCGTGGCTTTTCGGCCAACGTGTTGCTGGACGAGTTCGCCTTCCACGCAGACTCCCGCAAAATCTGGCAGGCCCTGTTCCCGGTTATCAGTAAGCCCGGCCTGCGCCTGCGCGTGGTCTCCACCCCCAATGGCAAGGGCAACAAGTTTTATGACCTCGTCACCGGCGAGAACGGCTGGTCCAAACATATAGTGGATATTTATCAGGCCGTTGCCGACGGCCTGCCGCGTGACATCGACGAGCTGCGGGACGGTTGCGACGATCCGGACACCTGGGCGCAGGAGTACGAGCTGCGATGGCTGGACGAGGCCAGCGCCTGGCTGCCATGGGACCTCATCAACGCCGCCGAGCACGACCAGGCCGGCCGACCGGACCTGTACACGGGGGGCCCCGTGTTTGTGGGGGTGGACATCGGCCGCCGGCACGACCTCTATGTCATCTGGGTCCTGGAGATGGTGGGCGACGTGCTGTGGACGCGGGAGATCATTGAACGGCGCGGCGCGAGTTTTGCTGAGCAGGATGCGCTCCTTGATGATGTCATGGCCCGCTACCATGTGCTGCGCGTCTGCATGGACAGGACCGGCATGGGCGAAAAACCGGTGGAGGACTCCCAGCGTCGCCACGGCACCAGCCGGGTGGAGGGTGTGCTGTTTACGGCGGCCAATAAACTGCACCTGGCCACCGTCGGTAAACAGGCGTTTGAGGATCGTCGCATGCGCATCCCCTTGGGCAACCAGCCCCTGCGCACTGACCTGCACAAAGTGCAAAGGGTCAGCTCGCCCACGGGCGCGCCCAGGTTTGTGGCGGAGTCTGATTCGAGCGGTCATGCCGACCGCACATGGGCGGGCTTCTTGGCTGTCAATGCCGCCACCGGCCTCCAGGGAGTTAGGCCGGACTATGCCACACCCGCCAGTATGGGGCTCCATGTGCCGGACTCCCTCCCCGCTCGATTTAGGGACCCAGACGCCGCCGCCTATATGCCCTACAGGAGTTACTGATGCCCGACATCCTCACCAATCCCAACGCGGCCCCCACCAGGGCGGACCTTGCCGTGCATGCGGACGGCTCCCTCGACCTCGCCAATTATGTGGCCGAGATACTGCCCAATCCCGATGCCGTGCTTGGCAGCCTGGGCGGCAATGTCAAGGAGTATAGCAAGCTCCGGCGCGATGACCAGGTCGCGGCGCTCATGCAGCAGCGGCAAGATAAGCTGGTGGAGGCGGAGTACGAGGTCGTGCCCGGCGGCAAGGACTCCCGCGATGTGGCGGCAGCGGATTTTTTGCGCGAGCAGCTTGCCGCGATCCAGTTTGATCTGGCCTGCCGCAAAATGCACGGCAGCATCCTGTACGGCTACGGTGTTTCCGAGTGTCTCTGGGGTCGTGACGCCGGGCGCATCACCCTGACAGATATCAAGGTGCGCGCGCCTTGGCGCTTTGGCTACGCCAAAGATGGGCAGCTCAAACTGATTGTCCAGGCGGAGTACCGCCCCATGCCGCCGCGCAAGTTCTGGAATGTCACCTGGGGCGCGGAAGATGACGACAGCCCTTACGGTACTGGCCTTGGCCATGTGCTCTGGTGGCCGGTCTACCTCAAGCGCAATGGTGCGCGCTTCTGGGCCGCCTTCCTTGATCGCTTCGGCGTACCCACCACCAAGGCCACATACCAGCCGGACAGCTCCGAGGCGGAGACAGAGCGCCGCAAACGCACAGCGCTGGAGGCCGCCATGTCCCTGCGCAGCGAAGGGGCTGTGGCTCTGCCGGAGGGTTTTGACATCTCTCTTGTTGAGGCCACGGGCGGCGGTAACGGTGCTGCCGACTTCAAATCTTTCCTGAGTTATTGGGACGATGCCATCGCAAAAATCATCCTGTCCCAGACCGGCACGTCCAGGCTTGGGCAATATTCCGGCGCTGCCGAGGTTCATTCCGGCGTATCCACCAGCGTGGTCAAGGCCGACGCCGACCTGCTCTGTCAGTCGTTTAATTGCGGCCCGGCGGTGTGGCTCACAGACTGGAATTTTCCGGGCGCAAAGCCTCCCAAGGTCTGGCGCAAGGTGGAGGACAGCGCCAAGATCAAGGCGGAGAGCGAGCGCGACAAAGACATCGCCGCCCTGGGGCTGGAGCTTACGGATGATGAGATCACGCGCCGCTACGGCGACGGCTGGCAGCGCAAACGGGCAGAATCCGGCCCCGCATTTGCGGAGTCCAGCTCCAGCACCGTCACAGGCGCGGATGCCGCCGCACCGACGGAACCCTACAGCCAGACGCTGTCAGCCCAGGCGCAGGCCCTCTCCGACGGCGCGCATACGTCCATGATAGACAGCATCCGCGCCGAGCTGGACGCGGCTGTGGCACGCGGGGAGGACTTGGCCAGTTTTGCGGAGCGCATGCTGGCGCTCAACAAGCTGCCCGGCATGGACGATCTCGCGGTCCTCTTGTCCGAGGCCCTGCTCACGGCCGACCTGGCCGGACGTGCTGGTGAGGAATAACTCATGATCGAAAGCGCCCAGGTAACCAATAAGGCCACGCCTTTTGTAGAAGCAACGGACCACTTTCGCCGTAAGCTGCGTCTGCCCATCAAAACCTACCGCGATTTGTCCGGCGAGTGCCACGCCAAGGCGTTCATGATTGTCGGGGCCACCAATGATGCCATGCTGGCAGACTTTCAGCGCGAGATCCAAAAAGCCCTGGATACCGGCACCAGCATTCAGAAATTCCGCGACCAGTTTGATTCCATCGTGGCTGCCCACGGCTGGCAATACCGAGGCGAGCCGGGCTGGCGCAGTGCTGTTATCTTTAACACCAACATGCGCGCCAGCTACATGGCGGGCAAATGGCAGCAAGCGTGGGAAAACCGCGACATGATGCCATATTTGCGTTATGTGCAGGTGCAGCGGCCCACCAGGCGCTTGGAACATTCTGCCTGGCACGGCCTGGTGCTGCCCATTGACCATCCCTTCTGGGGTACGCATTACCCGCCCAACGGCTGGGGTTGCCTGTGCACGGCTCAAAGCGTCAGCGATGCACGCCTTGCGGCCGAGGGCTGGCAGGTCAGCGACAACGTGCCCACCTGGCCCGGCGATGTGCCGGAGGAGTGGGCCTATAATGTGGGCAAGGCCGCGCGCGTGAGCTCGGAGCCAGAAAAGGCGCAATGGGAGCCGGTCATCACCAGCCGCGACCACACCTATTATAAGCGCCCCGATGCGGTGCCGCAAGACAAGCCCAAGGCGCAGCTCGGCCCCAAGGCCACCAGCCGCGCCCAGGTTGTTGACGCCGTGCAAGCTATGCTGGGCGGTTCCGGCGGCACCATTGCCGGGCCGGACGGCATCACTGTGGGCATCACCACCAAGAGCCTGGGCCAGCACCTCGCCCTGGATCGCGCGCCGGTCATCCCCCTGCTGCCAGAGATCATTGCCGATCCCTACGAGGTCTGGCTCATGCCCTATCGGGATACGTTGACTGGGCGCGTGGAATTGCGGCGGCGCTACCTCAAGGCACTGCAACTCGCCGGCACGGATGACGCCGGGGCCAAGGCGGCGTATACGTGGTTTGTCGCGGAGTATCGGCGGGGCGAGCTGTGGGACGTAACCCTGATCAAGAGCAGCCGCCCGCGCGAGCTGCAGAAGCAGCGGGCGGGAATATTGCTCTATGGGCGGCAGGAAAAATAAAAACCCTCCGCCGAGGCAGAGGGTTTTGCCCCTTGTGGGGGGCTTCTGGCTGACACACAGCCTTGAGCCATAATTAATGCTAATTGGCGGCAGCGTCAACACGCCCCGTCAGGCGAGAAAAAGGCTAGACATGACTCGTTGTCCGCGCCGCTGCCATTTCGTCAGGCCAAGGCCGTTCATGAACACGTAAAAACACCCCTTAGCTCACGCGCCCCCACCGCCCCGGTATCACGCCGGGGCTTTTTTATCCAAAATTAAAAGACCTCCTTGCATGGGCCACCTATGGTGGCCCTATACGCGGCAGTAACCGCAAGCAAGGAGTACCCATGCCCAAATATCCCATCCACATTTTTCGCGCTGGCAGCCACACGGCCATGCAGGGGCAAACCATCAGCTTCGGCGAGGCAGACCTCGCCGCCAGCGCCGCCGCCTATGACCCGGCCAAGCACGAGGCCCCCATTGTGGTGGGGCACCCGGCGGCGGATGCCCCGGCCTACGGCTGGGTGCAAAGCCTTGCCGTTGATGGCGGAGACCTCACGGCCATGCCCCGCCAGGTGGATCCCGCCTTTGCCGAGGCCGTAAAAGTCGGGCGCTACAAAAAGGTCAGCGCCAGCTTTTACCCACCCGACAGCCCGCACAATCCCGTGCCCGGCGTCTACTACCTGCGTCATGTGGGTTTCCTCGGCGCGCAGCCTCCGGCGGTCAAGGGCCTTGCCCCGGTCCAGTTTGCCGACGATGGCGGCGACTGCGTGTCCTTTGAGTTTGGGGAGGAGGACGTCAGCGGCATCCTCCGCCGCATGGCCGGGCTGTTCCGGGGGCTACGCGACTATTTTGTGGACAAAGAGGGCCTTGATAAGGCCGACGCCATCATCCCGTCGTGGACCATGGACTGGCTGCAGGAAGACGCCGCCGTGGCCGCCGCAAAAACCGCCGATATCCCGGCATTTCAGGAGACAAATATGGATAAGGACAAGAAACCCGTCACACCGCCGCCCGTGCAATCCGGCACCACGGAAGATCCGCGCGTCGCGGAGCTGGAGCGTCAGCTCGCCAGCTTCGCGGAAAAATCCCGCCGCGCGGACGCGCAAACGGCAGTGGACAAAGCCCTGGCCGATGGCCGCCTTACCCCTGGCCAGGCCGTGGGTCTGGTGGATTTTATGGCCAGCCTCGACACCGATACCGCAGTCAGCTTCGGCGAGGGCGACGGCGCAATCACGGCCACGCCCAGCGCCTTTATGACCGAGTTTTTGGCCCGCTTGCCCCAGCAGGTGGCGTTTGGCGAGGTCAGCAAGCCCGACCACGACACCATCGAGGGCCTCAGCCCGCAGGCCGTGGCGCAAAAAGCCCTCTGCTACCAGGAGACCATGCGCGGCAAGGGCATCACCGTAACCACCACCGATGCCGTGGCCGCTGTGATCAACGGCGCGGCGGGCAAGGAGGCACCCAATGCCTAACACCAGGCTGTATAAGACCCTGCAGGCCAGCGGCGACATCGCCCCGTACAGGATTATCGCCCTCGGCGCGGATCGTCTGGCGGCTCAGGCCTCCGCTGCCGCAGAGGCGCTCATCGGCACGTCGGACGAGCTGGGCAAGCAGTCCAACGGCATGATTGATGTCGCCATGTCCGACATCCCCGAAGTCGAGTCCGGCGCGGCGATTGCCGTTGGTGATCCGCTCACCGCCGATGCTGAGGGCCGTGCCGTCCCAGCCACCGCCGCCGGGCAGCGCATCATCGGCTTTGCGTTTGCCGCCGCCTCCGGCGAGGGCGAAATCATCGATTATATCTACGCTCCCGGCCTGATGGCCGTGGGCGCGTAAGGAGTATACCTCATGCCTACAGCACCGTTTGTCGTACAGCCGGAACTGACGGCCATTGCCATCGCCTACGGCCAAAAACCTGCCGATTTCATTGCGGACCAGGTCATGCCCCGCGTCAAGCCCATAAGCAAACGTGAGTTTAAGTACCTCGTCTACGGTCTCGAGACCTATAGCCGTCCGGACACCCGCGTTGGCCGCAAGGGTCGCCCAAACGAGGTATCCTGGTCGTCCAAAGAGGAAACCGCCAGCGTCGAAGATTTCGGTCTGGATGACCCCATACCCCAGGACGACATCGACCAGGGCGGCAAAGACGGCATCAACGTCACGGGCCAGAGTACCGAGTACATTATGAGCCTGCTCCGCCTCGACCGCGAGTGCCGCGTCGCCGACCTGGTGCAGAACGCCAGCAGCTATAACGCGGCCAACGTGGAAACGTTGGCAGGCGGCCAGGGGTTGGACAACAACGAGGTCGATGCCCCGGAGATCATCCGCGATATTCTTGAAAGACCCATTGTGCGCCCCAATATCGGCGTCATGTCCCGTCATGTGTGGGGCAAGGTTGCCCACAACGCCCTGCTGGTCAAGGCGATCCGTGGGTCGCTGAGCGGCGACAAAATTACGCCGCAGGATTTTTGCGACTATTTTGAGCTGGAGACCCTGCTCATCGGCCCGGCCCGCAAAAACCGCGCGGTTAAAGGAAAAACTCCCACGCTGGAGAGCATCTGGGGGCCGCACATCGCGTTCCAATATCGCGACCTGGCGGCCAGCACGCAGCGCGGCGTCACCTGGGGCCTCACAGTGCCCTATGGCACTCCGGTGGCCGGGGCCAGCCCCGACGGCAGTATCGGCCTGCGCGGCGGTGTGCGTGTGCGGGCAGGTGAGAGCCTCAAGGAGGTCGTGCTGTCGACCGATGCGGGTTGCCTGATCAAAAACGCCATCGCGGGTTAGCCAATGTACGCCACCGTTGCGGATATGCAGGCCCGGTACGGGGCGCAGCTTGTGACCCTCGCTGGCCTGACGTCGGACAAGCAGGTGGATCTGGACGCTGTGGAGCGTGCCTTGTCGGCCGCATGCGCCGAGATGGATGTGGTGCTGTCCGTGCGTTACGCCGTGCCCATTGCCATAACGCCTGTGCCGCCAGTGCTGCGCCGCATTGCGGAGGATTTGGCGTCGTCGGCCCTGCCACGCAACGGCGCGTCAGAGGCCAGCATGTACGAGCGGCGGGCGCGTGAGGCCAGGGATCTGCTGGACAAGCTTGCGGCGGGCAAGGCGGAGTTGGGCACGGGCGCAAGCCCGGCCCAGCCCTCCGGCCCGTCAACCGGCGGCGGCATTGCCTATTATGTCCCTCCGTCTGCTTTCCGGCGCAAACTGGAGGATATGTAGGCATGGGCGCAACCCTGGAACTCAAAATTGATGAGCGCGAACTTAAAAAGTTGGTGGAGCGCACTCGTCAGGTGCTGGGGCGGCGGCCAAGTTTTCGCCCACTCCTGACCGCTATCGGCCAGGAAATGGTCACCAGCACGCAGCGCAGATTTGAGACCGGCACCGCGCCCGACGGCTCCAGATGGGTGCGGTCGCTGGCCGCCCTGCGCGAAGGCAGGCAAACCCTCATCAAAACGGCCCGCCTGCGGGATTCCATCACGTATAACGCCACATCTGCAAATGTGGAGGTCGGCACCAACGTGGAGTACGCAGGCGTCCACCAAAACGGCGCGCGAACCCGACCGCACACCATTGCCGCCCGTCGTGCACGGGCCTTGGCAATTCCGGGCATCGGCTACCGCCGCAAGGTCAATCACCCCGGCAGCACCATACCGGCCCGGCCTTTTCTGGGCGTGAGCGCTCAAGACGAAACCATCATCCACAACCTTACCGAGGACTGGATGCGCAAAATAACAGCGAGGCTCAACCATGCTTGATCTGCTGCGTACCAATATTGCCGCCCATTTGCGGGCCAATCTGCCGGACATGGTCACGGTGCTCGAGCTGGACAATACGGCAGATGCCGCCGCCCTTGAGCGTTTGAGCATGGCAAGCCCCGCCGTGGGCGTGGAGATTGTGGGCACGGACGGCCTCAATGTCATGGGCGGCGCGCCTTACGCCACGGCCAGCATCGGCGTCTCCGTGGTCTGCACTCCGCAGATAGGCGACGACGGCGTGGCCAAGGACGCCACGCAGGCGGCTCTGGCGCTGGTCACACTGGTGCTGGCTCACGTTGCTGATCAGCATTTTGAGCTGGTCTCGGGCAAGCCGGAGAGTGTGCGGGCCACAAACCTGACCGACGGCGATATCGAGACCAACGGCACAGCCCTGTGGGCCGTAACCTGGAAGCAGTCCGTTGACGTCTCCAACGTCATTGAACGGCCGGATCTGCCGGCCTTTTTGCGCTGTTTTGTCCGCGAGAAGACGGATGGCAAACCTACCATCGAGATACAACTGCCCGGCACCGATACCGCGCCGGCGAGCAGCGCAGCAGGCGTTGCTACGGAGGATTAATATGTACATCACCCCCAAGGCTGGCCTGGTTGTCCGCAACCCCGCCACGGGCGAAATATTGCCCGCAGCGGGCGCGGAAATTCCGCCCGGCCCGCACAAAGCGTACTGGCTGCGCCGTCAGAAGGACGGCGATGTCAACATCACCACAGCCCCGCCTGTCGCGCCCGCCAAGGGTAAGGCCGCCGCTGGCGAGGAGGGTAAGTAAATGGCCATAAGCTTTAACGGCATCAGCACAAACGTGCGCGTGCCGCTGACCTATATTGAGTTTGACAACTCCGGCGCTGTCCGGGGTACGCCTGTCATGGAGTGGCGCGTGCTGCTCATGGGCCACCCCGAAACAGGCAATACCGGTGACATCCTCAAACCCGTGCTCATCACCAGCGCGGACCAGGCCGCCGGACTGTGGGGCCAGGGCAGCCAGCTTGCCAGCATGGCACGCATGGCCCTGCGCAACGGCACCACCCTGGAGCTGTACTGCATGGCCGTCCCGGAGGATGCCGCAGCAGTGGCAGCAAAAGGCGCAGTCACGCTCACGGGGCAATGCTCGGTCACCGGGGTTATATCATTATATATAGGCGGCACTCGCGTGCGGGCCAAAGCCGTGGCAGGGGAGACTCTGGCAACAACCGCCGCGCGGTTGGCCGCCGCCGTCAATGCGGACAGCACATTGCCCGTTACCGCCGTTGCCGCTACAGACACACCCGGCCTCATCAACTTGACATGCCGCTGGGCGGGTGCCACGGGCAACGCCCTGGACGTGCGCCTCAATTACGCGTCCGAGGATGTGCTGCCCACCGGCCTGCGTGCCAGCATCACGGCAATGTCCGGCGGCGCTGCCGACCCCGACATGGACCAGGTCGTCACCGCCCTGGGCGACACTTGGTGGAAGGCCCTGGTCACGCCCTGGGTGCAAAAGACCGAGCGCGAGCAGCTGGAGGAGTGGCTGGACGCGCAGTTTGGCCCTATGCGCCAGCAGGAGTGCCAGGCCTGGGGCGCGTATCGCGGTACGCTGGCGGAGACGTCCACCTACGGCAACGGCGGCAACAGCCAGCTTGTGTCCATCCTGGGCGTGGGCAAGTCACCGTCCTCACCCTGGGACATGGCCGCAGCCTACGGCATGCGTGCCGCCGTCTCTCTGGCGGCAGACCCTGCCCGCCCCCTGCAAACGCTGGACCTGACGGGCATCAAAGCCCCAGCGCGGGAGGATCGCTGGAGCCTTGAGGAGCGCAACATCCTGCTCTGGGACGGCATCGCCACCTATCGCGTGGCCGAGGACGACACCGTGCAGATCGAGCGCGAGGTCACCATGTACCAGCAAAACGCATGGGGCCTGGCTGACCCGTCCTATCTGGACGTGCAGACCGTGGCCACGCTTGGGTACTGGCGCTATGCGGTCAATGCCCGCATCACGCAGAAGTTCCCGCGCCATAAACTGGCGGACGATGGCACCCAGTACGGCGACGGCCAGGCCATTGTTACGCCATCGGTCATCCGCGCCGAGCTGCTGGCCCTGTTCCGCGAGCTGGAAGCCAAGGGGCTGGTCGAAAATGCGGACGCGTTCAGGGAGGGGCTGATCGTCGAGCGCAATGCCGATGACCGCAATCGGCTGGACGTGCTGGCCGCTCCCGATCTGGTCAACCAGTTCCGCATTTTTGCGATGCTCACGAGATTCATCCTGTAACTTTTGTCGGCGTAAGTTTGTTCGCTGGCAAGGCGGACGAGCCGGGGGCGACGGGCGCATAGCTGTCTATGTAACCGGAGCCGCCCGGCGCGGATCAACGCCGCCAGCGGGCAAAATCCCGCCGACACAGAGGAGGACAACATGCCCCAGATTACTGGCAAGGCAATAATCAAGGTTGACGGCAACCAGTGGCGCACCACTGATGGCTGCAAGCTCCACCCCGGTGGTGTCGAGCGCGAGGCCAAAGTCGGCGGTGGAAAAGTCCACGGATTCAACGAAAAAACCAAGGCCCCGGAACTGGACGCCTCGGTCTATCACACCAAGGATACAGACCTCACGGCCATCAACGCCATCAAAAATGCCACGGTCATTTTC
>ENA-ORLW01002174-ORLW01002174.1-human-gut-metagenome-genome-assembly--contig:-NODE-2174-length-18380-cov-18.978036_pt1 | contig 18380 bp, 14 predicted proteins | sample MGYA00243017_ERZ508829 | MGnify/ENA primary metagenome ERZ508829 (study PRJEB26277, sample SAMN04329776) | human gut metagenome | biome: human-associated habitat | host: Homo sapiens | place: USA...
AGACTCGGTTTTTCCACTCCGAAAGACGAGTTCTTCAAACAAATCGCTAATTTTGCACTTGCCAGTTGAACCTACGACGTAATTTAAATCCGTCCTTCTCTTCAATTTTATTACACATTATTTGGTAGATTTACGAATAGTTTGTAATTTTACGAGGCAAAGGTATAACAATATCACCGAATAGGTAATCTAATTAGCGTTAAAAATATTTAATTAAACCGTAACTATATGGCTAACTTAGCTTTAATTCGAGAATTGGTCGAAAAGAACAAGACCACAATCAGAGATCTTGCCAACAAGATCAACCGCAACGAGAGCACACTGCAGCACATGATCCGTAAGGGTACGACCAACACTACGACCCTGGAGCTTATCGCAAAAGAGCTTAACGTGCCTGCGGGCATTTTCTTCGAGGGCTGGAGCGGCACCGATGAGGCCCGCAAACTGCGCGAAGAGAACGCTCATCTCAAACAGTTACTTGCTGAGAAGGAACGCACCATCAGCATCCTCCTTGCAGAGCGAAAGTAATCTATTTCCCTACTTGTCGGCAATTTGTCGGCATTTACATCTACAAATTGCACCAGATTGGACTTTTGCCGATTCTGCTTGGTACCTCTACCCGATTCCCGGCTCGTCCGGGAATTTTTTTGTTCCTATCCCCGGAAAGGCCGCGACGTAAATGCAAAAATAGGATGGGGGGGGCGAAAAAGGTCAGCAGCGGCTTTTGCCGAGAACCTTGCTTTTGACTTTGGCGCGCATCGAAGGCGGAAGCACCCAAAAATACGAGAACAGGCCGAGCAGAACAACATCGGCGCAACCTACAACAAAGAATCTCAGAAATCCTTCAGCCATCTCAAGGTGTATCCACAGGCAGACTGCAAACACACCCACCAAACCCAATGCTATCTTGGGCGTGCCCCGGAGAATGCTGCGGACACTGAGCGCGGGAATGAGCGAAACAAGAATGCGAAGGGCCACTACTACACAAACCACATCCAGCGCGAGCTGAATAATGTAGATAGTCGGCGGGGCGAACTTCTCACTGAACGCGAGCCAGCCAAATAAGACTGTGCTTACGGTCAATATGCCGTTGACCAGGCAGAAGGTACGGATTTTGCCTGTTGCGTTGATGCCGAACTCTATAATCGACAGCACCACTTCGAAGAACATCGCCACGCACAGCAGGCGACAGAAAATGGCGGCATACTCCGGACATTCTCCAAGCCATAGCGTCAGCACATACGGCATCTCCAGTATCAAAGTAATCACTATCATCCCGAGTACGAGGGTTGAAAAGCGGAAAGAGTCGGAAAGCAGCGATGCCATATCGCCGTAGGCTTTGAGGGCATAAGCCTTGATGATTTGTGGCTTGAAGGCGAGATAGACGTTGGCTGTAAACTTGTTGAGGTTGCTGCTGACGTTGGCGGCAATGCCTATAGCACCGTTGACGACAACCCCGAAAAAGAGGTTTGTCACCACATTTATTCCGGCCGGGCGCAGGGTATCGCATAAAGTTTTGAATAGATTCCAGCCCGAATAGGTAAGGAGGGTGCCGAAGAGCTTTCGCTGCCAAACAAAGCCGCTGCGGCACTCCGGGAAGTGCTTGCGGCAGTAGACAATGGTCAATATGGTGGTTACCAACGTGATTCCGAATACCAGGCCAGCGTAGAGTTCGAGCTTATTGCTGGCGATATATTTCAGGGCGAAGATAGCGGCAAGTTTGAGGGTGGTAGTGGTCATATCGACGATGGCGAAGACACCCATGCGTTCCCTCGCTATCACAACCGACATATAGCACACCTGAAGTATCATCACGACTATAGTGGCAAGCGAAAATTGGTAGACCACAGCGGCCGCATGCTCCGATCCCTCGGGGATGTTGAGTTTATCCAAGGCAAAATGGCCTAAGCCCTCGCCCACAAGTAAAATAAGAGCAGCAATGCCCGACACTATCACCATGGCTGTGCCGAAGGTGTCGGCCAGGCGCCGTCCCCCGTCGTCGTTGGTGAGCTCGTACGACATAAATCGCGAGAGCGCACTCGACATCGAACTGTAGAAAAAGAAGAAGAGCGCCGTGATGCTGCCCACAAGGCTGTAGACACCGAAATCGTCGATGCCAAGCACCTCAAGGACAACACGAGAATTGTAAAGCCCTACCGCGAGCGTATAGAATGTTCGCAAATAGAGCTTTATCGAGTTTTTGTAGAGTCGCTTGCGGTCTATGCCGGAGTCTTCGTTCATGCCTTTCGAGTCAGCTTCATATACTTTAACGAATCATCCCTCCTATTATTGCCCGCCGCTCCGAAAAGGAGCACCCCCGGCCCGAAAGACCGAGAAAGACCGAGGGCGCCCGTTTTTTTAGAGGTTCCCGTCAGCGCAACATAACCTTTTTTGCTGTAGTATTTCCGGCGGCATCGGTTGTGACGACGATGTTAACGCCGTGACGGGGCGCGGCAAGAAGATTGCCGCAGAGGTCATAACATCTTACAATTGTTTCGTCGGCCACAATTTCGCCGACACCGCTGTTTTCGGCGGCGAAAGCTTTGGCACTGAGGCCACCGAACTCATTGACGGCCTGCACGGCGTAGCGCTCGCCGGTCGGGGAGGTCGGCGCGAAGACCGTTTCGGTGGTTATGGCCACAACCTCATCGCCGCAGGTCACTACATAGCAGATTGCAAAGGGCACCTCGCTCCAGCTGACAACGCCGTCGGAGCCAATTTGAACGTCGGGAGCCGCGCAAGCTTCGGTCTTAACGGCAGGCTGCCAGGCATCTTCGCCGCCTAGCACATTCTGCAGGGTATACTCAGCCGCTTCCTCATCGGTGAGGAAATTCTTAGCTTTGCCTTCGACGCGTTCGTTGGTAGTTCGGTCTATATAATAATAGGTGTCCTGACGCTGAGAGAGGTCCAGGGGATTGCCGTCGGCATCAACGGTATTCCAATCAGCCCAAATCACCGGCAGACCGCCCATAGTCTCATACCAGCCTTTTGCAGGGATGGTAACCTCGGCGCGAGTGTTGAGGAATACGGTCTTGGGGAAGTTGTGCCAGGGTCGCCCGAGCCAAACACTGGTCTTGGAGGGGTCGCCCGGAGCCGTTATGGTGCAGTCGCGGAAAACATAGCCCCATTTCACATCCTTGGCGTGGGAAGGTGCGACGATGAAGCCGCCGGCCTGCCGAACGATGTAGAGCGTGGTGTTCTCGATGTAGACGTCGCCGCTGTTGTAGATAAAGTCCACGGCACCTTCGATGAACGAATCCTTTACGTAAGCCCGGTAGGCGCTCTTACTCGGCGTTATCCAAGTGTCCTGGTAGGAAAGCATGGCCACGTTGTTGAAAATGGTACGGTCGCCGGCGGTATTAAGAGCGAGAGCCTGCGGGCCGTTGAGTTGCTGGTGGCCGTAGCTGTTTTCAATGGTGATGTTCTCAAAGAGGCAGTCGTTGGAATTTACTACCACGGTTGCGCCGACGCTGACGTGAACGGCATTGTCGCCGCCGCTGACCCGTCCATCGGCGATAACGGTCTTTTCGCGGTCCTGGCCGATGATGTGGACGAAGGGTTTGTTGGCCGGAATATCGACGTGTTCCTCATATCGGCCGTTGTGCACGAAGATGAGCCACGGGGTCACGCTCCCGGTCGGAGCGGCGTCGACGGCGGCCTGCACGGAGGTGTAGTCGCCGCTGCCGTCGATGTCGACCACGGCATCATAAAGTCTCGGCTGAGGCTGCGCACGCTCCATGGTGCGGAAAGAAAGTTCGACGGCGTCGGCAGGGTTGCCGTTGCGGTCGGTAACAACGCCGGGGGGCATCGCAAAGGTGTACTCGGTGCCGTAGCTCAGCCCGCTGTAGCGAAACACGGCGGTCTTGCCGGAAATGACGGGTTCAAGCTCCAACCCGCCAAGACTGGCCCGGCCCGAACCGGCCGCTATTTTCTCATCGAAGGTCAGAACTACCGAACCGGTCACCGAAGCACCCTCGGCGCCATTGGCCGGTATGGTCGCGGTGAGCACGGGAGGCACATCGTCGGCGCCGGAGGTAGCCTCGGCAAGAACAAATACATCGGAGATGTCAAGACCATCGTAATCGGTCTCGGAGCCAATCAGTTCGGAGTCAAAATCGGGATACCAGCGTATGTAGACCCTCTCAGCGTTGTCGGCTTCGGCGGGGAGGCTGAATTCGACTTCGGTCCAGCTGCGGTTGCCGGGATTCATCTCGCCAAGGTCGGTGTAGTTACGGCCGTCGGTGCTCCACTGCACCATAAAGCAGCTGTAGGTATTGTAAGTGCAGCTCAGGGCTGACGAAATGCGCAGAGAGGTATAGTCTTTGGCGCCGAAAGAGATTTCGTAGAAAAGTTTTTCGGTGCGGGCTTTCCATATTCGGGCGGCGTAGCGACCATTTTCATCGCCGCGATTGACACCTCGCGCCAGCCACGACGAAGTCCGGCCCTCCTCGTTGTGGAGGCTCATAAGACCGGCGTTGTCGCTTTCGGCCTTGAAATCGGCGGCTCGCTCGGAGGCCGGATCGTCGTTGTGGAAGTCCCAGCCGACGATGTAATCCTCTGAGCTGAAGACTGCGGTCAACTCCCGGGGGTCATCCATGGTCACTATTCGCTCGGCGGAGGTGGTGTTGTCCTCCCAGTTGGTGAAAGTGAGGATGCGGTTGCCTGAGGCAGCGAGGCGCACTTCGGTTCCGGCCTCGTAGTAGCGCAAGCCGTTTTCGAGGTGACCTTCGGGGACGATGCTTACCATATAGTCTGCGGCACCGCCCTCGAGAGCGACGCTGAGAGGATAGACCGTAAGGGTTTCGTAGTCGGCCGTAAGGGCGATGTCGCGGGTGGCCGCAAAGGTGTAGGGATTGGCGGTTGAGACGATTTGTCCGTCGGCCGTCCAGCTTTTGAAGCGATAGCCGAAATTTTCGGAAGCAGCCACCGTTACGGGAATATTTTCGTCGAAAGTGGCCGTATTTGGCGAAATGGTCACCACACCGGCATCGGGATTGGAGGACACGGCGGTGATGTGGTATTTTGCGGAAGCGACCTCGCTTCCGGACACCTTGCCCTCGATGACGACATCGTGGATGGTAAGCGTCTTGTTGTCGGCAAGTTTACGTATTGCCAGCCGAAGGATGAGTGTGTTGTTGTAGACCACCACGCCTTCCACGGGCAGTTCGAAGCGTGTCTCCTTCTCGGGAGTGTTGTTTCGGGCCGGAGCGAGGTCTTCGCCGAGAATGGTAATGGCATCGTCGACGGCAAGGGTCGCTTTTATCAGACCGCCGCCGGTGCCGTTGCGGGTTGCGTAGAACGACACTTTTGAGGGCTGGAAAGTTATGCCGGCTTTGGGGCGCACGGCGAAGGTCAGGGAAGCAGCGTCTGTGTAGTCGGGTTGGTTGCTCATCGTTGGCCGAAAGTTAGTGCCGGTGCGGTCGGCCGGTTTGCCTGTGCCCTCCACGCTCAGATCGCTGCCTACGTTGAAGTCGGTGAAGGAAAAAGCGGCGCTTTGCGTATCGGCGGCGGCAGGATTCTCAGCGCCTTTGTCGAGGGGCCAAGCGAGGTTAACTTCTGTAGCGGCATTGGCCACAAAACCCTTGACCGCCAAATTGCTCACTCGCAGGCAGGCACCTTCGGCCGCATCCGTTGTCCAGGGATAGAGGCGTATTCTAAGCGTTTCGCCGGGGTTGAGAGTAAGGAGGATGTCACCCGTCGAGGCCTCGGTCATAGCATCCTGCGTCATAGCGGCCGGCGAGAAGAAGGTACGCGGGTTGGCGTAGTCGGCTTCGGCGGAATAAGTGGCGTGCATCTGCATGCGGTCGGTGCCATACCCTCCTACTGAGAGCGAAACGCCGTTGATTGTGACCACTTTGTTCTCGGGAGCCGTGATGGTTACTTCGGCATACCTGTCGGGGTTTTCATCTATGTCGCCTGCCGGCCAATGGGCGCCGGCGGGGGCCAGGCGTACGGCCGCACCGTCGTATTCGGCCTCAAGACCGGTTGCCGCCAGAGGACTTGCTGTGGCTGCATCTTCGGGGTCGACGGCAGGATGGTCGTTGTCGGCAAGAGGCCATACGAAACTGGCGGCGCCGCTGCCGGGAATAGGCAGTCCTTCGGCTGTCAGCGTCAGAGTGCTTTCGGTGTTTCCGGTCGCCAACGTCAGAGTTCCCTCTGCAACGCCTGTTTCGCTCACTGAGGTCCTAACGTAGAAAGTGTTGATTAAGGTGCCTCCTTCGTAAGCCAGATTGAGAGTCTGCGCCCAGCGCGATTTGTCGGTGCTGACCTCGAAGGGGGCAGAGGCGGCTACGGTGACATTGCCCGCTTCCGGCGTCAGCCCGAAACCACTCACAGTGAACTCTTTGGAGAGGATATTTCCTGTGTAGGCCGTTCCGAGATTGCCGTCGTTGGGTGTGAGTGTGAGTCCGGCCTCGCCGATTATTATCTTGTCGGCCAGGATGTTCTGCTCGACCATGAGTTCGGCGCACTGGCGGGCGATGAGGGCGGCTCCGGCCACACTGAGATGCGTTCCGCCCTGCCCGTCGGAGAGTATCTGTTTGCACTTGGCTTCGCCGTAGGCCACGAAAAGCTCGCGCGAAGACTGCGTGAGGTCGATGAAAGGGACTCCCATTTCCTGTGCCAGTGATTCCATCTGCCAGCGGTAGTCCATGGAATGGTCGTCGGCCGGCAGGGAGTTGCCTTTTGTGGGGCCTTGCGGAGTGAGCAGCTCGAAATTGTCGCCAAGGTCATGGCGCCCTGCTCGGCGAATATCGCCGTTGGCAAAATTCATGCGGCACACAGAGGAGGCAAGAATCGGATTTGCGCCACATTCCCTGATTTCTTCGAGGAGCTTGCGAAGAGTTGCCACATATGTGGTGTTGGGTTTTGATCCGCGTTTGTCGACAGCGGCGGCTGCGGCGGCGTCGCCAATGGAGATATAGTAGTCGTAGAGTTCCTGACCGTCCATGCCGCCGTTCTTTTCGTCGTTGTGGGCGAACTGAAGAAGAACGTAATCGCCGGGCCGGAGATTTCTCTTTATTGTCGGCCAGTAAGCTTGGCTGTCGTAGAAACCGCGCACGTCCATGCCGCCCTTGCCTCGGTTGACGACCGTGATGTCAGGGCTGAAGAACGACCCGAAGTATTGGCCCCAGCCTCGCGTAGGGGTGGAACCATCGGTGGCATAGTCCGCCATTGTGCTGTCGCCGCAGGTGAAGAGTGTCTCCGACTGTCCCGCCAGTGGGAGCAGGGTCGCCAGGGCTGCAGCGAGCATTTTTTTGAATCTTTTCATGAAATTAAAATTTTGTGCTTGAGCTTGTGCTTGCAAAGTTACACCGGCTCAGCACCCCAAAAAAGGGGTTAATTTCCGTGAAAAGGTGGTAAAATTTATCGGGCTTTTTTGTATGTTTTAATCACTTACATTTTTTTTGCGAACTCTCCCGGGGTCATACCCGTGCTTTCTTTGAAAACCATAGCCATATATTGGGGCGACGAGAAGCCGCACAGACGCGAAGTTTCGGCTACATTGTGGCGGCCGTCGGTCAGAAGGCGCCGGGCGGCTTCTATGCGCACAGCCCGCAGATACTCTTCGACCGACTTACCGGTGAGTCGGCGGAACTGCTTGCGCAGTTCGCCACGACTCAACCCGAGGGCGCCGGCGATGCGCTCTACGCGCAGGCCTGAGTCAACGTAAAGCTGCGAGCACTGCTCGCTGAGGCCTTCGAGCATGGCGTCGGAGAAGGTTGCGGTATGCTCGCGGTCGATGGTGCGGGCCACCACGCCTTCGAAAACCTTGCGCCGGCGCCGGCGTACTCTTGCGGTATGCAGGCGTGCAAGCGCCAAACCGGCCAGTATAAGCGGGCAAATCCAGATTGCGACTATAGCGGCGACGTTGCGCCAAGTATAAGGTATTTCGACAGTCACTGCGGTGCTTTGCTGCTGCCATCGCCCAAGGGCATCCGAAGCGCGAAGGTGCACCACGTTGTCGCCTGGCGCCAAGTTGGTGAGATGAAGGGTTTTGCGCTCTCCGAGGTCTATCCACTCATCGGAACCCTCCTGACGGTAGGAATACTTTATTGCTTCCGGTGCTTCGTAGCACAAAGCGGTGAAGCTGATGGTGGCGGCATTGGTGCCGTGGCGCTCGACCGCCGTCACCACCGGCTTGGACACCGGCGGCGAATCAAGTTCAGTCGGGTCTACGAGAATAACGCCGTCCCCGGTGCCGAAGGCGAGCCGGCCGTCGGCTAGCATCTGCGGTGCGGCCTCGGTCATAAGAAAGTCGCGGCAGGCATTCTCGGGAGTGACGGCTACTTCGGTATGGCCGCTTTCGTCGAGCAGCCTCAGACCGGCGGCGGAGACGAGCCATATGCGCCCGCTGCGGTCGGTAATTGCCGAGAGTGCCATTTCGACCCGGTTGCCCTCGCCGGGGAGGACTATAAGGTCCGGATATTCCGATAGCAGTACAGAGTCTGAAACTGCCGTCTGAACACCTCCGGTATACTGCGAGATGTATACCCGGCCGGACGGGGCCACCATAACGTCGAGCACATCGGCGTTGAGAAGCACCCGGCTGCCGTCGTCGCGGCCGCTGCCTTGCGGAAGCAGCAGAGTGCGGCGCGGGGATTCTCCGGACAGACTCTCGGCGGGGTCGAAAGCGGCAACACCCATAGTCGTGGCGGCAAACATAAGCCCCGAAGGAGAGCAGGCAAGGCGACGTACCCGGTTTGCGGGGGCTTCTCTAAGGGTTGTAAATTCACGGAGGCGTATTTCGCCTGCCGCGCCCCCCTCTATCCTCATCGGCCCTCGGCCGAAGCCGGCTGCCCAAAGATATCCCTCACTATCGGGCGTAAAACCATATATGTCGGTAAATTCAAGGTCGATACCCCTGCGAAGTCTCCGAATTTTGTATTTGGTGTCGGTCTGCGGAGTGAGAATATCCAGAACACCGGATTTGGTGCCAATCCAGATCCGTCGCGACTCATCCTGATGAAAAGCATAAGGCGCCGGGCCATAGACGGCGGTGCTGTCGGCAGTCAAGGTACCGTCGGCCCTTAGATAGAGAATTTTGCCGTCGGCTCCGATGCGGCGTATGCGCCCCGAACGGCAGCCCACCCACAGCGACGAGTCCGGAGCGGCGTAAAGGGCGTTCACACCACGGCGCTCCACACCCGGGAGCCTGATGAAACGGACACCGGGCAGTCCTGGCGACACAAACAGCAGCTTGTCGAAGCGGGCCATCCAAATATTGCCGTCGCGGTCGACCAACCAAGGCGCGGAGTCTATTCTGAAAGAAGCCAAAGCGGCATTAGGCCGGCGCATGCCGGGTCCGCCGAAAAAGCGCGCAGTGTCGTCGGCGGCCTCCCGGCGGAAAGTTCGGGTTGCCGGGTCGAGGCTGTAGACTCTGTGGGTATAGTTGCGAATCCGGATGAGTCCGGTGGCCGAATCGGGCCGCACGTACTCAATTCGGTTGTTGTCGAGGGTGACTCCATCGGTCGGCAGCGGCCGGAAAGGCTCAAATTCCCGGCCGTCGAAGCGGAAAAGTCCGTTCCACGATCCAATCCAGATGAATCCGTCGCTGTCCTGGGCAATAGCTTGGATATGTGCGCCACGCATTGCGGCCGGGAGGGAAAACTCCCTGACCGTCATTGCCGGAACACGCAGCACACTCAGCAGCGCAATAAATGCTGCAGCTATTACAAGCCGCCTACGCACCTTAGAAGTCGGAGGGATTGCGGGTGGAGGCGGGGTCGAAGATGGCGTTGAGGATGGTTGCCAGACGCAGGCCACCTTTGAGGAGCTGGCGCTCTACCACGGGTGTCCACTCGGCTATTTCGTTGTAGGATATTTGGCTGCCGCTCGGGAAGGCTTCGTAGATGCGGGTTGCTTCCTGCCAGGACTCTTTGGCCCAGTCGTCGAGATTGCCTTGGCCGATTTGCTCGGCGGCTTCGGGACTGAGACGGTCGAGTTGGTCGGTCCACTCGGTGTAGGTCCAGGCATGGGCGGCTTCGGGAAGACGGGTGTCCCACACGGTGTGGAGGTTGGTGCCGGAATTGAAGAAGCGCACCTGTGTGCGGTTGCCGCCCAGGTCGCTCTTATGACCCATATGCATAGGCTGGTGCATGTCGCCAACAAGGTGTATCACCATCTTGAGGGCGAGGTTTTTGCGGTTGTCGGCCGCTGTGGGGTCTTTGAGCACGGCAATCTGAGCGCGCAAGGCTGTTATGATGTCGCCGCTCTCGAAGGGCGGAACGTCGTCGTAGTTCTGGTCGGCGTCGATATTTTTATAATGCCATGTCTTGGAGTAGGCGTACTCGGGAGTGTGGCTGGCGTTGTCGAGCCAGTTTGCCCAGTATACGGGGCTCATGCCTTCGAGCAGTCGGCCGACGGAGTCGGCGGTGGCCTCGGTGAAGTGTCGCTCGGCGATGTTGGCCACTGTGTCGTGACCCTTCTGCCCCCAGGCGAAAGCGCTCAGGGCCACCGTGCATGCCGTCAGGAAAAGGAGTGTTTTCTTCATGGTTGTGTAGTATTTGTTTTTTTGAATTTCAAGCTCCTGCAACTGCGATCCGGAGTTCGGCCGGATTGAGATATTTTGCAGCCATATCCGCGATTACCTCCGGCGAAAGCTCGCTTATAGCCTGCTGCTGACGAGCGAAATAATCGTCGGGAAGGGCCACGGTGCGCCGCAGCATATACTGGCCGAGGATGGTATCGGGGTTGTCGAGGGTCTGGAGAGCTTCTGTAAGGGCGTGCATACGCAGTCGCTCAAGCTCTTCGCCTCGGGGCGGCTCGGTGGCGAGGCGTCGCATCTCGGCGGCAAGGCCGTCGAGCACGGCCGACACTTTATCGTGGCTGCACTGGGCGCTGATATTGACGTAAGCACCGTCGGCCAAGGCACACAGTGCTGCCGAGACTCCATAAGTGAGGCCCTGTCGCTCGCGCAATTCGCTCATCAGACGGCTGCCGAAGTAGCCGCCCAGAGCCATCACGGCCAAGCGCAGGTTGTGGTAGTCCTTATGTGTGCGGTTGATCTCCTCCATACCGGCCACGACAGCACTCTGGCGGGCATAGTCGCGCACTATGCGGCGCACGCCCGGCGCCTGCTGTTCGAATGGTCGCACTCGGGGCGTCATGCCGACACGGTCGGGGAAAACTTCCAGGAAGTCGGTGCAGGCACTGAGGATGTCGTCCGTTATGTCGCCGCTCAGGTAGGCATGGCATCCGCGGGCCCCGCATAGCGAGGCGTGGTAACGCCGGAGGTCGTCGGGGGTGACGGCGCGAACGTCGTCGGCGCCGGCGATGCGCGACGATGGATGGTCGGGTCCGCAAACCATTGCCGCGCACTCGCGCACAGCCAGTGTCGGCATCTGCTTGGCCACGTAGTTGAGGCGCGCTGTCTCGGCCGTTTTGGCTGCCTCAAGCTCTTTTTCGCCGAAGAGGGGTGCGGTGAAGATGTCCTTCATCAACGCCATCAGCGGGGCGGCTCGGCGGCACAGCATACCGAGGCGGAAGCCGGTGTGGTGATTACTGCGTATTGGCGAATAGCGGGCGCCGTTGAAGTCGAGTTCCTCGGAAACTTCGAGTGCCGTAAGGTTGCGTGTTCCTTCGGCGAGAAGTTGCGAGTAGAGCGACTGCAGAGCCGGATTGGCACACTCCTCCGCTCCGCCGTCGAAGACAAGGCGCAGTGTGGCAACGGGTTGGTCGCCACCGCGGAAGACGTGGAGCGTCACGCCGTTTGGAAGCACCCTCACCTGCTCCGGTGGCAGCGAAAGCCGCTCTATTGCGTGGTGCTCGGGAGCTTTGGTGCGGTCAATCATGGTCGCTGTCGAGGAATTGCAGGGCATTTTCGAGGTCGGCGGGTGTGTCGATGCCGATTGTGGGAGCTTCAGTGATAGCCATGCGGATTCGGTAGCCGTTCTGAAGCCAGCGCAGCTGCTCGAGGCTCTCGGCGAGCTCCAGAGGCGACTGGGGCAAGGCTGTAAGGCGCGCCAGCACGTCGGCCTTGTAGGCGTAGACGCCCACGTGGGTGTGGAACTGCACTTTCTCCAGCCAGTGCTTCCAGTCGACGCTGCGCACATAGGGTATGATCGAGCGGGAGAAATAAAGAGCGTTCATGCGGGCATCCATCACCACCTTGACCAGATTGGGGTCGAATAGGGCGTCGAAGCCCAAAGACGCATCGAAGGGACGGGCAAGAGAGGCTATCTCCACCTCGGTGTCGGCGAAACACGCCTTGACAGCCTCTATCTGCGAAAGAGCGATGAAGGGCTCGTCGCCCTGTATGTTGATGACTACATCGGCGTCGGAGCCGAGGATGCAGTAGGCCTCGTAGACGCGGTCAGTGCCGCTGCGGTGCTCTGTGGAAGTCATCACGGCTTTGCCGCCGAAGTCGTCCACTGCGGAGGCTATTCGGGCGTCGTCGGTTGCCACGAAGACATTTTCAGCGCCCAGCACGGCCGCCACGCGCGAATAGACGCGCTCTATCATGGTCTTTCCGCCCAAGTCGGCGAGCGGTTTGCCCGGAAAGCGGCTCGAGCCATAGCGGGCGGGTATGATAGCTATGAATTTCATGCTTTTTTCAGAGGCTCAGCCACGTAAAGCTGAGCGTTTTCGTATTTTACTATTTTCACATTGCGCCCGGCGGGTATAAATTCACCGGTCGAGACGGCATCGAAGGTCGTCGACCCCACAGCGATCTTGCCGGCCGGGCGAAGTATGGTCACAGTGGTAGCCTCCTGGCCGACGTAGCGCGCCGGGGTCATGTCGACGCCTATAAATCCATCAGAGTCTGTAAGTTCAGCAGTTAGCCGAGTATGATTACGCAGGAATTTGGGGCCCCGCGGAGATGTGAGGTACAGCACCGCCAGTATTGCCAAGGCCGAACCTATACCTAAGGTTATCAACGCATTGCCCAACGACGACATATCGAAGCCCGTGATGCTGTCGGACGACATTGCGGCTCCGCACAAAGCCACTGCCACGGCCACCATACCGCAAATGCCCGTAACACCGAAGCCCGGTATGACGAACACCTCCAGAGCAATGAGCACCACACCCGCGATGAAGGTAATGAGAATCCATGCGGGAAGTGTGGCCGACACTATCATAGGCAGGAAGTAGAGAACGGCGGCTACAATGGCCACGGCGGCCGCCACTCCCAGCCCCGGCGAGTGCATCTCCATGTATATGCCGCCTAAGATGAACATCACCAGCACGGCACGCACGCCGGCGCTTGCCAAAAAGCCCAGCAAGGTGTCGGAGAAACTCGGATTGTAGGTTTCTATGGTTGGCTCCTGTATGTCGAGCTGTTCGAGCACGGCGGGAAGGTCGGCGGCGATACCCTCGGCATAATGAACGCTCAAGGCAGCATCTGCCGTGAGCGACAGCGAAGTATCCGGCTCTACCATAGCGGCGGCAATTTCGGGCGACCGGCGCCATTGACCGCTGTCCGGTCCGGCGCTGTAGCGGCCGTGGTGTTCGGCGGTTGCCCGCATCATGTTAATCATGTAGCTTTGGTACTTGCGGGGCATGGGTTCGCCCTGGCCGTTGACCACCGTCGCCGAGCCCATAGATGCTCCGGGCGCCATGAAGACGCTGTCGCAAGCAAGGGCGATGAGCGCTCCGGCGGAGGCAGCGTTGTTGTCGACAAAGGCAATGGTCGGAATCTCCAGCCGCATAATGGCCGTGCGGATGCTGTCGGCGGCATCCAGAGCGCCGCCGTAGGTATTGAGTTTCACCACAACGAAGTCGGCCCGCATATCGGTGGCGCGCCGGCAACCGGAGAGGAACTCGCGGGCTGCGGTCATGTCTATTTCGCGCTGCACCGGAATTACGAACACTTTGCTCGAAGCAGCTGCCGGAAGCGCCGCCACCAGCATCAGAAGCAGTATAGCCAGAAGGCGGTCCGATATTTTTTTCATTATGCGATGTGATGAAGATTGTTTGGGTTAAAGAAACGGGGCGGCTCAGATTTCCAGAGCTTTGAGCATGGAGCGGATGTAGTCCGCAGGGTCGTCGCCCTCGAAGACATCGGCCGTGCAGACGCCGTCGTAGCCCGACAGGCGCAATTGCGGGCAGTCGTCGAGGGCATAGTCGCCGAGAGCCACGAAGGGAATAAGAGCGCCCTTGTGGCGAACCTTCCTGACTATCTCGGCCGGCTGTCGCGTCGTCATAGCCACATAGTCGATATCGGCCTTGTCGTAGGCCACGATAGTTTCCGGGTCCTCGCAGCAGGCGCCAATGATAGCCTCCGGGCCCCATTGTTCGCGCAGGGCAGCGGCGTCAGCGCCGGCCTCCAGCAGGATGCCGTGCACACCGAGCTCACGCGCCATCTCCGGGTTGCCGAAGAAGGTTAGGATAGTCTGGTTTTCGCGGCAAAGGGGCAGCAGCTCGCGCCCAAGCTCGCGGAGGTCGCCGTCGGACATGCCTTCGCAACGAAGCACAAGCCACTGGCAGCCGCCCTCGATGGCTATCTGGGCCTGCTCGGCGATGGAATAGCGGTCGTTCTGACCAAGTAGTATCTGTAGCATATTTATTCGCTTAGCAGCAATTGTTTGCCATAGTCGGTGAGGAGGGAATCGACGGTATATGCGGGCACCGGGACGTTGATGATGCCTTGGGCGAAGCTCGCAACCTCATACGGCTGATAGACGAAGACAACGTCGCCGTCGGGCTCTACGGTGAAGTTATTGTCGGCGGGCAGCGTTTCGATGGTGGTGCTTCCGATGGAGCCGGTCATGCGCTCGGCAGTCGTGCGGATCACGCCGGGAAGAGCCTGCAGGCCTTCCGGGGTGAAGATATCGGAGAGGCCGAACACGCGGGCACCCTCAATGTCGTAGTTCACATAAGAGATGCCGTACATTCCGTGGGCGGCATGGGGAGCGTAGCTGTCGGTCGAAACGGCGTAGCTCAGTATCTTCTGTGTGAGCGACTGCACATAGCCTTCGACGCTGACAAAGCCGTCGTAGTCGTTTCCGGCGGCGGCCGAAGCGGCCAGGCTGTCGGTGGCGGCCTCGGTGAGTTCCAGCGGTGTCAGGGCAAACCCGAATTCGCCGGCCGACTTGCGGAAATAGTCCTGCGGGAGGCTCACGCCGTCGGTGCTGCCGAAGGCCATCCGGCGGATGGTGTCCTGAAGGCCGTTGACGTCGTTGCCGTAGACCTTGGTGGGCATCAAAAGGTTGGCTCGGCAGGCCACGCGCAGATTTGCGTCGGTGCCGTATTCCTCGGCGGAGCCGTCGAGGGTGAAAGCGGCAGCTTCGCGCCGGTCGTCGAAGCATATGCTGCCGCCGTTGTTGTCCGAACGATTGCACGACACAACGGCAGCCGCGAAGGCCAGTGTGGAGCACAGGGAGAGAGACGTTGCTTTTTTCATAATAGCTGAGTGTTGTAATTTTTATGAAAAACGTCTTGAAAGGTAAACGGGTTCGTATTCCCCGGTGGGGGGACTTTTGATTTTAAATCATTTAACCTCGCTACCGGCCGGCCTACCGCCCATCGCGGGGTTGCGGGGAGGCACCGGGCCTCTTCTATAGCAAGACATCCGGCGTGTCTCCCTGGGGGGGGGGAAAAGCCGGATGTTTTGTTTTGCATTGCAGAATCAGCGCAGCCGCAGGGTCTGCCCCGGCCGCAGGGTCGACGACGTCGAAAGGCCGTTCAGGCGGCAGAGCTTTGCCACGGTAGTGCCGTTGCGCGAAGCGATGCGGCTGAGGCTGTCGCCTTTGCGGACGCGGTAAGTAGCCGAGCCTCGGCCGGACGACGATGAAGAAGAGCTCGACCGCACATAAGGCTTCGGCGGGTGCGCCTGCATATATTGGCGGGCGTACTGGCTGTTGGCAGCCGGGTCGAAGTTGCGGGCTTCCTTATATGTCCTTTTATTAAAGGTGTAGGTGTCGGTGTGGGTGGTCTGGTTCGCGAAGTCGAAGATTGCGTTGGGGTTGATGGGATAGCCCATGTAGCGCGTCTCGAAGTGCAGGTGGGGCCCGGTCGAGCGACCTGTGTTGCCGCCCAGAGCGATAGGCTCGCCGGCGCGGACATACTGTCCGGGCTCAACCAGGAAGCCGGAGAGGTGGCCGTAGACGGTCTCAAGGTCGTTGGTATGACGCACCACCACGTACTTGCCGTAGCCTCGGGCCTCGTAGTTGACGATGCGCACTCGGCCGTCGAAGGCGGCGCGCACGGTGTCGCCGATGTTGAGTTTGAGGTCAACGCCCTTGTGCTCGCGGCGGAAGCGACGCCGGTAGCCGTAGTTCGAAGTGATGTAGCCCGGGTGGGGCATATGGAAGTGCGACACGTCGATTTCGGCCGTGTTGGGCACATCGACGCCGGCGTAGCAATTTACGCGCTGGCTGTCCCACCCTTCGGTGTAAATGTCGTACTCGGGCTCCTCTTCTTCGTTGAAGAGCTCTTCGAGATAGCGTGTGGTGTTTTCTACGGAGATGCCGGCGTTGCCCTGATTGGCCAGATAGGCATTGTGACTGGCCGAGTGGCAGTCCGGGAGACGAAACTCCTCGGCGCCGGCGGCCAAAACTCCGGCTGCTGCAAGAAAGAGTGCTGCTAAGGTTTGTTTGCGCATTGTGGAGAGTGGTTTATCGCGTTGTAATCAAAGCTCGTCGGCGCCGTAGGTGGCAGCCAGGGTGATGGGTGTGTAGTCAAAGACCTCCTCGGGCTTGAAGAAACGCGCCACTTCGATAGCGGCATTCTCCACCGAGTCGGAAGCGTGGATGATATTCTCCTGGCCGCTCATGCCGAAGTCACCGCGGATGGTGCCGGGGGCAGCGGCGCGGCTGTTGGTGGCGCCGGTCATACCGCGAACCACCTGCACGGCATCCTTGCCGCCAAGAACCATCACGATGACCGGGGTGGCAGTCATACTGCGGAGAATGGAGGGAAAGAAGGGACGGTCGACAAGGTGGGCATAGTGCTCGCGGAGGATTGCTTCGGAGAGTTGCATCATCTTGATGCCGGATATGATGAGTCCTTTGCGCTGAAAGCGGGTAATGACATCGCCCACCAGCGCGCGGTTTATTGCGGACGGTTTGAGGATTATGAGGGTTTGCTCCATGGGGCTTATATTAGGCTAAAGGTTGTTTTGCACCCCAAAGTTAGTGATTTTTACCCGTTTGGCATATCCCGGGCGGGATAAAAAATGTGAAAATTGCTGAATGCGCACTAAATTAAGCCCTTAATGTCCTGATTTGCCGCTATTTGGTGCTTTATATGCTCTACAACACCTTTTCGAACTTTTTCCGAAGGGCGCCGATGCTACTTTCAGGATATGGTGCCGGTTATTATTTCAAAGACACGGGCGCCGTCGAGGGTTTCAGCTTCGGATTCTGCTTTTTTTAGGAAGCTGAATCGAGGCAGCGCGCACAGGTCGGCCCACAGCATTGCGGGGTCGGCGTAGGTGGACTCGATGCGGCCGGTGCGCCGCGACAATGTGAGCCTCGCCAACTCTTCCTCGCAGTTCTGAAGGCGATTGGTAACTTCATTCACCGTCTTGCTGTGGCGCAGGTGCTGAAGGGATATGAGATTGTCGTTGAGCAGCCGGAGGCGCACTGTTTCGCCGCCTCCGCAGTTGTCGGTCTTCTTCCAAACCTCCTCGGTGATTATCGTCTGGTCTCTATCCATGGGTTCTTGCGCCGTCGTGAATCTGCCGTACGCTCCGCGAAGTTAGCTGAAAATTCCCGTATCAGCAAATTGTTCTGCCCAAGTATTCTGAGACCAATCAGTACCGATTCAACATAAGGCACGGCATCACCACTACCAGAGCAAGAGTCAACAGCCCCTCGAACAGCACTACCCTTTTTACGCCGACCGCTTTCTTTATCAGCAGGTGGTTGATGATGAAGTAGAGAATGTAAAATCCCCACGCTTCAATCGATTCGGGTGTGTGTTCACTGTAGCGGATGGCCTTATAGACGAAGTGAACAAAATAAGCAAAAATGAATATAGTGGCCACGTACAGATAGACATACGCAAAAAATTTCGCAATGATGCGCAGTATTTTCGTCTTTGAAATCCGAAAAGAGAAATTTTTTGTCAGTTTCATAGGTAAGTGCTTTTTAATTATAATTATAGCCAAAATTAATGCACACCGCCAGGACAAACAACGCAATGTTCAAAAGTCCCTCGAACAACGCAATGGTCTTTATGTCGACCGCCTTTTTGACCCACAGATGATTCACTACGAAATATACCCCGTAGAAAACCCAAAACAGCACCGACGCGACTGTCAGTGTCGTGCTTTCTATTGAGCCAAAAGCGTAGTTCTTAAAATAAAAGACTATGAATAAAAACGCCAGGTAAAGGAAGAGATACGACAAGACCTTGCTTATCCGGCAATACATCCCTAAAAAATCTAACTTCAATGACTTCTCAGACGAATATATCAGAAATGTGGGGCGTAA
>ENA-ORLW01002175-ORLW01002175.1-human-gut-metagenome-genome-assembly--contig:-NODE-2175-length-18356-cov-3.434378_pt1 | contig 18356 bp, 18 predicted proteins | sample MGYA00243017_ERZ508829 | MGnify/ENA primary metagenome ERZ508829 (study PRJEB26277, sample SAMN04329776) | human gut metagenome | biome: human-associated habitat | host: Homo sapiens | place: USA...
ACAGAACAAGAAAAACTAAAATCATACAATGAATACAATAAATTTTTTAAAGAAGATATAAAGACTTTAGAAAAGAAACAATTTGTTCTTTTGCAAAGAAAGACAAAATTAGAGCAAGAACTGCAAGGAATAAAGAATAAAATTGATAATCTAAATATATCAGAAGATTCAATGAAATTAATAAAAATTCATTCAGAAAAAAATTCTAATTTGAAAGAGAAGAAAATTTTGTTAGAAAAAAATCAAATTAGAATAAATAGACTAAATGATTTAATAGATGAATGTAATAAATCAGATATTTCATATAAAGATATAATAAGTTTATATAATCAAGCAAAAATCGCTATTCCCGAATTAACAAAAAGAACTTTAAATGAAGTACAACAATTTTATGATGATATGTTTAAAGATAAAAAGGAAATTTATCAAAAAGAATTAAAAGAATTTGAAACTAAAAATAATAATTTGCAAGAAGAGATAAAAAAATTGTCTAAAGAAGTAGATGAATTATCTTCTAAAATTTCAGATAATGATATTTTTAAAGAAGCAATGAATTTGTATGAAATAAAAAATACAGAACTTACTGAAAATCAAGAGGAGTATGGTAGAGTATCAGGAGTAATAGATGATTTATCAAATAAGAAAAAAATCGAGGATTCTATTAAAGAAAAATATATAATATTAGAGCAAAAAATGGAAATGTATAAAGAAGTAATTAATATATATAGAACTTATGTATTTAATTTAGTAAATGAGATTTACGAAGATGATCAAGAAGCTTATTTTGATATAGATATACCATCAGACAGAAGAATAAATAGTATGCCAATAAGAGTAACTTTAAATTTAAAAGGTGATAAAGGCGAAGGAATAAGTGCTGTAAAAAATATTGTAATAGATTTACTGATATTGTATTATAATAATTTAGTTGAATATTTAATACAAGATTCTTCTTGTTTTGAAGGAATTGACAAAAGGCAAGTTGCTACATTAATAATAAAAGCTGATGAAATTGCAATAGAAAAAGACAAACAATATATAGTTTCTGTAAATGAGTACCATCTACAAAAGGATAATGAACAACTTATGAAATTGGTAGAAGAAAAAACTAAATTAGAACTATCAGAAGAATCGTTATTGTTAATGAAGAGAATAGGATAATAGTAATGTGCTTGTGAAATCGATTGAGATTATATAATCTTAATTAATTTCTAAGCACATTATTTTTGAGTTAAGCAATTTAAGAATAGATATTATTTGCCCTCATTAAAATGAGGGCAGGAAAGCGAGTGTTCATACATCTCCGAAACACATTGAAGGGCAAGCCTTCAAGAGTTAATAAGTAAACATAAATTTTAAGCAAATTTGATGTAAAAGTTCACCCATTTTAGAGCAAAAGTTCACCGAGTGTACCAAATTTTAATAAAAAATGGACTTAGTTCACTAAGTGAACCGCAAAAATAGTCAAAAAGTTCACTCGGTGAACTCATAAACAGAAAATAAAATTATACAAGTACACCCGGTGAACTCGTAGATTAAAAATAAAAATCATAAAGTACACTAAGTGAACTTACAAATATAAAAACAAAAAATTGGAGTACACCATGTGAACTCCAAAATGAAATAATAAAAATTACAAGTACACCGAGTGAACTTCAAGTTAAAATAGTAAAATTGTCAAGTTCACCGGGTGAACTGGGATAAAAAATAGCATGAGTAAAAAAATTATAGCAAAAAGGGAAAAAAACGGGAATTGATTTTAGGTAAGTACCATAATATAATTGTATTATCAAAAAATGTAAGCAAGAAGTCAGTCGAAGCTAGCCGGCTGGCTTTTTCTGTTGCTCTTTTTTGAAATTTAATTCAAGTAGAGGAGGATTTTTATGTTGTACGAAGTAAAATTTGATAATACGAAAAATATTAAACTAAACGAAAAAATATTCAATTGCAGTATTAAAATAGCAATTCTAAATAAAACATTTAATGCAGGATTAATTAAAGAACAGAAATATTTAGAACTAAAACAAAATATTTTAAAAGAATATAATTTAACTCATATAGGTATTTAAAAATATGAAATTTTAGTATATAATACAAACATAAAGATTCTCTATGCTTGAGAAAGAGAGGTTAATTTTGAAAGTACAAGTAATAGAGAAGAAAAAAGGAAGAATTAATAGAACAACAGGAGAAGTAATCAAAGGCAATTTAAGAGTATGTGCTTATGCACGAGTTAGTACAGATAAAGAAGAACAAATAAATAGTTATAATTCTCAACTGAAGTATTATGAAGAAAAAATTAAAACAAGAAACGATTGGATATATGCTGGAATTTATGCAGATGAAGGAATTACAGGGACACTTGATTATAAAAGAGATAACTTTATGAGAATGATGCAAGATGCAACAGAGAATAAATTTGATATGATAATTACAAAATCAATATCAAGGTTTGGAAGAAATACTGTAGATACTTTAAAATATGTAAGGTTACTAAAAGAAAAAGGCATTGCTATTTATTTTGAAGAAGAGAGAATTAATACTTTAGAAATATCTGGAGAAATTATGCTAACAGTTCTAAGTGCAATGGCACAACAAGAAAGCGAAAATATATCTTCTCATGTAAAACTTGGATTACAGATGAAGCAAAAAAGAGGAGAATTAATTGGATATAATGGATGTTTAGGATATGTATATGATAAAGAAACAAAGAAAATATCAGTAAATTATGAAGAAGCAGAAATTGTAAGATATATATTTGAAAGATATTGTCAAGGAGTAGGCTGTACAACAATTGCAAAAGAATTAACTGCTATGAAATATAAAACTCCAACAGGCAAGAAACAATGGCATGATTCGACAATAAGAGGTATTTTAAAGAATGAAAAATATAAAGGAGATGTCTTACAAGGCAAAACATATACAACAGATCCAATTTCACATAGAAGAGTAGTAAATATGGGAGAAGAAAATCAATATTATATCGAAGAACATCATGAGCCAATTATTTCAGAAAGAATGTTTAACCAAGCACAAGAAATATTACAGAAACGAGGAGGAGTACGAGGCTCTGGCAGAAGAAAAGGTAACTTTAGTAGGAAATATCCTTTTAGTAGTAGGTTATATTGTGGTTTTTGTGGAAGTTTATTAACAAGAAGAAATTGGCATTCTGGGACTAAAAATAGTATTACAGTTTGGCATTGCATGGAATTTGTAAAACATGGAAAAGATAATTGCCCATATTGCAAAGCTATGAAAGAAAACATTATAGAAGAAGCATTTACAGAAAGTTATAAATTATTATGCAATAACAACAAAGAGTTAATACAAACATTTTTAAACGAAATGCAAGAAATAATCAAAGAAGAAAGCAACGAAAGTTCTATTAAGAAATTAGAAGAAGAAAAACAAACTTTAAAAGAAAAAATAGACAAACTAATTGATTTGAACTTGAATGGAACAATAACACTAGAAGTATTAAAAGATAAAAAAGCAAAATTACAAAATAAGATAAATAAAATTGAAAAAGAGCAAGAGCATTTACAACTAGAAGTAGAAGATTTAATTAGTTTAAATCAAGGATTAAGCAAGTTTAAAAATTTGTTTAAAGATGATGAAATAATGCAAACATTCGATAAAGATATTTTTGAATTAATGATAGAAAAGGTTATAATAGGAGAAAAAGATAGCAACGGAAAAGCAAACCCAAGAGTTATAACTTTTATCCTAAAATCTGGTAATGAAATCAAATGCAAAGAAGATAAAAATCAAGACAATTTGCAACAGTCATCATACGAGGTTGGCAAAAACTATCTACAGTCTGTATGTGAGCCATGTGGAGTGTTGCTCGGTGCTATGTCTAAAGAATTAGATAAAATAGTTGAATTTACTGCTTTTGAAGACTTTATTTGTTTTGGAAAAAAAGGCAAAAATGAGGTTAAGAGAATAGAAAATCATAAAATTAAGATAACGATAGAGGTTGACCTGGTGTGCGGAGCAGTAAATTAATAAAGTAAAAAATTAAAATGTTTGGAGATAAAACTTAGGTTGGAAGTGTTTGGAAAAGCACTTTCTTTTTTTAGGAACTTATGATAGAATGAAGATGAAATAAGGAAGGTAATTATGAAAAAAGTTTTAAAAATTGCAATTGAAGGAGCAAAAAAATATATATTTGGAATTTTAATATGTAGTTTAATATCATCATTTTTAATGATATATCTTACAAAATTTATTTCATTTGCAGTAGATGGTGTAATAATGCAAACAAGCAGTTTGCCAGAATATATTAGAAATAGTTTTTATAGTGATAACATTAAATCTAAATTATTTGTACTTGCTATTTATATGCTTATAATTGTCGGTATAATTAGTATATCAAATTATATGAAAAGTATGTTTAATACAAAGTTTAGATTAACAATGAATAAAAATTTAAAATCAAAATTGTTAGAGCATACGACATATTTAGAGTATGAAGATTATATACAATATGGAAAAAATCAAATTCTTCAAAGAGTAAGTAGTGATGCGAATTATTTTGTTGATTTTGTAACTAGCAAATATAATTTAATAGTAGATTCTATATTTATATTATTATTCTCAATGTATGAACTATTGAACATTAATATTATAGTCAGCTCAATAATAGGTATAATTATAGTTATTATATCTATTATGTCAGTTGTATATTTAAAGATAACAAAACCAATAGTTAAGAAGAATATTGATTTACACGAAGACTTAATTTCGAGAACAATGAATGCAGTATATAATCCTAAAATGATAAAAATATTTAATAGAGAGCAAAAAGAAATTAATGATTTTAATATTATTAGTGATGAATATAGAAATAATGATACAAAGCTAATAGATTACTTGATTTATTATGAATTAATAGGAACAGGTATGAGAAAATTTAAAGATCCAGCAATCTTTCTTATAGGTGGACTACTAATAATAAATGGAAAAATGAATATAGGTGAGTTAATGATTTTAATGACATATTCAAGTAATTTACTAGAATATGTGGTACAACTTATATATATGGTTAATGACATTAATCATTTTTTAGTTCCGACTGATAGAATAAGCAAATTTTTAAAATTAGAAGAAGAACATAAAAATGAAAAACAATATGAATTAGATAATATAAGCTTAGAATTTAAAGAAGTGACAATAAAAATTAATTCAACTAAAATTTTAGACAATATTTCATTTAAAATTGAAAAAGGACAAACTATTTATTTAGTGGGGAATAATGGAAGTGGAAAAAGCATTTTAGTAAAAACGCTACTTGGATTTATACCTTATGATGGTCAAATATTATTAGGTGGAATAGATATAAAAGAATTAAATAAAAATACAATTAGAAATTACATAGGGGTGGTTTTTCAAGAACCGTTTATATTTTCAGATACAATAAAAAACAATATTGATGTGTTAGAAGATTATAAAAATTTAGAAAAAATAAAGAATATTGCTAAAATATGCGAATTAGATGAAGAAATTGAGAAATTTCCAAATCAATATAATGAAATTTTAGGAGAAAGAGGGATTAACTTAAGTGGTGGTCAAAAACAAAGAATAGCTATTGCAAGAACACTATTGCAAAATAAAGAAATAATAGTTTTTGACGATGTATTAAGCAAGGTAGATAATATAACAAAGGATAAAATAAAAAATAATTTGAGAGAGTATAATAAAGATATGATAGCAATATATATTACACAAGATTTATCTAAAATACCAAGTAATGCGACTGTATTTTTTATAGATAATAAAAAAATAACAATAGATAGACAAGAAAATCTAATAAATAAAAATAAAAATTATTATAGATTAATTGATATATGCAAAAATATGATAGGAGAAATAGATGAATAAATTTAAAGATATGTTTCATTATGGAAATTTTGAAAAGAGAATTATAATTACAATTATAGAATATATTTTATCATCAATAATATGGATAGTAATAAATCAATTTATGACTTATTCTTTATTTGATGATGCTATTGCTAAAGAAAATATAAGCTTAGTTATGTTTTTACAAAGAGATTTTTCAAATTATGCTAGAAAAGATATTTTTAATAAATTAATAAAATCAAAGATACAGTTTTTCGATAAAAGTAATTCTGGAGAATTATTTGAATTAGAAATGAACGATTCTGATAATTTGTCTACATTTTTTACACAAAACGGAAATCAGCTAATAGTATTTACAGTTAAAGCATTAACAAATGTTGTAATATTGTTGTTTATAAATATAAAATTAAGTTTATTATTAATAGCTATGTACTTAATTGGATATATTGCTTTAATAGTATCAAATAAAAAAACAATATATTTAATGAGAGAAATAAGAAATTTAAATATTTTAATTACAAAGTGGATAACAGAACAAGTAAATGGATTTGAGAATATAAAGGCATTAAGACTAGAAGAAAACAGATTAAATAAAATGAAAGAATTGATAACAAAATATAATAATGAATCTTATCATTTAGACAAGGTTGTAAGAAAGTATACTTTAATATATAATATCTTTTCATTACTTGCCACAGTTGTTGTCGTGTATATTGGAGGAATTGATATATTAACAGGCGTTATTACTTATGGAAGTTTAATGATATTCATTAATGCTACTTCAGAAATTAAAAGGCATTTTAATATAGCAATAGGCTATATTGATAGAGTAAATAAGTCTTATGTATCATTTGCAAAAATGTTAAAATTTGATGCTGAGTTTGAAAAAGAGGAAGATAATGGGAACCTTGAATTATCAAAAATTGAGAATATAGAAATAAAAAATGTTAAATTCTCATATAATGGAGAAAAACAAATTTTGAAAGATATAAATTTAATAGTTGGAGAGCAGGAAAAAGTTGCAATTATAGGAAGAACTGGGTCAGGAAAGACGACATTAGTAAATTTACTATGCAGATTTTATAATTTAGAAGATGGAGAAATAACAATAAATGGAATAGACTATAAACAATACAAAATGAAAGATTTAAGAGAACAAATTGGTTATGTATTACAAGATGTTGTTATTTTTGAAGGGAATGTTTATCAAAATATAAATTATGCAAATAAAGAAATTGCAAACAAAGAAATAGAATATATTTGCAAGAGATTAAATTTACATGATAAAATTATGAGTTTTGAAAATGGATATGAAACAAATTTAAACAAGAATAAGGTCTTATTATCACAAGGAGAAAAGCAAATGATAAATTTTGCTAGAATTCTAATAGAAAATCCAAGTATAATAATTTTAGACGAAGTAACATCGTCATTGAGCTATGAAAATGAAGAACTTATAAAAAATGCTATAAATGAAATAATGAAAGGAAGAATCAGTTTTATAATAGCCCATAGATTATCTACAATTAAAAACTGTGATAAAATTCTACTTATGAAAAATGGAAGAATAATAGAGGAAGGAAATCATGATGAACTAATGAAAAAACATGGAGAATATTATGACTTAGTTAGTGCTTAACAAACCTCAAATAAATTCTAATGTGCTTTGTAAAATCAAGTCAAGGTTAAAATTAATGTGCTATCGCACAACCTTGACCAAATTTTAAAAGCACATTATTTTTCGATTAAGAGGATTTAAGAATAAGTATATTTGATTAAGTAGACATAAGTGCATTTTAAGAGCAAAATACCTCATTGAAAATGAGGGCAGGAAAACGAGTGTTCACACATCGCCGAAACACATTGAAGGACAAGCCTTCAAGAGTTAATAAGTAAACAAAAATTTTAAGTGAATTTGATGTAAAAGTTCACCCATTTTAGGGCAAAAATTCACTAAAAACCCCAAAATTTACAAAAAATGAGTAAAAAGTTCACTCAGTGAACTCATAAACAGAAAATAAAATTATAAAAGTACACCCAGTGAACTTCTAAAAAATAAAAATAATAAAGTACACTAAGTGAACTTATAAATATAAAAATGAAAAATTGAAGTACACCGAGTGAACTCCAAAATAAAATAGCAAAATTATCGAGTTCACTGAGTGAACTGGTACAAAATATATTAAAAATAGACAAATGGGAAATAAAAGGGAATTGACTATATAAAAACACGATAATATAATGATAGCATGAAAAAGAAAGAGCAAAGAGATTAGAAAAAATCTAATTTCTCTGCTCTTTTTCTTTCTCAAATTTAAAGAAAAGGAGCGGTTTCATGCTACATGATTATGAAATAGAACTAGATAAATCTAAACAACTAAAAAATAATACTATGCTAAATTGTAGCATGGAATTATCACTTTTAAATAATTTGTTTAGAGGAAAACTAATAACAGAAATAGAATATCAAGAAATAAAAAGAAAAATCTTAAAAGATTATAAACTTTTGTAAGAACAATTTACTTTTTACCGAAAAAATGATATAAAATTATTAAGTTTTATCTCTAGACGGAACGGAGGAAAGATGGAAATTCAAGTCATAGAGAAAACAAATGGAAGAATAAACAGAGTAACAGGAACAACAATAAATGAAAGGCTAAGAGTTTGTGCTTATTGTAGAGTTAGTACAGATAACGAAGAACAATTAAACAGTTATCAATCGCAATTAAAGTATTATGATGAAAAAATTAATAGTAAATCTGAGTGGCAATTTGCTGGCATTTATGCAGATGAAGCTATAAGTGGCACACTAGATTTTAAAAGGACAGATTTTATGAGAATGATTACAGATGCTATGTCTGGAAAGTTCGATATGATAATAACAAAATCAATATCAAGATTTGCTAGAAACACATTAGATACTTTAAAATATGTAAGAATGTTAAAAGAAAAGAATATTGCAGTTTTATTTGAAGAAGAAAACTTAAATACTTTATCAGGAACAGGAGAACTAATACTAACAGTATTAAGTGCAATGGCACAGCAAGAAAGCGAGAACATATCTTCACATGTATTGCTTGGACTAAAAATGAAAAAAGACAGAGGAGAGTTAATAGGCTATAATGGTTGTTATGGATATAATTATGACTTAATAACAAAAGAAATAACAATCAATGAGGAACAAGCAAAAATTATTAAATACATATTTGAAAGATATGTCGAAGGAATAGGCTCAAGTACGATAGCGAAAGAATTAGAAACTAAAGGTATAAAATCTCCAAAAGGCAATGACAAATGGAACGAATCAACAATAAGAGGAATCTTAAAAAATGAAAAATATATTGGAGATGTGCTGATGGGAAAAACATTTACAATAAATCCAATATCGCATAAAAGATTAAGTAATTTAGGAGAAGCTGATAAACATTATATAAAAGAACATCATGAGCCAATTATTAGTAAAGAATTATTTGATAGAGTACAAGAAATAAGAATAAAACGAGTAGGAACAAGAGAAACAGGAAGAAGAAATAATAATTATAGCAAGAAATATGCTTTTAGTAGTAAATTATATTGTGGATTTTGCGGTAGTTTATTAACTAGAAGGAATTGGAATAGCAAAAGAAAATACGAAAAAGCAGTATGGCAATGTATAAAAAGAGCCAAACACGGAAAAGAAGAATGTCCAGATTGTAAAGCAATACCAGAAGAAATACTTGAAAATTGTTTTGTTCAAGGTTATAGAATACTCTGTAATAATAATAAAAAAGTAGTAGAAGATTTTTTAGAAAAAATAGAAAATATCTTAAAAGAAAATACTACAGAAACAGTAGTAAATAAACTAGAAAAAGACAAAGAAAAAATAAACCAAAAGCTTAATAATCTATTAGAATTAAATTTAGAAGGTAGAATAAATAAAGAACAATATACTTTAAAATATGATGAGATAAATACGAAATTATTAAAAGTAGAGCAGAAAATTCAAAGCCTACTAAAAGACACAAACAGGAATGAAAGTATTAAACATAGATTAAATAAGTTTAAAAGTTTATTTAAAAATATAGACATAATGAAAGACTTTGATAAAGATGTTTTTGAATGTTTAATAGATAGAGTAATAATTGGAGAACAATTAGAAGATGGAACAATAAAACCATATACGATAAGATTTATTTGCAAAAACGGAACAGAAATAAATGGTAAAGACAATTTTACTGCAACAAGCAATAAACAAAATTCAAAACTTACTGCAACCAGAGATGACCAACACACGTGGAATGCGTGGCAATGATACAACTAAAGAAAGACAGGTAATACTTGATTTTAATATGCTTTCAGAGATTATAACTTTTGAGAAAAAAGGAAGATATGGAAGAGAAAAACATCAAAATTCGGATGTGAAAGTTAAAGTAGTTGCAAATGTGGTAAGTGGAAACACATAAATTGATTTTTGAAAATTAAAACAAAGTGTTTGAAATACTAGAAAATTTGAGATTGTGTCTATGATAAGCATAACAGGTATAGGTTGTGGTGATTAGTATATATGTAAATTTATTAGTTATTTCAATGGTTTGAAAGAATTTATAAAATAAGTTATAGGGAATCTTTATAAATTTAAGTGTCGGTAGATATGTGCTGATGCTTATTTTTTTGTCTTATACATTTGCACAGTAAGTTTAATCTACAATAGAAACAATATCAAGAGTAAAATGAACTCGTTAGCACTCGCTCTTGACATTATTTCTATTGTAGATTTTTTCGCAATTAAGCAAATGTAAGGATAAATATGTTTTAAAAATATTGGTAAAACACTATGAAAAGTTGTTAATTTATGATATAAATTAAACATAAAGAATTATAATGATTTAAATTTGTTAGAAGTAATCTGACAAATTAAGGAGTAATATTATGGAATATATTGATATAGTTGATGAAAATAATAATCCAATAGGAAAAGTAAAAGAAAAACAGCAAGCACATGAAGATGGTAATTTTCATAGAACTGCACATATATGGATTATAAATGATAAGAATGAATTATTATTGCAAAAGAGAAGTTCAACTAAAAAAACACATCCAAATTGTTGGGACATTTCTGGAGCAGGACATATAAGAGCAGGAGAAAGTGTAATAGATGGAGCAATAAGAGAATTAAAAGAAGAATTGGGAGTTAAAACACAAGGAAAAGATTTGCAATACATTGCAACAATAAAAAGTACAAAAAATCCTAAAAATATGGAATTTAGCTATGTATATTTGCTAAGGAGTAATAAGAAAATAGAAGAATATGTTTTTGAAGATGATGAAGTATCAGAGGTAAAATATGTATATTTTGAACAATTAGAAAAGATGGTTGAAGAAAAGGTAGAAGGATTATTGATTCATACGGAAGAATTTAAGCAATTATTTGAATATATTAGAGCCAATATAAATTAAGGAGGTTGACGGTATGAATATATATAAATGGTAGTAATAGAGAAAAGAACTGTTATACTATTCTGAAAGATATTATGGGAAAAGATGATAAATTAATTTCACTAGCAAGTAGAAACATAAAATATTGTTTAGGTTGCAATGCATGTAGAAAAGATTTAAAAGAATATTGCATTATAAAAGATGATATGCAAGAGATATATGAGGAAATCTTAAAGACAGATAAAATTGTAATTGCAACACCTATTTATATGAATCATATAACTGGGATATTAAAAAATGTAATAGATAGATTTAATCCATTCTCTTGGCATGATGAATTATTAAAAGGAAAAACGATATATTTAATAACAATTGGACAAATGAGTGAAGAAGAAAATGAAGATATTGCAATAAAGATAAAAGAGTATTTTGAAAGTATAGGAGAGTTTATAGGTTTTAATGTAGTGTTTTTGAAAAATTTATCTAGTGGCGATATAGAAACAATTGATAGTGTTAAAGGTAACTATGGAGAGAAATATGTAAATATTATTAAGGAATTGCAAGAAAAAGTAAGAGGAGAATATTGAGAAAAAATGGATATTATAGAAAAAGAAATACAAGTAAATGATTACTTAACTAAATCTAATTTGCCCGCTAGTGACTATGTAATCAACCCGTATGTAGGTTGTTCACATGAATGTAAATATTGTTATGCAAGTTTTATGAAAAGATTTACAGGACATAAAGAAGAGTGGGGAACTTTTATTGATATAAAAAAGTGCGATAAAAAAATAAATAAAAAGAAATTGGAAAATAAAACTGTTTTTTTATCTTCAGTAACTGACTGTTATAATAAATTTGAAGAAAAATATGAATTAACTAGAAAAATTTTAGAAGATTTAGTAGATGTTAAATGCAATTTGAATATCTCAACAAAATCTAAATTAATATTAAGAGATTTAGATTTATTAAAACAAATGAAAAATTTAATAGTATCAATATCTATTAATACATTAGATGAAAGTTTTAAGAATGATATGGACAATGCTAGTTCAATCAAAGAAAGATTAGAAACATTAAAGAGGCTTCATAACAATGGAATATATACAGTTTTATTCATGTCACCTATATTTCCGTATATTACAGATTTTAAAGAAATTATAGAGATTAGTAAAGAATATATAGATGAATATTGGTTTGAAAATCTGAATTTAAGAGGAGATTATAAAACTAAAATATTATGGTATATCCAAGAAAATTATCCAAATTTGATAAATGAATATAATGATATTTATATTAAAGGAAATAAGCAATATTGGAATAATTTATCTAAAGAAATTTGCGAATATTGTGAAAGCAATAATGTTAAATATATAAATTACTTTTATCATGAAAAATTAGTAGAAAATAAGAAAAGGAGTGAATAAAATGCAAGAAAATTATTTTATAATACATGGTTCATTTAGTAGTCCATATTCAAATTGGATAGGATGGTTACATGATTTTATAGAAGATGAAGGAAAACAAGTATATGTACCAGACTTTCCTATTGGAGTAGGATATCAAAACTATGAAAATTGGAGTAAGCTACTTAAATATTATTTAGATTTAGGATTAATCAATGAAAATACAACAGTAATAGGGCATAGTATTGCTCCAGTATTTATATCAAAATTTCTAACTGAAAATAAAGTAAAAGTTAAAAAACTAATTTTTGTATGTGGATTTAATAATTATCTAGGAATAAATGAAGAATATGATGCAGTTAATAAATCAATGTATTTTGATAATTTAGAAGATGTAAAAAAATATGCTAAGGAAATTATATGTTTCTACTCAGACAATGATCCATATGTAAAATATGAAGTAGAAAAAGATTTTGCAGATAAAATCGCAACAGAACAAGTATTTATACCAAATGCGGGACACATCAATAGTGAAAGTGGATATGATACATTAGAAGATATTGTAAGTTATTTATAATTCAGTAAAAAATAACCTTGTTTAATTCGATACGGTAAAAAAATATAAAGCCTTCTTTTGTAGAAGGCTTTTAAGCATCTTTATAAAAGATGAAACAAACTCCACACTTTATAAGTGTGCAACAATTAAATGTAAGAATATTATAATATAAATTATTGGCAGTATCAATAAAATTTTACAAATTTTTCTAAAAATCTTGAATCTTATAAAGAGATATGATACAATACAAATGTTCGCATAAATATTAGAAATTATAGGAGAATAAGATGAGATATTTTATAGCAGATACACATTTTAATCATGAAAATATAATTAAATATTGTAATAGACCATTTAAGAATTCAAAAGAGATGAATGAATATATAGTAAATAAATGGAATTCTGTTGTTACTGAAAATGATATCGTCTATCATTTAGGAGATGTCGGATTTGGTTGTACAAATGAATTGAAAGAACTAGTTGGTAGGTTAAATGGTAAAAAAATATTAATAAGGGGAAATCATGATTATAAAAGAGGTTTAAATGGTTGGAAAGAAGTTGGATTCAGTGAAGTATATAAAAAGAAATTAGTTTTAGAAAATCTAATTTTAACACATGAACCAATTGAAGAAGGAGAGAATTATATTAATATTTTTGGACATATACATGATAAGCCATTAGATGAGAGATTTAATAAAAGCAATCATATATGTGTATCTTGTGATGTAATTGATTATACGCCTATATCTATTAGTAATTAGAGGAGAAACTGAATATATGAGTTTAAGAGATTTAAAACAAGAAATCAGTAAAAAAGCAATAGAAGGATATAAAGTAAAAACTAATTTTAGTTCGTGTGAGTTTTTGGTAGAAGTTGGTAATATAACCATAATTGCCAAACCAATTTGTTTAGAAAAAGAAGTTAAATACGAATTTATGTTAGATACTCAAAGGCTATCTTCTAATGAAGTAACATATGAAGAAATAGTTATGATAAAAAATGTTATGGATATATTAAATGAAAATAGAAAATTAGCTATTTCAAGATTGAAAAAATGGACTGTAGAAGAATATAAACAAGATAAAAAGCAAAGAGAAATACGAAGAAATCAAATGTTAGAAATATAAAAAGTTCTTTTTATAACAATATAGACTAACATTATTTAAGGAGGAAGATATGAATAAATTGCAAGTATTAGAATATGAAATAAATACAAAAGTTATAAATGAAGAAGATTATGTATCTTTAACAGATATAGCAAAAAAAGTAAATGAAGATGAACCAAGATTTGTAATTCAAAACTGGATGAGAAATAAAGATACAATTGACTATTTGGGATTATGGGAGAAAATATATAATCCAAATTTTAACCGTGTGGGATTCGAGGCGGTTAAAAATGAAGCTGGAAGAAATAGATTTACAATGTCTCCAACAAAATGGATAAATTCTGTTAATTCAATAGGAATAACTTCAAAATCTGGAAAATATGATGGTGGAACTTATGCACATTTTGATATTGCAATGGAGTTTGCTAGTTGGATAAGTCCAGAATTTAAATTATATATAGTAACAGAATTTAAAAGATTGAAACAGAAAGAACAAAAAGGATTAGGTTGGAATTTAAAGAGAACTTTATCGAAAATAAATTATAATATACATACAGATGCAATTAAAAACCATTTAATACCAAAAGAGGTAACTCAAAGACAAATTAATATGATTTATGCAAATGAAGCAGATATTATTAATGTTGCATTATTTGGAATGACTGCTAAAGAATGGAGAGAGAAAAACTCAGATAAAGAAGGAAATATCAGAGATTATGCTAATGTTGCAGAATTAGTATGTTTAGTTAATCTTGAAAATTTAAATTCAGTTTATATAAATGAAGGCATAACTCAAAGCGATAGATTAATTAAATTAAATAGTATAGCAATACATCAAATGACTTTATTAACAGTAGATAATAGAATAAAGAAATTAGAAGATATTACAAAAGATAATAGATTATATTTAAAAGGATAAGAAATATGGAGGGAAAATTATGTCATTATTAAGTTTATATAGTTCAAATGTAAGAAGAAAGAAGGAAGAGTTAACTAGATTAAAAAAAGATAGAGTAAAATATGTTAGTAATATAAGTTCAGCAAGTCAAAAAATTACTAGATTATCAAGTCAAATTAAAAATACAAAATCTTTATCTACAATAAAAAGTAAAATGAATGAAATTAGTAGAGAAGAAAAAAAGAAAAGTGATGCGGAAAAGAAAGTAGCGGATTATGATAAGAAAATAGCTATTAAGGAAAAAGAATTATGTAATGAGGAATTAAAATTACAAAAAGAACAAGAAAAAGAAAATAGAAATATAGAGAATAGAAGAATTAGTGAAATTAATAATATTAATGATGAAGTTGAATGTCAAAGACTAAAACAAATACAATTAGACAATGAAATAAAAAAATTGAAGACAAGTAAGGAAAAAATCAATATATTATTTATTGCGTCTAATCCAGATATAATTTTCACCGATGAACAGGGAAAATTAAGAGAACAACAGAAATTAAGTTTGGATAAGGAAGCGAGAGATATTGAAGAAGCAATACAAAAATCTCCAGATAGAGATTCAATGAGTTTTGTTACAAAATGGGCAACTAGAACTGAGGATTTATTTCAATATATTAATGAAGTTAGTCCAACCATAATTCATTTTACGGGTCATGGCACTGAAGATGGAAAACTAGTTTTTCATGATAAAAATGATAATCCTAAATTTGTTGGAATTGATGCCATAATTCAAATGATTAATGCAATAACTGATGACTTAAGATTAGTAGTATTTAGCAATTGTTTTTCTTCAAAAATTGCAGAGAAAGCTGTAGAACATGTGGAAGCAACTATAGGGATGAATACATCTGTTAGAGAAGATGTTGCTACAATATTTGCAGCACAGCTATATTCTTCAATAGGTTTTGGATATTCATTAGATAAGGCTTTTAAACAAGCGATGGCAAGGTTAAGTATAGAGGGGATAGAAAAACAAGAGGCTGATATTCCAGAATTATATGTGAGAAGTGGAATTGATGCTAATGAAATATATCTTGTAAAAGAGAAGAAAGAATTAAATGTATCATAAAAAAACAACATTATGATTAAAAAACAACTAATTCTAAAGGCAGGAAAGCGAGTGTGTACACATCGCCTATACACATTGAAGGACAAGCCTTCAAGAGTTAATAAAAGAACAAAAATTTTAAGCAAATTTGATGTAAAAATTCACCGAGTGAACGGCTAAAAAATGCCAGCTAGAGTGCAAAAGTTCACTAAATGTACTAAATTTTATAAAAATGCAGAGATTAGTTCACCAAGTGTACTTGAATTTTGTTAAAATTTAAAATAAAGTACACCAAGTGAACTAAAATAGTAGTATTTTTATTTAAAATGTGATATAAAATAAGTTAAGGAGGCAGAATATGTTAAAAGAAAAATATGAGAAATGGACAAAAGAGTTTATGGAATCATGGAAAAAATTAGACTGGAAAAGAACATTAGAAATATTAGACAAGAATGTTGAATACTATGAAAATCCAATAGATAAGCCATGTGCAAATTTTGAAGAAGTAACGAATTTATGGAATGTAGTTGCAGATAACCAAAAAGATATAAGTTATAAATTTAATATAGTAGCATTTAATGAAGATACTTGTATAATAAATTGGTAAATGACTAGAACAATGACACAAACAGATGTAAAACAAGAAATAGATGGAATTTTTCAAATATCAATAAATGATGATGGAAAATGCACATATTTTAAACAATGGAGATTTACAAGATAGTATTTGGAGGTAATTAGATGATAGAGAAAAAGAAAGTTGTTTTAATAACAGGAGGAACAAGTGGTATTGGACTTGGAACAATTGAATATTTATTAGAACAAGATAATTATGAGATTATTTCTCTTTCAAGGGGAGATAGGAATTTATCTTTAGCAAAAGAGAAATTAGGTCATAATGCTAACAGAGTTAGTTTTTTACAAGGAGATATTAGTAAGGAGCAAGATTGTAAAAGAATATATGAAGAAATTGAGAACAAATATAATAGATTAGATGGGCTAGTAAATTCAGCAGGAATTATAAAACTTGGAGGAATTGAAGAACAAACTTTAGAAGAATGGAATAATTCAATAAATATAAATTTAACAGGAATATTTGTATTAACAAAAACATTATTACCTTTACTAAAAAAAGGAACTAATCCATCAGTAGTAAATATTTCATCTATGTCATCTGAAAGAGCGGGAGGATCAATAGCTTATTGTGCAAGTAAAGCAGGAGTTGATATGCTAACAAAATATATGGGGCAAGAACTTGGAAAATATAATATAAGAGTTAATAGTGTAAATCCAGCAGCAGTATATACAAATATTTATGTGGCAAGTGGAGACTATACTCAAGAGGGATATGATAAATGGTCAGAAGATAAAAAGAAATTATATCCATTAGGAAGAATAGGAGATGCCAAAAAAGATATAGCACCAACTATAGAATTTTTATTATCAGATAAATCACTATGGACAACAGGTTCAATATATCTTGTAGATGGTGGTAAAAGTATATAGATAATTTCCAAGTGCACCAAGTGAACTAAGCATTCAGTACACTTGGTGTACTTATACTTAACATAATATAAATAGAAAAAAGGGAAAAAAACGGGAATTGAACTTTATAGAACATCATAATATAATCGTATTATCAAAAAATGTAAGCAAGAAGCCAGTCGAAGCTAGCCGACTGGCTTTTTCTGTTGTCTTTTTTGAAATTTAATTCAAGCAAGGAGGATTTTTATGTTATACGAGATAAAATTTGATAATACGAAAAATGTAAAATTAAATGTAAATGTCTTTAATTGTAGCATTAAAATAGCAATATTAAACAAAACATATAATGCAGGGCTAATTAAAGCAGAAAAATATTTAGAATTAAAACAAAATATTCTAAAAGAATATAATTTAACACATATAGGTATTTAAAAATATAAAATTTTAGTATATAATACAAACATAAAGATTCTCTATGCTTGAGAAAGAGAGGTTAATTTTGAAAGTACAAGTAAT
>ENA-ORLW01002178-ORLW01002178.1-human-gut-metagenome-genome-assembly--contig:-NODE-2178-length-18346-cov-2.985659_pt1 | contig 18346 bp, 16 predicted proteins | sample MGYA00243017_ERZ508829 | MGnify/ENA primary metagenome ERZ508829 (study PRJEB26277, sample SAMN04329776) | human gut metagenome | biome: human-associated habitat | host: Homo sapiens | place: USA...
TAGATAACGAGAGCGAACGCTACATCCAGAAAAGTCTGGAAGAGCTGGCAAAAAACCGTACGACCATCACCATCGCCCACCGTCTCTCAACCATCAAACGTTCCGACGAAATCATTGTCATCACAGAAGATGGCATTGCCGAGCGCGGTACACACGAAACTTTACTTGCAAAAAACGGCATTTACGCCCGTTATTACAATTTATAATTATGCTGTCTGTTTTGTCTGCCGTTTCGCTCTTGCTAAAGCAAGTCCAAGGCAGACAAAACAGGCTGCAAATAACACTTCAATTCCCATATATCTCCACAGCAAGTCTGGTGAACTTTGATAATTTCCACTGTCAATCAGCCGTGCTCCCATGATATACCAGTAGGCCGGAAGGAAATGAGCAGCCTTTATAATTCCATCTCCCAGAAATTCAATTGGCACAAATACGCCGGACAAAAAACTCATTCCCAATGCAATGACATTTGATACCATACTGACAGTCTCCGCCTTTTTCATAACCTGACTAATTAAAAATACAATACCAAGTGCCACCATCAAAAACGCAAGCAGGTTTAAACAGTGTAATCCGCCCTGCACGGTAAACACCCTTTCCCTTGCCCCAATCACGGCACACACAAGATATAAAATTCCAAACAACAATCCTGCCGATAAAGTACCTAAAATGGTTTGTTTTAGCAAACGAGTACGAGGAGCACTGAATCCGTTCTCTAATCTGCGGTTTATGAAGCACAACCAAAACCGGTGATATTCCTACAATACACAGGCACAAAAGAATGTACGGAACATACGCAAAGAAATAATACACATAGCTGTGTGTCGTTTTTCCTCCTGTTTCCAATACGTTCACATCAACCGTTTTCTCATCTGCCTTTCCCGCTTTTGCAAGTGCCTCCTTCACAGAAAATCCGCCGCCAATATATCCTCTTACCAGATTCATATATTGTGTAATCATCTGCTCAAACGATTCCTTGTAAATGGTTCCCGGAACACCGATAACTTCCATTTTTTTATTCTTGCTGCCACTCAGATAGGATTCAAAAAATCCGCTTGGAATCCGAAGAACACACGATATACTCCGGTTGTAATTCTCATCCTGAATGACTTCTTTTTTATCTTCAATATGGACTTTTTCATTTCCCTGCTCCAAATAAGCGATAAGTGCCCGGCTGATTTCCGAATTGTCTGCATCCATCACAGCAAATTTATACGTAGTTGGCGAAAATGTTGATTCTCCTGTCTTTTCTCCCTGTGAAGCAGCCGCTAATGTTACCGACAAAAAGATAACTAAGTACATAATAATCTGCCCTTTTTGCTTGCGCAGCACTTGAAAAAATAGTTTATATACTTGCATAACGATTCCTCCTTACACGCCGGATACTAATACCGCCAAGAAGCACGGTTAATCCTGCCAGTGACAATACATCTACAAAAAAGCGCTCATATGTGTCATAGACGTTTAACGCGTAAAATGCATCCGTGATTAATGCTGCCGGACTGATATCATTAACAATTGGCACTGTTTTTTCTATGACACCCTTGATTCCGGAAATCATCAAATCACTCATGGCACACAATACTAAATTACTGCTGACTAAGACTCCGATTTTTCCGCCCTGTGATAGATGCGCAATACTTCCAATCAGCATACCGAACACAATACCAAAACTGGTCCCCACAAACAAAAGTAACACGATTGCCGCATAACGCTCGCCAATCTGCAAATTCAAAACGAAACGCATATAGATAAGAAGGGCACACGCTAAAACAAACTGAACTAACTCTGTCGCAGCAAAATCAGCCACAAACATTGTACTTTTTTTCATTCCGCATACATTGCGCCGCTGTCCAAGCGGTGTCAGATTCGCCTGCATCTGAAGAATTGCTGCACAACCGGAAAAGGATGCAAACAAACAAGTCATCGCAAAAATTGCATAAAAATAATTGACTACATTATCCTGATTTCCCCTCGTATTTTCCTCCTTTGTAAAATACGATATTTCCTGCTGCATCGGTTTTACCGCCTGCTCTATTTTGTCCGGATGTTTTTGTGCCGTATCCTGAATCAATGATTCATATTTGGTAAATTGTTTTAAAACGCTTTGCAGCATCGTCTCATCCATGCCGCTTTCTTTCACCGTGAGAGAAAGCTTGTTTCCCATATAAATGATGCCTTTTACCTGATCTTCTTCTAACAGTTTTTTTGCTTCCTTTTCTCCTGTATAAGTCGTAATAAGAAGTTTTTTGTCTCCCTCTGCCGACACAGCATTTAACATCGCTGTAAGTGTCATGTTATCCTGCTCTTTCACAATCGCAACCGGAACCGGCTCAAACTTTTCTGTCCGGTCAAAGATATCGCCAAACGCCATATACATAAATGTGGTCAGTGCAAAAGGAAATAGCAGCGTCCAAAAAATGAGTTCTCTGCTTCTCAATGAACTAAGAAGCATATACTTAAATTCACGAAAAAACATGAAATCTCCTCCTCTCACACATCCCGAAGTTCTTTTCCGGTAATTTCTAAGAATACATCATTTAACGTCGGCAGTTCCGAATATACCCTGCCAAATACAAGGTTTTTATCCTTCAGATAATCAAGAACATGAATCAGATTATGTGTACCTCCACTGAAGTTTAACGTAAGTTTTCCTTCATCATATTCCGTTTTGTACACATGCTCCATACTTCCGAGTGCCTCTAAATTTTCTTCCTGAAGTTCCGGAATCTCAATCGAAACCGTCTCCGTATTTTTAATCATTTTTTTCAGTTCATCTTTCGTTCCAATAGCAATCTGCTGTCCCTTGTCCATAATGGCAATCCGGGTACAAATCTGCTCTGCCTCTTCCATATAATGAGTGGTGTAAACAATCGTTGCCCCCTCTTCATTTAATTTCTGGATGCCCTCTAAAATTTTGTTTCGGCTCTGCGGGTCAACTGCCACCGTTGGCTCATCAAAGAAAATGAGTTTTGGTTTATGGGCAATTCCACAGGCAATGTTTAACCGGCGCAAAAGACCTCCTGACAATTTCTTTGGATAAAATTTGCGAAATTCATCAAGACCGACAAAGGCAATTGCATCTTCTACATACTGCTTGCGGAGTCCCTTGTCTCTGATATACAAACCGCAAAAATAATCTACATTTTCATAAACTGTCAGATCATCAAACACGGCAACATCCTGCATGACAACACCAATTTCTCTTTTAATGTCATAAGAATCCGGCTTCATCTCCCTGCCAAATACCTTTACCGTTCCCTTATCGTATTTAAGCAGTGCAAGAATACAATTAATCGTTGTCGATTTTCCGGAACCGTTTGGTCCAAGCAAGCCAAAGATTTCTCCTTCTTCTACTTCCAGATTCAAATGGTCTAATGCCACTAGTTCCTTATATCGTTTTACTAAATTTTCAATTTGAATAACAACAGCCATCCTTATCCCTCCTCTTTGTGATGTTAAACACATTGTATCATTTTATGCCAGCCACAAAAAGTGTCATCCATCATTTTTGAATTGTGACATTTGTCATTTACTTTTTTTGTTTTTTTCCTTTATAATAGAACATATCAAATGATGGAGGTTAAAGAGCATGGTGCATTTGGGAAATAAGGCAGTTCTTTTTCTGCTTTGCAGCTGTTTTTTTATAAATAGTCAGAACATCACACAAACAAGCATTCTCTTTTTGTTATGCGCCTTTATCATCGGATGCCTTTTTTCCTATTGGGAGGGTTCAAAAGGAGGAATTCTTTTTCTAACCACTCTCGTCTGCCTGTTAATGCTCTGTTTTCCTGCTTTCGGTTTTTATCTGCCTGTCTTTATTTACGATATCATTCAGGCTAAAGATTATTTTTTACTGATACCGGCAGGAATTGGTTTGATACGTTTTTGCCCTGCCTTTTTATCCTCTGCTTTTATTCTCATTCTGCTTATGATGCTGTCAGCAATTTTATCGTATGCTTTTGGCAGAATTTCGGATTACAAAGAAAAACTGCACCATATTCTGGATACCAGCAAAGAGCATGCCATTATGATGCACGAACGGAATCAGGCATTGATTGAAAAGCAGAATGCAGATATACACGCCGCCACGCTCTCGGAAAGAAACCGCATTGCCAGAGAAATCCACGACAACGTCGGCCATATGCTGACGCGTTCTCTCCTCCAGGTCGGAGCACTGAAAGTCATTGCCGGTGATGATTCTTTAGATGAACCATTGACTGAGCTGCAAAATACATTAAATACCGCTATGACAAATGTTCGCACAAGCGTCCACGATTTACACGACGACGCAATTGACTTAGAAAGTACCCTTTGGGAAATTATCGATGGGGTAAACACAACAAAAATATCCTTGGAATATGATGTAGAAGGAACGCTCCCAAATCCGATTAAATATGCCTTTATTGCGATTGTAAAAGAGGCGGTAAATAATATTCAAAAACACAGTAACGCAAAAAATGCTTCCATCCGAGTCTGTATGCATCCCGGATTTTACCTGCTCTCGATTGCTGACAACGGCACCAAAATTTCCACAACGGATTCCCGCGGAATCGGACTGAGCAATATGGAAGAACGGGTTCGCGCCTTAAATGGCGTAATACGATTTGATACGGAAAATGGATTTAAAATAACAATTATCATACGGAGGTAGTTATGAACATTATAATTGTAGATGACGACAAATTAGTTTCTTTATCCTTAAAGACCATTTTGGAAGCCTCCGGCGAGGTTAATGTCTGTGCCATTGGAAACTGTGGGGAGGAGGCTCTTTCTCTTTATCCGAAATTCAAACCGGATATTCTTTTAAAGGATATCCGAATGGACGGAATGAGCGGACTGACTGCCGGAAAGCAGATTCTGGAAACTTATCCGGATGCCAAAATTTTATTCCTCACTACGTTTTCGGATGATGAATATATTGTGCGGGCACTCCGCATGGGTGCAAAAGGATATCTACTGAAACAGAATTTTGAAAGTATTCTTCCTGCCCTTCAGGCGGTTCAGAAAGGACAAACGGTATTTGGCGAGGAAATCACGGATAAAATTCCGGATTTAATTAATAAGACGACGGCGCAGAGAGACTTTGCCAAGTATGGCATTACAGAAAAAGAATATGCCATTATTGAACAGGTAGCAAATGGTCTCAACAATAAAGAAATTGCTGAGACCCTCTACTTAAGTGAAGGCACGGTCCGCAATTACCTCAGTTCCATTTTGGAAAAATTGGAATTACGCGACCGCACCCAGTTAGCTATTTTTTATTACCGGTAACTTTCTGCAAGTGCCTTAAATGCCGGCAGTGCTTTTTCAATCTGCTCGGTGCTTACGCAGTAAGAAATACGGACAAAGCCCGGAGTCCCAAAGCTGTCTGCCGGAACTAACAAAAGTTCATGCTCTTTTGCACGCTCAGAAAATGCATTGGCATCCTTTTCGAGTGCTTCAACAAAAAGATAGAAGGCGCCATCCGGTTTAATGCAGCGGTATCCATATTCTGTCAGGGCACGGTACAAGATGTCTCTGTTCTTTTCGTAAATCGAGATATCCGATGTTTGTCCAATGCATCGTGCTATAATTTTCTGGAACAGACTCGGAGCACACACAAATCCAAGGGCACGGCCTGCACCGCAAACTGCCGCATAAATCTGTTTCCAGTCTTTTGCTTTATCCGAAACCGCAATATAACCGATTCTTTCACCCGGTAAGGAAAGCGATTTGCTGTACGAATAGCAGACAATTGTGTTGTCATAGTAATTCATAAGATACGGAACTTTTACATCCGAATAAACCAGTTCACGATATGGCTCGTCTGCAATCAAAAAGATTTCTTTTCCATATTCTTTCTGCTTCTTTTCCAATACGGCACAAACTTCTTTGATGCACTCCTCGGTAAGAACAACGCCGGATGGGTTGTTTGGCGAGTTCAAAATAATTCCCTTTGTATGCTCTGTAATTGCATCTTCCAATAATTTGGTATCAATCTGAAAATCTTCTTTTCTGCTTGGTACAACAACGAGTTTTGAGCCTGTCATTTCAACAAATACACGGTATTCCGGGAAAAATGGAGCAAAGGTGATAAACTCATCGTCCGGTTCTGCCAATGCTTTTAATGAAATCGTGAGCGATGCGGCTGCTCCAACGGTAACATAAAAATTGTCCGCCGTAAGATTTGTGCTATGCTGCTCATTTACGTAAGAAGCCAGTTTCTCACGAAGTGCTGCGTCTCCCTGTGCCGATGTGTAACCATGCAAGGCAACCGGGTCTCCGTTTGTGAGCAAATCAATAGCTGCTTCTTTTACACATTCCGGTGCCGGAACACTCGGATTTCCAATACTGAAATCAAATACATTTTCTGCTCCGATTTCTGCCTTTCTCTTATTTCCATACTCAAACAAATCACGGATTACCGAGCGATTTGTTCCTAATTGTACCATTTTTTCTGATAACATATCTATGTACTCCTTTCAATTTTTACTTGGGTTAAAGCGGAATGCATGGTTGAGCGGACCACTTCCCTGCCCTAAATCCATTCCATCCGCCAATGCGCCTGATATATATTCTTTGGCTTTTATAACGGCATCCGTTAATTCACAGTTCTGCACCAGATAAGAGGCAATCGCACTGGAAAGCGTACAGCCGGTTCCATGCGTATTTTCATTATCAATGCGCTTACTCTCAAGCCAATTTCCACCATCCGCCCCATAGAGGTAATCGTTTGCATCCTCAATGCTGTGACCGCCTTTGCATAAAACTGCTGTCTCATATTTGTTATAAAGTGCCTGTGCCGCCTGTTCCATTTTTTCTTTGGAATCAATCTTCGTTCCGGTAAGCACCTCAGTTTCCGGAATATTTGGTGTAATCACAGAAGCCATCGGCAAAAGTTCATTTTGCAGTGCCGCAACGGCGTCCTCTTCAATCAGCCTTGAACCGCTGGTCGAAACCATAACCGGGTCGACCACAATAAACTTTGGCTTGTAAAAAGACAACCGTTCCGCAATCACATGAATTAATTCCGCAGAAGCCACCATGCCGATTTTCACAGCATCCGGTTTTATGTCAGTAAAAACTGCGTCCAACTGCTTTTTTAAAAATTCAGGTGTTACTTCCATAATACCGCTTACTCCCATCGTGTTCTGCGCCGTCAATGCGGTAATGACACTCATGGCGTAAACACCATTCGCCATCATCGTCTTTAAATCTGCCTGTATTCCGGCTCCCCCACTACAATCACTTCCTGCTATCGTTAATGCCGTCCTCATCTGTCATTCCTCTCTTTCATTGCCTTTACTATTGTAGCGGAAAGGAAGGTTGTTTGTCAAATTTTTAGGGTTCCGTGTTTGTGTCAAGTGTTCGCTGGCACTTTTTTGTTTTCCGTAATTCCGTAGAAAAACTGGAATCCAAAGGAACTGACAACGAACATTTGTTACAAACACGGGAATCTAAAAAATTGGCATCAAACACTTCATATAAAGTTAAAGTAATTCTTACAATGTAGCTCTTCCAATGCGAGTAAGTGCCGTATGCAACCTTTTTCCTCTTAAATAGCACATAACGTTGCATATGTTTTATGAAACAGCCACCCAAAAGCAACCAAACAGGGAAAACTCAATCAAAAGCGTTGCATTGCCGTGTGATTTTCTCTAATGATAGCCGAAAATATGACAAAAATGCAACCTTGTAAGGCAAAACAAGTAAATAACGTTGTTTTAGAAGGTGAGCGGTTATGATGGAGGGGATTAGCTTTGATGTGCATTGGAACACGTGGGTAACTGGCATGCGTGCTATGCATGCCGTTACCCTTACGTGTTTCTCAGTGAGAACGGTGCATATCAAAGCTAATCCCCTCCATCATAACCGCATATCTTCTAAATCACTTTATCATTCTCTTCCTCTTAACAACAAGTGGAACAGAAAACAGCACTGCCTTACATACATTATCTGCTATCATGCAATACCACACAGTTTCAAGACCAAAGTGCCAGATTTTTACGCAGAAAAAGGTAAACAAAATACGGATTCCCCACATGCAGAAGGTTTCTACATAAAAAGCGTACTTTGTTTTCCCAAGCCCATAAAAGATTCCTTCGGTGACAATCATCAACCCATAAAACGGCTCAGAAAACGCGACAATACGCAGCATGCCGGCACCAATCTCAACCACACGGCTGCTCTCGGTAAGAAGTCCCATCAAGGGTCTTGCCACAAAAAACAAGATAACACCACTAACACACATTAGTATCATCGTCAATTTTACACTCACTGACGCAACGGCTTCCATTTGCTTCTCGTCTTCCTCACCAAGAGAAATGCCTATCAGGGTAGAGGTTGCCGTTCGGAGTCCGTAACCGGAAATATAAAAAATAGTTTCGGCGGTAACGGCAATCGAGTGGGCAGCAAAGATGGTTGTTCCCATCCCGGAAACAAGACCGGCAAACACAACATAACCAAAACAGGACGCAATACTGCTAAAAAGGACCGGCAGACCAATTCGCATACACTCTTTCATCACTTTGCCATCCACAGCAAAATGTTCCCACTTCCAGTGGAGATATTCGTTTCTCCGGTACGCAGCAAACATCAGCAATCCGGCTGTCGTATAGGATATTGCGGACGCAATTGCCGCTCCTCTGACGCCCAAACCCATTCCATAAATAAAGACAATGTTTAAAAGGATATTGGTTCCGTTGGCTCCCAGATTGATTAACATCGGCGTTTTTGTATCTTTTGTTCCCCGAATCGCAGCGCCCATAATCATCGTTGCCGAACGGAAAATCATCGGAAGACTGACAATCAGGAAATAATCGGAAGCATCCTGCCAAATAGATGGCTCCGCCCCCATCCAAATCGGAATGTATGGACTTAGGATGACAGAAATTCCGCCGGCAAAAAGTCCGCACGCAAAAACTAAAATTAAAATCTGCTTTGCGATTTTCTGCAAATACTCTCTGTCGCCGCTCCCCAGTGCCTTTGCTGTCATTGACAACACCGCCACACCAAGTGCCGCCGGAATACTGTTCACAAGCCAGGTCACCGTTGTTGTAACACTGACAGATGCTGTCGCTTTTTCTCCCAGGTGTCCAACCATCGCCGTATCCACATACTGCAATAACGTCGATAAAATTTCCTCTAAGATGGTAGGAATTGACAACATAACTAACGTTTTTAAAATTTCACGGCGGTTAATTTTTTGTTCCTGCATTCCTTACACCTCATTTCCTGATTCCAGCATAAGCATCAGTTTATCATATTCTATTAACCGATTTGTTTTTCTTACCTTTTTCCATACTTTTTTCCCGTTCGGGTACCAGTTTACGAGATAAGACCAGATTTCTTTCATCTTATATAACACCGGCTGATCCGGCATACACGCCTGATAAGCCACTTTCAATTCTCGCAAAAATACGTGCAATTCTTCTTTCTGCATCTTCTCCCCGGTCTGAATTTCACGGACAAGCCCCGGATTTGCAATCAACCCTCGTCCAATCATAATTGCCTCAATTGTCGGAAAACGCTCGCAAAAACGTTCATATTCTTCTACCGTTGTGATATCACCATTATAGCAGAGCGGATTCTTACTGTGTTCCACTGCATACTCAAACATATCAAGGTTCGGTGTATTTTTATAATAATCATCTCGAATTCTCGGATGAATGGTTAATTCCCGAATCGGATACCGGTTATAAATCTCTAGAAGATCCGGAAACTCATCCGGTGAATATCTGCCCAATCTCGTCTTAACAGAAATCGGCACCTCACACTGTGAAAAAATATCATCCAAAAAGCGGTCAAGTTCCTCCGGCTTTGCCAGGAATCCCGAACCTCTCCCCTTCGACACAACCGTCCCTGACGGACAGCCTAAATTCAGATTAATTTCATGATATCCATATTCAATCAGACGGCTGGCTGTATAAACAAACTCATCACTGCGGTTACTGAGAATCTGAGGCACAACCGGTATTCCCTGATTATGCTCCGGTATCACATCCTTTTTTGCCCGGCTCTTAAAATCATGATTCGAAGTCGGTGACACAAAAGGTGTAAAATATTTATCCATACCATCAAATTTCTGGTGATGCAAGTTTCGATAAATATACGTTGTAATGCCCTCTAAGGGAGCAAAATAAAACTGCTTCATTCTGATTCGCTAAACTCCTTCATATATTTACGAAAACGAAGTGGCAGCATTTGTCTCTGCAATTTGGGATTTACACGTTCTTTAATCGCAATTGTGTCAACAAACAATTTCCATAATTTCTGAAGCTGCTTTTCGTCCTCGGAATAAGTCAGAGTAAGTTCATCCATATCTACTTCATCCATGGATAAATACACCGTTTTATAATTTGCTTTATGAAGCAGCACCGTACGGTGCACGGTATCTGCAATCACCCACTGCTCACCGGCAAATCGATCTGCAAAGTGGTCGGCTAAATATGGCAGAACTTCACTCTTAGGATTTATTCTACCAAATAATGTGCCATTTTCCAATTCCTCAAAACGAAGTATTTCAATAAAAAAATGTGATTCATTTGTAAAATTCCGCTCAATCGCAAATAAGGTCTGCATATAAGGGGCTGTGAGATGGCTCATAACCGCCCTTCCCATCCGAAGTCCTTCCTGCACAAACCGGTAAATAGCATCCGCCTTCTGCGCCTCATAAGAGCCGCAGCAGCGATGAATAAAATCATATGCCTCCTCTGAAATCTTGCGACGGATGGTGCGCGCTACTTTCACCGCATGCTCAAAATTTGTCACAACTGTGTGATATTCGCAAAAAAGCTCCATATTCCGCCCCTCTGTATCAATCACAACTTCATTATGCTCGTGGGGATAACCCTCCTCATAGGCACGGTATATCGCCGAGAAAATCCCTTCTGCACTGTTCTCACACAAATAAATATGTCTTACCATCCCTGCATCACATCCTCTAACATCATCTGTCTTCCGGTTCCCTGCGCCTCAATTTCCTTTGGAAGACGTTCCTTCAAGCCAAGCAGATTGGCAAGAATAAATGTGCGGTTTAAGCGGATTGGAACCATCATATGCCCGTGACAAGTGATAAAGTACATCGCCCGTTTTAATACAACACCAAATTTCTTTAACGCATTAAAATCGAGCGTTCCTCTTCTTCGTGCCATTATAATACGCCTTGCCGATTTCACGCCAATCCCCGGCACACGTAGCAATGTATGATAGTCTGCCTTTTCCACCTCAACAGGAAACGAATCCAAATGATACAGCGCCCAGTTACATTTGGGATCTACAGAGACGTTTAGATTCGGATTCTCTTTTGTAATAATCTCATCCGCTCGAAACTGATAAAACCGCATGAGAAAATCTGCCTGATACAGGCGGTGTTCACGCAGAAGCTCCGGTCCCCGCTCTTTTGTATCCGGTAAAAGGGAATCCCCTGTCGTATTCACAAATGCCGAATAGAATACACGCTTTAAATCAAACTGCTGATACAGTGCCTGTGCCATGTGAACAATTTCGTAATCCGTCTCCTTTGTAGCCCCGATAATCATCTGCGTACTCTGCCCCGCCGGCACAAACCTTCCATCCTGATGAAACTCCTGCAAAGCCCCACCGGAAACCGCCGGTAAAGCAGTCTGACTTTTCGACTGATACAGAGAAAGACGCCGTCTTTTTTCAATTCTCGCATCCTGCAGTAAAAGACTCTCACTTCTGCCAATCTGTATCTGGCGCATTGGTGTCAAAATTTTCTTCCGGCTCTTCTGCGGTGCCAGCAAATCAAGCCCCTTCGCCGTCGGCAGTTCCATATTTGCACTCATGCGGTCAGCAAGCCACCCCGGCTTCTCAATCTAACGCGGATCGGCTCCCGGAATCGCTTTGACATGAATATATCCATTAAATTTATACTTCGTGCGGAGCAGATAAATCGTCTGGTACATCTGCTCCATCGTATAATCCGGATTCTTCTGAATGCCGGAACTTAAAAACAATCCCTCAATATAATTGCGGCGGTAAAAGGAAATCGTAAGTTCCGCAATTTCCTCCGGTGTAAAACCGGCGCGTTTCACATCATTGGACATGCGGTTCTGACAATATTTACAATCATACACACACTCATTTGTCTGTAAAATCTTCAAAAGAGAAATACACCTGCCATCTGCCGCAAAACAATGGCAGATTCCCCCGGCCACGGTATTTCCCATCATCCCCTGTCTCCCTTTCCGGCTGCTTCCGCTCGATGTGCAGGCAACATCGTACTTTGCCGCATCCGTCAAAATTTCTAACTTTTCAAATATCTCTTGTGTCACTGCCATACCTGCGCCTCCTTCTATATCGAACATTTGTTCTATTATAGCGCAGCTTTTTATCTTTGTAAAGTAAATCTTTTAAATTTTCTTCTCATGTACGCAAAAAATCCCCCTCGTCTCGTGAACATATCTCATCACAAAACAAGAGGGATTTCTTTTCTACATCATCAACAAATCGCCATATCGAATAAAAATGACAATCATTGAAATCAATACAACAATTAACGTCGCCGGTACTGCCGCTTTACAGTATTTTCCCCAGCCAATTCTATGACCTTCTTTTTCCGCCACGGAAATACCTACCACATTTGCCGAAGCGCCAATCGGTGTAGCACTACCGCCAATATCCGTTCCCATCGAGAGTCCCCAGGCAAGAACCGGCAAAAATCCAGCCGGGCCGCCGGCACCTAAACTCTTAATTACCGGAACCATCGTTGCCGCAAACGGAATATTATCCACAAGGGCACTTGCTACCGCTGACAGCCAGATAATAATTCCAATCATTAAGAAACTATTTCCACCGCTGATTGTTTTAATCGCATCGGCAATCAATTCCAAAACCCCGGTTTCTTCCAGTCCTCCAACGACAACAAACAAACCAATAAAGAATAAAATGGTCTCATAGTCCACTTTTTTCAAGATGGTAAGCGCATGTTTTCCCGCTGCCAAAAGCGTAAGAACCGCAATCAAAACACCAATAAATGCAACCGTAAGTTTCGTCTGCGCATGCGTCACTAAAAGGACAACCGCAAACAAAAAGATAGCGGTGCTGATTGCAAAACCTTTCTTATCATGAATGGCTTTTGAAGGGTCTAAATCCGCTTCCGTAACTTCAATTTTTCCTGTTTTTACTTTCAAATCCTTGCGGAAAACAAAGTAAAAATAAATGACAATTACAATCAGGGAAATACCGGCAATCACACCGGTATTCGACACAAAATCCGCAAAACTGTAATGAAGCGCCGTTCCGATAATAATATTCGGAGGATCTCCACACATAGTTGCCGAGCCGCCCAGATTTGCACAGAAAATTTCTGCCATAATCATCGGCACCGGATTGAATTTCAAAAGCGATGACAATTCAATTGTCACAGCCGCCAAAAACAAAATTACCGTAATACTGTCGATAAACATAGCAAGAACTGCGGACATAATCATGAATGTAATGAAAATCGGAATGGTGTTAAAATGAACCATTTTTGCGATTCTCATACAGAGCCAGTCAAAGAAACCAACTCTCGCCATGCCTTCCACCATAATCATCATACAGGCAATGAAAATAACGGTTTCCCAGTTAATTCCAATCCCGGATTCCGCAGCCCCTGAACCCTGATACCAAAAGTCCGGTGTAAAAATGCTTCGCAGATTAATAATTTCCCATATTGCATTTACACTTCTCATGCAAATGCCAAACACCCCAATCAGGGTAAGTGCACCGCAGCCAAGCGTAATATACTGTCTGCCGAATTTGTCCATCACAATCAGAACAAACATAGCGACAAAAATGGCTACAGCCAAGCCCTGTGCTACCATCTTCTTTCCTCCTAGTTTTTGCTTCCCCCAAAGTAAAAATTAAGCCTTCTCTTTTATCTCTTTTTTATCGTGGAACACCGGTTTCAAAAGAATCGGTGCAACAATTGTCGTAATAATAACAACGATAACGACCGGTCCCATCAGCTGCTCGCTCATAAGACCAAGTGCTTCACCTTTGCTGGCAACAATCAACGCAACCTCACCACGCGAAATCATACCAACACCAATCTGTAACGATTCCCTTCCGGAATATTTACACAGCCTTGCACCTAAGCCACATCCAACAACTTTTGTCAAAATAGCTACAACTGTAAGTATAACCGCGAACCAGACAATTGTTGCTGACATCTGTGGAATTACCACTTTCAAACCAATGCTGGCAAAGAAAATCGGTGATAAGTACAAATACGACAAAGTTGAAAAACGCGATGCCAGATAATCTTCTTTCTGAATCATCGAAACAACCAGTCCGGCTACATACGCACCGGTAATATCAGCTACGCCGAAGAACTCTTCTGCCACATATGACATCAGCAGACAGAAAACAAAACTGATAATTACATATCGCTGCAAGCCGTTTTTTGTACGGTTGCTGTAGTAATTGAAAAACTTGTAAAACAGAAAACCTGCCACAGCAGCAAATACAAAAAATCCAACAATTTTTACAAGTACAACCCAAAGTTTAACAGTCGGATCTGCCATACTGGTAATAACTGTCAAGGCGATAATACCAAGAATATCATCAATGACCGCTGCACCAAGAATCGCATTTCCTGCTGCCGAATTTAATTTACCAAGTTCTTTTAATGTCTCAACGGTAATACTAACCGATGTTGCGGTAAGAATAACACCGATGAATACGTTCTGCAATACTATACTGGTACTTACATTCGACTCAATCATACCCGGACGGTTAAAGAACCATGCAGTAGCAAAGCCTCCTGCCAATGGAACCAACACACCAATCACGGCGATAATCGTCGCAGCTTTTCCACATTTTTTTAATTCCTTTACATCTGTTTCCATGCCGGCACAGAACATCAGGATTACTACACCAACTTCTGCTGTCTGCGTCAAAAACTCTGTCTGTGGAATAATCTTAAACACAGCAGGTCCAAGCAGCAAACCGGCTAACAATGCACCAACAACCTGTGGCATACGTGCACGTCTTGTCAAAAGTCCTAAAAACTTCGTACACATCAAAATCAATGCCAGATAGAGTAAGTAGTTACATGTTTCCATGATAAAACCTCCTTTGACCATAAAAAAGGGGACAAATGTGACCGCTCACCGCTGACCACATTGCCGCCTCATTCTGACCATAAAATTTTTATTGCTATTTTCTCATGTCAACATTATTATACTCTCAATTTTCGAAAAAGCAAGCACTTTATTTTTTTGTTTTTTGGGGTCAAAAATGTCCTCTTTTATTTAGTTTAATCCCGGTACTTTTGGAAGTTTTGCAATACTTGCCGCAATTTCCTCATCCGTCAATGTATAGTTTTCCATTTTACCATCATTGAATTTCTCATAAGCATACATATCAAAATATCCGGTTCCGGTAAGTCCAAACAGAATCGTTTTTTCTTCTCCGGTTTCACGACATTTAATTGCCTCGTCCATTGCCACACGAATTGCATGAGAACTTTCCGGTGCCGGAAGGATTCCTTCTACTTTGGCAAACTCTTCTGCTGCCGCAAATACATCGGTCTGTGACACGCTGACAGCGTCCATCAATTTATCATCATAAAGCTGGGACAATACCGAACTCATACCATGATAGCGAAGTCCTCCGGCATGATTTGGTGCCGGCATAAAACTGCTGCCAAGTGTATACATTTTTGCAAGCGGACAAATTGCTCCGGTATCACAGAAGTCATACGCATAAGTTCCTCTTGTGAAACTTGGGCAGGATTTTGGCTCTACTGCAATGAAACGGTAATCTGCCTCTCCGCGAAGTTTTTCACCCATAAATGGTGCAATCAAACCTCCTAAATTTGAACCGCCGCCTGCACAGCCAATAATGATATCCGGCTTTTCACCATATTTATCCAGTGCAATTTTACTCTCTAAACCGATTACCGACTGATGAATCATAACCTGGGCAAGTACCGAACCAAGCACATAACGGTAACCTTCCTGTGTCGTTGCCGCCTCAACCGCCTCTGAAATAGCACAGCCTAAGCTTCCGTTTGTATCCGGGAACTCTGCACGGATTTTTCTTCCGACCGCTGTTTTTTCGGATGGTGACGGAGTCACATTTGCACCATAGGTGCGCATAACTTCGCGTCGGAACGGTTTCTGCTCATAAGAAACTTTTACCATAAATACCTGACAGTCAAGTCCAAGGAATGCACACGCCATGGAGAGTGCTGTTCCCCACTGACCTGCACCGGTCTCTGTCGTAACACCTTTCAAGCCCTGATTCTTTGCATAATAAGCCTGCGCAATTGCAGAGTTGAGCTTGTGGCTTCCGGATGTATTATTTCCTTCAAATTTATAATAAATCTTTGCCGGTGTTTTCAAATATCTTTCCAAATGATAAGCACGTACAAGCGGTGCCGGACGATACATTTTGTAGAACTGCAAAATTTCATCCGGAATGTCGATGTACGGTGTTTTGTCATCCAATTCCTGCTTTGCTAATTCTTCACAAAAAATACCGCTTAATTCTTCTAATGTAACCGGTTTGCCGGTTGCCGGATTCAAAAGCGGTGCCGGTTTGTTAATCATATCGGCGCGAAGATTGTACCACTGCTTTGGCATCTCGCTTTCATCCAAATAAATTTTGTAAGGGATTTCCTTTTTACTCATTTTGTTTCTCCTTCTGATTATCATTTATTTACAGGCTGTCTAAGCAAGTTACGCAAGCTGATAGGCAGCCCTGTTTTCTTCTTAAATTATTTTACATATTCCTCCTGCTGGTACATCGCAAGCACCCGATTATAAAATGTTCGCACTGCCGGTGCCATGTTATCCGGATTCAGTGCAGCAATTCCAATAATGCGGCAGGCATCCGGTTTTACCGGAAAACAATCCACTTCATACGGAATATCTTTCATAACCATTTCCGGCATCAAGCAAATCCCGAATCCATTTGCCACCATTACAACCGTAGACAAATCGTCAACCACATGGTAACTTGACCGGACATCCAAATGATTTTCCTTCATAAAATTCTGAATGTCGGCATCTGTACTTTCACGCTGTGTAACAAACTGGCAGTTTTTCATTTCCTCAATGCTCATCGGTTCTTTCGATGTTCTGTGCCCCTTTTGCACGACACATAACAGAGGGTCTTTGTACAGCGGCTCGATTGGAATATCCGCGGCACTGGATACCGACAAAAAGCCTACATCCACTACGCCGTTTTTTATCCAGTAAACAACATCATCATACGTTCCCTGAAAAATTTCCATACTGATGTCCGGATATTCTTCATGGAAAGAATGAATCAGCTCCGGAATCCAGTTCGTACAGACGCTGGAAAAGCATCCAACTTTCACTTTTCCCTGTTTTAATCCGTTAAATTCCGATATCGCCTGCTGTAAACTTTCATCGCTGTTCAAAACTGCATTTACATAAGGAAGAAGCCGCTCTCCATAATTGGTAAGCGTCACACCGCTTTTCGCGCGGTTTAATACGCAAAAACCAAGTTCTGCCTCCAGTGAAGATACCGCATGGCTGACTGCCGATGGCGTAAGCCCAAGCAAATCCGCCGCTTTTCGAAAACTTCCCTGCTCCGTAACGGTTTTGAACACTTGGTAGGTAAGTAACGTCATTTACCTGCCTCCTCTCTTATCCTATCATACCAAAAGGCAGGGCAGGATGCAACTATGCAATAACGGCATTGTCCTTGATTTGGTTAATAATTTTCACGAATTCTAACTGCTCCTCACGTGTAAATATCACGCTGAATTTATAAGGACGATCAAATGGTGCTTTCATCAAATCCAGTACATTATTCACATATCCATTCTCAACCACATAATCCACAACCTGTTCAATAAAATGAATCTGTTCCGCATTTGGACGCTCTTTTGCAATAAAAGCTGCAAATGCTGCATATGCTGCATCTCGGTCCATTTTTGCAATTTTACGAATCAGCAAGCCAAACGGCGTATCCTGATAATTCATTTCGTAATCCTCTACCGTTCCCAGTTCCTCTGTGAAAATTCTTTCCAATTCCTTATAATCATCCGCTGAAATTGGCTCATTATAAAGAAGTTTATTAATGGCCGGTTCATTTCTATGCGCTGCTATGTACTCGTTTACTTTTTCTCTATAATCTTCAAAATCAGAGGTCCCGATATCCACCTTGCCACCTTCACTCCAAAGCGTTTTTTCATCCACAAAATTGGTATAGTGAGTATCCACTTTCGCAGGTGGAATAAATTTCATAATATCACGCAGCGATTCCCTTGTTTTTTCAAACTTAAGAATATCCTTCTGATTCCAATAAGTTTCCTGCGTAAGTTCTGTCAGTTCCGGTTTTTTCGCTTTCTCACCATTTACCTGAACCATTCCTTTCTGGA
>ENA-ORLW01002182-ORLW01002182.1-human-gut-metagenome-genome-assembly--contig:-NODE-2182-length-18320-cov-2.987995_pt1 | contig 18320 bp, 33 predicted proteins | sample MGYA00243017_ERZ508829 | MGnify/ENA primary metagenome ERZ508829 (study PRJEB26277, sample SAMN04329776) | human gut metagenome | biome: human-associated habitat | host: Homo sapiens | place: USA...
AATGGCGTCTGTAATGTGCCAATCCTGTATAATCCGTGTCAAGATTTTTCCACGCCCAATATAAGCCTGTAAGCTCACAATACGCAGCGTTTTTGTTTGAAATGTTTTCTCCTGTATTATCTTTTTGATACCCTAAATCCAGCGGATTTCCATTCTGATCTGTTTTTCCCTCTGCACCAACATGCAGTGGAAGATACATTGCATCTTGAGGCATTTCATATTTTTTATGTGTTGCTACTATAATTTTTACTGTAGGCGTATTCTTCGTCATTTCAATATTTCCTTACATGCTTTCTCTCTTTTTTCTATTCATCCTCCATATGCAAGTTTTTATTTTTCATAACTTCGAATACACTCCCCAACTCAAAAGCCGGCACATTCTTCGCCGTGCCCATCCCTTCTTCAGGCGCACACACGACAGGCGGTATTCAACCCGACGGTGTTTATCACTGATATACACCGTGTTTTGCTTTCGCTTTCTTTTTGTCAGCACGGCAAAGCCGATGCACTGACCTTATGACATCTGTTTTCTGACATGCCATAAGGTCAATCCACCTGCTCGCTTTTCATACTGATATTCTGTTCTGTTTCTTTTGTTCTTCCCTTCATGCTCCGCGTCCAAACTGTGTCAGGCACTTTTTCCCGAGATTTCTCACAGCATTCAGATATCGGTTCGTCTGATGTCCATTGGCGCAGCAGCATAGTTCTGTTCTGATGTCAGTCCGAATGATTTCTGCGCCGCATCTGGCACAGTTTGTGCTGATGCCGGTGGCGTGGACTTCGATAACGATGATTCCGTTTTTCCATGCTTTGTAGTCCAGATACTGGCGGATCCTGGTACTTAAGTGGAGCGGGCCCCAGTTTCCTGAGCCTTTCATGACGTTTCTGGAATATTCCTGGTTATAACGTGGAAGTACGATCACAGAAACGTCCTGCTCTACGGCAAAACGTAAGATCTGGCTTGTGACCTGGTGTCCATAGTGTTCAGAAAGATGTTTCAGATGCATCCAGTATTTCTGATCAACTCTGCCTGTCTGTCTGCCTCCGGTTGCTTCCTGGGACTTCTGGATCTTTTCCAGAAGCTTTCTGCAATGGTGGCTGTATTCATTTCCGCCTTTCCAGAACTTCACTGCGATCTCCTGACCGGTTCCGTCCAGAACAACGCCTACCGCAAAGGCATCACTGTTTGTAAACTGAATACAGAGTATCCTGCATCCTGCCTGCATCCTCTGACGTACGGTTGCTGTATTTTCATTGTTCTGACGTACTGGAACATGCAGCATGTCATATTTGTATTCAAAAACTACGGATGGTGACATGAGTCTGGCGTTTTCCGGAAAGTCTCTGCCTGACAGCCGGCAATGCATCCAGGTCCATGTGTCTCCTGTCCAGACACGCAACGTGATCTCTTTAGCGGAAAAATCCTGATACATTCCTTTGTAATAAGTAACTGCTGCATTTAGTTTCTCTGCTCTGCCGATCTTCTCATCCTGGGCAAAACGGCTGAGATAGCTTTTGGCTGAAGCAATTCCCTCATTGGCTGCTGCTCTTCGAAAATACAGCGGAACCTTTTTCCAGGGGAGAGGATCTGATGGTATGCGTCCGCCTCGCCCCGGAATGCTCATGATTTCCAGCTCGCGTAAAGTCTGCTGGCTTCCCATTTCCCAGAGATCCGTATGATCCAGAAGCAGGTTGTAATAAAATTCAGCGATCCGGTTATAAAATTCCTGTGTGGTACGCAGCCATTCCGGATGTCTGCACCAGAGATGCAGTCGCCAGGTTGTGATGCTGTAGCCGCTTTTTCCGGTGTTTTCTTTTTTGCCGGTTTCCGGTTCTTTCATTTTGGTTCCCGGATATTTATGATTTGTAACCAGAATCTAACATTTGTTGGGTATTTATATAGGAAATAATTTTATTCCTTTATTGACAAATTCTCTAATTGAATGGCAAATCATCATCGTCTGCGTTCATAAATCCATCAGGACTTGTCTGCGGCTTTGGCTGCTGTGTTTGTCGGCTGTTTGAAGTATTCTGAGCATTTCCGGAATTATTCTGCTGGCTGGCAGCTTTACTCTCTGCAAAGTCCTGTTCCTCGATCACTATATCGGTTGTATATACTTTCTGTCCATCTTTATTCGTATAGCTTCCTGTTTGAATCCTTCCAGCAATTACAATCTTTGTACCTTTATGGAAATACTTTTCTGCGAACTCTGCTGATCTTCCAAATGATACACAATTAATATAATCTACGGATGCTTCGTTGTCTCGCTTGATTCTTCTATCTACAGCAAGCGTAAATCTGGCAATAGCTGTTGCGTTTTCTCCCTGAGAATATCGTACTTCCGGGTCGCGTGTAAGGCGGCCCATTAAAATAACTTTATTCATAGAATTGGTTCCTCCTCAAAATCTTTGCTTTACTTCATGTTCTACAGAACTGTCATATTCCACTTTAAAATTTCCATTATCATTTGGAAGTATTCTGGCAGGTGTCCCCAAAAAAGTAGTTGGTATACCATATTTTTCAATACATTGATTGCATATTAGTCCTCGATACTCTATGCTCATTACCCAACCGTCTTGTTCTGCTTCTGAATAGCTTAGTATTCTTTTCTTTTTACAACGATTACAGCATAATTCTTTTCTTGCATTTTTGTTCATGTTTTTCTTGGCCTTCATTCAGTATCTTTTGTTTCAGAGTAATATGGACAGTTCTCTGCAAGTTCATAGCTGTCCAATGTATCACATTGCGTTCTGCATTCTTCTTTCTTCGGGCAGCATATGCAGCAATAGTCCAAGCCTTCTGTGCAATCTAATTTACAGTGTCCAATCATCTTTGTATTCAGCTCCATATCTAATCGGCCCTTGTTCTCCTAAAGGTCTTCTCCTTTCCGTTGATCGTTTCATTCGCTTTCTTTTCATCCATCCCTGATAGCGGTAATATCTTCTTTTCATAATTTCTATATTATCGCTTTTAAAATGACACCAAAATCTGTCTCCGTCCTCATCTTCTGCACAAATTCCTACATCCAGCAATTCACCTGAAAACATTGCGTGTTTCTGGGGAATGTCATAGCAGCTTCCAATAATTATCAGGTTTTTCTTCGCACATGCCTGTGCCATTTCCCAAGGATCAGATGATAACCAAGAATTAAACATCTCGTGATAACCAATTTCGTAATTTTCAAGACGATTCTGGATTGCTTTTACAACTGTTCCTGCCATTTGATTGTATTTTTCTTTGATCTCCTCCTCTGTCATTTCTATTCCGAACAGCGTTTCTTCTGATGGATACCGTTCTTCTGGTCCTCCTGGATTCCATAATTCGAGAATTACATAAGCGCATTTGCCTCTTTTACATATCCTTTAAAACCACTCCAAGAATTCCCCTGCTTGGTTCCAGATATTTCCTGTCCTTTCTTCAAATGCCTGTATGTAACATATTTTTCTTCAGTCATTTCCTTTATCCTTTCTGCCCTGTTTCCACAGGGCAATACAGTTTATCAGTTTTCCAGTTTTCCATAATAAGCGGAGCGGAACCCGATGCTCGTGTCCGAGTCGGAACGTGGATAGTACAGGCCCACGCGGAACACACCAGCATTCGAGGTGCCGTGCCAGCTGCCACCACAGACCGGCAAATATTCTCCGTCTGTACAATCCATATAGCAATATGCATTCGGTTCCCCTGCGAATAATGCCAATTCTTTGAGCTGCTCGCTGTTGCATTTAATCTGTACATTGCTCCATCGTGTTCCGGTATAATCCTGTTCAATCTCCGGATCCGTTGTAATGCAGATGTTATCATCATCAACTGAAATTCTGATGATTTTTCCCTCATCATCTCTGATTGCTTCCCAGCAGTCCCCTTCCAGCGTCAGGTCAATATCCATAGCAGCATCATTATTCTTTGCCGCCTCCAGTACACCATTTCTGATTCGCAATCCTCTTACCATTTCCCATACGTTACCGCAAAGGTCATGCACTCCGGTTACTTTATGATTATGTGTCCATGTTGCCGGTCCTGATCCTGTCTTTGTTTTTCCGCTCCCTTCAATCGATTCGCCTTTTTCCTCCGAATCTGCATGGTACTTTCCGTAATTCGTATTTCCATGAGGTAAAGTTCCATCTCTCAGGCTGAGATTTGCAAGCAATCCCCACTCAGCCCTTGTCATCATGTGCCAGCCTTCACCTTTAGAGAAGCAAGCCTCTGCTGCTTCATCATTCGTAATGTTTGTCCAAGGTTCCTGGTATGGAAGGCTATATGGTTTACCGTTGATCTCACAGTTCGGGTAAACTGAAATATAAATCGAATCGTACTCTTTTCCTCCAACAATAAATGCCGGATGGACTTTATCACTTCCACCGAATAGTTCTTTATTTGTCACTTTGTGGAACCGGTGCATAAATGATGGGATTCCTACGTTATCGTAAATTGCTACGACTTCATGCTCAACACCATTCTCCACCTGATCTGTTGGTGTTATCTGTTCTTCTGTGCCACTTTTTTCCGGTTTAATAACCGCAGCAAATACAGACATAGATTCCGCTTCCTTCTTTTTTCTTGCAGCAAATAACTTTGCTCGCACCATTTCTTCTGAAACAAATTCCTTAGAACCTTTCGCTTTTACTGTAAATTCCTTTGCTTTAAAAACTGCTTTTGCCATTCTTGTTTCCTCCCACATTTTTACTAAGTACTTCAAATCTTTTTTTCTGCTTAACATTCGGATATTTTTTACAATCCACATTGCTCAAGAACATAGTTAACGGTCTGCACCATGTTACAAGTGGATCAGAAAAACATTTGTAAATCACCATGATTTCCTCCGATTCTGTATGGACTGCAATATCTGTAACAACATAAGTTTGGCCTTTAAAATGTCTATATCTTTTGCCTACCATACTTTCTTTTAATTCTTCCAAAAGTTCAGATGATACATTGCTCATTCACGTGCCTCCTGCAATAATTCTGGATTGTTGACTACTTCCATCTCGCAACGTGTGATATAAAACTTTGTAAGCGGCATTGGATAGCAGAAAGGCTCTGCTCTGCTGATTGCATCTGTTGGCATGACTTCGTAGTGCCATCCAATGACCTCATCTATTGCCGCCCCTGTTCTGATACTCATTACTTTAAACTTACCGAACACAGCTTTTACAAGTTCAATAGGATTTCCATGACACATCAAGATGTCGTTTTCCCAGATCCTTTTCCCATTCTTATCTGTAAGACCCGTGTACTGACAAAGCGTTTCTGGTACGACTTCTGCCTGGCACAACACGTTTGGCATTCCCCAATCTGTCATTCTGCTGAATACAATATAGTGATGAATAGGAACAGGATTTTTCTCATAATCTTCTTTGAAGCAATATGTAGTTTCAGGCATTTTATAATAATGTCCTTCTACCCACTCACCGTTATCAATTCTCTTTGCCTTGAAAAGAATTTCTCTCATCTAACCAAATCCTCCATATTCTAAACATTAAATAAATCAAATATTGATAATTGTCCTTCTGGCAAAGGCTTCTCTATTTTTACATCCGGCACAACCTCTTTCGGCCCTTGTTTTGTCTCTTTCATCATTCCAGAAAAATCCCAATGTATAAATCTTCGCATTGCAACAAGATCATCTTCTGAAATACTCTGGCTATATCCAGAGATGTATTTGATTATTGTTGCTTCTTTCTGGCTCTTTTCGCTTTTTACGAATAATCCTATGTAATCCGGATTTTCCTTTATATTTCGCATAAGCTCAGATGCCTTTCGCCTGATCTCATCACTTTTCACCATGTAATTTGATGGCACTTTTTCTGGAAGTGGTAAATAATATTCTTCCGGATAATCCCCTTCCTGCAATTCTTCCTCGCATAGTCTACGCCCATATATGATGTGATTCCTTACCAGGTTCAGGTTTACTCCATCAGTCCAAAACGGATCGTTGCCTCCGTTTTCCCGGAGCCTTTTCCATTGTTCATGAGATTCCCTGATGACCTCAGCAAGCTGTTCCTTTCTGCTCCTCTGCCTTTTTGCCATTTCCTATGCTCCCAAACTTCACTTCGATTGCCTCTTTGATCTTTCCTCTCAGTGCCGGTCCTACGCCTTTGACCTCTCCGATCACTTCCATAAGCTGTTCATCTGTAATTGTTCTGACCGGTTTTTCTGTTACTGATTTTTTGCCATCATTGAAACCGTTTGTATAAACACGTGTGCAAAACGCATCAAACTGCTGATGATCGTATTTCTTTACTGTCTTGTACACCTCTCTAGTGGTTGTGTACCCTCCCATGCATCTTTTCGCCATTATTACTCCTCCTGCGCCTGTAGCCATTCTCTGACATTCTTTTCTCTCTTTTCTATCGGACACTCAGCAGCGCAGCCGCTTTCATAGTCCTCGCATCCTTCATCGCAACTCGGTACTTTCAATCCTTCTGCGTAGACCTCACCCCACGCCAGCAGATCAACAAGTTCCTCATCTGCTAAATTTCTGATTTTATCTGCATTCGTCATGGTGTTTCCTCCCTTAACCAGTTCACTATATTTCCGCACGAATCATAGATTTCAGCCTCATTCCCTTTGCTGTCAAGTACTGATAAGTACGGCTCTTCATTATCCGATGATACAAATGCGCATATATTATGCAGCCATGTAGCCAGCTCCTCATCACTCATTGAGCGAATCCACTCAGCATTTGTCATTTCAACTCCTCCAGCTCCTTTTTTACTCTTTCCAGTGAATATCTGGCATTATCTGTAAGCTGTCTCTGCCAGCAACTATTTTTCCGGCTCCATCTAAAACCATTCTTTTTAAGAATATCTCGTACTTCCGCTTCCGGTTTACCATCAAAGAAAAGCTGTAAACGCATGATTTCCGTATTTTCTACGGTACGGAAATACTCATTTTCACTTTCTGTATTTCCTTCCGTTTTAGCCGCTCTGAGTTTCTTGAGTCTGCCTTCTATCCGGTGAATCTCTGCATTATTGTTTGAAAGCTGGTACGTGACAAAAGGCTTGTCCTCATAATGCCAGTCCTTCTGCATTTTCTCTTTCAGGCTATCAATCTGTTCCTGCGTCAATACAGGACAGCCATCTAAAGTCTTATTCTTTCTGTAGTAGGCATTTGCAGCTTTCATCTTCTCCTGCAATTCCTTTAATCCGTTCAGTTTCTTTTCCAAACGTTCTACTGCATCCGCATCACCAGATTTAATAATGCCCTTCCCGTTTCCAATGCTCCGGATCCGTTTCAACATCTTCTGGATTTCCTGGAACTCTTGATAGTTTCTGTCAGATGCAGCATTCTGTTTTTCTTTCTTCTTTACTGGAAAGTTCGCCGGTCCACAGATCATAACTGATGGACACATACAACCGATGCGGCTTCGATCATTCAAATTGACTGCCATCTTTTTGGAATATCTATCTGCAATACCATATACCCTATCAGCTTCCTCCGGTCTGCTCTCAGCAACCTTGTCTGCCAGATCATACGCTTCGTCAACATATCCTTTGTATTCTGCTGTCAGGCTGCCTTCCTTATAATCCCGGAACGACATCATCTCATGAGCAGACCTTGCGGACTGCTCATTGATTTCGTAATAAATTCGTTCTCTCACTCTTCTTTTTCCTCCTCTTCGTCTGATAATTCATCCAGGAATCCGTACAGCTCAATGATTTCGTCTTCATTCAGCTTAGATTCGATTCTTTCTGCAAAATCACAAAATCTTTCGCATAACGGTTTCTGGGATTCTCTGATCTTTTTATTTTCTTCCTCCACATCCTCAAAGTATGTAGAAGCAAGAATAACTTTTTTCTTTGCCTCGGAAACAATGACCGGCTTGTAGCCTCGCTTTTTTAAGGCTTCCATATCTTTCTGATCTGTAACCGGTGCTGCCTTTGCACCATATTCATTTATAAAATCTTCTGCGATCTCATTTTTCAGGTCTTCCGGTACACACTCACACATAATGTACTGTCCACTGTATGAATCAATGGATTTTTTCAACAGTTCTGCATTCTGAGCATTTTCTACCATTTTGGAAGCATACCAGCAAACATCGAATGAATTTACCATGTTTCTGTCTCTTTCCAGTCTCACATAGCAGGGCTTGAAGTCTACTCCAATGTCAAGTCTTGGTTCTTCGCAGATATATAATCCTCCAACAAATATCTTTCCTTTATGTTCTGGGCTTTCCAGAATATCTCCATACATTGTTTCGATTTTCTGATAATCTCCCTGTAAATGGAGATTGGAATTCTTGACTTTCTCATATTCTTCTGGCGTAATTCCGGAAATTTCAATCATAAGGCTGTGATCTGGGACTTTCTCCCATACTGCCGCAGTTTCTACAAAAAATGTAGGTACTAAAGCACCATCGTATTTTCTGGATTTTACCAGCCTTGGCCTCCACACTTCACGTCTGCAGTAATTGTTGAATACAACTGTTTTACCTAATCTCAGAAGAACAACCGTTGCAATTTTGTACCCTTCTCCATGATTCCCGATCATTGCATCATCATCATTTTTAGTGGTCGTTCCAAACAGAAGTGTCTTAATATCCAGTTCGCTATGTTTATTTCCGATTATCAGTTTTTCTTCTGCCTCGTCATATTCAAATAACATTTTGTTGCTGCTGTCTCTGGTTTCCTCATCAATGGAGTTCTGGAAGAACTCTCTTACTGCTTCTGTTACGCCCCATCCAGGAACATAATCTGCGCTGATACTCAATTCATATTTTCGCATTTGGTTCTCTCCTGTTCTCTGTATTCGTCCATTGTTGGACGTTTGCCATTCAGATCATCCCAGACATATGCTTTTAAATATGTCTGTTCGTAATTACTCCTGTAGCAATCTCTGCAAGTGCATTTCCCATTAAGCCATCTCATCTGTCCCCAGTATTCAGGCTTTTTACATTCTTTGCAGATAACAATTTTATCCTTCACTATCATGCCCCCTTGTTTTCTTCCTGCCCCTGTGTTAATATCAAACCGAGGCGGCGGCAGGTGAAAACCGCCCCGGTTCGTTTGGATTTTGGCTCCGGTTCTATTTCTCAGGTAGGCTCCGGAGCCTTATTCTTTTGTTTCTTGTGTTTCCTCTTTTTCTGTTCCATTCGGAACATTTGTGTCAGTGATAAAATTGATAAGTTCTATTGCCTTGCTATCGCTCAGCCCCTGTGCTTTTACCCACATCATTGCCCGGGCTGCTTCTTTTGCTGTCATTGGCATGTTGCTGTATTCCTCCACTTTCTCACCTGCCTTTCAGAACTCTGAGTTTTATTTCTTACAAACTCATTTTAATGAGTTCTTGATTATAATTTAACACGTAGTTAGTAGTTGTCAATACCCTCTTTTACATTTTGCTCAATTTTGTGAGTTTTTAATTCCAGAGAATACCCCATTGTTGCGAACAATGCCTGAATGCATTCATAACTGACCTGTTCTTCATCTGTACTTGCAAAAAAATCTGCAATTTCTTTTTCTCCCGGATCCGCTGTACCTTTCTTTTTCTCAACTACCAGATCATAGTCCAAAGCTACAAGAATCTTTCTTACTGTCTCGAAATTTGGTCTGGTATTCTTATTCAGCTTCGTCCAGAGATTCTGCCTGGTTGTCCCTACTTTTTCTGCCAATAAATCGTATGTCATTCCTCTGCTTGACATTTCCGCTTTGATAAACTCTACTATGTTTTGCATTTCTTCCTCCTATGCCACTCGGTATCTGTATTCAATACACTCCCAGTTACCGTTCCATTCTGCCGAATCAGCTACGATTCCTTTCTGTTCCTCCACTATATCAAGTAGATCGCCTTCGTACAGTTCTTCCATCGGGTAGCCCCGTTCTTTTTCAATCTCCTCAATTTCACCGTCCAGGAACAAATTACCATTTTCATATATAGGCTCGTCCTCGTCCCATGCACTGCATTTTCTGAATGCCCTTGGGTTTTCCCATTCCTCCCGGCGGCGTTCCCAGTATTCATCTTCGCCCGGTACTCCGCACATAACGCCTCGCCTCCTTCATATGATCATTTAGGTATATAGTCATATCTGGTATGCCAATGATACTGATGCAACCCTGTCACCGGATTGATGCCTTCATACCTCTCTCGCCATTCTTCCAGCATTTCCTTATATGTGAACGTCTCTCTGGTTTCTTTATTCCGGTATGCCTTATCTGCATTATTCATCTTGCACCGCCTCATCAGGCAAATACGCCACTTGAATATGCGTACCCATATGGCAGTCTGGCTCTCCGTCAAACTCATTGCCTGCGGATGAGTTCAGCACATCCCCTCTTTTTTCGCATACTTCTCTTGGAGTACAGCAATTTACATTTTTCCAGAGTTTTCCATTCTCATCCTCGTATACATATCTGCCCCAGCTGTCTACGCCTTTATATCTCAGGTGAAGCGTTTTCACTTTCACTGCAACCAGTTCATAATCAACAACTGCAAAATATCCCAGCGGCTTGTCATATTCAATATAGCCCCATGCTTCCTGTCCTATCTCCTTTACGAATTCTTTCTGATCGAAGTTATGGATTTCCAATACCTTCACATATTTGTTTTTTGGGTATCCTCCCGGCATAACCGGACGCTGTGTACTGTAATAACGATATTTCATGGTTTTTATTCCTCCTCTTATTTTTTCCGCCCCAGATTTCTGAGGCAGATTGCTTTATTAATCAAGCAGGCATTCCTGCGAGATGCTGTATTTTTCTTTCAGCTTTTCAAAAGCTCTGTTTGTTACCCGGTATTCATTCCAACCAACTCTATGGTCTTTTGAACAGAAGTCCTTTTCCTGATATTTCTTTATAAGCTCAATGCCTCTGCCTTTAAGTTCCAGTGGTGTGTCAATGAACCAATGCTTTCCGTAATATCCTCTGGATGCCTCCATCTGGCAAACTGGTTTCTGGCCTCCCATTTCTGGTGTATAGCGATATACTCCTGGAGCCTCTACAGGTTCTTTTTCTATCGGATCCGGTTTTGCTATTTCTAATCGTTTTTCCTTTCCCTGCTCTGTCAGCTTTTGTGCTTCTCCATCCAGCAGTTTTCCTGTTTTCTCCAACTGCTCTATACTCTCAACATAAAAATTGAGAACCTCTTTTGTAGCTGCTACAGCAATCAGCCTGGAAAGGTTTTCATAACCATTGCTGACTGCCTGTTTTTTTACTGGAAACTGAATAATCTGTGCCATGCCCTTGGCCCTCTCTTTCTCATTTCTGGTTGTTAATGTATTTTCTGCATCCTGCATAGGAACCGGTATAAACTACCTTGCCCTGATATGCTACTGTACAGGTATCACTCCATCTGCTGATCTCGTACACCTTTCCATTTGCCAGTTCGTATCGCTCCACTTCTATTCCTCCTCATTTCTCATCAGGCACTTTAACATATCAAGCTGTTCAGAATACTTATCCTTCCTGTCAATAGCCTCCTGCAGTTCTTTTACTTTTCCAGGCATGAACATTGCAATGTTTCTTGGATCGTCGTTCTGTGCCTTCTCCTTAAGCTCTTTCATGCATCTTTCGATGTTTTCCTGCTCCCATTCGATTCTCATTTTTACGCTTTTGATCATGTCTTCTAATTTTCCCTGTTTCATCTGCTTTTTCTCCTATAACTCATTTTAATGCAATCTCACTATTTATAGCTCATTCTTATGAGTTTAATATAACACGTAGGTTAGTAGCGTCAATACCCTATTTTACAAAAAATGAGAAAAAATTAAGGACAGCTCATTTTATTGAGCCATCCTTTTTTAGCTTTATTCTGTGTCCTCCTGCATGTTCTTCAATAATTCCCATGCCATTTTGAACCCTGCGTAGAATCCTGTTTCCTCCGCTGCCGCTCCGTACTGACTTACCCATAACATAATATCATCTATACCGCTATGTCCGATTTGCAACTCATTCAAGGTATCAAGAACCCTTTTATATGTAACTGCCATTCTTTCAGGATCCGGTTCATCACTTTCAATTCTATTTTCATAATAGCCCTGGAATATTTGCTGTAATGCTGTCACCTTTGTTTGCCCTCCTCATAAATCAAATTCGTATTTTTGAACTTTTTCTTTTCCGGTAAGTTTTACGTCTCCAAAATACGTATATGCTTTGCATTGAAAAAATGCTTCTGAATGATCATTTGATTCTTTTATACAATCTTCTGGCAAATCAACTTCGATTGTATAGGCTTCTTTTTCCCCCCTGATTAAAAGGAATTTACAGGCATCTATCGGATCAGTGCAAAAGAAAACTACACCGCCAAATGATTGTTTTATGATCCCATCATTTACAATCTTAAAAATGCATTCTTTGTTTGTAGCGTGGTAATATTTCATGCCTATGCCTCCAATCCCTGGCCGAATGCAAGAGCAATCATTTTTTGTAATCTCGCATTTTCTTCTCTCAACTTTTCGTTTTCTTTCTCCAACGCCTCTGTTTTTGACTTCATTGCTTCCAGATTGATTCCATCAACATACCTTGCATCTGTACACCATTTTGTAACAGTAGCTTTTGCCACACCATATCGCTGTGTAATTTCATCGAATGTCATTCCCTGAATTTTATGCATATTTACAATAAATTTCTTGAAATTTGCACTATACCGTCTGGTTGTATCATGGTTCGGACCCGTAGGCTCTTCTGGAATTTCTTCTATTTTGTTTTTCTTATCCTCGCTTTTGGGCTGCACCTTCTCTGGCTCCTGTGGCACTTCTACCTCGCCTGTAATCTCCTCTTTCTCCAACCGGATTCCCATTTTTGCAAGATCATCAATCTCATCCATAAGAGCGAATAATCTTTTTCTGTACTCTTTATTCATCGTCCATGCCCCTCCTTGAATCATATAATTTCCAGAAGCCACAAGATAAACATGATTCCCGGAACCCCTACAGAAATTGCTCCAAGAAAAGCACTGGAAAGAATTGCTTCAATTTCCTCTTTTCTCTTCGCCTCTATTTTGTGGTTTCTTCTTTCTCTTTCATTGCAGTATCTTAATATTCTTTCTGATTCCTGAATGGTTTTCTCGCTTCCGTATTCTTCTACGATTGACCATTCTCCAAAATCTGCAATCGTTACATAACCGTCCATCATTCTATGCCCCTTTTTCGTTCTTCCTCAGTTCTGGCATTTCCCTGTACCGCCCAGGGCGTAGATATCCATCTACGAAGTGCTTTCTTTCGTGCCATAAAAAATAGGCGATTGGGTATGTGAATTTATATGGCTGCCTCATACTTTACAACCTGTGCAGTGCTACTCCGGTGCTTCCACTCCCGTATCTGATTTCACTTTAAAATCAGCAAACTTGTTATCTGTCATTGAGCATTTTCAGGCGTTCTCTACTCGGTCTTGCTTACCGCCCCTGATTTTCACCTTAAAAACCAGTAAAACCTGTTGTCCAATACCAACCGCATTGACCTGCCATCATCAGCACCAGGCGGTCATTCCTGGTGGACGGTCATTTCTGACCGTTTCGGCTTATTCTTTTTCCAAGTAACCGTATAAGCAACAAGATCCTGAATCCCATGTATCGTAATAATATCCATCCACAACTGCCACGCAGTGATTTGCAACATTCAGAAAAAATATTCCACTTTTATGTTCTTTTGCAAAGCGATCAACAGTTGGCCTTTTTGAGCCTTTTTTATTACTGATTCCATGATATGTAAAACCATTTTCTTTCAGATAACTTTCATAGCACTGTTTTCCATTTGGCATACATTGGAGCCTTTTGGCATATGGAATCAGATCATCAAATACCTGTGTCCAAGTTTTACTCATTACTTTTGTTAAGGCACGAATAACGCAATCGCCGTAATTATCCTTCAAATCTTTTTCATTTGGCTGATAGTACTTATAATTTCTGCTTGCCATTCTTATCATCCTCTCGTTATATTGAGTTCTTTGCATCTCAACTCGTTTTGTTGAGTTTAATATAACACGTAGTAGGTAGGTGTCAATACCCTATTTTACAAAATTTGAGTTTTTTCTTAGTTTAACTCATAACTCATTTTATTGTGGTTGTTGCCTCTCGTTAACAGTGATATCATTAAAATAAAAAAGGAGATTTTTCTATGAAAAAGAGAACATTTTTTACCCCCCCCCCGAAAAAATCTGACAATTTAGTAGCCACTTCTTTTCGAAAAATTCTTTGCTTATCGTCCTGCGCCATAATCGGACTTATTTCTTTTGGTTACTCCAATGTTACTGCGCAAGATCAAACATCTGCATCAGAAAAAGCAGTCCAGATTTCTTCTTTTTCTGATTACCCTTGGGACACTTCTTATGATGATATTTATTCAGATCAAATAACCTCAGACATGAAAGAGGCTGTTGATTATCAATGTGATGAATCTAATGATATTTCTGCATTAACGCTTCTACATCAAGAAGTTGCAGGCTATTCAGATGTTTCTTCCTCCTATCTTTTTTCAGATAATAAGCTCATTGCTGGAAGCTACGATCTTGACATTGATGATACGGCATTTGATGATTTATCAAAAAAAATCGCTCAAACATATGAAAAGCCTTATCTTGAAAAGGAATCTACTGGTTGGGGAAAATTATCCATCTGGATTGATGATTCTAAGGATGTAATAACATTATCAGAAATGCTTGGTATTACTTTTTTTGAGGCAGACAGTCCTTGCCTTGAATTTTTAAATGATCAATTTATCGAATTTCATGACGTTGATCTCGTGTCAGAAATAAAAAAATATAATAACTTGGATGGACTTTCAGAATCGGCTTCTGATTCTTCCAACCCCCTACTGAATGCGCAAGTTGTTACTGCTCCGGTAAAAAGTGGAGATAATTCTAAAACGCTTGGAACCTATGCATATATCAGCATTGCTAAGGACATTTTAAAAACGGTTACTTTAGAACAATTCACTGAATTTGCACAAACAGTGGTTGATAACAGTGGTTATAACTGGTTCTCTATCATCTGTGAAGATGGAACTGGTATCTGTTTTTCTGGATCAGATATCTACTATCCTTCATACGGAAAATTAGATACAGATGGAGCAATTACAGACGGATATGGTGATATTACATGGGATTTTAATACAAACTCATACACGTATACACCACGACAATAATTTTTCTTTTTATTGGATTTTCACAAAATTTAAGTCTGGGTTTTATAAATATCTCACGAAAATGAGCCGATTTTCCAACATTTGTTGGCTTTAATTTGTCAGCCGCTTTTCAGCCTTTGGCTGACTGAGACTTAGGTTTAGAATAAGATTAAGAGAAAAGATAAAGATATATGCTCATTTGCACCAACTTTTCCTCCAACAATGTCAGGGACAAATTGGCTTACAAGCGGCTTGACGAGATTTAAGCTTAGTATTTGAGTATATAAATATAGTTATTACATATGCTCTGTTTGCACCGGGATTATCCCGGGACAAATAAAAAAATCCCGACACCATTCAGGCATCGGGGAAGGGTAGTAAACTCAATATTTTGAAGTTGACATTTTACTCGCAACAGCATATGATAATAACAGCTAAGCAAGCTGATGAAATTGCATTAGGCAAAATGAAAACCCCTGAAAGTGGTCCAGACTTTCAGGGGTTTTCTATTCCGTTTATGTAAGGTGGCTTATGCCTTTAGGCTGTCTGCGCTGCTTATTCATCTCCATCCAGCCATTTGCAAATGTAGTAGCTAATTACACCTGCTACGATAGAGACAAGCAAACTGATGAATAAATCTTGCATTAGGCTTCACCTCCTTCCTGCCGGAGGTGCGCAGCAAAATTATGTTATCACATTACACATATTTCTACAATCAGATTTTTCATCTGAGCAGAATGCTTTTCCAAGTTGCTGGTCCTGCGCATCCATCTACACTCAGGCCTTTCTTGGTCTGATATGTCTTGATTGCATATACTGTGTTGGTTCCGCATTCTCCATCAATGGTCAGGTTCTTTCCGTCCTTCCCTTTGAATCCATTACTTTTCAGTAATCTCTGTAATAACTTAACATCATTTCCTTTGCTTCCGTTCTGAACGTTTCCTACGCTAAACATATATCCGCTGCCTCCTGTCGTTGTTGTGGTGGTATTTGTCGTGCTTCCTTTTCCTGCATTGGAACCATTATCAACAGTTACGTTTACATGGTGTCCTGTGTTTAGGTTGATATCTCCTCTCTTTGCGAGGCTTGAATCTTTCAGGTACTGCCCCTGCAGAACTGTGAAATATTTCTTTCCCTTTGCAGAATTGAAATAATCCATCATGTTGCCGGTATATGTAGCATTGCATTCCTGCAACTCTTTGATACCTTTCAGATGGCCCACCGCCTGGATAAGCACAATTGTTCCTTCACTACAATCGCATTCACAAGGCTTTGTGATTTTGGAAGGACGATACCCTACCGCTTTCATCTGCTGTCGGAACGTATAACGATCAGTGGAATTTCCTGCTGTTCCCTGGTCGTAACCGATCATATCATTCAGTGCTGCTTCGATGGCCAGATCAGCAAACAGATTTCCAAGACTTTCATCCTTCCATCGAAGAATATAATTCCATCCACCAGTTGGATATGCATACCAGGAGCGCAGATACCATTCTGTTCCGGTCTGGTCCCCTGCTTCTCCTCCTGCATATCTCCCGTTTTCGTCATGCCCACAATTTGACATTCTTACTGCCACTGTAGTTCCTCCCTTCTGTTCTGTGCCTCCATCAGCATATTTTGTAATAAACTCATACACTTTTTTCTGGCGTGTAGTGTAATCCCCGACCTGATTCGGCTTCGGGTCGGCAGAATCCGTATTCAATGCTGCATAAATTCCTTTTGCCGTGTATGGTTTTGCTGTTTTTGCCAGAATCCGTTTTAATGCGGATGCACCGCCTTGATGATAGATGTTAATGCACTCCATCATAGCTGCATCTGGCATGGCTCCGTACATCTTGCCAAGGCTGACAGCATATTCTTTGATCTGCGTCTCCATCAATTCATCCTGACATTTAATACCAACCGCTGAGGAAATAATTGCAATGATGCATTTCCCTTTGGCTGATGCGGAAGATACTCCATATCTGTCCCAGCTCTTTTTCAGATCAGCAGCAATACCGGCAGTGTCAAGTTTGGAAAAATCCTTCGGATATTTCTTCTGGATATTCTGCAATAGCAGTCTCGCTTCGCCTGCATACCACTGACCGGCTCCAATCGTGATTGCTTTTTCATTTGGAGTATTTGCTCCTACTCCTGCAAATGCAGAATAATTTTGGCGGCCATATACCTGACCGCCACTTTCCACAGCATATAGAATTTTTCTCAATACAGTAATGTTTTGCTGTTTCATCTCCAATCACCTCCGGTCTCGTCCAATTCATCCATAAAACCGCAGACATCTTCAAACCATCTTCCGGTTTCTCTTGCCAGTGCAACCAGAAAGCAAACGCCACCAAACGCTGCAACGCCTGCAACAGTAATCGCAATACTTTTAATTGTCATTTTGACAAGCCCTCCCATCTTGTAAAATAAAAAAGCGCCTTACCTCCGGGATAACTATTCGGAAGTATGCACTTTGAACTGAGAAATTGCCTGAATCACTTTATCATATCCGACCATTGCACACAGCCATGACAACAACACTAACGCAATTAAAATCACTGCCATTTTTTCATTCATAAGTGTTTCAGTCAGAATCATATATCCGGTATCTACTGCAATGGACAGAATCACCGCAACAACACCAGCAAGTAGATTTGACCGATACGGTTTCTTTGCCTCGTCCAGTAGCTTCTTGATTCCTTCCGTCACTAGCCCGGTCAGCACAGACACGATCATCAGTAACAGTAAAAATGTTTCAAAATTCATCATTGTTCTTCGTCCTCCATTTCTTCATTATCGCCTGCATCCCCCTGATATCCTCCACCAGGATCAGCCGGCTCATTATAATCTTGTTTTCTCCTGTGCTTTTCCTTGCTGGTCTTAATCCATCCACAGATGCCACATTCACCCAGCAGTGCTGCAATTAAAGCACACCACGCGGATTCCGGAGCGGAACCACACTGGGAGAATACTGCAAGCATTTTCCAGTTTATATACATCATGTAAACGAATACACATATAAGCACAATGTTCAATGTACCGAGCTTTTTAATCAGCTCTTGCACTTTTCTTTTTTTCTGCCTTTTGCGGCGAAAATTTCTTCTGCTCAACTTCTTTACTTCCTCTCTACCTCTTAACACGCCGTATAATCATTCTGACAGGCTCAGGCGCAGCTTCAAAATACTTTGATAAACATTTCCTCACATAAGAATAAAAATCCGTTAAAACAGCAAATAAACGCGCCTTGTTCTATTTCAAACTCATTTATGTGAGTTTGTGGAT
>ENA-ORLW01002198-ORLW01002198.1-human-gut-metagenome-genome-assembly--contig:-NODE-2198-length-18231-cov-3.315413_pt1 | contig 18231 bp, 17 predicted proteins | sample MGYA00243017_ERZ508829 | MGnify/ENA primary metagenome ERZ508829 (study PRJEB26277, sample SAMN04329776) | human gut metagenome | biome: human-associated habitat | host: Homo sapiens | place: USA...
GATTCTTATATTTCTATTAGTAAAATTCAACATGATTTAAAAGAAGAATTAGGAGAATATACAGTTACTTTCCAAACATCATCAGGTTTATCTACAACAAGAAAAATCATTGTTGTTGACCAAAAATATGTAAGAAATGAAAAAGCAAACGAAGCAGTGAGTGCTTTTAACTTCTTTAAAACAGTTGATGACATTAAGGAGTCTGTTGCTTTAGATACAGATTTAAAGACATGGGCCAATGCTATTGGTTGGAAATTATCTAATGAAGATGAAGCAGTGGATATTTATGTAGATTATGATTTTGATCCTGAAAATATTCAAGAAGGAATCTATCAAGTTACTTTCTCTACAGAAGGTAGAGAATTAAAAGTACATACAACAGATTATGTAGAAGAAGGTCAAGAGGTCGGATTGACTTTTGAAGTAGAAGATATTCATGTAATGGAAAAGATGGGATTTTAGATGAAAAAATTTTCTCAGTTAGCACTTCCATATATTATTTGGAGTATTATTATTCTACTTTTACCAGTATTACTTATTGCTTTTTATGCAATAACTGATAGAGGTAACACTGTTGTTAACTTTAGTTTTACTTTACAAAATTTTGTGAAATTTTTTACCGACCCTGATTTCTTACTTATTTTATGGAGATCACTTTCAATTGCTTTAAAAACAACAATTATTTGCATTTTACTTGGTTATCCAGTAGCTTATTTTATTTCACGTTGTAAAGATCGAAGAAGAAATATTTTAATTTTATTAATTACACTTCCTATGTGGATCAATATGCTTGTAAGAACATATGCTTGGATTGGTATTTTATCTGATGGAGGTATTTTACAATCATTATTGAATTTATTAGGATTTAAATCAACACAACTTCTTTATACAGAAGGTGCTGTTTTACTTGGAATGGTTTATAACTTTATTCCTTTTATGATTTTACAAATCAATACATCTTTATCTAAGATGGATAAATCGTTATTAGAAGCAAGTTCTGATTTAGGCGCAAATCGCTATCAAACTTTTTGGAAAGTTACTTTTCCACTTTCAATACCAGGAGTTATTAGTGGAATAGCACTTGTCTTTTTACCGGCAGTAAGTTCATTCTTCATTCCTAAATTATTGGGTGGAGGTCAATATTTCTTAATTGGTAATGTTATTGAAAATCAGTTTATTACTGTAGGAGAATGGAATTTTGGATCTGCTATTTCTGTTATTATGGCTTTTGTAATGATGGCTATCATGTATTTAGTAAGATATGTTGAAAAACGTAATTCTGGTAATAGAAAGGAGAAAAAAGTATGAACAAACAAAAACATTCTTTATTAAAAATTTTAATGGTTTTAATGCTCTTATTTTTCTACTTACCAATTGGCTTTATGATTGTTTTTTCATTCAATTCAAGCAAGTCATTAACGCATTTTACAGGTTTTTCGATGCAATGGTATTCAAAAATGTTAGCGGATGCTTCAATGATGGAATCTTTATATGTCACAATTATAGTAGCGATTATTGCGACAGTTGTTTCTACGATTGTTGGGACAATTAGTGCAATTGGACTTTCTAAATCAAAAAAAATCGTGCATGATTTAATTATGCAAATCAACGATTTTCCTTTGATGAATCCAGAAATCGTTACAGCGATTGGATTAATGTTATTCTTTATTACCTTTAATATTGAAAAAGGTTTTGCAACATTATTATTGGCACATATCGCATTTTGCATTCCTTATGTTATATTATCTGTTATGCCTAAAATTCGCTCTCTAGATCCAAATTTAGCGGATGCTGCAATGGATTTAGGGTGTACACCTTGGATGGCTTTAATTAAAGTTATCGTACCACAAATCATGCCTGGTATTGTTTCAGGGGCTTTGATTGCTTTTACAATGTCTTTTGATGATTTTATTATTTCTTATTTTGTTACAGGAAAAGGAATTAAAAACTTGAGTATTATGGTTTATACAATGTCAAAACGTGTAAATCCTAGTATTAATGCTATTTCAACTTTAATTGTTATTTTTATTACGATTGTTTTAATTCTTGTCAATGTTGTTCCGGTGATTAGAGAAAAAAGAAAAGTTCAAACGACAGAACTTAAAGAAAAAAATAAAGCACCAAGAATTATTGCTGGAATTGTTGCAGCATGTGTATGTATGGGACTAGTTTTTGTTCAAAAAACAACTTCTTCGACTAAAAAATATGCAGGACAAACTTTACATGTCTATAATGCCGGGGAGTATACGGGTGAAAATTTGCTTTCTAATTTTGAAAAACAAACGGGATGCAAAGTAGTTATGGATTTATTCGATTCGAATGAACAAATGTATATTAAAGTAGCTAATGGTGAAGCTTATGATGTTTTAATTCCAAGTGATTATATGATTGAAAGATTAAAACAAGAAAAGCTTATTCAACCATTAGATCAAGATAAAATCACTTGCTTAGAAGATATTAATGATTCTGTTAAAAATTTATCTTATGATCCGAATAATGAATATTCTGTTCCTTATTTTTGGGGAAGTGTAGGAATCGTTTATGATAAAACAAAAGTAAGTGAAAAAGATTTAAAAGAACAAGGTTTTAAAGTTGTGCCTGAATATGAAAGGCTAAACAGCTTTCGAGATATAAAAACTAAAATTCAGGATATAGGTGAAAGAAGATTTTCTCTCAGCTATGATATAGACGGCGTTGTTATTAAAGTTGATAATTTTGCAGAGCGTGAGCAGATGGGTTCTACTGCTAAAACTCCTAAATGGGCAGTTGCTTATAAATTTCCGCCGGAGGAAAAGGAAACTAAGCTTTTAGATATTGAAGTCAATGTCGGAAGAACAGGTGCGGTAACTCCTGTGGCTGTTTTTGACCCTATTATTTTAGCAGGAACTTCAGTATCCAGAGCAACACTTCACAATCAGGATTTTATTGATGAGAAAAATATTTCAATAGGTGATATAATTAAAGTCAGAAAAGCCGGGGATATAATTCCCGAAGTGTTAAGTGTTTCAAAATCATGTGGAAAACAAGGGAGTTTTAAGCTTCCTAAAATATGTCCTGACTGCGGAACTAAACTTATAAGAGAAGCCGATGAAAGTGCAATCAGATGCCCTAATGTCAACTGTCCGGCACAGATATACAGAAGCATTGTGCATTTTGCTTCTAAGGGTGCAATGAACATCGACGGACTCGGTCCAGCTATTGTTGATACTCTGATTAATAACAAATTAATTGAGTCTGTGGCTGATTTATACACATTAAATGAAAATGATTTGCTTATGCTTGAAAATTTTAAAGAAAAGTCAGTTAATAATTTGCTTACTTCAATCGAAAAGTCAAAGAATAACTCACTTGACAGATTAATTTTCGGTCTTGGTATCAGAAATATAGGAAGTGCTTCTGCTAAGCTTTTATGTGATAAGTTTGGAACCTTAGATAATATAATTAATGCAACTGCCGAAGAAATAGCTGAGATAGACGGGTTCGGTGAAGTAATGGCAGAAAGTGTTTGTAAGGCTTTTAGAGAACCTAACAGGCTGGAGATTATTAACAGACTAAAATCATATGGTGTAAATATCTCATATGAAAAAGTGCAGCTTGATAACAGGTTTGAAGGAAAAACTTTTGTACTGACAGGAATCTTGCCATCACTGAAGCGTTCAGAAGCAAAAGAAATTATTGAAAAATTCGGCGGAAAAGCAAGCGGTTCTGTATCAAAGAAAACTGACTTTGTTTTAGCCGGTGAAGATGCAGGAAGTAAGCTTACAAAGGCTGAAAGCTTAGGCATAAAAATTATTACCGAAGACGAATTTTTAAAAATGACGGAGTGATAAAATGAAAGTTAATGTAACTGTTGACAGACCAATAGGGTATATTCATCACGGACACGCTTATGAAGTTAATTATGGTTTTGTTCCAGGTGTCATAGGCGGAGATATGCATGAGCAAGATGCATATATTTTAGACAGCAGTATAGATTATCCTATTGATAATTATGTGGGTGATGTTATTGCTGTTGCAGTAAGAGAAGATGATGTAGAAACCAAATGGATTGTCAGTAATGAAAAATATACTGCTGATGAAATTTATGAAAAGATAAAGTTTTTTGAACAATACTTTAAAACAAAAGTTTTTTTAATCGATAATTATCCTGCCGATAAATTATAGTATAAATTATTCTTATATAAGGAGGAAAATAAATGAATATTGACATTAAACACATTGCAAAGCTTGCGAGACTTCGTATTGACGATGAAGAACTCAAAAAGTTTGAAAATGATATGCAGGGGATTGTAGATATGGTAGAAAACCTGCCTGATGATATAAAAGATGAACCTTTGCTTGACCCTGAAAACGCAATGACTTTAAGAGAAGACAAGGTAGGGGAAAAGAAATTCTCACGAGATGAATTGACAAAAAATGCACCTCATGTTACCGCCGGCTGCCTTGTTGTTCCGAAGACTGTAGAATAGGAGGAGCTTTTAAATGAATTTATATGAAAAAAGTGCTTATGAGCTTTCAGGGATGCTGAAAAATAAGCAGACAAGCTCTGTGGAAATTACAAAATCAGTTTTTGACAGAATTGAATCTGTTGAAGAAAAAGTTGATTCATATGTTACTCTGAACAAAGAAAATGCGTTGAAGAAAGCAGAAGAAGTTGACCAAAAGCTTTCAAACGGTGATGTACTTTCACCTTTAGCCGGAATACCAATTGGAATTAAAGATAACATTTCAACAAAGGGGCTTAAAACAACATGCTCGTCTAAGATGCTTGAAAACTATGTTCCGCCTTTCAATGCAACCGTTGTCGATAAGATTAACAATGCTGATATGGTTATAACAGGTAAACTCAACATGGACGAGTTTGCTATGGGCTCATCTACTGAAACATCTTATGTTAAAAAGACAAAAAACCCGTTTGATTTCGATCGAATTCCGGGCGGTTCTTCAGGCGGCTCGGCTGCTTCTGTTTCAGCATGTGAAGCTGTTGTTTCACTGGGCTCTGATACAGGCGGTTCTATTCGTCAGCCGGCTTCATACTGCGGTGCAGTAGGTCTTAAGCCTACTTACGGAAGAGTATCTCGTTTCGGTCTTGTTGCTTTTGCTTCTTCTCTTGACCAGATAGGACCAATCGGACGCACTGTCAAAGATGTTGCTATGCTTCAATCTGTAATATCAGGACATGATAAATATGATGCAACTTCTGCTGATGTTGAAGTTTCCGATTACTTAGCAAATTTAAAATCTGATGTAAGAGGACTTAAAATAGGTGTTCCTAAAGAATATTTCGGTGACGGTATTGATAATAATGTAAAAAATGCTGTTTATTCTGCTGTAAAGGTTTTAGAAGAGAACGGTGCATCGGTCAAGGAGATTAGTTTGCCGTCTACAAATTATGCTTTATCAGCATATTATATCATATCTTCTGCTGAGGCTTCATCTAACTTGGCAAGATATGACGGTGTCAAATACGGTTACCGAGCTAAAGAGTTTGACAGTCTAATCGATATGTATGAAAGAACTCGTTCAGAGGGCTTCGGTGAAGAGGTTAAGAGAAGAATACTTCTTGGAACCTTCGTGTTAAGTTCAGGCTTCTTTGACGCTTATTATAAAAAAGCTAAGCTTGTTCAAAGAAGAGTATCTGCTGAATTTAATGAAGTATTCAAAGATATTGATGTTATATGTACACCTACTGTTCCGTCTACTGCTTTTAAAATCGGTGAGAATATGGATAATCCTCTTAAAATGTATGCAACGGATATATGCACAGTAACTATAAACATTGCAGGGCTTCCTGCCATGAGCATACCATGCGGCTATGACGATAAAGGGCTTCCTATTGGACTTCAGCTTGTCGGAAATAAGTTCTGCGAGCAGACTTTGTTAAACACAGCAAATACTTATGAAAATATAGTCGGCGGCTTCAAAGTTCCGTTGCTTTAAAAATAGGAGGGTATAAGATATTATGGTTAAAGGCTATGAGGTTGTAATAGGTCTTGAAGTTCATGCTGAGCTCAATACTGATTCTAAAATATACTGTGATTGCAAAAATGCTTTCGGATTAGAGGTAAACACTCAGGTTTGTCCGATTTGCATGGGAATGCCCGGAGCACTTCCTACATTAAACGAAAAGGTAGTGGATTATGCTATTAAGATGGGACATGCTTTAAATTGTACAATCAATGATGTTTGCAAGCAGGACAGAAAGAATTATTTTTATCCTGACCTGCCAAAGGCTTATCAGATTTCTCAGGCAGAAGTTCCGCTTTGTGAAAATGGATACTTAGACATCTTAGTTGACGGTGAAGAAAGGAGAATTGGAGTAACCAGAATTCATATCGAAGAAGACGCCGGAAAGCTTCTTCATTCTGACAAATTTTCAGGCTCTCTTGTTGACCTTAACAGATGCGGTGTTCCATTGATAGAGATTGTTTCTGAGCCTGATATGCGAAGTTCAGCTGAAGCACATGCATATCTTGAAACAATTAAGTCGATTCTCCAATACCTGAACATAAGCGATTGTAAGATGCAGGAGGGTTCTATCAGATGCGATGTAAATGTATCTGTGCATAAACCCGGTGAACCTTTCGGAACTCGTTCAGAGATGAAAAATGTAAACAGCTTCTCAGCAGCAGTAAGAGGAATTGACTTTGAAGTAAACAGACAGATTGAAATTTTAGAATCAGGCGGTCAGGTTGTTCAGGAAACACGCAGGTGGGATGATACAAAAGGTGTGAGTCTTTCAATGAGAAGTAAAGAAGACGCACAGGACTACAGATATTTCCCTGAACCTGATTTGCTGACTATTGTTGTTGACAAAGACAGAATACAAAAGCTAAAAAGCGAAATTCCTGAGCTTCCGAATAAAAAAATTGTAAGATATGTAAAAAAATTTGGGTTATCTCAAAAAGACGCATCATTTATTGCGGAAGATATTGAAAAATCAAGGCTATTTGATGAGTGTGTATGTGATAATGTCTCAATTGCTAAAAGCGTTTCAAATTGGATATTAAGCGATGTTGCAAAGTATTGTAATGAAACAGGCAAAAACATTTCTGATACAAAGCTCACTGCAAAAAAACTTCTTTATATTATTAAACTTATAAACGATGGCAAAATTTCTAACAGTGCCGGTAAAACTATTTTTGAAATTATTATCAATGAAGATAAAGACATAGATGAAATCATAAAAGAAAAGTCACTTGCACAGGTATCAGATTCATCGGCTTTAGAAGCAATTGCCGATGAAGTCATTGCAAATAATGAAAAATCCGTAAACGATTATAAAGGCGGAAAAACAAATGCTTTAGGATACTTAGTCGGACAATGTATGAAAGCTTCCAAAGGCCAGGCTAATCCGGGAATGATGAAAGAAATTATTCTTAAAAAAATTGATAATTAATACTTTAGAACCTACTTTTTCAGTGGGTTCTTTTCTTTTGTCAAAATTAAAATAAACATCATTATTATCATAAGAATTGCTGGCATATAGCTTTTAGCATCAGTAAAACCAATCGATTTTCCGCTTATATAAGCATCAGCAGCTGCTGCATGTATCTTTATGTCAAATATGTTTATCATTATTCTGGCAAAAAGAGCTGACAAGAAAAATGCAGGGAATCTTGAAACCAATATATATTTAAGTGACAAACCTCTTGATAATGCCTTCAGCTGAAACAAAACACAAATGCCGCCGAAAGAAATCAATGCAGATATCAAAGGAATAACATCTGCTGAGATTACAGTCATATCAACAACATATGTGATTTCTAAAAACGGTAAAATGTCAAAATTAATAATGTTAAATAGATTGAACCCTTTCAGTATTCCTATAATTGAAGCGAACATAACAATCATAGAACAAATAAGAAATAAGCTTTTTGATGCACTTTGAACTGAATCTACAACAGATACTTTTGTTTTTAACTTAGAAGAATTATTTATATTCGGAATTCTAACAACACGATTCAGAACTATTGCAATGGCTGCATTAGAAAAAAAATTAGCAAGAAATATAATTATACCTATAAGCTTAGATGAAAACATAGTTATTCCTACAAGTCCGATGACAAATGACGGACCTGAGGCATAACAGTAGCATGACATTATTTCAGCTGTAAATTTACTTATTTTATTTTGTTCGTATAAATTATTCAGTAATTTAAAACCTATCGGATATCCGCAAATATTTCCTAGCAAAAAAACAAAGAAAAGATGACTGTCCATTTTGAATATGTATTTGGAAATAAGTGAAAATGGTTTGCAGATAAATTTATAACAACCTGATTTTAAAATTAAATCGGAAAAAACAAGAAACGAAAACAGTGAAGGAATAATAACAAACAAACATCTGTTAACAGCAATAATTATTTCGTCAGATATTTGAGATGACATTATTATTGACAAAATTCCGAAAAGAATTATAAATATGTATAAAATATAATTTTTAGCTTTTGCCATGAAGTCTCTGTCCTTTCTGATTTATTTAATAATATTATGCTGCTAAATGTATATGACAGATAAAATAATAATATAATTAATGAGAAAGATTTTTATTTTATCGCAGCTTTAAAATATATTAAAAAAGGAGAATTATAATGAAAAACCATAAGCTTGGTAATTTTTTAGGCGAGGTGACAGGTACCGCATCAAATATAAATATTTACGGAACAAAAAAAATTGTAATAGAAAGCTTCAAAAAAATTTTAGAATGTAATGACGCTTTAATAATAATAAAAACCTGTGATTGCAATATCAGCATATGGGGGGGTGAGTTAAAGCTTACATCATATTCTTCAGGATACGCTGAAGTAGTCGGTGAAATTGACAGAATTGAAATAAATGAAAAAAGAAAAAAAACAGTTAAATAATTTTAGGAGAGAGATGCAGTGGCGCTTAATTTTATAACAGGAAAAACTGATTTGATAATCAAAAGTGATAACTCTACGGGATTAATAAATGAATTGTCAAAAAATAATGTTCCGATTAAAAAAATAACAGCAAAAAGAGGGAAAATACATATTTCGGTTTCTTTTTTAAAACTAAAACTTATAAAAAAAATATGCACTGATAAACATTATGAAATTGAGTCTGTAAAATCAAAAGGTTTTTTTCCGAAAATTTGCAGGTACAGGTTCAGATATGGATTAATAGCAGGAATATTAACTGCAGTAACTATAATTTTTATTCTTTCCAACATTGTTTTAAAAATCGAAATTACCGGAGGAAACAGTGATTTAGATAATGAAATAAAAGCCTTACTAAAACAGCAAAATATAGATATAGGCAGTTTTATTCCAAGTATTGATTTTTCAAAATCAGAAAGCTATATGATGTTAAATTCAAAAAATTTTGCATGGATAACATTAAGAAACAATGGTTCCGTCCTTGTTGTAGATGTATTAGAAAAAACAAAAGAACCTGAAATGACAAAAATACGACCTGTTACGAACTTAGTTGCAAGTCATGATGCGGTAATAACTGATGTAAATGTCTATATCGGAAAGCTTATGAAAGTAGTAGGAAAAAAAGTAAAAAAAGGTGATGTACTTGTTAGCGGAAAATATAGAGCAAAAGCAGTCGATGAAAGTAAAAAGGATGAGGCTAAGCTTATGTTATGCCATTGCAAAGGAGAGATAATGGCAGATTATGATGAGAGTATTACATTCGAACAGGATTTTAAAGATGAACAAAAAATTATTATTGAAAATGATAAAACAAGAAAATATTTTACTGTTTTTGATTTAGAAGTACCAATATCTATCGGTAAAAAGGTAGAGGGAAATTATATTATGACAGACAGCAGATCTAATTTTTCTTTTTTAGGTTTTAAGCTGCCGGTTGGGATATCGAAAAAATCATATGACAAATATTATTTTGAGAATGTTAAACTTTCCAAAAAAGAAGCAAAAGAAAAGCTTCTAAATAAAATAAAAATCTATGAGACAAATTTTTTAAAGGATAAAAAGATTTTGAACAAAGAACTTGAAACTAAAGAAACTAAAAAAGGTCTGTCAATTACTGTTAAATATAAATTGAACGGAAATATCGCCATGGAAAAAGAATTATTGACAAAATAAATAAAATTGCTTTATTTTTTTTAAAGTTTATGGTATAATAACCTCAAAGAGATAATCTTAATAAGAGTTTCTGCTATATATTTGTATGACTTTAAAATCACAGATTTTGTTTCTTTGAAAATGAAATTATCAGCAGAAGAATTAAATACAAAGAATATAAAAATTAACTGGGTGAACAAATGGTTGAAAGAATTGTAAATGTTGACACTTTGGAAACAATATTAAATATTTTCGGTAATTTTGATGAAAATGTTAATTTGATTCAAAAACAGTATAATGTAGTGATATTAAATAGAGGAACTGACATCAAAATTACCGGTAATGAGGAAAATGTAAAAAACGCCGAGCAAGCTATAGATTCATTAATATTTCTTGCAAATAAGGGTGACCAGATTAATGAGCAGAGTATAAGATATGTTTTTTCCTTAGTTAGAGAAGGTGCACAAAAAGAACTTACAAAATTAAATGATGACGGTATTTGTGTTACAACAAGCGGGAAAATCGTTAAGCCCAAAACTTTGGGTCAGAAGAAATATGTTGACGCTATAAGAGATAATACAATTGTAATCGGAGTGGGGCCTGCCGGAACCGGGAAAACATATCTGGCAGTTGCAATGGCAGTAAAAGCTTTCAGAAACCATGAAGTAAATAAAATAATTCTTACAAGACCTGCGGTAGAAGCAGGTGAAAAACTTGGATTCCTGCCCGGCGACTTGCAGGACAAAGTAGACCCATATTTAAGACCTCTATATGATGCTTTGTTTGAGATGCTCGGACCTGACACTTTTGCAAAACAGCAGGAAAGAGGATGTATTGAGGTTGCACCACTGGCATATATGAGAGGCCGCACATTAGATGATGCTTTTATAATTCTTGATGAGGCACAAAATACAACCCCTGAACAAATGAAAATGTTTTTAACACGACTTGGTTTTAACAGTAAGATAGTTATAACGGGTGATATAACACAAATCGATCTTCCTGACGCAAAAAGTTCAGGACTTATTCAGGCAACAAAGGTTTTAAAAGATGTTGATGATATATTTATCAACACATTTAATGAAAGTGATGTTGTAAGACACCGATTAGTTCAGGATATTATAAAAGCATATGAGAAATTCAATTCTGAAAAGAAAGGATTTAAAAATAATGGGAAAAACAAAAGTTTCAATAGCAAATAATCAAAAGGACATTAAAATACCCGTTGGAATCAGACTTCTTATCAGAAGAAGCTGCAATGCAGTTTTGGATAATGAGAATTTTTCAGACAATGCAGAAGTTAGTGTTTCTTTTGTTAGTGATGATGAAATTCACAAGTTAAATTATGAATACAGGGATGTTGATAAATCCACTGATGTTTTATCCTTTCCTTTAGGTGAAAACGGTGTTTATGACTATAACAATGAAACAGGAGCATATATGCTCGGTGATATTGTCATTTCTATTCAAACAGCTTTAAAACAGGCAAAACTATACGGGCATTCTTTGGAGCGTGAAATTGGATTTTTAACAGTACACTCAATGCTTCATCTTTTAGGATATGACCATGAAAACGGCGGAGTTGAAGCACGAAATATGCGTGAAACAGAAGAAAAAATACTGGACAAGCTTGGTGTATCCAGACAAAGCTCCTATATTACTGAATAAATGATTAAGATTATAATAAACAGTTTTAAAAATGCATTTGTCGGGATATTATCGGCTGTTAAAAGTGAGCGTCATATGAGAGTTCACATAGTTTCAGCTGCCTATGTTCTATGGTTTTCAAGTTTTTACAGTTTCACTAAAACAGAGTACGGGGTTATATTGGCGGTTATAGCACTGGTTATATCTTCGGAAATGTTTAATACTGCAATAGAAGACGCTGTGGATTTGGCCTCGCCGTCATACCATAAAAAAGCTAAAAGGGCTAAAGACACTGCCGCCGGAGCTGTTTTAATTTCAGCTATTATTGCAGCTATAATAGGAATAATGTTTTTTATTGATTTGAATGTTTTAACCGATATCTTTAACTATTTTAAGTCAAGTTTGATGAGGGTTATATTGTTATTTGTTTCGATAGTGTTTAGCATATTATTCATATTTACTTTATTTAAACCGAAGAATATTACGACAGAAAATAAGGAGAAAAGATAAATGGCAACCAAAACAGCGTTCGTGTCTATTGTAGGAAGGGCTAATGTAGGAAAATCATCTCTTTTAAATGCAATGGTAGGAGAAAAAATAGCTGCCGTAAGCCACAAGCCTCAGACGACCAGAACAAAGATAACAGGCATAGTTACAAAAGGGGAAACTCAGTATATATTTATTGATACACCTGGTATGCATAAAGCAAAAACAAAGCTTTCAGCTCACATGGTTGATAATATTTATGAAGCTGTTAAAGATGTCGAAACAGCTATTTTTGTTGTTGATTGTACAAAAAAAATCGGTGATAATGAGATTTCACTTATAAACAGTTTTAAGCGTACAAATAAAAAGGTTATTTTGGCAGTTAACAAGGTTGATTTACTCAGTGATAAATCTGTTTTAATTCAAATACTTAGTGAATATTCAAAGCTATACGACTTTGAGGATATAATACCAATCAGCGTTTTAGAAAATGACGGATTGGATTTAGTTTTTAAAGCTATTGATAAAAATGCGCAGGAAGAACCTCATTATTTTCCTGATGATGCTTTGACAGACCAACCGGAAAAAGTCATTATGGCAGAAATAATAAGAGAAAAAGCGCTGTTAAACTTAAATGATGAAATTCCTCATGGAATCGCTGTCGCTATCGAAGAAGTTTCTGAGCATGATAACCGCAATAATGAAGCAGTTCTTGATATCGGTGCTGTGATTTTTTGTGAAAGGGAATCTCATAAGGGTATTATTATCGGAAAACGAGGTTCAATGCTTCAGAAAATAGGAAAAGATGCAAGAATTGAGCTTGAATCTTTCTTTCAAATTAAAGTTAATCTTCAATGCTGGGTTAAAGTTAAAGAAGGATGGAGAAATAAAGAGGGGATTATAAGAAACTTCGGTTTAACCAATAAATAACATTAGAATGAATTACCTCTTATATTACACATATATTTGATTACCATAATAATATCAACAATTTTATAGGACGGTGTTATTATGGATAAGCTTTGGGAGATTTTTTGTAAAACAGGGAAAATTTCAGATTATTTAAAATATAATAAATATAACTCAAATAAAGAAGGAGTACAAATAAATGCTGCTGACAACAATGGGAGTAGTAATAGGGGAGAGAGCTTACGGAGAGAATGATAAGTTCATTGATATTTTTACTAAGGACCATGGAATAATTGAAGTCACAGTAAAAGGCGGAAGAAAGCTGAATTCCAAAACTGCTGCTTCTACTGGTTTGTTTTCATACTCCAAATTCTGCGTCAACAAAAGAGGAGAAAGGTATTATTTAAACAGTTCGGAAATTGAAAATACTTTTTATGATTTGAGATTTGATATAAGAAAATTGGCACTTGCTTCTTATTTCGCAGAGCTTTTAAAATATACAGTTCTTTCGTATGACGCTGACGAGTCTTATGAAATCATATTAAAGCTTTTACTTAACACTTTATATTTTCTTGAAAAAGATACTCACGAAATTATGCTTCTTAAATCAATTTTTGAATTCAGATTAATATCTGAAATAGGGCTTATCCCTAACTTGATTGGATGTTGTGTTTGCAATATATATTCTCATAAAATAATGCATTTTGATATTCAGGCCGGGAAGCTGTATTGCGACAACTGCTTTTCGGGGACAGACGGATATAATATTATACCGTTAAATGAAAGTACCATATCAGCACTTAGACATATAGCTCTTTCCGATATGAGTATTTTATTTAATATTAAAGTTTCGGAAAAACTTTTAAAAGAAATTAATAAAATTACAGACAGATATATTTTTTCACATATAAATCATACTTTTAAAACACTTGATTATTTTAAAAGTATTTTTTAACGCAATTTAAAGATTTAACAAGGAGAAAATCATTGAAAAAACTATTTAAGGATTATATGACACTTGAACTACATAAAATTTTAGAACTGCTGGCAAACGAATGTTCCAGCGAAATGTCAAAGAAACTGGCACTGAAAACTCATCCAATTTATGAACTTAGTAAAGTAAAAAAAGAAATTGATAAGACAGATACAGCTTTCAATCTGTCTGTCAAATTCGGTACACCTGCATTTCACAATACTTCCGATATAACCGATTCTATAAAATTAGCAGATACAGGCTCAACATTATCGCTTAAAAATCTTTTAAAAATAAAGGATGTACTTATTCAATCACATGAATTAATAAATTACAGAAATCAATTTTCAGATGAACAAACAGTTTTAGATTATTTATTTGACAGCCTTTTTGCAAATGAATTTCTTGAAAAAAAGCTTCAAGCATCAATAATCAATGAGGAAGAACTGGCAGATGATGCAAGTCCTGAACTTAGCAGAATCAGAAAAAAGATTAATCAAGCAAGTGTAAAAATACGTGAGAATTTAGAGAAGATGATACGCTCTAAATCAACACAAAAATATTTGCAAGAGGCAATAATAACAGTTCGTGACGGTCGTTTTGTTGTTCCTGTTAAAACTGAAAATAAAAGTGATGTTCCGGGGCTTATTCATGCAACATCAGGAAGCGGTTCAACAATTTTCGTTGAACCAATAAGTGTTGTTGAAGCTAACAATGACATTCAAATATTGATAGGTGAGGAAAAAGACGAAATTAATAGAATTATTGCCGAGCTTTCATCACTTTGTGCTGATTTTAAAGAGCAATTTTTCTCTAACTTAAATGCTATTAAGCAGTTAGATTTATACTTTTCAAAAGCAAATCTTGCTGCGAAAATGAATGCAATTCCGCCTATAATATCTGATAATGGTGTTATACATTTAAAAAAAGCCAGACATCCGCTTATCGACAAAGAAAAAGCTGTTCCTATTGATTTTAGTATGGGAAATGATAAGCATGTTGTTGTTATTACAGGTCCGAATACCGGCGGTAAAACCGTAATACTTAAAACTGTTGGTCTTTTAACGCTTATGACTATGTGCGGTTTATTAATACCTGTTTCTGACGGAAGTAAAATATCAATATTCAATAAGATTTTGGTTGATATAGGTGACAGCCAGTCAATTGAACAAAATCTTTCTACTTTTTCTTCACATATTAATAAAGTTATTGATATAATAAAAACCGCTGATAATAAGTCTTTAGTTTTGTTAGATGAGCTTGGTTCGGGAACAGATCCGGTTGAGGGTGCAGCACTTGCTGTTTCCATAATAAACAAACTAAAAGAAAACGGTGCTGAAATTGTTACAACTACTCATTATCAGGAACTTAAAATGTATGCTTTGGAAACCGATGGCATAGTGAACGCTTCCTGTGAATTTGATACCAAAACTCTTCAGCCGACATATAAATTGATTTTCGGCACACCGGGAAAATCAAATGCTTTTGAAATAGCCTTAAAGCTTGGTATGGATGAAGAAATCATAGATTCTTCAAAAAGGCTTATAAACAGTGAGAATAAGCAGTTTGAAACCGTTTTAGAAAGGCTTGAGAATGAACGACAGCAATATGAAAAAAACAGAATAACTGCTGAAGCTTTAAAGACCGAACTGAACAGATTAAAAAACGAACTTGAACAAGAACGTGATGAGCTTGAAAAAAGCAAACAAAGTATTATCGATAAAGCCTCAAGAGAGGCTAATGCTATCATTACAAGAGTTGAACGAGAATCTGATGTACTTCTTGATGAACTAAAAGAAATAAAGAAGCAGAAGAATAAAGATAATTTTGAAAAAAGAGCGATTGATGCAAAACATAAAGCTAAAAACACAATTAACAAGCTTTATAATGAGGCAAATCCTGTAAATTCTAAAAAGGGTAATGAATACAAGCTTCCAAGACCTCTGAAAAAAGGTGACAATGTTCTCATCACTGATACAAATGCAAAGGGGATTGTAGTTACACCTCCTGATGACAGCGGATACTGTTACATTCAAGCCGGAATTATGAAAACTAAAATTCATATTTCAAAACTTCGTTTAAAAGAAAAAGAGAAGGTCACTCTTAACAACAAAAAGATTGAAAGTAAAGTGTCAACAAAAAATGTTCAATCAGTTGCAAGCCGAAAAGCTTCATTTGAGCTTGACATTAGAGGATATGCGGTTGACGAAGGCTTGTATGAGCTTGATAGGTTTATAGACAATGCAATTTTATCACATATTGGAGTTATAACAATAATTCATGGAAAAGGAACCGGAGTTCTGAAAAATGCAGTAAGGAATCATTTAAAACATCATAAGCAAGTGAAATCGTCACGCCGAGGAGTTTATGGTGAGGGTGAAGACGGTGTTACTGTTGCTGAGCTGAATTAGGCAAAAACCTTTCTCAAAATGAGAGAGGTTTTTATAGTTATTTTCTATTGAAATAGTTTAAGGGGATTGGCAAACACAAACTTATGTGTTAGAATGAAATAACATAAGATGTCACTAAATATAAATTTAGTGACATTAAGGGAAGGAGAAAAGATGAAAAAGGAATACAACGATGACTGTCCCGAATATGTCAGACAATTTCTTATGAACCTAAAACTGATAAGAGACAGAGCTGACCGTACGGAAGAAGCATATTATCTTGATATAAGAACTTTTTTGCGTTACTTAAAATATCGCAAAGGACTTGTGCCTGATAATGTTTCAATTGATGAAATTACTATTTCTGATGTTCCGATTGAATGGTTGAAAGAGTTCACTTTGTCTGACGCTTATGAGTATCTGAACTATTTAAAACAAGATCGTGACAATTCTGCCAGAACACGAGCAAGAAAAACTTCAGCTATAAAACAGTTGTTTTATTTTTTGCATTCTAAAGCTTTACTAATTCCTAAGAATCCATTAGCTGATTTGGAACTGCCAAGAGTCAAAAGCGGGCTTCCGAAATATCTTTCACTTGAACAAAGTGAACTGCTTCTTAAAAGTATTAAATCAAGATATTTTGAACGCGATTATTGCATAATAAATCTTTTTTTAAATTGCGGAATGAGATTGAGTGAGCTTGCAGCACTTAATTTTAACGATTATAGTATTGATAATAAAACCTTGCGTTTGTTCGGTAAAGGACGAAAGGAAAGAATTGTATACTTAAATCAATCTTGCATAGATGCTTTAAATGGATGGTTCAAAGTAAGACCTAATACTCAGTCGGAGCAAAATGCTATTTTTGTATCTGCCAAAGGCAATCGTTTGTGTACAAGACAGATACAGCGTATAGTGGAAAAAAATCTTATGAATGCAGGACTTGGAAATCTAGGCATAACCACTCATAAACTAAGACACACAGCAGCAACTTTAATGTATCAGCATGGCGGAGTTGACCCGTTGGTTTTAAAAGAAGTTTTAGGCCACAAAAGTATTTCGACTACAGAAATTTATACCCATCTTTCTAATGAAAATTTAAAAAAAGCTGCCGAATCATCACCGCTTGCCAATAACAAAGCTATTAAGTCAAAAGAATAAACAAAAAACCCTCTTGCAATTTCTAAATCTGCAGGAGGGTTTTTTGTTCTATGTCTTATATTGATTCAATTTTTATAATCTTTTCGTATAAACGGTTCATTTTTTGCTTCATCTATAAGCAGTTTATATTTTTTTGGATGTCTGTATGCATTTCCGTGAACTTCTCTTTTTCTATATTCACGAATTCTGTCAATAGGAAAATCTGCAATAAAAATTCCCTCTTCCTCCCCTGCTTCGATACTCAGCATATCACGGGAACAAGGTTCGTCTGCTTCATATGCTATGCCGTCAAACGCTGATGAATGGCCATTACAATCCGGTTTCCCTTTAGGATAATTTGCTGTAGCTATTCCCACCATGTTTTCATATGCCCTGGCACGAAGCTGTGAGAGCCGATTAATTTCCATCGGGCAAGCATTCGGAACCAATATTATTTCTGCACCTTTCAGCATTAAAATTCTAGCACTTTCAGGAAATTCTCTGTCATAGCAAATCATAGCTCCTATTTTTATATTACCTATTTTAGTATCTAAATCAGCAATATAAAAATCGTCACCTGCTGTAAGAACTCTTTCATCTCCAAAATCACAAGTATGCACTTTAGCATAAG
>ENA-ORLW01002201-ORLW01002201.1-human-gut-metagenome-genome-assembly--contig:-NODE-2201-length-18212-cov-2.965702_pt1 | contig 18212 bp, 20 predicted proteins | sample MGYA00243017_ERZ508829 | MGnify/ENA primary metagenome ERZ508829 (study PRJEB26277, sample SAMN04329776) | human gut metagenome | biome: human-associated habitat | host: Homo sapiens | place: USA...
AGTCGGCATAAGCATAAATCATTCCTCCAATCCCGGCGTTCGGGTCGGGGCAAAAAATCTGAAGCGTCCACTCGGAAAGGCTTTCCGGGGAGCCTTGCGGCTCTCCTTTTGCCCTTCCTCCTGAGCACGCCACTGTTATAACACGATTTTTTAGCACTGTCAAGTGTAGAGTGCTAAAATTCACAAAAGAATAATACTTTTGTCACAGCTTCTGCGATTTTATCAAGAATACTGCGCAGCATCGCGTTTATCATACCGCAAGTGGAACAAGCGTTCCTTGGATATACCCCGCAAAATACGCAACACCTGTGCTTGCGGCAATGCAGACGCCCCACAAGACCCATGCGGCAAGCTTTTTGCCGGTCAGCCTGTAAATGGCATTCCAATACTCCACGTTGCACCATACAAGCGCCGCCGAGAACAAGACCGAGAGCCACTGCGCACGGAAGGACAGTTCCATGCTGATAAGCAGATAGTTCGTCAGCGTATAAAACAGGCTTCTGCCCACGATCTCCGGCACACTTGAATGCTTTTGCTGCATATCGGTCACCCGTTCTTCCGTTCAAACCCCAGATACCGCGTGCCCTGAAAGCTCAGCTTTCCGGTGTCGCCTTCTACAAGCATTCCGTAGTCCGAACCATCTACTTCCAGTTCCATGCGGTCACCGCTTTCTACCTGAAAGGTGGCATAATAGGTAGTGAACGTATGCGACATCGTATTGTCCGTATGATGGCGGGAAACGTTCATCCGCTTGGCCACCACAGTAGCCGGGACGGTAAGGCGCGGGGACGCATTATTTTTGCTCCATCTGCGCAGGTTGCTCACCACGGTAAACAGGATCATGCCCAGCACCACCAGAAACACCAGCGGGAACAGGATGCTGAACAGCGCGTCAAACCCACTATAAAACATTTTAGCCCTCCAAAATTTCCTCCAGCAGCTGCTTTACATCCTCCAGAAAAGCGTCCTCGCCGAGGGTGTTCATTTTAAAGAACACCGCCTGACTGCCGCCCGCTGCAATGGCTGACAGTCGGATGGGCGCGTCCCCGTTCTGGAACAGGGTCAGCGTCAGGCTAAGGCGGTTGCCGCCCACCATGCTGTACCGCTCAAACACCCGCACGCTGCACCGGGCGCTGCCCTCCTTGAAATCGCTGCCGGCTTCCAGCTCTGCCGACCAGCTGCTGTCCGGGATGGCGTGTTCCAGCTTGCGGAGCAGGGTATCGAAGTTCTGGTTGCGGATGGTCTTTTCAAAAATAGCCATAGCTTCCTCCTTTTGCAAAATGCAGTCCCTTTACTCTGAATACGAATGAGGGCGGGCAGCAATTGCAGCGCCCGCCCTTATTTTGCTGCGGTCAAGCTTTCTTTTTTCGCAGCTTGGGTGCGGTGGCGGTGTAGCTCAAGTCCAGCACCAGACGGAGCTTATCCTCCGGGGCGCTGCCGTCCAGCGCGGCGGTGATCCAGTTTTCCCTGTTCATGTGATAAGCGGGAAAAAGGCCGGGCAGGCCGCGGAACGAACCGATCAGCAGGGGATCGCATTTCATATTGACGATATCGATACGCGCATCGGTTGGCAGGCCGAGCTTTTGGGCGGGGATATTCATCACAAGCGCGAACCACTTGCGGTTGCCGGCATGACGAAAGACGGCGGAGGTGTCGTCGCCGTGGAAAGGATAATCCGGCGCGACGCTGTATGTATCGAAGATATAGCGCGTCAGTTCGGCGCGGGTCATGCGATCACCTCCACCGGATGGAATCGGTCGATTTCAGTATAGCTGGGACAGGAATAAAAGTCAAGCGGGCTGAGCCCACCTGTGTATCCGCTGAAACCTGCAAAGCGTCAAAGGCTTGCACACGCGGGCGTTTTTTGTTTTTCCGTGAATCAAAAAAGCCGGAGAGACGCGCTCTCCGGCTCAAAAAATCAGGCTTACAGTTCGCTGTTCAGAATGGCATCGACGACGACATGGCCGACGGTGAAGTTGTTCTTCATCGCGGTGGCGAAGATATCGGCGGATTCAACGCTGGACTCGGACGCGAGGGAATCTACGAAGTTCGGTCTGCAATTTAAAACGGACGTGCCGAAGCGCGTCCGTTTATGATATGGGAAATCCAAGAACCTCAGGTTCTTGGCGGGGTTTGGGGCAAAGCCCCAACGTTCCCCCATCCCTCACTTCTTTTTGCCCAGGTATGCTTCGCGAACCGATTCGTTTCTGAGCAGCTCTTCGCCCGTTCCAGTCAGGGCGATGACGCCGGTCTCCAAAACATAGCCGTAATCCGCAATGCGCAGGGCGGCGTTGGCGTTCTGCTCGATCAGCAGCACCGTGATGCCGTCCGCATTGACGCGGCGGATGATGGAGAAGATGTCCTTGACAATCAACGGCGCAAGCCCCAGTGACGGTTCGTCCATCATCAGCACCTTTGGGCGGCTCATCAGCGCACGGCCGACGGCCAGCATTTGCTGCTCGCCGCCCGAAAGCGTGCCCGCCGGCTGCCAGCTTCTCTCCTTCAGCCGGGGGAAAAGGGAATAGACATAGTCCATGTCGCTGGCAATGCCGTCCTTGTCTTTGCGCAGAAACGCGCCGATTTTCAGATTCTCCGCCACCGTCATATCCGGAAAGACGCGGCGGCCTTCCGGCACGTGGATAATGCCCCGGCGCACGATTTCCTTGGCGGGCAGGCCGACCAGCTCCTCGCCGCCGTAGAGGATGGAGCCGCTCTGCGGCTTTTGCAGGCCGGATATGGCGCGCAGGGTCGTCGATTTGCCCGCGCCGTTCGCGCCGATCAGCGTCACAATCTGCCCCTCTTCAACGGTTAAATCGATGCCCTTGAGCGCGCGGATGCCGCCGTAGGAAACATGCAGATCCCGGATTTCAAGCTTCATCGTCGTCACCTCCCAGATAGGCGCGGATCACGTCGTCGTTCTGCTGAATCTCCGTCGGCATGCCTTCGGCAATCAGGCCGCCGTAGTTGAGCACGTAAATGCGGTCGGAGATATCCATAACCACGTCCATGTGATGCTCGATGAGCAGGACGGTCAGGTGATAGTGGTCGCGAATGCCGCGGATCAGCTCTGTCAGCTCGGCGGATTCCGCCGGGTTCATGCCCGCCGCGGGTTCGTCCAGCAGCAGCAGCGTCGGCTGCGTCGCCAGGGCGCGGGCGATTTCCAGCTTGCGCTGCATGCCGTAGGGCAGACTGCTGGAAATCTCGCCGCGCACTTCCCAAAGCCCCATATAGGTGAGCAGCTCTTTGGCGCGTTCGTAGGCGCGCGCTTCTTCTTTGCGATAGCGCGGGGAACGCAGCACCGCGCCGAGCCACGAGGCCGTCAGCCGCACATGCTGGGCGATCAGCACGTTATCCAGCACCGTCAGCGCTTTGAACAGACGGATGTTTTGGAAGGTGCGCGCGATGCCCGCCGCGGCGATGCGATCCGGGCGCATGCCGGTGATGCTGCGCCCCTGCAAAATGACGCTGCCCTCCGTGGGGGTATATACGCCGGTGATCATGTTGAAAGCGGTGGTCTTGCCCGCGCCGTTCGGGCCGATGAGCGCGACGATCTCCTGACTGTCGATGTGCATGCTCAGGTCGTTGACGGCGACAAGGCCGCCAAAACGCATGGTGGCGTGGGTGACTTCCAATACGCGCTTATTCATGTCCGCTCACCTCCCTGCCGTGGCCGCTGAGCGTCTTGAGACGCCTGCCGATGGAACTCCATGTGACCTCGTTGTGGCCGAACAGGCCGTTGCGGAAGAAAAGAATGATAATCAGCAGCAGCACCGAAAAGACGACCATGCGCATGCCGGAAACGCCGTTTTCCGGCCAGAAGGGAAGGAAGAGCAGCGGGCCGTCCAGCACGCGCAGCCATTCCTGTCCGATGGTGACGATGAACGCCGCGAGCACCGAGCCGGAGATAGAACCCATGCCGCCCATGACGACGATCATCAGGATGTCATACGTGCGCGAAACCTGAAACACGTCCGGGCCGATGGTGCCGATGTAGCTGGCAAACAGGCCGCCGCCGACAGCCGCCAGAAACGCGCTGAGCATGAAGGAAAGCATCTTGTGGCGCAGCAGCGACACGCCCATCGATTCCGCCGCGATTTCATCCTCGCGGATGGCTTTGAATGCGCGGCCATAGCTGGAGGAAATCAGCAGGGCGATAAAGACGATGGTCGCCAGCGCGACGCCGTAGCACCACCAGATGTTTGCCGTCGCGGGGATGGATTTGAGACCCTGAGCGCCGTTGGTCAGGCTCTGGGCGTTGGTGATGACGATACGGATGATTTCCGAAAATCCGAGCGTCGCGATGGCCAGATAGTCGCCGCGGAGCCGCAGACAGGGCAGGCCGATGAGGAAAGCCAGCGCCGCCGCCAGCAGCCCGCCGATGATCAACGCTGCGCCGAAGGGCAGCGTCAGTGTGTTCAGCGGGGCGATCAGCGGCTCCAGCATGAAAATCGTTTCTTTTTTTGCGACCGGGATGGTCAGCAGCGCGACGGTATATGCGCCGATGGCCATGAAGCCCGCGTGGCCGAGGGAGAAGATGCCCGTGAAGCCGTTGACCAGATTCATCGACAGCGCCAGCACGATGTTGATGGCGCACAGCCGGGTGATGCGGATGATGTACTTGCTGGCGTTGCCGTCGATGTAGAACAGCAGGCCGCACAGCAGCGCCAGCAGCAGGCAGGTGAGGAGAATCGAACTTTTTTTCACTTTGGTCATCGCTTACACCTTCTCCGTTGTTTTTTCGCCCAGCAGGCCGGTCGGTTTGACGAGCAGCACGAGAATCAGCACCACAAACGCGAATGCGTCGCGATAGCCGGAGAGCGCCGGAAACAGCGCGACAATGACGATTTCAATGAAACCGATCAGCAGACCGCCGAGCACCGCGCCCGCCGTGTTGCCGATGCCACCGAGCACCGCCGCGATGAAGCATTTGATGCCCGGCATCGCGCCGATGGTCGGACTGATGCGCGTGTATTTCATGCCCCACATGATCGCGCCCACGCCCGCCAGCGCCGAACCGATGAAAAAGGTGATGGCGATGGTGCGGTTCAGGTCGATGCCCATCAGGCTGGCCGCGTCATAGTCGCGGGAGACGGCGCGCATGGCCAGACCGGTTTTTGTGTGCTTGATCAAAAGCAGCAGCAGGAATAAAAGCGCCGCCGCGATGACCGGCACGATCAGCGACAGACGCTGGAAATACACATCGCCGATGACGAGCACATCCGTGAACAGCGGGATCTGCGGGAAGGTCAACGGACGGCCGCCGAAGAGCACCGTCGCCAGGTTTTGCAGAAAATACGATACGCCGATCGCCGAAATCAAAATCGAAATGCGCGGCGCGTTGCGCAACGGACGGTAGGCCAGCCGCTCGGCAAGCGTGCCCAGCAGCGCTGTAACCAGAATCGTGACGGCGAAGGTCACATACCACGGCAGGGAGAACATCGAAATGCCGTAGAAGACGATGTACATGGCGATCATGAAGATTTCGCCGTGCGCGAAGTTAATCAGGCGCAGAACGCCGTAAACCATCGTGTAGCCGATGGCGATGAGCGCATACAGGCTGCCCAGGCTCAGCGCGTCCGTGAGCGTTTGCAGCAATCGGGTTGCGTCAAACATGCGCGGTATCCCCCTTTGGATTTCTTTTGAGATAAACAAGAATCTTCCTCCCCCGCGGGAGAGGAAGATTGAAAGGCTTAGTCTGCTTACGGCTCGATCATGTCCTTGAAGGCCGTGGAACCGTCGGCTTCGACAACCTTGAAGACCACCGAGCGGACCGCGTCGTGATTCTCATCCAGCGTGATCGTGCCGGCCGCGCCGACGAAGCCGTCTGTCGTGAACAACACGTCGCGAACCGCTTCGGCGTCGGTCGTGCCCGCTGTTTCAATCGCGTTGCGCATGGTCAGATACGCGTCGTAGGCCATGACGGTCGGGGCGGCAGGCTCTTTGCCGTACTTGGCGCGGTATGCGTCGAGGAATTCGCTGGTCTTTTCGGTCGCCGGCTGCGCCGCGTCATAGAATGTGGTGAAGACGGAACCGACCGCCGCGTCGCCCGCGATGGAATACAGTTCCGGCGCGTCGAGCGTGTCGCCGCCGAAGAACGCGCCCTCATAGCCAAGCGCGCGCGCCTGCTTCATGATCTGCGCAGCCTTGTCCGCGTAGGAGACGGAGGTGAAAATCACATCCGGCGACTGGGCCAGCACGGCGCCCAGCAGCGCGGAAAAATCTTCGTCCTTGTTCATGAAGTCGCACAGCTCGACGACCTCGAAACCGTCGTGCGTCGCAATTTCATCCTGGAAATACTTCACCAGACCGACGGCATATTCGCTGTCTTTCTCGCGCATGATCGCGATCTTTTTGTAATCGTTCTTCACGGCGTAGCGCGCAAGCATCGTCCCCTGGAACGGATCGATGAAGCAGATGCGGGCGTACCATTCGCAGTCGAGCGTCACCGTCGGGTTGGTGGCCGTCGCGGTCAGCGCCGGAATTTCGCTTTCGGCGAAGACTTCGCCGCCCGCCATCGACAAGCCGGAGCCGTAAGAACCCAGCACTGCGACAACGCCTTTATCCACAAGCGACTGCGCGGCGAGCGTCGCTTCGGCGCGGTCGGACTTGTTGTCGCCGTAAACCAGCTCGATCTTCTGACCCAGCACATCGGGATACAATTCGTTCGCCAGATCAAAGCCTTCCTTTTCCATCGAGCCGCCTGCGGCGGTCGCGCCGGTCATCGGCTCAAAAATGCCGATTTTCACGGTATCCTCCGCCAGCGCCAGCGTGGGGCAGAGCAGAGCGGCGGAAAGCAACAGAGCGGTCATCTTCTTCATCGAAATCCCTCCTCGGTTTTGTTTGGTGAAGGTTTGCTTCACAACATGGCCGTATTATACGCATTTTTATGTCAAAAATCAAGCGAAAATGAATTTTTTAAATAAACAAAATTCTAACATGGCTGAATTTATAAGAAAATGAATTGAAAACGGCTTGGAACTGCATGAATCAAAGAATTGAACGCCAAATATGCGTTTTGATGCGCGCTCTGACCGAAGAAAGAAAACCGTTGCGAAAGCGGATAAAACCGTGTTACAATAAAAGATACAAAAAAACCGCGCTTCTTTTGCGCGCTATTGATAAGGAGGAGGCATATGAACCGTCTGAACGGAAAAAATGAAGAAGACCGCCGCATTTATGAGCGAAGCGCAAGGCTGCTTCTGCTGCTCGCTCTGCGGGATATTGCTCCGGGCGCGAAGGCGCGCTTTGATCACAGCATCGGCCGGGGCATTTATCTGAACGTGAGCGGCGTGTCGCTCACCGCGTCGCTCGTGCGCCGAATCGAGGCGCGCATGCACGAGCTTTCCCGCGCGAATCTGCCGATCGTCCAATCCCGCTGGACGCGCGAACAGGCGGTCGAATATTTCCGTGCGCAGGGGCAGGAAGACACCGTGCGCCTGCTGACTTATCGCCCGTTTGATTATTTCGACGTGTACACCTGCGACGGCCTGAGCGAGTATTTTTACGGCGGCATGGTGGAATCGACAGGCGAAATCGAATCCTTTGCCCTGCGGTTTTATTACCCAGGCATGGTGCTGCTGCTGCCAGATGAAGACCTTTCCGGCCCGCCCGCGCCGTTTGTCGAGCGGCCCAAGCTCATGCGCGCCTATGTCGAGGCGAACGTCTGCTCGAAGATTCTGCAATGCGAAAACGCCGCCGATTTGAACGACATCATCGCCAAAGGCGAGGCGCGCACGTTTATCCGCGTCAGCGAAGCGATGCAGGAGCGTGCCGTCGCGCAGATTGCCGAGCGCATTGTTGCCAACGGCGCGCGGGTCGTGTTCGTCGCCGGGCCAAGCTCCAGCGGCAAGACGACGTTCGCCAACCGCCTGAGCGTGCAGCTGCGCGTCAGCGGCAAGCGCCCGCTGGCGATTTCGCTGGATAATTATTATAAAAACCGCGAGGACATCCCCCTCGGCGCGGATGGAAAGCCCGATCTCGAATGTCTGGAATCCATCGACGTGCCGCTGTTCAACGACCAGCTGGTGGAGCTGCTGGCCGGGCGCGAGGTGGAGCTGCCGCTGTATTCTTTCAAAACGAAGCGGCGGCTTGAACAGAGTGTTCGGCTCAGGGTGGACGGGGATCAGGTGCTCGTCGTCGAGGGCATTCACGGACTGAACAGTGCGCTCAGCGAGGAAATCCCCAGTGAGCTGAAATACCGCGTCTATGTCAGCGCGCTGACGCAGCTCAATCTGGATGGCCACAACCGCATCCGCACGACGGATGTGCGCCTACTGCGGCGCATGGTGCGCGACGCGCGAACCCGCCACACCGACGTGACCGCGACGATGGCGATGTGGGACAGCGTGCGCGCGGGGGAGGAAAAATATATCTTCCCCTATCAGGAAAAGGCGGATGTGATGTTCAACTCGTCCCTGCTGTATGAAATTGCGGTGCTGAAAAAGTACGCCTATCCGATGCTCAAATCCATTCCCCAGGACAGCCCGTATTACACGCGCTCGCGGCGGCTGGTCAAGTTCCTCAACTACTTCAAGGATTGCGGCGATGAGAGCGAAATCCCGCCAACCTCCATTCTTCGAGAATTTATCGGCGGATGCACGTTTTACGATGAATAACCCGGCGCTGCCCTGCCCACACTAGCGGCAAGGAGGCGAATCAAGTGAAAAAATGGTTTTTGACGCTGATGTGCATGCTGGCCGCCAGCGTGGTGATGGTCGGCTGCTCCGCCAATACGATGAGCACGGCTCCGACCGCGTCCCCCATGACGACGACGGCTGCGCCGACCAATTCCCCGATGGCGACGGCGGAAGCGACGGCCGAACCCGCGCCCGCCGCGACGATGGAGGCCATGACGCCCGCGCAGGCGGGTCAGCTGGCTGAAAAGATTGCGCAGGCTGTGCAGCAGATCAGCGAAATCGACGAAGCGCAGGTCGTGGTGAACAACGACCGCGCGCTGGTGGCCGTCAGGTTTGACGCGCAGTATAACGCGGGGCTGGACGACCGCATGAAGCAGCAGATCACCGAGACCGTGCAGAAGGTAGACGACGGCTTGAAGGACGTGGAGATCACGGATGACGACACGCTCTACGGCCAGATTAAGGGACTTGGCGAACGTGTCGCCAACGTGACCGGCCTTGACGAGCTGGCGGATGACTTCGGCGATCTCTGGGATCGCATTGTCGGAAGATAAGCGAATTCAGCGCGAAGCGTGCGCCAAGCGGCGGGGGCGATGCCGCCGGATGGAGAAACCAAAAAACAAAGCGGAGGCGCATGACCTCCGCTTTTTCTCGATTTATGCGATTTCGTGCCGTTTTTTGCGCTCTGCCTGATTCAAATGCAGGTAGAACGCGACGTTGAGCGCAATGCCTGCCGTGGTGGAGACGGGGGCGGCGAGGCCGATTTTCGTCAGGCTGGCGTTCGGCTGAATGCTCATGCAATAGGCAAAAGGCAGGTTCAAAACTTGGCTGCCGGTCGAGCCGAAACGCCTGACGACCGGCAGGTCAACCGCGCCATAGGCCGCCTGCAAAACCAGAGCGCCGTTCACCATGTCTTTGACGGTGTGGGTCACGCCGGGGCGGGGGATGTTCAGCGCGTCGCTGATATCCGATATCTTGACGCACACGTTTCGGCGCTGCAAATGCTCGATGACGTCGAGATATTGAATAAAGGAGGGCGACACGCCGTCCGGCAGGGCCGGAAGCAGTTCGCGAATGCGCTTGGCCTGATAGCAGGCGTCAAGCAAAGCTTTGATGCTTTCTGTTTTCATGATGAACCTCTTGATAGTTGCTTGTGATCATTAACGTAGAGAATTACGTGCGGAAACGGAGAATTGTCAAGCGTTTTCCGCAAAAAAACCGAACCCCTTCCCAAGCGGAAAACGGGTTCGGTTTTTAAAAAATGTCGAGAAGCTCAGCTGCGGTTAAATCACAAACTGCTCCATGTAGCGCTTGCTCAGGCGCAGAGAATCGAGAATCCGTTCCTTGCTGCCCTCGAAGGCCTTATCCTCGATTTCGATGCAGGTATAGCCGTCGTAGCCGATATCGGTCAGGGCGGAGACGTACTTGCCCCAATCCACGTCGCCGAGGCCGGTGAGCTTCGGGGTCATGAAATCCAGCGGATAGGCCATCACGCCGACCTCATGCAGCTTTTCGGGGAAGAGCTTGTTATCTTTATAATGTACGTGGAAAATCTTGTTTTTGAACTCGTAAAGCGGCTTCACATAGTCGATCTGCTGCCAGACGAAGTGAGAGGGATCGTAGTTGATGCCCAGATTCGGGGAGGGTAGAATCTCGAAAACGCGGCGCCAGATCGGCGGCGTGGTCATCAGGTTCTGTCCGCCCGGCCATTGATCCTCGCCGAAGAGCATGGGGCAGTTTTCGATGGCGATTTTGACGCCCAGTTCCTCGGCCAGCGCGATGATCGGCGGCCAGACTTCCTTGACGAGCTCCAGATTCTGCTCGACGGATTTCGTCTGATCGCGGCCGATAAACGTCGTAACCATGTTTACGCCGAGCTTGTGGCTGGCGCGGATCACGTTTTTCAGGTGCGCGACGACGGAAGCGCGCTTTTCCAGATTACCGTCCAGCGTGTTGGGGTAGTAGGCGAGGGAAGAGATTTCCACCTTGCGCGCCTTGCAGTAATTGAGGATGTAAGCGGCCTTTTCGTCGCTCAGGTTATCCGTGTCGATATGGCTCACGCCCGCATAGCGGCGCTCCGCTTTGCCCTGCGGCCAGCAGGCGACTTCCACGCAGGAAAAGCCCATTTCGCTTGCCGTATCGATCATTTCCTCAAACGTCCAGCCATCCAGAATGGCGCTGACAAAGCCCAGTTTCATTGCGTTGTTCCTCCTTCAAAGTGCCGACGGATATGCCGTCCGTTTCTTTATGCTGGATTCATTATAGCATGCAGCCGGGCAAAAGAAAACAGAGAAAAGCGGAAATGCCTGATTTTTGACCGAATTCGATTGCTTTGTGCACAAAAACGGAATGAAAGCGGAAACGCGAATGAAAGAGATTTATGCATAATTATGAAAATAAATGCGTTTGAATTGACATTGAAGATGGGGCGTGTTAAAATAGGGGCAACAGAAAGCGGGAAGCACGAAAACGTTCCGCTTTTCCGACGATTATTTTATTAGGAGGAAAAAAACGTATGAAAAAGATCCTTGCCGTTGTTCTTGCGCTGGTGCTCTGTCTGGCTCTGTGTGCCGTGGGTTCCGCGGAAGGCAAGTACAAAATCGGCATTCTCGCGCCGGCTGTCACGCATGGCTGGGTTGCGGGCGTCGCTTACAACGCCGAGCAGGAATGCCTTGCTCTGGCGGACGAAGTGGACTACAAGCTCTATACCTCCAACAACGCGGAGGAAATGACCACGCAGCTGGACGACCTCATGACCTGGGGCGCGCAGGCGATCGTCGCGTTCCCGCAGTGGGAAGGCATGGAAGTACCGATTCAGAACGCGATTGATTCCGGCATCACCGTCGTGAACTTCGATATCGTCATCGACGCGGACGGCGTGTACCGCGTGACCGGCGACAACGAGGGCATGGGTGTTGAGTCCGCCAAGTACATCGTCGATAAGATCGGCACCACCGGCACCGTCGTGGCGCTTCCGGTTCCGACCAGCGGCAGCGTTTCCGAGCTGCGCATGAAGGGCTTCACCGACACGATCAAGGAGATCGCGCCGGAAATGAACGTGATTGAATACGCGACCGCGTTCACCCGTGAAGACGGCCTGAAGGACATGGCGGACATCCTGACTGCCAATCCCCAGATCGACGCTGTGTTCTCTCTGGACGATGAAACCTCTATCGGCGCTCTGCAGGCCATCGAAGATGCCGGCCGTACCGATATCAAGGTCATCACCGGCGGCGGCGGATGCCAGGAGTACTTCAAGATCATCAAGGAAAACGAATCCATCAACATCTGCTCCGCGCTGTACAGCCCGCTGATGGTGCGTCAGGCCGTGGATATGGCGATTTCCGTGCTCAAGGGCGAGACGGTTGATCCGGTTCTGGTCATCCCGACGACGATCGTGGATCGCAGCAACGTGGACGAGTATCTCGATCCGAACAACACCGTGTATTGATGGCAATCTCTTCGCCGTGACCGCCCTGCGGCGGCAGCGGGGAACAGGGCTATGGCGTGAGCCATAGCCCATTTTCATATCCAAAAGCGGGGAGGACAACCATGAAACTGAAAATGGACGGAATCTGCAAATCGTTCGGTTCCAACGAGGTGCTCAAGTCCGTGGGCTTTCAGCTGGGCGAGGGCGAAATCTGTGCCCTGCTGGGCGAAAACGGCGCGGGCAAATCGACGCTGATGAATATTCTGGGCGGCGTTTTGCAGCCGGATTCGGGCGATATCCTGCTGGACGGCGAAAAGAAAACGTTTGATTCGCCGGCGCAGTCGCTTGACGCGGGCATCGCGTTCATCCATCAGGAATTGAACCTGATTAACGATCTGCCGATTTACGAAAACATGTTTATCGGGCGGGAACTCAAAAAGAAGAGCGGCTTTCTGGATCACAAGCGGATGATCGAGCAGACGAGCCGCGTGTTTGACCGTATGGGGCTGACGCTTGACCCCAGGGAGATGGTGCGCAATCTGGACGCGTCATATAAGCAGATCGTGGAAATCAGCCGTGCGCTGCTGATGGACGCGAAGATCATCATCATGGACGAACCGACAACGTCGCTCACCGATCCGGAAATCGAGAAAGTATTCGCGATTCTGCGGCAGCTGCGCCAGCAGAAGGTGGGCATCGTCTTTATTTCGCACAAGCTTCGCGAAGTGATGGAGATCTGCGATACGTATACGGTTCTGCGCGACGGCGTGATGGTAGCCAGCGGCAGCGTGAAGGATGTGACCACATCCGATTTGGCGCGCTTCATGGTCGGCCATGACGTGCGCACAGAGAAACTCGGCAGCGGCGCGCAGCGCGGGGAAGAGAGGCTGTCCCTGCGCGGGCTTACGCAGGAGCCGCATTTTCGCAATATCGATTTGACGGCTTATGCGGGCGAGGTGCTCGGCGTGACAGGCCTGCTCGGAGACGGTCGAAGCGAGCTGTTTTCTGCGGTGTTCGGCGCGGAGCCGATGAGCGCAGGCGAGATCAGGCTTTGCGGCCAAGCGGTGCGGATCACCTCGACCCGACAGGCCAAGCGGCTGGGCATTGCCTATGTGCCGCGCAACCGCAAGGAGAACGGCATCATCAAGGATATGTCGATCCTCGAAAACGGAACGATCGTTTCCTGGCCGGATCTGATGCGCCGCGGCTTGCTGAATCACGAGAAACAGCGGGCGGAGTTTAACGAAGAAAAAGCGGCGCTGCATATCAAGATGGGCGGCGAAAACGACTCGATCACCAGCCTTTCCGGCGGCAATCAGCAAAAGGTGGTGCTGGCCAAGTGGCTCAGCCGTGAGCCGAAAGTGCTGATCCTCGACAACCCGACGCAGGGCGTCGATGTGGGCGCGAAAGAGGAGATTTACGACATCATCCTCAAGCTGGCGAAAGAAGGCGTTTCGGTCATCGTGCTTTCCTCCGAGGCGCAGGAAATCATCCGCGTCTGCGATCGGGCGCTGGTGATGTATCACGGCGAGATTGTCGGCGAAGTGAGCGGAGAAACGATGACGGAGCATGAAATCATGCGGCTGGCAACCGGCGGCTGATGCGGATAAAGGAGAAAAACGACGATGGAAAAGACCAGACAAAAAGGTTTTGCGGCATGGTTTATCGATAACTGGAAGCGGAAACCGCTGTTTTCCACGGGCATTGCGCTGCTGGTGATGGTGGTTTTGCAGATTCTTGCGCTGGGGTTTGATTACGCCTCCTTCGGAGAATGGTTTGGGGCGTTTTCGCGAAACTGGATCAACATTCTGCGCAACAACGCGGGCGTGGGCATTATCGCGCTGGGCATGACGTTTGTCATCATTTCGGGCGGCATCGATCTGGCCGTCGGTTCCACGATGGTGGCGATCGGCGCGGTCATCATGTCGCTGATTGACAGCGGCTCCTCCGGCCTGCTGGCGGGTATGGGGATTACCGGCGTGCCGGCGTACATCATCGCGATTGCCGTCGGCATTCTGCTCGGCGTGCTGCTGGGCGAATGCACCGGCGTTCTGGTTGCGCATTTCGGCATGCCGCCGTTCATCGCCACGCTGGGCATGATGAAAATCTGCCGCAGCGTGACGCAGCAGTGCATGCAGAAAGCGTCGCCCACCGTGCCGAAAGCGTTTTTGAAGATTGCCAACGCGCGTATCGGCGGCGAAATCATTCTGCCGATTCTCTATTGGCTGGCGCTGGCGGCTATTCTGCATGTGGTGAGCAAACATACGGCGTTTGGCCGTCAGGTGTTCGCTATCGGCTCGAACGAGCGCACCAGCAAACTCAGCGGCGTGAACGTCCGCGCGGTCAAGCGCCGCGTGTACGCGCTGATGGGCGCGCTGGTCGCGATTACGGCGGTCATTCAAATTGCCCGCATCGGCAGCATGGATTACGCCAACGCGGGCAGCGGCTATGAAATGGATGCCATCGCGGCGGTCATCATCGGCGGCACGAGCATGAGCGGCGGCCGCGGTTCGGTGGTCGGTTCCGTGCTGGGCATGCTGATTCTGGCTGTGATGAATAATTTGCTGAACCTCATCGGCGTGCCGCCGTTCCTGCGTGAAGCCTTCAAGGGCATCATCGTCATCGGCGCGGTGCTGCTGCAAAAGAAGGAAAAGGCCAGCTAAGGGAGGAAAAAACATGTTTGGTATCGGTATCATTGGCTGCGGCAAGATTGCGCAGGTGCGGCATATTCCCGAATACAACGACAACCCGGACGCAAAGCTCGTCGCGTTTTATGATTTGAACACGGCGCGTGCGGAGGCGCTGGCCGAGCAATACGGCGGCAGAGCCTATGAGAGCGTCGAGGCGTTGCTCGCCGACCCGAACGTGGACGCGGTGAGCGTCTGCTCGGCAAACGCCAGCCATGCGGAAATCACGGTGGCGGCGCTGGAGGCGGGCAAGCATGTGCTGTGCGAAAAGCCGATGGCGACGACGCTGGCGGATTGCGAACGCATGGTCAGCGCGGCGAAAAAGAGCGGAAAGCGGCTTATGATCGACCAGAACCAGCGCCTGGCCGGTGCGCACGTGAAAGCGCGCGAGTTGATCGAGCAGGGCGAGATTGGCCGCGTCATCACGTTTGCGACGGCGTTCCGCCACGGCGGGCCGGAAACGTGGAGCATCGATCCCGGCCAGAGCACGTGGTTCTTTGACAAAAAGCGCGCGGCGATGGGCGCGATGGCGGATCTGGGCGTGCATAAGACGGATCTCATTCAGTATCTGATTGGGCAGACGGTCGATGAGGTGGAAGCGCAGCTCTGCACGCTGGATAAGAAATTTTCCGACGGCAGTCCCATCACGGTGGACGACAACGCGTTCTGCATCTATCACATGGACGGCGGCGCGGTCGGCACGATGATTGCCTCGTGGACGAATTACGGCCCGGAAGACAATTCCACGGTCATCAACGGCACGGAAGGCGTTTTGCGGATTTACGACGATCCGGCGCACACGCTCGTTTTGGAAAAGAAAGACGGAACCCGCGTCTGCTATGACGTGGACGCGATTCAGACCAACGATAACCAGACTAAATCCGGCATGATCGATCTGTTTGTGGAGGGGCTGAAAGATCCGACGGTGCAGGGCATCGACGCGCAGAGCGTGCTGACGGCCATGCGCGCGGTTTTTGCGGCGATTGAGTCCTCTGAAACGGGCCGCCGGGTGAAGACGAGCGAAGTATGATCGGGGAGGGACGCGGTATGAAGCGCATCATCGCGGTCAATTCCAACTGCTATCACGGCTACGCCATCGAAGAGGCCGTCGCGGGCATTCGCAGGGCGGGTTTCCATTACATTGAACTGACGGCGACAAAGGGCTGGACGGAACACGTCTTTCCGGATATGCCCTTTGAGCGGCTGCTGGAAATTCAGGATCTGCTTCGCCGAAACGAGCTGATTCCGTTCTCCATGAGCGGGCACTGCAACCTGATGGACCCCGAACGCATTCCCGATTTCGAGAAGAATATCCGGCTGGCCGCGTTTTTTGGCTGTCAGTATATCGTTTCGTCGATCGGCGAAGCGCATCTGGCCAATCAGGCTGTTGCGGACGACCATCAGGTCGCGCGAAGCGTTTCGGCGCTGATTCCCATGCTGGAGCAGCACAACCTGACGCTCGTGCTCGAAACGCACGGGAAGGAGCACGGCACGGGCGAGAAACTGGCGCGCATCGTCCGCGAGATCGACAGTCCGCGCGTGAAGATCAATTACGATACGGCGAACGTGATCTTTTACGGCGGCGTCGATCCCGTGCAGGATTTGAAGACCTGCCTTTCGGAAACAGCCTATATTCACATCAAGGATAAGGGCGGCCGGGACGACGCGTGGGATTTCCCGGCGCTGGGAAAAGGGCATATCGATTTCCCGGCGATTTTTGAAGAGCTGGAAGCGGCAGGGAATAACTGCCCACTGAGCATTGAAATCGAGTTTACGCCGGAAGGGGCGGGCAGCCTGGCGGCGGTCGATCAGGCGGTGGCGGACAGCGCGGCCTATTTGACGGCGCACGGCTTTGAACTGTAAAGGAGACGCAACGTGAGAATCGCATTGGTCGGCGCGGGCGGAATGGGCACGTGCCACTACATGAATTATCAACATATCGAGCATGCGCAGGTCGTTGCGCTGGTCGGCCGGGGCGAGAACGACCGCGCGCATGCGGAAGCATGGGGACTGCCGCTGTATGACAGCGTAACCGAGGCGAATCGGCTGGAACAGATTGATTTGTTTGACGTGTGCGTGCCGACATACCTGCACAAAGCGATTGTGCTGGAGGCGCTTGCCTGCAAAAAGCCGGTGATCTGTGAAAAACCGATTGCGCTGCACCTGAAGGATGCGCAGGAAATGTTTGATGCGGCGCAGGCGAACGGTGTGCAGCTGTATGTGGCACAGGTGCTGCAATTTACCCGTGAGGTGGAGTGGCTGCACCGCATTGTGGACGAACGGCTTTACGGCGAGCCGCTGGACGCCTGCTTTGAGCGGCTGTCTCAGCGCCCGGCGTGGAGCCAGGGAAACTGGCTGTTTGACAGGGAAAAGAGCGGCCTTCTGCCGTTTGACCTGCATGTGCATGATCTGGATGTGATGGTCAGCGTGTTCGGCAGGCCGGACAGCGTGGATTACACAGCCTGCCGCCGAAAGGGCAGCGAAATCTGCGACCAGTACCGCATCCGATACGGGTATCGAAACGGTCCGACGGTCAGCGCGGAGGCGGCATGGCTGAACGCCTGCATCCCGTTCACCGCCAGATGGCGCGTGTATTTTGAGCGCGGCATGGTCATTTGTGACGAGAAGGGGCTGACCGGCTACGGCGCGGACGGGCAGACGACCCGCTTTGACGTGGAAGACCCGGTCAAAGTGCCGTGCGGAATCAATCTGCCGCCAAGCGGATGGTTCTTGCGCGAATTGACGCATTTTGTGCAGTGCGCTGAGCAAAACGCACCCAGCGACCGCGTGAAAAAGCAGCAGGTTCTCGATGTGCTGAGCGTGCTGGAAACGATTCAGTGATACAAATTCAGATGAAAAAAATCGAACCCGCTTCCAAATCTGGAAAACGGGTTCGGTTTTTTTGCGTGATGGAGACTGCCGTCTTGAGCCCCGTGCCGCAGCCCTTCGATGGATTCCTTGCGCTGGTTGTTGGAAAAATAGCAGGTATACTTACCAGCACGCATTATGGGCGAGTACAACAAACCGGAAGTTGTATCATCATTTATCTTTATCTTTTTTTGAAAAAATAAGACTGCCAGATATACCAAAAGATATACCCAGACATATTCCAATTCCAATTCCAGCCATGCTATTTAAGACATTTATAAAAACAACGCTCCAAAGTATTGCTGCGGTTATTCCGATAGTGACTCCTATAATTATCCTTTTGTTGTTCATCAGCTTTATCCTCCATAAACTCCGATTTATTGAGCTAAGTATACCATGCTTCCCAACGAAAGAATATCCTTATATGAAGAATGCGACTGTTTTGCTGTATACTTGTTTCGCAAGGCTTCTAAGGAACCTCGGCACCTTACACACTGACCTTGCCTGCAAGGTTTAGTGTGTTATACCTTTGCGACAGAAAGATAAGAAAAAATCCGAACCCATTTCCGATTTGGAAAATCTGGTTCGGAT
>ENA-ORLW01002217-ORLW01002217.1-human-gut-metagenome-genome-assembly--contig:-NODE-2217-length-18128-cov-3.253449_pt1 | contig 18128 bp, 16 predicted proteins | sample MGYA00243017_ERZ508829 | MGnify/ENA primary metagenome ERZ508829 (study PRJEB26277, sample SAMN04329776) | human gut metagenome | biome: human-associated habitat | host: Homo sapiens | place: USA...
CGGATATCCTAATTCATCCGCAATGGCTAACGCTTCATCTACGCTGTAAGATACCTGGCTTCTTGCCATTTCAACGCCAATGGCATCCATGGATTTCTTGAATTCGATACGGTCTTCTCCACGTTCAATGGCATCGACCTGGACACCGATTACCTGTACACCGTATTTATCAAGAATTCCCTCACTTGCCAATTCGGCACAAAGGTTTAAGCCGGACTGACCGCCGAGGTTTGGTAAAACGGCATCCGGACGCTCTTTGGCAATGATTTGCTCCAAACGGTTTACGTTCAGTGGCTCGATGTAAGTTACGTCTGCAATTTCCGGGTCTGTCATAATGGTTGCCGGGTTGGAATTGACCAAAACGATTTCGTAACCAAGTTTTCTGAGCGCCTTGCAGGCCTGTGTTCCGGAGTAGTCAAACTCGCAGGCTTGTCCGATGATAATCGGACCGGAACCGATGATTAATACTTTGTTAATGTCTTCTCTTTTAGGCATAGTTGTCTCCTTTATATATAGTTTTTTTGTTCTCTATCCATTTTATTTATTTGGTGATATATCCAATTCCCAAACAGTTTGGACCGATATGTGTTCCTACGACCGGTCCGATGCAGGTGGTCAGAATTTCATTTTTAATACCTGCCTCACGAAGTTGTTCTTCAAATGCTTTTGCCCGCTCCGGCGCATTTGAATGTCCGATTACGAGTTTATAATTTTCATCTGCCGGCTGGTCTTTTAATTTGTTAATCAGCCATGCATTTGCGGATTTCTTTCCTTTTACCTTATCAATTGGTTTTGCACCGTCGGCAATAACCTGTAAAACCGGATGTACTTTCATCAGGCCGCCAAGCAGTGCTGCACTTTTACTGATTCGTCCGCCACGTTTTAAGTATTCCAGTGAATCTACGACGATATAGGTTGCGGTTTTCTTTAAAAGGGCCTGAATGGTGTCGGCAATTTCTTTTGCGGATTTTCCCTCGTCACGCAAAGTGACAGCGGTTTCAACCAAAAGTCCCTGCCCCATGGCTCCCGTTTCACAGTCAATCAAATACAGACGGTCAGAATTGATGTTTTCTGCGGCAATGGATGCGGACTGAAATGTTGCACTCATGTATTTGGAAAAGAGGACTGCCACGACTTCATCGCCGGCATCGAAGTATTTTTTGAAAATTTCCTCGAATTCAAATGGATTGACAGCGGCAGTAGAAGGATTGTTACTGTCGTTTGTAAGTTTGTCATAGAAAGCTTCGTTGGTGAGATCAATACCACATTTAAAATCGTCTTCCCCAAAACGAACGGTAAGCGGCATGATATCGATGTTTAATTCTTTTGCATAGTCCATGGTTAAATCGCACAGACTGTCCGTAATTATGCGTATCATAGGAACCTCCATTATTTCATTGTAAATGTATTTGCAGGGCATTTTATATAAAAAAATTATCTTCTTATATATAATACCGCAGTTATAAAAATTATAGTGTGATTGCAATGGTTTGTCAATTAAATTACCAAAAAATCGGATAAGACGAAAAAAGTGCTTTTCTCTCGGCGTTCTTTATGTTACAATGGAGTCAGCGACCGCAGAACTGTTGCGTTATTTCTATGCAAATGTTTCTGTGTCAAAATACATTATTATATTATTTAGGAGGAAATAAGTATCATGGCAAACAAATGGGTTTATACCTTCAAAGAAGGTAACATGACCATGCGTAATCTGCTTGGTGGTAAAGGTGCTAACCTTGCTGAGATGACAGAAATCGGTCTTCCGGTACCACAGGGTTTCACTATCAGTACAGAAGCATGTACGCAGTATTATGAAGATGGCCGTAAAATCAATGATGAGATTATGGCTCAGACAATGGAAGGTGTTAAATGGATGGAGGAAGTGAACGGTAAAAAGTTCGGTGACCTCAAAAATCCACTTCTCGTTTCCGTACGTTCCGGTGCTCGTGCATCCATGCCTGGTATGATGGATACCATCCTTAACCTTGGTTTGAATGACGAAGTAGTAGCTGCAATGATCGAAGGAAACCCGGATCCTAAATTCGAGCGTTTCGTATACGATTCTTACAGACGTTTCATCCAGATGTTCTCCGATGTCGTTATGGAAGTTGGTAAGAAATATTTCGAGCAGCTCATTGATAAAATGAAAGCTGAAAAAGGCGTTGAGTATGACGTAGATTTGACAGCAGCTGATCTTAAGACTTTGGCTGAGCAGTTCAAAGCTGAGTACAAAAAACAGCTTGGTGAAGATTTCCCATCAGATCCGGTTGAGCAGTTGAAACTTGCTATCGAGGCTGTATTCCGTTCTTGGGACAACCCTCGTGCAAACGTATACCGTCGTGACAACGATATCCCTTATTCATGGGGAACAGCAGTTAACGTAATGCCTATGGTATTCGGTAACTTGAATGATGAGTCCGGTACAGGTGTTGCCTTCACTCGTGACCCTGCTACAGGCGAGAATAAATTGATGGGTGAGTTCCTTAAGAACGCACAGGGCGAGGACGTAGTTGCCGGTGTTCGTACACCAATGCCAATCGCTCAGATGGAGCAGGAATTCCCAGAAGCATATGCTGAATTTATCAAAGTATGTGATATCCTTGAGAATCACTACCATGATATGCAGGATATGGAGTTTACTGTAGAGAACAAAAAACTTTACATGCTTCAGTGCCGTAACGGTAAGAGAACCGCTCCGGCTGCTTTGAAGATTGCTTGTGACCTCGTTGATGAAGGACATAAGACAGAAGAAGAAGCAGTAGCAATGATCGATCCTCGTAACTTGGATACACTTCTTCACCCACAGTTTGATGCAGCAGAATTGAAAGCTGCTACTCCAATTGGTAAAGCACTTGGTGCTTCTCCGGGAGCTGCTTGTGGTAAAATCGTATTTACAGCAGAGGATGCTGTAGAGTGGAATGAGAGAGGCGAGAAAGTCGTACTTGTACGTCTTGAGACTTCTCCGGAAGATATCACTGGTATGAAAGCATCTCAGGGTATCTTGACTGTTCGTGGTGGTATGACAAGCCACGCTGCCGTAGTTGCACGTGGTATGGGTACATGCTGTGTATCCGGTTGTGGTGATATCAACATGGATGAGGAAAACAAGAAATTCACATTGGCCGGCAAAGAGTACCATGAAGGAGATTATATCTCAATTGATGGTTCTACCGGTAACATCTATGATGGCGTTATCAAAACTGTTGATGCTACAATCGCAGGTGAGTTCGGCCGTGTTATGGAATGGGCTGACAAGTTCCGTACAATGAAAGTTCGTACAAATGCAGATACACCGGCAGATGCTAAGAAAGCTCGTGAGCTTGGCGCAGAAGGTATCGGACTTTGCCGTACAGAGCATATGTTCTTCGAGGAAGACAGAATTGCTGCTTTCCGTGAGATGATCTGCTCCGATACAGTAGAAGAGCGTGAGGCTGCTCTTGATAAGATTCTTCCATATCAGCAGGGAGACTTCAAAGCATTGTATGAAGCTTTGGAAGGAAATCCGGTTACCATCCGTTTCTTGGATCCACCTCTTCATGAGTTCGTTCCTACAGAGGAAGCTGATATTAAGAAATTGGCTGATGCACAGGGTAAATCCGTTGAGGATATCAAAGCAATCATCGCATCCCTGCATGAGTTCAACCCAATGATGGGACATCGTGGATGCCGTCTTGCTGTAACTTATCCGGAAATCGCTAAGATGCAGACAAAGGCAGTTATCCGCGCTGCAATTGAAGTTCAGAAAGAGCATCCGGACTGGAATGTTAAACCTGAAATCATGATTCCATTGGTTGGCGAAGTAAAAGAGTTGAAATATGTTAAGAACTTCGTTGTTGAGACAGCAGATGCTGAAATCGCAGCAGCAGGTGTAAACCTTGAGTATGAGGTTGGTACTATGATCGAGATTCCTCGTGCAGCATTGACTGCTGACGAAATCGCTAAAGAGGCTGACTTCTTCTGCTTCGGTACAAACGACTTGACACAGATGACATTCGGTTTCTCCCGTGATGATGCTGGTAAGTTCTTGGATGCATACTATGATGCTAAGATCTTCGAGAACGATCCATTTGCTAAACTTGACCAGGAAGGTGTTGGCAAGTTGATGGAAACAGCTCTGAAACTTGGAAAACCTGTAAACAGCAAACTTCACTGCGGTATTTGTGGTGAGCACGGTGGTGACCCATCTTCTGTTGAGTTCTGCAACAAGATTGGTCTTGACTATGTATCCTGCTCACCATTCCGTGTACCGATTGCACGTTTGGCAGCAGCTCAGGCAGCTATCGCTCAGAAATAGTGAATGCAAGCTAGGCGCGTAGTGCCTAATGAATAAAACAAAGCCCTCGTCGATAAGCATTGCTTGTCTGCGGGGGCTTTGCTTTTGCTTTCTTGAATATTTTGTAATAGAAATTAAACGGTATTGATTTTACGTCCGTAATATATTATATTCTGTATTAAGAGTGAATTATGTTTTGCCTTAGACAATATGAAAAAGGGGTGACAAAATATGAGAAATGATGATATTGAGAGGGTTATTGATATTCTAAAGGAACAAATTCCATTAAGTATGAAAGCACACGTAAAAAAGATTTATATATATGGTTCATGTGCAAGAGGAGATTTCACGGAAGATTCGGATATTGATGTCGCAATTTTAACAGATTGTGACAGGATAGAAGCGAAAAAATATGACGAATCTTTAATGAACATTGTTACAGATATTGCTATGAAAACAGATACAATTGTTGAGTATGTGTGCATTCCGGAAAATGAATTTTATCAGAAAAAATCATGGTATGCTTATTTTAGAAATATTGAAAGCGAAGGAAGGGTGATATATGGATAAAGAGACGTATAGAGTTTTAGCGAGTGTTCGAATGGAAAGAGCTATTGAATTAGTCGATGAAGCAAAAGAATTGTTGCAAAACGAGAGGTATAAGTCTGCTAATAATAGAGCATTTTATGCAATGGAAAAGACGATGAAGGCATTACTCGCGATAAAGGAAATTGATGCGGATTCGCATAATGGATGTTTAAGGCAATTCAATGTGCATTATATTAAAGAGAGAGTTGGTGGTTTTGAACAAGGGGATTATAAGAGAATTGCAAATGCGCAAAGAATTATAAATGTTTCAGATTATGATGATTTCTATATAGCGGATAAAAAGGAATGTCAGCAACAGGTTGAAATGGCAACCGAATTTTTGAATAAAGCAAGAATATTTATGGAAGCTAATTAGTTGAAATGTTAGGCAAAAATTGAGATTAGGACTTGAAGGGCCAAAAGATTTTTGCTACAATCAAATATAAGAAAAAATGCTTGACAGATATTAAGGAGCGTGAAAAAATTTTGACAGACAGACAGACAGACAGACAGACAGACAGACAGACAGACAGACAGACAGACATAAAGAAAGAGATAAGTGATATTACTTTGTGTTTCTTTGTGTACTCGAAAATCAAAATAGAAAACATAGAATAAAAGATACATGCATTGTCCGTAAGAAACTTGCATGTATTTTTTATATATTAATTGAATAGTTTAGGAGGAAAAAATATGAAACAGTGGAAAAAAGCAATCGGTATTGTGTTGGCTGGAGTGGTTCTGCTTACAGGTATTGCACTTCCGAAAAATAATGCTATGGCAGATGGAAAGAATTATGGAATTCAAAGTCCGAGAGTGGCGAATGGGGTGACAACATGGGATAAGATTAAATTTGGCTGCTATAATCAAGAGGGTACTTTTCGGGCAGAGCCAATTAAATGGCGCGTGTTATCGGTAGATGGAGATGATGCACTTTTGCTTGCTGACCAGTGTTTGGATGCAAGAGCATATCACGATGAAAAAGATGAAAAAATTACATGGGAAAACTGCACATTGCGTAAGTGGTTGAATGAGGAGTTTTATAACACTGTTTTTACTGAAGAGGAAAAGAAAGCTGTAAAGGAAACGACGGTAGTTAATGAAGATGGTTATAAACATAAAGTAGAAGGAGGAAATGATACAAAGGATAGAGTATATCTGTTATCGGAGAAGGAAGTGGAGAATGCTGCGTATGGTTTTGATTTAGAGATATCGAAAACTAGACAGGCTAGATTTAGTGATTATGCGAAAGTAAATGATATATTTTACTATAATGAGTGGTGTTATTGGCAGCTTCGTTCACCTGGGTACATTTCTGACTTTGTTACAAGTTCAGGTAATGCTTGTTGGGGCATATATAGTGAGTATTCTATTCCTAGAGGTACTTATGGTGTGCGTCCTGCACTGCATGTTAATTTGTCCTCTTCAAGTATTCGGGATGCTGGAGAAGTAGACTCAGAAGGAAATGTTACGGCGCAGACGGACGGAATTCATGCTCCAAGGGAGAAGGATGGTGTTACTACTTGGGACTGTATTTGGCTAGGAAACTATAATCAGACAGCATCGTGGGAACAAAAACCAATCGAATGGCGTGTGTTGTCAGTGGATGGGGATGATGCATTTTTGCTAGCTGATCGATGTCTGGATGCGAAACTATACCATGAAGAATATGAAGATGTTACATGGGAAACTTGCACATTGCGTAAGTGGTTAAATGAAGGTTTTTGTAATACTGCTTTTACTGAGGAGGAAAAGCGGGCTATAAAGGAAACGACGGTAGTTAATGAAGATAATGTATATAAAGATGTGGATGGAGAAGAATATAAGGTAGAGGGAGGAAATGATACTAAGGATAAGGTGTATTTGCTATCGGATAAGGAAGCAAGCAATTCTACTTATGGATTTGATACAGAGTTTGAAAAATCTAATACAAGACAAGCTAAGACCAGTGACTATGTGAAAGCGAAGAAAGTGAATGGTGGGGATTCCGAGGGGATGTATTGTTGTTGGTGGCTACGTTCACCGGGTTTTGTTTCTGATCGTGTTAACACTGTTTATGTTGACGGTGCTTTTGGAGAGAACACTGTTTGCTATGATACATATGGTGTGCGTCCGGCGTTGCATATTAATCTTTCTTCTTATGCATGGGAAAAGTCGGGTACTGTAGCTTCGAATGAGACAGATAGACCGCAAATAACAGCAACACCTATGCAGTCGGTTGAGCCAACTGCTACTCCTGTTGTGTCGAAAAAACCTATATTAACAAGTAATTCATCAAAAAACGCAAGATTATCAGATAATATAAATCAGAAAAAAACATCTGGGTCTTCTGTAAAGAAAAAGATAAAGTTGCTTGGTGTAAGATATAAAAAGAATACGAAGAAGATTTATGGCAAAGTGTCTATATCAAAGGCAACTGTGAAGATTAAGGTTGGAAAAAAAGCATATAAAAAAGCTTCGGTTAAGGGAAAGAAATTTACTGTTAAGTTGAAAACAAAACTGAAGAAAAAAACGAAGATTGTAATAAAGGTAACAAAAAAAGGATATCAGACGCTGGCAAAAAAATATCAAGTGAAATAAAGATACCTAATAAAAAAGGCGGGGTGAGAAAAGTGATGTGCTATATGTAGGGCTTAAATCATAGGAAAGTACCCATGACAGGGTGCTTTCTTTTTATGGGAATCATATTAATTAACAAAATTAAAAATATTATCATTTGTGGTGAGTGGTTGAGGAAAATCTATTTAGAATTTTGGCTGGTTTGCGCCAAATGTTCGCAGCTAGTTCTTTTGCATTCCAGTAATTCCGTAGAAAAACTTTGCGGCGAGTGGGTTTTGAGTGCGTCGGTATGTGGCACTGGTAGTTTCAGTGCCCATACCGTTACGCACTCAACGAGCGAGAGCGCCCACAAGCCGCAAAGCCTTTCTACGGAATTACGGAAAACAAAAAAGTGCCAACGAACACTTGACCCAAACCCTGCCCAAACCCCTAATTGAAATTCTTTCCCGAAAATGTTAGAATGTCGTTAGGTTTTAACCCAAGTAAAAAAGGATTATATTAGGAGCAGAGAAATGAATATTGCAAAACAAATAGCAGAAGAACTGAAAATTAAAGTATGGCAGGTTGAAGCAGTGATGGAATTGATTGACGAAGGCTGTACAATTCCGTTTATTGCCCGATACCGGAAAGAAAAACATGGTTCGTTAAATGATGAGCAGCTGCGTAATCTGGATGAGAGATTAACGTACTTGCGTAATTTGGAAGAAAGAAAAGAGACCGTACTTGCCAGCATTGAGGAGCAGGGGAAATTAACCGAAGAACTCAAGCAGCAGATTCTGGCGGCACAGACTCAGGTGCTTTTGGAAGATTTGTACCGTCCGTATCGTCCGAAACGACGCACACGTGCTACGATTGCAAAAGAAAAAGGGCTGGAAGGACTGGCAAATCAGATTCTTTTGCAGATGTTAGACCATTCCGTGGAAGAAGAAGCAAAGCAGTATCTGGATGAGGAAAAAGAGGTTGCTACAGTGGAGCAGGCAATTTCCGGAGCACTGGATATTTTGGCGGAAGCAATTGCGGACGAAGCCGATTACAGAACTGCGATTCGTAAGACAACGATGCAGAAAGGCTCATTGGTTTCTACGGCAAAAAATGCAGAAGAGAAAACGGTTTACGAAATTATTATGATTTTTCTACGGTGCTTTCCAAGGTGTCCGGATATCAGACCCTCGCAATCAACCGCGGTGAGAAAGAAAAAATTCTGACCGTAAAAATTGAGGCGCCTGAGGATGATATTCTGCGGTATTTGCGTAAAAAAGTTATTGTAAAGGAAAATGAATATACAACACCGTATCTGGAAGAGATGATTGCGGACAGTTATAAGCGTTTGATTGCGCCGGCAATCGAAAGAGAAATCCGAAATGAATTAACGGAGACGGCAGAAGATGGGGCAATTCGTGTGTTTGGCAAAAACTTGGAGCAGCTTTTGATGCAGCCGCCAATTGCCGGTAAAGTGGTACTTGGCTGGGATCCGGCGTTTCGTACCGGCTGTAAGTTGGCGGTTGTGGATGAGACGGGAAAAGTGCTTGATACCATCGTGGTATTTCCAACGGAGCCACAGAATAAAGTGGCAGAGACCAAACGTATTGTAAAGGCGATGATTGAAAAGTATAACATCAGCCTGATTTCGGTTGGAAATGGAACAGCATCCAGAGAATCCGAACTTGTTATTGTAGATATGTTAAAGGAATTGAATCGTCCGGTTCAATACATTATTACCAATGAGGCAGGAGCTTCGGTTTATTCAGCGAGCAAGCTGGCGACAGAGGAATTTCCGAATTTTGACGTGGGGCAGAGAAGTGCTGTTTCGATTGCAAGACGACTGCAGGACCCGCTGGCAGAACTTGTAAAAATTGACCCGAAGAGTATCGGAGTTGGGCAGTACCAGCACGATATGAACCAGAAAAAACTGAGTGAGGCACTGGGAAATGTTGTAGAAGACTGCGTAAATAATGTTGGTGTTGATTTGAATACGGCATCGGCGTCATTGCTTGAATATGTATCCGGTGTATCCAAAGCAATTGCTAAAAACATTGTAACTTACCGTGAGGAAAATGGCCGGTTTAAGAGCCGTAGAGAACTTTTAAAAGTAGCTAAATTAGGACCGAAAGCTTATGAACAATGTGCTGGATTTTTGCGCATTACCGGTGGCAAAAATCCGCTGGATGCAACAAGTGTCCATCCGGAATCTTATGAGGCAGCAACAAAGTTACTGGAAATGCTTGGATACCAGTTAGAGGATATAGCCGGCGGACTTACCGGTTTGTCGTTGATGGCAAAAGATACAAAAAAACTGGCAGAGCAGGTTGGCATTGGCGAGATTACGTTGAAAGATATTATCCGCGAATTGGAGAAGCCCGGACGCGACCCGCGTGATGAGATGCCAAAACCGATTTTGCGCAGTGACGTATTAGAAATGAAAGATTTAAAAGAGGGCATGATTTTGAAAGGGACCGTGCGTAATGTCATTGATTTTGGGGCATTTGTAGACATTGGTGTGCATCAGGACGGACTTGTTCACATTTCTAAACTGACGGACAAAAAATTTGTTAAACATCCGCTGGATGTTGTTTCTGTTGGAGATGTAGTAGATGTTAAAGTATTACAGGTGGATATGCAGAAGAAGCGGATTCAGCTGTCAATGATATTGTAAAGGAGAAGGATGAGATGAAACGACTGTTAGCGATGCTGTGTGTAGGGGCTATGCTTGTAACTGGGTGTGGCAGCGGCGGTTCAAAAACGAGTGAGCCGACGGAAAAACCATCACAGGGAAATAAGTATGTTGAACAGGATTTTTACAATGTACCGGATGAGTTATTGGATGAAGATGAAATTCAGGTTACTGATTTACAGACAAATGCAGAGGGAGAACCGGCGCTTTATCAGTATGCAGTGGGATCGGATGATGAGGACGATACGGGCTGCTCGATTTATGAGTATACGTTAAATTCGGCGGGCGACTGGCAGACGAAACAATATGGTCGTAAGGCGCTTACGAAACTGGTGAAAAAAACAATGGAGGGTTCTGTGGATTCCGTGGACCTTCCCTATGTTTCACGGGGCGATGATGGAAATCTCTATGCCCTTATGCAGGTTAAATTGTATGATGAAAGTGCAAATCCATTTGAAAAACAAAGTGGTGCCAGTGAATATTATCTTCTTACCATTGATGAAAATTCAAATGCGGTGCAAAAGACAAAATTGCAGACTAAGGTAGAAGAAAATGGCAGTGAAACAGATTATGCAAAGGAATACGATGTAACAGAATTTCATGTAACAGAAGACGGAACGCCGATGCTTGTGTTTAATTCGTCAAGTGCCATGTGGTTTGACTCTGTGAGCGGAACGAGAACAAATCTCTGTGAATCTGTTTCGGATGGTGCATTTTCGAAAAGAGTAGGATATGGAGAAAATGAGATTGTGTATTATTCCATGTCAAAGAAAAAATTTGGCGTATTGGATTCACAGACTTTATCGTGTACTTCCGAATTTGGAGACGATATCTCAGAAGATAATAAAAAATATGAGTGGTATTTTGACAGCGATACAACGAACTGGCAGATGTATGCTTTCAATTTGTCAGGGCTTTATCGGTTTAGTGATTTTGGACAAAAAACATCTGCCACCCGTCTCAGCGCAGATGGCAATTTTGACAGTTTGGCAGATGATGTAATTTATGATGTTTTGGTTGGTGCTAATCAGGAATTGTATTTGTTAGTGCGCAGAACAAACAAAAGTCAAATCGAAAGTGAAACAACTTACGATTCAGGTGTTATCAAGTATGTTCCTGCGAATAAGTGATGTTACACTTCAAATACTAAAATTCCGTTTTTGTTGTAGACGCAGTCGTAGTTTTCGGCAAATGCATTAATATCAGGGATGGAATAGCTTCCATTTTCCCAAGGACCAATTACGATATATGAAACGTTGTATTTTTCAAGCAGACTGTCGCGGGCTTCCGGATTTTCGTACATCGTTTTTACATCGGCTTCCTGTGCGGCATAGTCAAGACCGTGGAAGTATAAAAAGCTTCCGGAGCCACATACAATGTTTCGTCCGGTCAGTGAGGCGATTGCATTGTTGTGATTGTTTGCGGTTAAAAAGATATCCGATGGTTCCGTATTTTTTTCTACCCATTTGCAGAGGGAAACATAGTCGGCACTGTAAAGCTCATAGTCGGCAACGGCTTCCCTTCCCATTGTTAAGGCAGCGGCAAGTGTGCCTAGGATTGCAACGATGGTTACCAGAACCGGACGCAGGATGTGAATTCTCTTTTTGGTAAATTCACAGAAATTCACGGCAGTGTCCCATACAAAATCAGCACTTGCCACACAGAAGAAGAAATAGGATACTAACATTAATTTATTGTTGTCATAAGGGTTTGGCTGGAACAAAACAAACTCTGAAATCAACCAAAGGAACAGAGCCGGCATCATAATTCGGCGCTGTTTTTTTGTGCCAAAAATGAGTGAAAGAACCGGGAGAATAAACATAACTCCGAGATTCTTTAGGTAGAAGACGATGTAATTATCCATTGTTTCTACATTTGAGTTGTTCCAGTTGAAAAATCCGCGGACGAAATTATCGCCGGAAGCTTGTTTGAAAGTAAAGGTAAATAAAATCGGAAGAGCAATTACCAATACGATTCCCAGAAACATGCCCCAGTGGATTGCGGTTTGCTTTTCCCATGAAGTAATCAAAGAGGCAAGTATACCAAGAACTAAAATTGCTGCAATCAAGACGCCGATGACAAGCAGAGTGTTTGCCTCGATCGGCGTATCGGATTTCTGACGCAGACTGATATAAGTAAGTGCAAATAAGGATGCGGCAGTTAAAAGAAAACGTCCCCAGACCGGGATGGTGAATTCTTTTGTTTCCTTTGCATTTTTGCGCATGGTAAGAATGACAAAGCCGGCACACATAACGCCAAGGGCAAGGAACGAGTGTGTATGAATCAGTGGAAGTCCTCCGGCGAGCACACCGGCAGCTGCAAAGTATAAGGTGCTTTTTTCTTCTACTGCGCGGTAGAGCAGGATGAGAATCGGAAACAGCATTGCCCATCCGAATAAGGTAGCACGCTGTGGAATCAACATATCGCAGATGATATTGTGCCACTGAATATTTGCCTGTACATAGTTCGTTGGTGTCTCGTAAAAGGCAGTGAAAATACGGGTAAAGTTTTCGCTAAACAGCCCCTTGTTCATGAAGTAGTAAAAGCCTAAACCGCCATTGAAAAAGAAAAGAGCGATAGCAAGAAAACTTTTTCCGCGGATGCTGCCGCCAAAGTACTGCATGATTTTTTTTGCCAAAAGATAGACGCCGGAAAAGACCTGAATCAAGGCAAAAAACATCGGCAGAAGATAGGCTGTCCGCAAAGAAGTTCCCCAGATGTAAACACTTGAGGAAATACTGTCGGATAAAAATGGGTAGGCGAGTTTTGTGCCCGGCAGAATGGAGTATTCCGGCGGGAAAGTTTTTTGCTTGGCAATACTTGTAATAAAACCTAAGTGCATATTCATATCGCCGTATGTGCTCTGCCCGCTGTGCAGACTTCCATTAATGTATGGAATGGTAGCATGCAAAAGTACATAGCAGGTATAAATAAATAAAGGAAGCAAGAGAAATAAAGCAGGATTTTCGCGGAAAAGTGCAACAATATCCGGCTTTTTAAATCGTCCTTTAAATAGCGTGTGTTCTTTGCCAAAAGCTAACACAGCCCAGATAATCGCGACAAAAGTAATAAAAGCAAATAAATGTGCTTTTACGGAAAATTGAAAGAAAAAGGCGTAAATGGTAGGCAGCCAGTGAAGGGCAAAACTGCCGAATACGCTGCCGAATAAAAGCGTTGTTCCCGTTTTTTCTTTCTGGAATAAATACAGCGCCAAAAGAATTCCTAAAATCTGAAATGCAAGAAAGTAGGAAATGCCGGCGACGTTTCCAATGAATGAACCAAACATATGATGTTCCTCCCTGTGGGTTGTTTTTATTATAATAGTGTATTAGAAAACCTAAGGCTTGTCAATGCAGGGGGCATTTGTTATACTGAAATTACGATGCTATTCGGAAAGGAGAACGAAAGATGTCGATGGATTTTGAATTAAAACTGGACGGGAAAACGATGAGTCGTTTTCTACTTCATTATAATTATACGAAAGCAACCGGGTTATTTGGTATACTTCTCGGAATTGCTTCTTTGGCAGCAGTATTTATAAAATGGAATATGTGGAATGCAAACCAGCGTGTGGTCTGGATTGTGATTGCGGTTTTGTTTTTGATTGTTCAGCCGCTTACTCTTGCGAAAAAAGGAAGACGCCAGATGGCACAGGAAGAAATGCAGATTCCTCTGTTCTGCCATATTGATGAGGAAGGAATTTCTGTGACACAGGGTGAGGCTTCGTCCTCCTGCAAGTGGAGTGATTTACGCAAGGTGGTGTATCGGAAAAATGAAATGTATTTATTTACGTCAGCAATATATGCGACAATTATTACCAGAAATTCCTGTGAGGAAAAATTTGATGAACTGGTGGCATTTGTAAAGGAGAAGACGAAGAAATGATTTGGCAGAGCAATAGTGAGAAAGAAACTTTTGCGGTGGCGGAAGAAATTGCGAGACAGGCATCTCCCGGTGATATTTATTTGCTGGAGGGAGATTTAGGTGTTGGCAAGACTGTATTTGCCAAAGGATTTGCCCATGGACTGGGAATCACGGAGCCGGTTACAAGCCCGACCTTTACCATTGTTCAGGAGTATCATGAAGGCCGGCTTCCGTTATATCATTTTGATGTGTACCGGATTGCGGATGTGGAAGAAATGTATGAATTAGACTGTGAAGGTTATTTTTACGGGGACGGTGTGTGCCTGATTGAGTGGGCGTCGCAGATAAGAGATATTCTGCCGGATGACTGCCATCAGGTAACGATTGCAAAAGATTTGGAAAAAGGATTTGATTTTCGAGAGATAACATTAGACGAGATGAGGTGAAAATGATGAATATATTAGGAATAGACAGTTCCGGACTGGTGGCAAGTGTGGCATTACAGTCGGATGATAAATTGGTTGGAGAGTATACCATTCATAATAAGAAAACACATTCCCAGACATTGCTTCCGATGATTCACGATATGTTAGAGATGGCGGATGTCTCTGTAAAAGAACTGGATGCGATTGCGATTGCAAGCGGACCCGGTTCTTTTACCGGGCTTCGTATCGGAGCAGCAACTGCAAAAGGATTAGGAGGAGCACTTTCGATTCCTCTTATAGCAGTGCCGACATTGGAAGGGCTTGCTTACAATCTTGCGGGTGCGGAGGCGCTGGTCTGCCCAATTATGGATGCAAGAAGGCAGCAGGCGTATTATGGCATCTATGATGTGTCGAAAGAAGTGCCGGTAGAAATTGAGAAACCGGATGCGGCACCGATTGAAGTGGTTTTACAGAAAGCAAAAGAAACGAAACGGGAAGTCATCTTTTTGGGAGATGGCGTTCCGGTATTTCAGGAGAAAATCAAACAGTGCGAGGGACTTTTGTATCGTTTTTGCGCAGATAGCGTGCGGTATCAGAGAGCGTCTTCTGTCACAGCGCTTGGAAAGAAATATTATGAGCAGGGCAGACAGATGAAGGCGGCGGAGTTTGCTCCAATGTATCTTCGTTTATCGCAGGCGGAGAGAGAACGCATGGAAAAGGAAAATATTACAACTAGAAGCTGAGAAGCCCCTCTGTTATAATGTTGCTATCATGTGGAAAGGGGGCAACTGCTTTGCTAAAGAGGATTTGCCAGTGTAATGCATGTGGCCGACAGATTGAAAAAGAGGCGCTTTGGGTGAGAAAAGAGTGGGGATATTTTTCAAAACGGGATTTGGAAGTTCACGAATTTGCTATTTGTGAGTCATGTTACGAGAAAATGATTGATCAGTTTGTAATACCTGTGAAAAAAACGGAGAAGATTGAAGTGCTCGGAGAAGATTTAATTTGAAAATATAGGGCAAGTATGATAAAATAGGGAAGAATGGGAGAAATGGAGGATTTTACCATGCTGGATGTATGCCTTTTAGGTACCAGTGGCATGATGCCGCTGCCAAGAAGAGCGCTGACGGCGCTTATGACAAGGTTTAATGGCAGCAGTCTTTTGATTGATTGCGGTGAGGGAACCCAAGTGAGTATTCGGGAAAAGGGTTTTAGTATGCATGCCATTGACACGATTTGCCTTACGCACGTTCACGGTGACCATGTAAGCGGCCTTCCGGGACTTTTGCTTTCGATGGGAAATGCGGAGCGGACCGAGCGTTTGACGATAATCGGACCAAAAGGGATGAAAAAAGTGGTGGAGTCACTGCTTGTTGTGGCACCCGGACTTCCATTTGAAATTGAGTATATCGAGTTGACAGAATCGTTCCATCGGTTTGAAATATGTGGCTATATTTTGGAAGCGTTTCGTGTTAAACATACGGTTCCGTGTTATGGTTACAGCCAGATTATACAGCGTGCAGGACGATTTGATTCGGAGAAAGCGAAAGCAAATGATGTACCGATGAAAGTTTGGAGTTCCCTGCAAAAGGGGAAAACGGTAGATTGGGAAGGAAAAACCTATACACCGGATATGGTACTTGGTCCGGCAAGGAAGGGATTGAAGGTTACGTATTGTACGGATACAAGACCGGTTCCTACAATTGTCGAACACGCGAAAAAGGCAGATTTGTTTATCTGTGAAGGGATGTATGGTGAGCCGGAGATGGTATCAAAGGCGAAAGAAAACCGACATATGATGTTTACGGAGGCGGCACAGTTGGCAAAAGAAGCGGAGGTTTCTGAATTGTGGCTCACACATTATAGTCCATCATTAATCCGGCCGGATGATTTTATGGAGCCGGTTCGTAAGATTTTTCCAGCTGCAAAACCGGGAAAGGACAGAAAGTCGGCTTATTTGACGTTTGAAAAGAAAGAAAATGAGTAGTGATATGAGAGGATGGTGTGCATGAACCGGAAAGAAAAAAAGAAGAAAAAACGTGGTTTAATTACCTTTTTGATTCTTGTTGTGCTTGTTGTTCTTGGCGTGCTGGCAGTATATTACCAGTATATGAAGAAACTGCAGTTGCAGGATACCGTGCATACACCGACGACGGAGACGGAAAAACTGGTTGCAAAAGATATGGATGCCGGATATCCGGAAACTCCGAAAGAGGTTATTAAACTGTTTGGAAGAATCAACCAGTGTGTTTATAATAAAAAATTATCTGACGATGACTTTTCAACGCTTGTTGGGAAACTCCGTGTGCTTTACTGTGAAAGTCTTCAGAAAAAAAATTCACAGGAAAAGATGGAAAGTGATATTTCAGCAGAGAAGAAAAAATATCCTCCGAAAAGACGTAAGATTATTAATTACAGCATAGAAGATGAAAATAAGTTTCAGTATAAGACGATTGACGGGACGGAAATGGTTTACTTAAAGTTCTCTTATTTCGTTCGCACGGATGATAATTATAACACGGTAAAATGGTATGCAATTCTTGTAAAAGAAGATGACAAATGGAGAATCCGTGAGTTTAATCCGCTGGAATCGAAAAAACAAAATCAGTAGCCCTGTGGCAGAAATGAGGATTGCTTTGGAACAAAAAGATATTACAGTGCTTGCGATTGAGAGTTCCTGTGATGAAACAGCAGCGGCAGTTGTTGTAAATGGAAGGAAAGTTCTTTCTAATATTATTGCATCGCAGATTGATATTCACAAACTGTACGGTGGCGTTGTACCGGAAATTGCTTCGCGCAAGCATATCGAAAAAATTAATCAGGTTATTGATGAAGCTCTTACAGAAGCCGGAAAGACATTGGGTGACATGGACGCAGTCTGCGTCACTTATGGTCCCGGTTTGGTTGGAGCTTTATTGGTGGGCGTTGGTGCTGCAAAAGCAATTAGTTATGCAGCAGATAAGCCTCTTGTCGGCGTGCATCATATTGAAGGACACATATCGGCAAATTACATAGCAAATCCGGAATTGGAGCCACCTTTTTTATGTCTGGTGGCTTCCGGTGGACACAGTCATTTGGTGATTGTGCGCGATTATGGAGAGTATGAGATTTTAGGAAGAACAAGAGATGACGCCGCGGGTGAAGCATTTGATAAAGTGGCACGTGCAATTGGTCTTGGATATCCGGGCGGTCCTAAAATTGACCGATTATCAAAAGAAGGAAATCCGCAGGCAATTGAATTCCCGCGTGCTTCGATTGATGGGGCGCCATATGACTTTAGTTTCAGTGGTGTAAAATCTGCGGTGTTAAATTATATTAATGGTTGTAAAATGAAAGGTCTTTCTTACTCAGAGACAGATATTGCGGCTTCGTTTCAGCAGGCGGTTGTGGATGTACTTGTGAATCATACCATGCTTGCGGCAAAAGACTATGGCATTAAGAAAGTTGCAATTGCGGGTGGTGTTGCTTGCAATTCGGGGCTGCGGGAAGGTATGAAAGAGGCTTGCAAAAAACGAGGGTATTCTTTTTATATGCCGACGCCGATTTTGTGTACGGATAATGCGGCGATGATTGGTGCTGCCGGGTATTATGATTTTGTGAAGGGAGTGCGCCATGGGCTTGATTTAAATGCGGTGCCTGGACTGAAACTGGGGGAGTAAGCCATGCGACCTCGCAGGCAAAGCCTGCTCAGTCACGGGCTGTCGCCCAAAACATAGCCCCAAGCCATGCGACCTCGCAGGCAAAGCCT
>ENA-ORLW01002221-ORLW01002221.1-human-gut-metagenome-genome-assembly--contig:-NODE-2221-length-18120-cov-3.765228_pt1 | contig 18120 bp, 19 predicted proteins | sample MGYA00243017_ERZ508829 | MGnify/ENA primary metagenome ERZ508829 (study PRJEB26277, sample SAMN04329776) | human gut metagenome | biome: human-associated habitat | host: Homo sapiens | place: USA...
CGCACCGTGTACGCCGGCCACGGTTTAGCCGGCAGCATAGAAACCGTTCACCGGGTTCATGTCCCAGGCGAGCACCTGGAATTCCTCCGTGACGCGGACGCCGCCGCAGGAGAGGTTGTTCCACGGGAACATGCGGATCATGTAGTAGGGGCCTGCGCCGATCTGCCACTCCTGATCCGTACGGCCGAATTGGTTGTCGACCTTGGTCTCAACGGCTTTGTTCCAGATTTCGATCTGCTTTTTCAAGCCTTCAAGGCTGACGCCGCTTTCCTTGGAGAGCTCTTCGAGCGAGTCGCACTTCCAGAGGTTTTCCTGCTTCTTGAATTCAGCGAGAACACGTTCTTCGGACCAGGAGGGAAGACCCACGAGCGCCGAGAGCTTGATCTTTTTAAGCGTACGCTCCCAGGTCGCCTGATCGGCGAGCACGTAGTGGCAGCCGTCGGGGTTCCCAGCAAGCTTAGGCGTGACGTGACAGATGCCTTCGCGTTCCGTAATGAAGCGCGCACCGTTCTTGTTGATCAGGATGCCGCCCTGACCGGTGATGAACCACCAGCGGCAGTAGGGGCCGCTGCGGCCGTTGACGACAATGCCGCAGGGGTATGAAGCAATGTACTGCATGTGCGAGAGCGGCGTGCCCACATCACGAACGGCGACCATCATGGCCGAGCCGTCATTGCCTTCGCCGCCGATGGCAACGCCTTTGCCGGCCACCGAAGGCACCCAGCGGTCCAGGGATTCAGGCGTACCGGTAATGCCGCCGGTAGCCATCACGATGCCCATTTTGGCTCGGCAGTTGATGAAGTTGCCCTCACGGCCGCACTGAACGCCGACCACGCGGTTGGCGGCTTCATCGAAGTACATTTTGACGACCGGCATGCGGTGATGCACTTCAATCTTGCGCGCTTTGATTTCTTTTTCGAGCACGTCAATGTAATCGCGTCCTTTGAAGGAATCCTGACGATGCGCGCGAACATTTGTATGGCCCGCATAAGGCTCAAGATGATGGGCAGCCAGGCCGTGGTCTTCGAGCCAGTCAAAGGCTTCGCCCGAATGCTTTGTGAAGCCGTAGACGGGTTCTTTCAGGGACATGTGTTCGCCGTAGGCGATGATGTCGTCGGCAAAGGCTATCCAGTCGTCCTTGATCTTCGGATCGGCTTTCTGCATGCGTGAGCCGCAGGCGGTAAAGAGTCCCCCGCAGAGGTTGGAGCCCGTATGGTAGGAGGAGCCGCCCTTATTGAAGACGACGACTTTGGCGCCGCGGTCATGGGCCTGACAGGCAGCCATCAGACCCGCGCCGCCGGCGCCGAGGACGACGACATCGGCCTCCATGTCCCACTGGGCAGGGATTTCTTGCTTAACGCTCGCCGCATGAGCAAGCGGTGCGGCGGCCGCCGCTGCCGCAGCAGCTGCGGCTGCTGCCTGCTCTTCCTGAAGACGTTTTGCTTCTTCTGCCTTCGCCTTAAGATCTGCAAGAAGGTTCGCATTATCTGTAATCTGATCCTGAATCTCAGCAATCTGTGCTTCCTTACTGCTGATCAGTGTCTGCGCCTCCGTCTGCTGACTTACCAGACTGCTCTGCAAGGTATTGAGTTTCTCATACTCATCCTGCAGTTTTGTTTCTTTCTCTTCCACAGCCTTTACTGTGTCCTGAAAAGCTGTAAGCATATCTCTATCATAAGAAGAGAGCTTCGATACATACTCTGCCTTATTAAGAAGATCACCAATATTACTACTGGACATCAATATCTCAAGGAACTGGGTATTACCACCCTCATACATGAATTTGATTCTCTTCTTCATGCTGTTATACTGATCATCCTCATCAACCTTCGCCTGTACAAGCTCTTCCTCAGCTGTTGAGATTTCAGTTTCCTTAGTGCTTAATTCTTCCTGCGTCTTGTTCATCTGGTCAATGATGGAATTAAGTTTCGCAGCAAGTGTATCTTTTTCAGCCTCAGCTGCACTCTTCTGTGATTGCAGCTCATCTGCTTTTTTCTGCGCTTCATCAATTGTCACAGCACCGGAAGTAATTGTCATTGACAGCATCATTCCGACTGACAGAACCAGTGCTGTCACCTTTCTCATCCGTCTTTTCATAGGTATCTCCTATTACACTCTTAAGTGCTTACGAACAGTGAAGTAACTTCCGAGGAATCCAATTCCAATTCCCATTGCAAGCCCGATTGGCAACAGATAGATATATACATTTCCAACCGGAAGGAATGTAATGATATTCTTCAGAATACTAAACTTCTCCATAATATATACTATAGCCTTGTCATAAAGGAAATATAACAGGGCAAGCGGAATAACTGCACCGAATAATCCGATGATCAGACCTTCGATCACGAATGGTGATCTTACAACAAAGTCTTTCGCTCCGATATATTTCATGATTGCAATCTCTTCTTTTCTGACTGTAATACCTGTTGTTACCGTATTACTGATCAGGAAGATTGATACTCCGAGAAGAATTGCGATAATCGCAATTGAAACATATGCAACAAGCATATTCACACTGGAAAGTGTGTTCGCTACAACATCTGACTTATTGACCTGTCTGACTCCGTCCAGACTCTGTGCAAATTTAACCAGATCCTGCTGCGTAGCTGAAAGAGACTTACTCTTCGCGATCAGATCCTTATTATCACCTTTTACCGTCTTCATGTAGACTTCATAGTTATCTGAACCTGCCAGCGGGTTATCATCCTTAAAACCTTCTGCAAGTTCCGGGTTGTCTCCAAAATACTCTTTCTGGAATTCTGCCCATGCATCATCTGCTGACACATACTTCACTTCCGAAACATCATCACGGGACTCAAGCTGTTCGCCAATCTCTTTCTTCTGTTCCTCTGTTGCGTCATCATTAAAGAAGACGGTGATCGCAACACCTTCTTCTGCACTTTTGATAATATACTGGAAGTTAACAAGTATCGAGAAAAACAATCCAAACAGGAAAATACATGCTGACATCGTCGCTATGGATGCGAGTGAAAACATCTTGTTTCTCCAGATATTCTTAACGCCCTGTTTTCCAACGTATCCAAATGTACTAATCCTCATTTATATACCCACCTTTTTTCTCATCACTGACGATTACGCCCTGCTTCATAGTAATGACGCGCTCGTTCATCTCGTTTACGATCTCCTGGTTATGTGTAACAACAAGTACTGTTGTTCCACGCTCATTCGCCTCTTTCAGCAGACTCATGATCTCCCATGAGTTTGTCGGGTCGAGGTTTCCTGTCGGCTCATCCGCCAGCAGAATGGCAGGTTCATTTACAATTGCTCTTGCAATCGCTACTCGCTGCTGCTCTCCACCTGAGAGTTCCTTTGGGAATGACTTGTATTTCTGTGCAAGTCCTACCAGTGACAGAGCTGCCGGTACCTTCTTCTTGATCACACGGGTCGGTGTCTCAGTCACACGCAAAGCGAATGCAATATTCTCATAAATATTACGATCCTTCAGAAGACGGAAATCCTGGAACACAACTCCAAGTCCTCTTCTGTATTTAGCTATGTTTCTGTGTTTCATACGGTTCAAATTCTGGCCGTTGACGATAATTGTACCCTCAGTCGGATTCAACTCTTTCATGATCAATTTGATCAATGTAGACTTACCTGATCCACTGTCACCAACGATGAATACAAATTCTCCGCGCTCAATCTTCACGGAAACTCCATTCAAGGCTGCGTGACCTTTGGAATACTCCTTCGTCACATTCCTTAATTCAATCATATGTTCCTCCTAAAACTTATCTATACTCCTACGGTTCTAGTACTCTAATGTCTCCATATACTTCATATACTTTACTACCATTAAGGCAATCTTGAAAGTAATGGCATCCTCAAACACACGCAGATCCAGACCGGTACTCTTCTGAAGCTTATCCAGTCTGTATACCAGTGTATTTCTGTGGATATAGAGCTGTCTGGATGTCTCTGATACATTAAGGCTGTTCTCAAAGAACTTATTGATCGTTGTCAATGTCTCTTCATCAAAGTCATCCGGAGATTTTGCTTCGAAAATCTCTTTGATAAACATCTTACAAAGTGGCAGTGGCAGCTGATAAATCAGACGACCGATTCCAAGTGTTGTATAAGCAACAATATCCTTCTCATCAAAGAAAATCTTACCTACATCAAGTGCAAGCTTCGCCTCTTTGTATGACTTGGATACTTCCTTGATATCACTTACGATGGTTCCGTATGCAATATGGATCTGCTCGTCGCCTCCCTCTGCCTGGAGCGTATCCAGCATCTCTTTTGCCATCTTCTCAAGTTCCTTATTGCCGTCCTTATCTGAGAGTTCTTTCACAACAATAATATTCTTCTCATCAACAGCTGTGATAAAATCTCTTGACTTTCCTCCCAGAAGATTTCTCACATTATCAAGTGCAGCACTGTCTTTCTCGTGCGATGTTTCAATAATAAAGATAACACGTTTTACTTCTGTGTCAATATGTAATTTCTTTGCACGATTGTAAATATCAACCAAAAGAAGGTTGTCTAAAAGAAGATTTTTGATAAAGTTATCTTTGTCAAAACGCTCCTTATAAGCTACAAGCAGACTCTGGATCTGAAATGCCGCAATCTTACCGAGCATATACACATCTTCTGTCTCGCCATCTGCAAGCAAAACATATTCCAAACGCTGTTCATCAAAGATCTTAAAGAACTGGCATCCCTGGATCACCTGGCTGTCTGCCGGGGATTCAACAAAAGAAAGAACCGCTTCCCCACAATCTTTTGCCATATCAAATGTTGCTGCAAGTTCCTTGCCTTCTGTGTCGAGTACACAGAAATCAACCCTTGATATTCCCTTTAATCCTTCAATAGTGTTTTGAAGTATCTGATTTGAAATCATCCTTTTTTCCTCCACTCTGTACGATGTATTGCTGATTACAGCAAACTGTAAGTAGTAACACGCATGTGCATATTCCACAATTTTTTTGTATGCATTATTTATCCGTACACATACCCTTATATTATATTAAGGCAAAACAGCAAAAAAAGAAAGAGGAAATCCATCTTTTTTATGCATTTCTTAGTCGAATCTATGAAATATTCACATTTTTATCTTTTAGCATTCTTCACAAAGGCTAATTCTGCTTCTCTACTTTATAGCGAAATACTTTCTTTACTAACATTCTCTTTATCCGGCTTGTCATCTTTCTGTCGTCAAAGCTGCGCATCAGAACTGATCCACAGCCAATCCAGACTCTTGTGTCGATCAATGCCCGGTTCTGTTCAATAAAATCTTCCTGCGCCGGCGATGGAAGGACTGATAAAATACAATCTGCCTCTGAGCCATTGACTGCATTCACTATTCCATGGATCCTGTCTGCATCTGTCAACTCTCCGTCTTCCAGATGGATCACGGCATCTCCTACCACACGGATTCCCTGATTATACCTTGCAAGAGCTTCCTCTGCTTTTACCAGTTCCTCCTGACTGGCTGCCAGAAGATAGATCTTATGATGGTTCTTCTGTAAATATTTCAAAAACATTCTTAAGAATAATTTATTATCCGTCTCACGCAGCAATCTTGCATCATCAGCTTTTGCTGCCTCAAGAATCTCTACACTTCCTGGAAGAACCAGATCCTGCATGGAAACCTTTTTTTTCCACTCCGGATTCTCATGTTCTTTCATCAGCGATTCCATCGATACAAGCTCAATGGTATTGACGGAATCACCTTTCATGAATTCGATTGCCTGCATCATCGCTTCTTTTGCCTTAATACAGGAAATCTCCACATCAAATATTGAAATTTTTTCTGTCATTTATGCCACCAAAGTTATCACTTTCCAAAAAACTCTGCGAATTCTAACGCAAAATAATTTCTCCCCATTCTGCCTATTCTACCAAATTTATCCTTGTTTGTCAAAATCTGTGTCATTTAAAATTTTACTTTCGTCTATTCTTTCGCATTTTCATCCGTGATCTCTGTCTGTTTTTTTATCTCTCGTCTTCTTCCGGTGACCATTCCGCCAATCCGCCCTGTCTCTTTTGATGTCAATGACTTCCATCCATCCTGCATTACGCGATCTAAAAGTCCTAATTCTTCTGCTATCTCATACTTCAGTTTTTCTTCCGGTTCAAGTTCTGTAAGATTGATTGTCTTTTCCTTTTTTCTTCCCATACTTCTTATTGCTGCATACAGCATCCTCCTTTTCAGAAGTATTTACAGGAAAAGAAATTTTATTCGCCACTTACATGAATCGCACCAAGAACCTCTCCGATCGGAGCCGATATTGCAAGCTCTGCCCGGACAGTTCTGGCTGTTTCTGATTTATTGATCACAACAAGGTGTTTTCCGTGAAAATAATCAATAAAACCGGCTGCCGGATAAACAACAAGGGAAGTACCTCCGATGATCAGCTTGTCGGCTGATGAAATTGCTTCGTCTGCCCCTTGGATCGTCTTTTGGTCTAGTCCCTCTTCATAAAGTACTACGTCCGGCTTAATCATCCCGCCGCAGCTGCATCTCGGAATTCCTTCTGAATTCTTCACATATTCCGCATCATAGAACTTCCCACATTTCATACAGTAATTTCTGTGGATGCTTCCATGAAGTTCATAGACGTTTCTGCTTCCTGCCGCCTGATGCAGTCCGTCAATATTCTGTGTCACAACAGCCTGCAATTTTCCGGCCTGCTCCAATTCTGCCAGTTTCAGATGGGCAGCATTTGGCTTCGCATCCAAAATCATCATCTTCTCTTTATAAAACTCATAGAATGCTTCCGGATATTTCATAAAAAAGCTATGACTGACCACCTGTTCCGGTGAATACTTATATTTCTGATGATAAATTCCTGTTGCACTTCGAAAATCCGGAATATTACTTTCTGTTGATACACCGGCTCCTCCGAAAAACACGATCCGGTTACTCTCATCAATCATTGCCTGCAGCTGCTCAATCTCTTTCTCGTACATCTTGCATACTCCTTTCTCAAACCGCACTTGCCAGATTCCTGTCACCTTAAGGCACACTGCCTTCTGCACCGGCGAAATGTTTACAAGGACTTTCCTAATATAGAACAAAGAATGTGCAAAGGCACATTCTTGCGCCTGCGGCGGTCGCTTGCGACACCTACCTTGTACGCCGCAGTGCGCATCCTTAGCGGAGCGTTTTTAATATATTAGGAAAAAACTTTCCTAATATATTAAAAAGACAGGTCCGTCCTTCACCTGCATTCAGCTGTGTCTGACTTCCTGTCTTTTCTTAAGTAAACCTGTTCCCGGTACGTCCGGAAAGCGATCTTATATCTTTTATTTATATCTTACAGATCGATTTTTCCTGTTGTATCTCCATTAACAACATAATATGCTGCTGACTCTTCCGGTTTCAGATAAATCTTAACATCTTTCATGTCTCCGACTTTATTCTTCAAATCCTTTGTCCATATATCTTTGACTTTCTTAAGGATCTCTTTCTCTGTATACTCTTTACCGGAGAACTGAAGGAAGAATTCTGTCTTCAGCTCTGCTTTCTTTGTAGTCTTGGCTGCTGTCTTCTTAGCTGCTGCTTTCTTTACAGTCTTCACAGCCTTTTCAGCTGTATCTTCCGCTTTTGCTGCAACCTTCTTAGCTGCCTTCTTCACTGTCTCTTTTACTTCTTCTGCCTGAACTTCTGGTGTATCTACCAGCACTGCTGCCTTTGTTTCAAGTTTCTTTGTTGTGTCTTTCTTTGTCTCGATTGCTTTCGCAGCTGCTGTCTCTTTCTTCTCTGCCTTTACTGTTGCTGTTTCAGCTTTTTTCTCTGCCGGTTTCGCTGTTGTTGTTTTTGTTTCCTCTGCCTTTACGGCTTTTGTTGTTGAAGATGTCTTCTTTGTTACCATACTTGTTTCCCTCCTAAAATATACACCCAAGTATATTGGCACTACCTCATTACAATGTAATTCTTAACGCGAAATAATGACAAGAACTTTTGTCCGTAATGATAAATTATTCACGATACAGATTATTGTAACTCATTTTTGACAAAACGTCAAATTTTCCTTGATTTTCCTTAATAATCATCATGTTATCGTTTCCACAATTTATTCCTCTGAAGAATATCCCCTAAAAAATTCTGAAAGTCCGTCCAATGTCTTCATAAGAACCGGAATCTCTTTTTCATCCAGTCTGTTCAGCACAGCATTTGTCATCTCTCTGTGAAACTCCTCGTGATGATAGTAAGCCTTCTCCCCTTTTTCTGTCAGCCAGATATACACCACTCTTCGATCTTCTTCACCGCGGGCACGCATTACATACTTCTTGTTTACCAGCCCATTCACCGCTGTGGTCAGAGACCCTGCCGTAATTTTCATCTTTTTTGCCACTACAGACATCGTTGTCTTTCCTGAAACACCGATTGCTTCTATTATATGCATATCGTTGTTTGTGATGTCTTTAAACTCCTCTGTAATGATCGCCTTTTTCTCCAGCTCCCAGATTTCATTAAATAAATGTACCAGAATGTCATTGATGGTATTATACGCATCCATCTTTTTTCCTCCTCGTCTTCTACTGTTCTCTGATCTCTTCAAACAGCTCTTCTCTATTGAATCTTCCGGGATCACTTTCATTCTGGTCTGCTATCTTAATTCAGACAATGCCATGTTTTCTATCTCTTACATTCGACGAAATCTGTCGTATCTTCTATCTGTCAGTTGTTTTTCTGAAAGGCTTCCATATTGTTCAAGGAAATGTTCCATCTTCTCTTCCAGTTCACAGAGCACAGGAACCATCGTATCTTCCCGGTACACTTCAGGCTCGCAAATTATTTCTTCGATCACCTTAAGTTCCTTAAGATCTGCTGCTGTCAGACGCATCACCCCTGCCGCCTCTGACGCTCTCTTGCTGTCTTTCCATAAAATGCTTGCAAACCCTTCCGGTGAAAGTACTGAATACACTGCATTCTCCATCATCCACACTTCATCTGCAACTGCAAGTGCAAGCGCACCGCCGCTTCCACCTTCTCCGATTACAATTGAAAGAACCGGCACTTTCAAAGCTGACATCTCATACAGATTCCGGGCAATTGCCTCACCCTGTCCACGCTCTTCTGCCTCCATTCCGCAGAAAGCCCCCGGAGTATCCACAAAACAGATGACCGGACGCTGGAACTTCTCTGCCTGTTTCATCAGACGCAGTGCTTTTCTGTAACCTTCCGGAGACGGCATTGCAAAATTCCGTTCCAGATTTTCTTTCGTTGTCTTTCCTTTGCACTGGGCGATCACAGTAACTGCTTTTCCATGAAAATACGCAATTCCTCCTACTACTGCCGAATCATCCTTATAATATCTGTCTCCATGTAATTCTACAAAATCTGTAAACAATCTGTCAATATAATCCTTACCGACCGGGCGTTCTTTTTCCCTGGATTTCAGAACACGCTCCCAGGCTGACACATTTTCTTTTCCTGCAGATATGTTTTTTCTGTTCTCTTTTTTCTTTTCCGGACAGTCTTCTTTCTTTTCATCTGTAACCGTATGCATTTTCAGAATCTGCCCCAGTACTTCCTTCATCTCATCCCTGGTTACGATCTGATCAACAAATCCATGCTCAAGAAGGAATTCAGCTCTCTGGAATCCTTCCGGCAATTTCTGTCCGATCGTCTGCTCGATCACACGCGGACCGGCGAATCCGATCAGTGCTCCCGGTTCTGCAAGAATGATATCTCCAAGCATAGCAAAGCTTGCTGTGACACCTCCCGTAGTTGGATCAGTCAATACCGGAATATAAAGAAGGCCTGCATCACTGTGGCGTTTCAATGCTGCTGAAGTCTTTGCCATCTGCATCAGGGAAATGATTCCCTCCTGCATACGTGCGCCTCCGGAACAGGTAAAAAGAACAACAGGAATCCTCTCCTCTGTTGCACGCTCGACTGCACGGGTAATCTTTTCTCCTACCGCATGTCCCATACTGGCCATCATAAATCTTCCGTCACAGACCCCGATCACAACTGGATACCCACAGATTGTTGCTTTTCCTGTAACAACCGCTTCATCAAGCCCTGTCTTTACTCTTAAAGCTTCGACTTTTTCTGTATACCCCCGGAAATCCAACGGATTCTCCGGTCTTTCCCCTTCATCGATCTTTGCATCCCATTCTTCAAAAGAGCCTGCGTCTGTCACAAGCTCAATTCTTTTATATGCCGGAATACGAAAGTATCCATGACATTTAGGACAAATATATTTTCCGTTGATTACTTCATCTGTTAAGATTGCCGCACCGCATTTATTACATTTTTTCAAGATTCCTTCCGGTGCTTCCGGCTTTCTTCTGTTTCGTGAATGAATCGAAGTGATCTTCTCTCCGGTCTTTTTAAACATATTATGCAGTCTCATTCATCATTCCTCCGATAAACTCCACATCAATATCTCCAGATATGAATTTTTTATGATTCAAAATCTCATACTGATAATCAATATTTGTATCCACACCTTCAATAATAACTTCGCCAAGTGCGCTTCTCATTTTACGGATAGCCTCTTCTCTGTCGTCAGCATGTACGATCAGTTTTGCAAGCATGGAATCATAATAAGGCGGAACTTCATATCCTGTGTAAATCGCACTGTCTACACGTACGCCTTCACCACCCGGGAAATGTACATCTGTGATTTTTCCAGGAGACGGGCGGAAATTCTTTTTCGGGTTCTCTGCATTGATCCTACATTCGATCGCGTGACCTGTGATCTTGATGTCTTTCTGCTGAAGTTTTAGTCTCTGTCCGTCCGCAATCTTAATCTGCTCTTTGATCAGATCGATTCCTGTCACCCACTCTGTTACCGGATGTTCTACCTGGATTCTTGTATTCATTTCCATAAAGTAAAAGGCTCCACTCTTTTCTAAGAGAAATTCAATCGTTCCGGCATTCGTATAATGAGCTGCCTTCGCCGCTTTCACAGCCGCTTCTCCCATCTTCTGTCTCAATTCCGGTGTCAGTGCTTCTGACGGAGATTCCTCGATCATCTTCTGATGATTTCTCTGAATGGAACAGTCTCTTTCTCCAAGATGGACCACATTTCCATACTTATCTGCAAGAATCTGAAATTCTATATGACGCGGATGTTCTACAAAATGTTCCAGATACATTGTTCCGTCTCCGAATGCCATCTGCGCTTCTTTCTGTGCTGTCTGGAAACTTGCCTGGAACTCGTCCGGTGTCTGTGCGACACGCATTCCTTTTCCTCCACCGCCAAGTGCTGCCTTAACGATGATTGGATAACCAATCTCACCAGCGATCTTCTCGCCTTCTTCTACGGTATAGACAGGCTCCTTGCTTCCCGGAATAACCGGAACACCTGCTTCCACCATCGTATTTCTTGCAACGGATTTATTTCCAAGAGCACTGATCACCTTTGAATCCGGTCCGATATATGTGATCTTGCACTGTTCACACAGTTCTGCAAATTTGCTATTTTCAGAAAGGAATCCGAATCCCGGATGGATTGCATCTGCGCCGGACACAAGTGTTGCACTGATGATATTCTGCATATTCAGATAACTTTCTGCGGATGGAGCAGGACCTATACAGACTGCTTCATCTGCGAGCTGGGTATGCAGCGCATCTTTATCTGCCTCAGAGTAAACAGCAACCGTACGGATTCCCATTTCTCTGCAGGCGCGGATCACCCGGACTGCAATCTCCCCTCTGTTCGCAATTAAAATCTTCTCTATCATTTCTTCTGCTCCTGATTTTTTTATTCTCCAACCATAAATGTAAGTTCTGCTGTAACAACGACCTTTCCGTTAACTGTTGCCACAGCTTCTCCTACGCCTACCGGTCCTTTTCTTTTAATAATCTTTGTCTCTAATTTCAACTGATCTCCCGGAAATACCATTCCTTTGAAGCGACATTTTTGTACACCACCGAAGAATGCAATCTTTCCCTGATTCTCCGGTACACTTAAGATTGCCACAGCTCCTGTCTGAGCAAGTGCCTCAAGAATCAGAACTCCCGGCATTACTGCTTTCTGTGGGAAATGCCCACGAAAGAAATCCTCATGATAAGAAACACCTTTGTATCCAATTGCATATTCTCCCGGAACATAATCTTCAATCTTATCAATCAAAAGAAATGGATGTCTGTGCGGAATGATTTCCTGAATCTGTTCTACATTTAAACTATTCATATCTGAATTCCTTTCTTAAACAATTCTAAAAATCGGCTGGCCGTATTCTACCGGTTCTCCGTTCTCTACAAGAACTTCTGCAACTGTACCGGCACATTCACTCTCAATCTCATTCATAAGTTTCATCGCTTCTATGATTCCGACAACCTGTCCGGCTTCGACCTTGTCACCAACCTTAACAAAACTCGGTGCATCCTCTGCCGGTGCTGCGTAGAAAGTTCCAACCAGAGGTGAAACGATCAGCTTGCCTTCTGGTTCTTTTTCAAGATTTTCTTCCGGATCTGCATTCTCAGAACTTCCGGATACAGCCATGTTCTGTGGAAGAACAGTTGCCTGGAAATCACCACCGGAAATTCCTGTCAGCGGAATAGACGCCGCATTCTGAACGATTTCTACCTTCTGCTGTTCCTTTTTCAGATTCAGCTTTGTTCCATTTTCTTCATATTTAAACTCTGTGAGCGTAGAAGCCGATACAGCTTCGATCAGCTTTAATATTTCTTCCATCTTCATCTTCGCTTCTCCTTATTCTTCGAAACGTTTTACAAGAAGAGACACATTGTGCCCACCAAACCCAAGAGAATTAGAAATTACACAATTCACTTCTTTCTCTACCGGTGCGCCTACTGCATAATTCAATCCACATTCCGGATCTACATTCTTTGTACCAACTGTCTGATGGATGAAATTATCCAGAATACTCTTTACGCAGACAACAAATTCTACTGCTCCTGCTGCTCCAAGAAGATGACCGATCATAGATTTTGTTGAATTGACAACTACATTTTCGGCTGCATCTCCTAATGCATAACAGATCGCACGCGTCTCAAAGAGGTCATTGTGATGTGTACTTGTTCCATGAGCATTGATATAATCCACTTCTTCCGGTGCCACACCAGCCTCTTTCATTGCAAGTTTCATCGCCATTCCAGCTCCTTCTCCATTTTCTGCCGGAGATGTAATATGATATGCGTCTCCTGTAGAGCCGTATCCAGCGAGTTCTGCGTAAATCTTCGCGCCTCTCGCTTTCGCGTGTTCAAGTTCTTCCAGAACTACGATTCCGGCTCCTTCTCCGAGGACAAATCCATCCCTGTCCTGATCAAACGGACGGGAAGCTGTCATTGGATCTTCATTTGTAGACAGTGCTGTCAACGCAGTAAATCCTGCAATTCCGGTCGGACAGATACAGCTCTCTGTACCCCCTGCAACACAGACATCCAAGTCACCATATTGAATCGCACGGAGTGCATCTCCGATACTGTTAGATCCTGATGCACATGCTGTCACGACATCTGTACATTTTCCTTTCAGTCCAAGCTGAATGGATACATTTCCTGCTGCCATATTGGAGATCATCAAAGGAACCATCAATGGATTTACACGCGCTGGTCCTTTTGTCTGGATCTTGTCGTAATTCTGCTCTACACAGCTGAGACTTCCGATACCTGAACCGATGATCGTTCCCACACGGTAAGGATCTTCCTGCTCCATATCAAGTCCCGCATCCTCAAATGCTTCCTTTGCTGCTGCAACCGCATACTGGGAGAACAATTCCATTCTCTTTGCTGCCTTGAAATCCATTCGTTCTTTTCCAACGAAATCTTTCACTTCTGCTGCCAGCTTAACCTTATAATCTGTTGTATCGAATTTTGTGATCGGACCAATTCCAACTTTACCTGTTTTGATTCCGTTCCAGAATTCTTCTACTGTATTTCCAATCGGTGTCACCGCACCCATTCCGGTTACAACAACTCGTCTCTTCATTTTCCTACTCCTTCTATTCTTACATCGCCATTCCGCCGTCGACATGCAGCGTCTGGCCTGTGATATAACGTGCTTCATCAGAAGCAAGAAATGCCGCCGCATTCGCAATATCTTCTGTCTCTCCAAACTTTCCAAGAGGGATCTGGGCTGTTGCTCCTTCTTTCACCTTCTCTGAAAGTACTTCTGTCATCTCTGTGTTAATAAATCCCGGAGCGATCGCATTTACGGTAATTCCTCTGGAAGCCAGTTCTCTTGCCGCACTCTTTGTAAGTCCAACCACACCAGCCTTTGATGCGGAATAATTAGCCTGTCCTGCATTTCCAAGAACTCCTGATACAGAAGACAGGTTAATAATTCTTCCGGATCTCTGACGTAGCATCTGTCTTGAGACTGCACGGATACAATGAAAAGTTCCTTTCAGATTCGTATCGATCACAGCATCAAAATCCTCTTCTGCCATTTTCATAAGCAGTCCGTCTCTTGTAATTCCCGCATTGTTCACAAGGATATCTATTCTTCCGAATTCTTTCATGATTGTCTGAAACATCTCATCACAAGATGCTGCATCTGCCACATCACACTGCATGATCTGTGCTGTTCCGCCTGCAGATTCAATCTCTGTTTTCACTTCCTGCGCGCGCTCTTTCGATCCATTATAATTGATCACTACTGCTGCGCCCTCCTGTGCCAGACGCAGCGCGATCGCTCTTCCGATTCCTCTGGAAGCACCTGTCACTACCGCAACTTTCCCTGTCAGTCTGTCTAACATAATTCATTTACCACCTTATCTACGTCTTCCCAGGTTCCGACGTTATACACTTTCACCTCACGGTTTATCTTTCTCAAGAAACCAGCCAGTGTTCTTCCAGGCCCGATCTCGACAAATATATCTACACCGTCCGCGATCAGAAGTTCCATGCTCTGCTGCCAGCGTACGGAAGATGCCACCTGACGTGCGAGCAGTTCTTTTGTCTTTGTAATATCAGTTACATATTCTGCTGTCACATTCGTCACATATGGGATCTGGAGATCAGAAAAATCTACCTGTTCCAGTTCTTTTCCAAGCTCTTCTCCGGCCTGCTCCAAGAGGGAAGAATGGAACGGTCCACTGACATTAAGCGGAAGGACTCTCTTTGCTCCGGCTTCCTTCAGTGCATCTGATGCCTGTTCCACATCTTCCTTCCATCCTGTAATCACAATCTGTCCCGGACAATTGTAGTTGGCGATCATTACACCACTTCGATCTGCCAGCACTTCCTCAATCTTTCCGGCATCCAGTCCGAGAACCGCTGCCATGGCTCCCTGACCACCCGGTACTGCATTCTGCATTAGAATACCGCGTTTTCTTACTGTTGTGATTGCATTTTCTGTGCTCATTCCTCCTGCTGAAGCAATCGCACAATATTCACCCAGGCTTAAGCCTGCTGTGACATCCGGGGCGAGTCCCCGTTCTCTTAATACCTTCTCCATTGCCATACAGACAGTCACAAGTGCTGCCTGTGTATATTCTGTCTGATCCAGAAGATCATTTTCTTCAAAACAGAGTGCTTTCATATCCAGTCCAAGCAGTTCACTTGCATGGTCGATCACCTCTGCTGCCGTCTTACTGTTTTCATAGAAATCTTTTCCCATTCCGGCTTTCTGTGCTCCCTGTCCCGGGAAAATAAATGCGATCTTACTCATAGAATCCTTTTCCTCCGATCAGTTCATCTGTCTGTGAGACCAGCTTCTGGATCACTTCCTGACAGGTAAGCTTCTCCTTGATCATACCTGCGATCTGCCCTGCCATCACGCTTCCGCTCTGAACATCTCCATCAACAACAGCTCTCCTGAGTCCTCCTAGTGTCAGATGTTCAAGTTCTTCGAATGTTGCTCCTGCCTGTTCTTTCTCAAGATACTCTTTCGTCATTTTATTACGAAGAGCACGAACCGGATGACCTGTAGATCTTCCTGTCACACGAGAATCAATATCCCTTGCTTTCAAAATGCATTCTTTATAATTCTCATGCACCTGTGCTTCTTCTGTCACAACAAAACGTGTTCCGATCTGGACACCCTCTGCTCCGAGCATAAATGCCGCTGCAATTCCTCTTCCATCTGCAATTCCTCCGGCTGCGATCACCGGGATTTCGACTGCATCTACAACCTGCGGAACGAGAACCATCGTTGTATTCTCACCGATGTGTCCGCCTGCTTCTGTTCCTTCTGCCACCAGAGCATCTGCTCCACAACGCTGCATTCTCTTCGCCATTGCTACAGAAGCAACTACAGGGATCACTTTGATTCCAGCTTCCTTCCACATCTTTACATATTTTTCCGGAGATCCTGCACCTGTTGTGACAACTGCGACACCTTCTTCGACAGCCACCTTTGCAACTTCATCTGCATAAGGACTAATCATCATAATATTGATTCCAAACGGCTTATCTGTCAGCTTCTTTGCCTCACGGATCTGTTCTCTGACCCACTCGGCCGGTGCACTTGCTGTTCCGATCAGTCCAAGTCCACCGGCATTTGAAACTGCTGCCGCCAGATGATATTCCGCAACCCATGCCATACCGCCCTGAATGATCGGGTATTCAATTCCAAGTAATTCTGTTATTCTCGTTCTCATAAGAACTCCCTTCTTGATCACTTCTCTATCAACGGTTCTCTCGGATCGGCTGCCGAAAAGGAACCGAAATGCTTCGTTTTCTACTAGTTCTATACTTTTACTTGTGTGATTCGATATATTTTACAACGTCACCCACTGTTGTGATCTGCTCCAGATCTTCAGATGGGATCTCTACTTCAAAAGCTTCCTCAAATGCCATTACCATCTCAAAAAGATCCAGGGAATCTGCTCCAAGATCCTCTTTGAAAGATGTTGTCTCACTTTATGTGCTTTCCTCTACGTTTAATGACTCTGCTACGATTTCTTTTACTTTTTCTAACATGATTTTGTTTTCCTTTCTTGAATTTACCATTCCATCAGGCATCCTGCCCATGTAAGTCCTGCCCCGAATCCGGCAAGTATAATTTTCTGACCTCTTTTCAGCTTTCCATCCCGATTCATTTCATTTAAAAGGATTGGAACTGACGCCGCCGACGTATTCGCATATTCACCAAGATTCATTGGGAACTTCTCAATTTCTACGCCAACCCTCTTTGCAGCCGCTTCAATGATTCTTCTGTTTGCCTGATGCAAAACAAAGTAATCCACATCTTCTCTTGAAACATCTGCTTTTTTCAACATTTCTTCGATGATTTCCGGTACTTTTCTCACAGCGAACTTAAAAACTGCCTGTCCATCCATCCGAATTACCGGCGTTTCTTCTGTTCCATATTGTAAGGTCAATGCCTCTCCCTTGTCTCCTGCCGAATGTGCCATGGCCGTGTAGACTGCTTCTGCGCTTTCACTTTCTTCTCCCCGGAGAACCACTGCACCTGCACCGTCTCCGAATAAAATGCAAGTTCCACGGTCTTTCCAGTCTACAATTCTGCTCATCTTCTCTGCACCGATCACCAGTGCAGTCTTAACAAGACCCGAACGGATATAAGACTGCGCCGTATTCAATGCGAGAATAAATCCCGAACAGGCTGCATTCAGATCGTAACCCCATGCATGAACTGCACCGATTGCTTTCTGCACTTCACAGGAAGTATTCGGAAATACTGTTTCTGAAGAAGACGTCGCTACAAGGATCAGGTCAATCTCTTCTGCTTTCAGCCCGCTGTCTGCAAGAGCTTCTTCTGCTGCTTTTGCAGCCATAAAAGATACCGTCTCCTGTTTTGCGAGATGTCGGCTTTGAATTCCTGTGCGTTCCCGGATCCATTCATCACTTGTGTCGACCAGAGAGGACAATTCCACGTTGTCCATTCGATGGGACGGTATGTACGATCCTGTCCCGCATATTCTTCCTATCATATCTCTTCTCCAACTCTGTCAAAATAATTGTCACTCTTCACAGTATGATTCTTTCCAGATCTGAACCATAATTGTTTTGATCTTTAAATACTTTGACTCTCAAAGTATATCACAAATAAAATAGATGTCAAGATAATTTTTAGACAGATTTTCTCTTTTTGTCTATTAGTTACTGTTCGCACGATGTTACTGTTCACTCCCGTGTGAACAGCAATGCATATTTTATTTGAATCTGTCTTTTCTGCGCAGTATAATGAAATAAACGTAACTGTTCAGAACCAACCTCCAAAATGCTATGCATTTCGTCGGTGTGGCGTATCCGCCAAA
>ENA-ORLW01002228-ORLW01002228.1-human-gut-metagenome-genome-assembly--contig:-NODE-2228-length-18096-cov-2.615017_pt1 | contig 18096 bp, 16 predicted proteins | sample MGYA00243017_ERZ508829 | MGnify/ENA primary metagenome ERZ508829 (study PRJEB26277, sample SAMN04329776) | human gut metagenome | biome: human-associated habitat | host: Homo sapiens | place: USA...
ATCTATAAAGATTACACCACTTGCGGGAGCATATCCGGGATTGCCGTGATAGTTGAGGATTTTATAAGCCCAAGCCTCCACATACTTTTCTATAAGCTCAAACTTTTTGATAGTGTGCGGTTTTGCTTCGGTTATAACTTCAACCTTTTTCGTTCTTGCCAATTATATCACCTCCAATGAGAAAAAATTACATAAAGAATCCGTCCGTATCAAAGATATGGTCAAGCTCATCGTTGTTGATTGCTCTTGAGACCTTATCTCTAACGGCGCTCATAGACATATCAAGTCGCTTAAATCTGTTCTTGCCCGAGATGTCTTTAGCCATACGGATAAGCTGAATGCGTCCAACACCGGGGTTCTGACGCGCGTATTCCGCAAAACCCTTTGCCTTACCAAGATTGTCAATATACTCGGGGTTATGAGGCTCAAGGATATCAATGACATACCCCGAAATTGCATCTTTGCGAACGATAATAAAGTCGGGATATGCGGGTTTGGTTTCGTTGTCCATTTCATAAGGAATGCAAAGCGACCACGATTTTCTTGAAGGGTTACGCAACCAACAAACGAAATCGGAATTCTTTTCCTCTTCTGCGATAACGCCTTCTTCCCATCCGTTCAATTTCATAACGGCTGTTCCGGTATTTGCGTTAACAAACAAGTGATTGCTGTATTCCTTGCCGCCATCCTCATGAGCAACTTGAATGGTTTCGGGCAAACGGAAGTTGTGTTTACTTACGATATCACCGTCCGAAACAATGCTATCGTACTGTCTGCGGAAACGATCAGAATCAATCCTCGCAATGTATCTGCGGTATGTATCGTTGAGATTATGGAACTTTGCCTCTGCATATGTGTGCAGACTCTTGATACACTCATCGTCTGCCGCAAAGATAATCACGTCGATCTTGTAAGCATTCGGCTCGTCCACATCAAAATACTGACGACCGTATTCGTTTGCCACGCCTTCGCTTCCGAGCTTGGTTTCGGCAAGACGGAATTGACGGTCAATATCGGTATCGGTGGTAGTAAACAAATCGTGGATCGAGTAGTTGTCAACAGTTTCGCCAAACACGTCGAATATTTGCGTAGAGAGCTTAAACTGCTGAACCATATCCGCAAGCTCATCATATTTTCCTGCTGCCTTCAAGCCTTCGGTATGATCGTGGATCATACGAACAATATCAGCGATAACTTCCTTGGATGCCGTCTTGCAAAGCTCGGTCTGCGTAAGCAAACGAGCCATCTTATAAAGCGATGCGAGATAGTTAGAAATTCTTACGCTTCTAACGTCATAAGTCAAAAGACCGTAATCATTGATAAACTTCATTACTGCTTCACGGTCGAAGGCATCTACAAATTCTTCAACCTCTACAGCAGGTGATTGTTCGGTAGTCGCAGGAGTTTGATTTGCATTAACGGTAGCAGATGGTGTGTTCTCCGTACTTGTATGTATCGGAGTTGTTGAGAGTGTATTCGCCACCGGTGCAGTAGATGTGACTGTGGGAGCAACACTCACAGATGATGCAGGTGCTTCAATTGTAGTGGAGGGCACTTCCTCGGACGCGGGTGTATCAAACAACGTAATCTGCCCGGGAATGCTATGATTGGCGGGTGTGCGCTGTCTTGTGGGTCTGATCGTAAGAGTTTCATATACTCTTTCCTCAAGAGACTCGCCAACAATATCGGTAGGAATGTTTCCACCCTCTGTACTCTGCAATTCCTCAACGACCTTTTTAACGGTTTCTGCATCAAAGTATGGCAGATAAAGGTGTACATCATTGAGAACCTCATCAACCAAAATTCTCGTTTGCATAGGAGTACGTACCATACGACCGAGCAACTGCGCGATATAGGTTGCATCCTTTGCGTGACGGAATGACATCATGGTTTCTGCTCTCGGGCAGTCCCATCCCGTAGAAAGGTTTTCCTTGAAGAAAACAACCTTGATATTTCTATCCTCTGCAATGCGAGAGGGTTCTTCATAACGTACGTTCAAGCCATTTACAGCAATCGACGCAGAGGTCTGTCCGAACGTGTGTACAACCTCTCCCTCAGAAAAATGGAATCCCGTTCGTTCCTCAATCTTGCGAAGGCAATCGTCAAGATCGGTGTCAGATATACGGTCGCCCGTGCTACTCAATACTTGAACGACGAAAACGGGATTAACGTAAGCATAATGCTGTTCACGGCAATACTGCGTCCAGTGATCCCATTTTTCTTTCCAATCGTCCGCTGCTGCTTGAAGAACCGCCATATCTTTATTGAGAGAGCTTTCCTCGGGATAGGTAATAACGATTCTATCCTTCAAAAGTCCCGAAGCACGAACTTCATCTGCCGTTACTACGACTTTATGTATCGTGGAGGAAGTTCCCTCAACAAGGCGGTTAAAGCGCTCGGAGGTAGCAGACATACCGATAACAACGGGCATAGGTGCGAGCTTGTCCTCGGTGCTACCTTTAAGGAATTTCTGCATGATCGTGGTTGCTTTGCTTGCTTCACGACCTTGCATACCTCTATGCGCCTCGTCGATGATCAGATACAAACGGTCACTCTTTTCACGTGCCGTGTTGGCAAGAGTTTCCCAAATCGTATATTGTCTTGTGTCGCTGTGCTTGGTCAGATTAGAGCTTTTACCAAGCTTCTGTGTGTTAAGAAAATAGATGTGTCCGTCATCCAACACTTCGCGGTCGAAGGTTTCCTCCGTGATGGTAACGCACTGATCAAGACGGATTTTGTCCGCCTTCAAATCTATTTTCTGCTTGGACTGCTCATTAAGCTGCGGAGAGTCGGAAAGCCAAACGAAGATGGCATTCTGCTGATCGGGATAGCTATCATCACCAAAATAAATAGACTCTATCAAAGATGCCATAATAATGGTTTTGCCCGCGCCCGTAGGAGCAGTAAAGGAAACCACCTGCGGAGAGTGAGTGCGACGATAGCTGCCAAGAGCTTCGGCGCTCTGCATTCTCAACCCCGCAAGAGCCTTTTTCTGAAAAGGAAATAATTCAACTTTCATGTGTTACCTCCCGGTATTGATACGGAAATTATCGAGGTAATCTCTGTATAACTGATATGTGTTTTTACCCTCGAATGCCGCAATCATTTCACGGTATCCGGGTTCGGAGTCGGTTACAATATAAATCGTTTCGATCTCGGGATGCTCTGCAATCCGCTTTTCAAATATCATATAGGACATTTCATCAATCAGTACTGCAAACTTGTTTTCGGGAAGGATCAGCATATCGGGAATATCCTCGCTAACATTAGGACATTTGCCGATTGCACCCGCTTTCATCCACAGAGTCGGAAGCATTTCCTTGAACTGTCTGCCGAGAGCAACCGAAGTCTTATCAAGGAATCCAAGCTTGAAAAATGCGGCATTAGCCTTGAAGCCATCAGCCATCGGCTTATCACTTCCGAGATAATTGCCTTTTAGGGGATTACCTTTTACGTCGTGTCCTTCGATGCTGCATACAGTACGCGGCCACGTAACGTAACGGGCAATGCCGAGGTTTTCCCTTTCTTCATCACCGGGATGATATCCGCTGTCCGAAAACGCTTTCGCCTCATCAGCGGACACTTCATTGTTAGTAACCATAATACAACGACGATTACCACCGTCCTCTGCATTGAGCAGATTTACCGCGTGAAGAGTAGTGCCCGATCCAGAGAAAAAATCAACTACAAGAGCGTTAGGCTTGTTTGCTACAAAAAATCTAAGTGTATCTTGGACAGCATAAAGAGACTTAGGAAAATCTAATCGTTTTTCACCGAGCAATTTATTTAACAACTGAGACCCAAAATAAGTAGCATTATGAGACAATATATCCCATTGTGTTCCGGGAATATATCTTCGTTCTAATTCCATTTCTCCCTCAATAATCGATCCGTCATCGCGACGACCAATTATTTCGAAAACACCGCTTTCAACTTTCTGTTGTTCTCCATTAGCAAGATATGTTAATGCCATTCCTTTGTCGGTAAAAGCTCCAAGGCGCACATATCCCTTTTGGTATATGTTTTCTAACATATCGGCACCTATGCGCCATCTTCCTTCTTCACCGTTTGAACGAATAGGCCATACTACTTTAGTTCCACTCATTGGTATAACAGTTTCTCTTGATACATCAACCGGCAATGGTTTTCCAACTTTTACGATTTTTGTACCATCGTCACTAATAAACAATGGATAAAACATATTAGGACGATCAACTCGTCTTGCACCTGTTCCTGAGCGCATTAGCTGATTCCATACAAGCGCGTCTTTCTTTTCGCTTTTTGTATGACCACGCCACTCATCAGATAGCGGTAGCGCTACAGGTGAAGCTAAACCAAATTTCACAAAAAACAAATATTCATTCGAGCGAGAAAACTCATCTCCACGTGTAACGCCTGCGGAATTAATAACACTACTTACCATTTGCATTCGTCCTTCGGGGAACATTTCCTCCAACAAACATCCCAAATGCAAATATTCTTTTTCGTCAATAGTAACGATTAACACAGAGTCTTTGGGGTTAAGCAACTTTTTAGCAATCTTCAAACGCTTTTGCATCATAGATAACCACTTGCTATGACGGTATGTATCTGCTCCATCAACGTAATCGTTGTTGTATTTCCAATCTCGTGCACCCGTATTGTAGGGTGGATCGATATAGATACAATCCACTTTTCCGGCATAAAGATACTCAAGAAGCTGAAGCGCGTGATAGTTGTCGGCTTCAATGAGCGTGTGCCAAAGATCGCTATCGGGAGCATTGCAAACACTATCCATCGGCTTGAGATAGGGATAAATCGCATCACCAAACTCAGCCACGGTCACAAGCTCGTTCACCTTAAAAGTCGCAATCTCGTCCGCATCCTTCTTCTTGCACTCCGCCTCATCGCCTTTGATTTTCAATACTCTGTAAACCTCGCTCACCTTGCCGGTTTTGAGCGCGACAAGAGCACCTCTCTTAACGGGAATGTCATAAAGAGGCGTACATTCGGGCAGATGCTCTTCGAACACGAGTCCAAACTTCTTCTGTTTATTCATTCGGTCAACTTCGGCTTGTATCCTTGCACGAAGTTCCGGATTTTCTATTTGAGCGATCAAATCATTAATTGCTGCCATTTGTGTTCTCCTGTCAATAGAGTATACCGTTGATTAATTATGATGATTGTTTTGTTTTGCATTTTCTGCTGAAACAAAATCTTTCTGTACACACTGCAAATTTGATGGTTGACGATAAGCTTCATCCAATGTACACAACATAATCTTTTCAACATTTTCCTTAAATTCTGCCACTTCGGTTGCGTCAAGTGAAAACTTATATTTGAAACAATCTTCTTTTTCTGAATTGTATTTTATAGACAGAATCAAACAATAATCAGATTCCTTCCAAAAAAATGTATCTAAAAGTTCTTCTCTGAGTTTGCTGTAATCAGCAATTGCGCGGAGTTTATTCTTAGCTTCATCAACAGACGATGAAGTAATTATTGCTTGCTGAGCTTCTGCAAAGAGCTTTCCGTGTATTTCAGCAAGTCGATTGTTCACTTTTGTATTTACACTTGCAAACTCAACGAAAACCGGAGCCAAGTTATTAGCCTCTACCTTAAAAGGTCTTGCAATCTCGTTAGTGGTTATCGCATTTCCCGCAACTGATTGAAAAACGGGAACCATAAAAGAAGACCAATCCATTGATAACTCCGCTTTGTCGCTTAATCGAACAACCTTAGCAGAAATGTTTTTTATAACGGCAGGTTGATTTTTTGCTTCAATAACACCACCTATGCTAATATACGAACCGCTTTTGTTATAATATAGCTTCAACTTTGATGATGGTATAAAGGTAATTTTAATTTTTCTAAACCATCGTACAAACAATTTAATCACCCATGGCTGTGCCAAAGCCAATCCCGCTATAACTGTTGCAATAATTTCATATGTTGTCATCGTTGTTCTCCTTTGAGTTCAATTCCGTTTCAGAAGCTTGTCCGCTTTTTACCCACTCATCTATTTCACTCGTTTTGAACATCCAATTACGTCCAACCTTGTGAGCGGGCATATTTTTTTTAGTAATCCAAGCCAACATAGTATCCCGGCTAATGCCAAGATAAGCGCAAATTTCTTTGGTGGAATACCAACGATCCGGCATATCAATTTTCTCAGACATTTTCATATCTCCTTGTAAGCAAAATTACTCATATTGTATTATAACATAAAAATATAAACTTTTCAATAGCAGTTTGCCGATTTGTGTCGGATTATTCTTGTTTTGACTCGAATAAGCACAAATTGTATAGAGTGAACACATCAGGCGCCCGCGTGGAAAAATAAAAAACGAGATTAAAGGAATAAATATAAAACACTTGCCCGCCTCACCAACGGTCTTAAAAAGCCTTGAAAATCAAAGGCTTTCAACGCTTTATTTTTCCACGTTCTATCTCTAATTCGATACAGAAAAGCGGCGAGATTTCTCCCGCCGCCGTGTGTTATTCAGTTAATGTTTCAATAGCGATCTGCATCCCGAGTTTGAACGCATACTCGAATATGGCGGCTTCCGCCAAGCTCATATACTCGCTCCAACAATCGTGGAACTTTTCAAATGTTTCTTTCTGTTCCTCTGTAAAGCTCTTCTCCAAATCCTCGCGGTGACGTGACATATAGCCGAGAAGTTCCTTCATCTGCGGCGAGTTCGTGCGACTATCCTCTTGCGGTACTATGTTTCCGTGCCAAAGCTCGTTGATAATCGATTTCATTGATAGATCACCTCCCGCAAAACGATCTCCTCGGCACTCGCCTTGATGTTGTTCATCTCGGTAACCCATTTGATGGCATCAGAAGCCTTTAATCCTTCGTCTATGCCGCGTTCACGAGCAAGGTTGGCAATTATGGCTTCTACCATTTCATTGGCTTGTACGTCGATTTCGTGAAGGTGTATGTTGAGCTTACCTTCCGTGAGAAGCGTGGTATAAATTCCTATTTTGTGCTGCTTGATGTAGTCGCGGTGAAGGAGTCCGTATTTGCCGATTTTGTGTTCTTCCTGCTCGGAGATTTCAAGCATCGGGTAGTATTGCTCTCCGCGAAGCTCATATTTAATGCCGTTTTGAGTGATGTACTTTTCCATAATCATATTCCTTTCGTGTTACAAAATTCCTTGTAAACACAAGCATTTTCGGTACTTTTGGAATATGTTTCGACCGCCTTGGCACTATGCCTTGCTATTAGGTCTGTTATGAACACTCGTACCACCAATAACGTAAGTTGCAGCTATTGACTTACGTTATTTTTTTGCGTTGAAAAGTCGAATCTCCATAAGAGGTTCGACTTAGTTTTACGATTGTATAATCTGAAACGGATATTTAATTGCTTGGCAAATTGTAATTTAATTATTGCTTTCGATAAATTTATTTTGTATCGATTTTTCAATTCGATTAAACCATAACTCACAGCCACTAAAAGGCCATACATTGCAAACGCTACTATCGGAGATAGATATGCTAGGTCAGACGGCAATAATCCGTAAACAAACTCGCCGTTGCAAAAATAAAATATTAAATCGAAAAGCAGATATACCATAAAAAGTGTCGGCGCGAGAAAAATACTCGTCAATAATTGCTTTTTGCTTTTAAACTCGCATTTCTCACTAAATATGAAAAACGCCAGAGCAATCAGTGGATTTACTCCGTGCAGTAACATAAAGCCGCCGTCAAAATTAAATTGCGAAATTTTGAAAGCAACCATAAATACGGTTGAGTATACGCATACTATGCATATCAATGCCGTAAGATTCACATATTTAAGCGTTTTTTACACAAGCCTAAAATACCGCAGACAATTAAAATTACGCCATTTAACAGATTTGAAATTGAGGTCAATTCATACAAATAACCATAGCTCCCGTAATAAGCATAAAAAACCGACGCTATAAAATATGCGCCTACACATATTTCAGCAATATTTAAACCCCTTTTTTTCATCATGGCATTTCCTTGTTAAATTACTTTTTATCGCTTAATTAGCACTTTAATATTATAGAACAGAAAACATATATTTTCAAGCATATAGACATATCTGACGGCACTGCGTCGGCGCTTTATTAAACGAGCGCGCCACTGAGTTCAAGCATCCGCCGTGCTGCCGTTACTTAAAAAAATTAACTGAAGTCAATCCTATTTAAAAAAAATGAGCCGCCGTTTTATCAGCAGCCCAATATATTTCATACTACTATTTCATAAATAATGCTCTACAAAAGTAGGATTATTTAAGTATTCTTTAGCAAAATACGTTAAAACCGCACATCCGGACTCAAAACTCGCAGAGAATCGAGTTCAGTACATAAAATTTATCCGACGGTACACACAAACGACTTCCGCGTGCTTGGAGATAACTCCTTTTAAATCCGAACCATGTAACAAGTGAATGGTTCGGATTTTTTGTATATTCTCCCAACAGTGGACGCAGCCGGTGCAACTGATTTACATCAGTTCACCGACCGCATCCAAGTCATTTGACGCAATCGTGAAGTTTTGCTGGATATTATTTGTTTAGACTCAATTCAATTTTCTCAACTTCTCCAATCCAGCTTCTATCCACTTCCATAATCACCATAACGGTTTCAACGGCAGTGGCATTTCCGTAAGTATAATCTATTTCAACGTGTAATGTATCATTATTTTTCCATAAGTAATGTCTTGTCACGATTGCCGGCACGCAGGGACTTACAAATATCGAAACTACAAGAGCCTTTTCCTCCAAATTCGCAGCTGCCGCGTTGAAAAATCTTTGTTGACGACCGAGCCGTCATCCCCTCTCAAAGACCAAGGCAATTCGCCACTGGTTTCAAATCCAACATCCAAATCATTCAAAAATTTTTCCATTTGCACTTGTGAATAAATCAGATAAACGCTTTCTATATTTCCCCACACCCAATTGCTTTTTGCAATTGTTTTAACATGGCAAGGACCATTATTTTCAAGCCTTTCTATAGACACTTGCATTTTCTCGATGCTTTCCCAAAGAGCAGAATTTTCCAATTCAAGTTGCCTGTTTTTCTCAAGTTGTTGCTCAGAAAACTCCTTCAATTGTTGCAACAGTTCCTGTTGCTGTGCGAGTTGACTTTGAAAACCGTCAATTTGATTTTTTATGCTGTTACTGCAGCAAGCGGTCATCGAAACAGACATAACAACAAGCAAAACGGCGCAAATAAATACATTTAAGATCTTTCTCATAATGAACCTCTTTAAGTTATTATATATCAAAAAAAAATTCAAGGCAACTTGCGTGCTTATCAACGCAAAAACTAATTTGCGCGCACCAACCATCATTCAGACCGTTTGCAAACGATCAAAGTAAAAACTTTTAAATATTTGCAAAGAATAAAAGGAAATGAGCCGTCGGTGCGATTGACGGATCAAATAATTTAAAATCACACTACTATTTCAGAGATATTATATTGCAAAATCAAAAAAAAGAGAACGTGTAAGATATATTAAAAATGCAGCACGACTCAAAACTCGCAGAGAATCGAATTTAAAACATAAAATTTATTCGACGGTATGCGCAGACGACTTCCGCGTGCTTCAAGATACCCCCTTTTCAAAAGCTCGTATGCCTTGCAAATAAATTCTTCTGCCCGGTCTTTGAAACGCAGGCTAATCTCATCCATATCAATGCCTTCCTCCGTGCGCAGTCCCAGAATAATAAATTCATACGCTTTTTCTTTTTCCGAAAGTCTGTCGCGCGAAGCGACGGGAAGCTTTCCGTTGTTCAAAGCGTTTATATATTTATCCAAATTTTTAATGTTTGCGCGTCTGACGCCGTGAAAATAAGAGTGCGCGGAAGCTCCCAATCCTATATACTCGCCGCAACGCCAATAATTGATATTGTGTCTGCATTCAAAGCCTTTGACTGCAAAATTGCTCACTTCGTATCGGCTGAAACCCGCCGACAAAAGCCTGCCGTATGCTTGGTCATAAAAATCCGCAGTCATATCCTCGTCGGGCAACGAAATTCCTCCCTTGCCCTTCACCATGCCGTAAAGGCGAGTTCCTCTTTCCACCGACAGCCCATAAGCCGAAATGTGTTTAAGTCCTGCCGCGACGACAACGTCGAGAGTTTTGTCCAGCCTTTCGGACGTTTCGTCCGGCAGCCCCAAAATTATGTCCGCCGAAACATTTCCTATTCCGCAAGCGGCGGCACATTCCACTGTATTTTCAAACTGCGCCAGATTATGCGGTCTGTTGAGCAATTTCAACGTGTCGTCGTCGGCTGTCTGCAATCCGATGCTGAGCCTGTTGACGCCGCTTCGTGCAAGCAAAGAAATTTTAGACTCAGAAGCGGAATCGGGATTGCACTCTACGGTTATTTCCGCAGTTGTTTTAAGCACGCATTTTTTCGAGACGAACTCCAAAAGGTCCGCAAGCAAGGAGGCTTCCACCGACGAAGGTGTGCCTCCGCCGAAATACACGGTGTCTATTTCTACCTGACGGCTCTCCTTCCCGACACAAGCCGACAGCTCTTTTTTAAGACAGGCAAAATATTCCGCCACCATGTCGTTTCGGTCGGGATAAGAACAAAAATCGCAGTAAATGCACTTTTGTCTGCAAAACGGTATATGAATATAAAGTCCCGCCATCAGTCCTCGTCGATTTTCAGAATAGACATAAACGCCTCGCTCGGAATGGATACGCTGCCTACCTGACGCATACGCTTTTTGCCCTCTTTTTGTTTTTCAAGCAGCTTCTTTTTGCGCGTTATGTCGCCGCCGTAGCACTTGGCAAGCACGTCCTTGCGCATTGCCTTGACCGTTTCTCTGGCTATGATTTTGTTCCCTATCGCAGCCTGAATAGGTATTTCAAACATCTGACGAGGGATTACGTCCTTAAGCTTTTCGGCAATTTTGCGTCCTCTAGCATACGCTCTGTCCTCATGTACGATTATGCTCAGCGCGTCGCACATTTCGCCGTTGAGCAGCATATCCAATTTGACCAGCCTGCTCGGAACGTAGCCCTTTATTTCGTAATCAAGGCTCGCGTATCCTCTCGTCCACGATTTGAGCGTGTCGAAAAAATCGTATATAATTTCGTTCAGCGGCATTTCGTAATGTATTCTTACGCGTTTCGTATCCACGTAAGTCATATCGGTAAACACTCCGCGTTTTTCCTGACAAAGCTCCATAACGGGTCCGACGTATTCGGGCGGCGAATAAATAAAAGCGTTTACTATCGGCTCCTCCATGTGCTCTATATTTGTCACCGGAGGCAGCTTGGTCGGATTGTCGATTTCCGTCACCTGCCCGTCCGTTGTAAAAACCTTGTATGAAACGCTGGGCGCCGTAGTAACCAAATCCAGGTCAAACTCTCTTTCAAGGCGCTCCTGAATTATTTCCATATGAAGCAGCCCCAAAAAACCGCATCTGAAACCGAAGCCCAGCGCGACCGACGTATCCGGCTCGTAAACCAATGCCGCATCGTTGAGCTTAAGCTTTTCCAAAGCGTCCTTTAAATCGTTGTATTTCGAGCCGTCTGCGGGATAAATTCCGCAGTAGACCATAGGCAAAACCTCTTTGTAGCCCTTGAGAGGCTCGGCAGCGGGATTGTCCGCAGTTGTTATAGTGTCTCCCACCTTTGTGTCGGACACGGTCTTTATGCTTGCCGCGATGTAGCCTACGTCGCCGGCGGACAGATTGTCGGCAGGACGCATATCGGGAGCGAAAATCCCCACCTCGGTCACGTCGAAGACCTTGTCCTTTGTCTGAAACATTTTTATTCTTGAGCCGACCTTGACTTTTCCGTCGAATATCCTTACCAGTATAAGCACGCCCTTGTAATTGTCGTAAACGCAGTCGAATATCAGCGCTTTCAAAGGCGCGTTTTCATCTCCTTTGGGGCAGGGTATTTCTTCGATTACGCTTTCAAGCACCTTGTCTATATTTATGCCTTCCTTTGCCGAAATAAGAGGCGCCCTGCTTGCGTCCAGACCGATTTCTTCTATTTCCTGCCTGACCTCCTCAGGACGCGCGGAGGGCAAGTCGATTTTGTTGATTATCGGCACGATTGTAAGGTCATTGTCCAAAGCAAGGTAGCAATTTGCAAGAGTCTGCGCTTCTACTCCCTGACTTGCGTCCACAATAAGCAGCGCCCCCTCGCAGGCGGCAAGACTGCGCGAAACCTCGTAATTGAAATCCACGTGTCCCGGCGTATCTATAAGATTGAGAGTATAATTCTCTCCCTTGTAATTGTAATTCATTTTTACGGGCGCAAGCTTGATTGTGATTCCCCTTTCCCGTTCCAGCTCCATTGAGTCCAACAGCTGGTCCTCCATGTCGCGCTTTGCCACCTGCCCCGTAAATTCTATCAATCGGTCGGCAAGAGTGCTTTTCCCGTGATCTATGTGGGCTATAATACAAAAGTTCCTCGTTTTCTGAAGTTTGTCCATTTTTTTATTATACTATCAGAACAACCCCTTTGACAAATGTTTGAAAAAAAATTTTCGTCTTTGCAAGCGACATCGATGAAAATTCAAACAAAACTTTTCTGACTGCATTAAACCATTTTTTTCCATTGACTGCTTTCGCGTTTTGGTGATATAATCTTTAAGCACTTATGTGCGCGGAGGCAAAAATGGGAAGAAGAATACTTGCTTTCTTTTTAGGTATGATTTTCGGTTGGGTGATTTTGCTCGGCGGCATTGTGCTCGCCGCCGCAATTATCAAGCCCTCAACCTTCGGAGTTCAGACTGACTACGTAAGCGACGACGGTCAAAAATTCGACAATATGTCGCTGTTGGACATCGTTGCCGACGGCGTAAAGCTGATAAACGGCAACAATCTTACAATGAACTCGATTAAAAGCACCTACGGCGTAGATTTAATCGATTTGTTGGGATTGGACAGCCAAAGCGACGAGTTTGACGAACTTAAAAGCGTCAATTTTGCCGACGTAAACGGACTGTCAAACGCGCTCGGCGGAATTAAGCTCTCCACCTTAGCGCCGCTTTTCAACGGCGCAATAAACGACGACATAATTTTAGCGTGGAAAAACAATCCGACTCCCCCGACGGTAAACGACCTTGCAAGCTTCGACATCGCAAAGGTGCTCGGAGGCGTAACGCTGCGTGCCATCGTCCCGCAAATCAAAACAACCGGCATAGAAGGCATAGTTTCCGCCAAAGACCTGGGACAATTCGTCGCCGAGCTGAACAACGGCGGCGACGCGGTCTCCTTTTTGCTTGACGGCGCAAAAATAGGCGACGTTATGAATTTTACATACGACACAGCCGACGATACATGGCTGAACGGAAGCAATCCCGTTTCCGACAAGCTCGTGCTTATCGTCGCGGACGTGGAGCTGTCTGAAATCACCGGCGGCAGCTTTTCCGTCGCCACCGTGCTCGAAGGAGTCAAGGTCGGTGAAATTATGGGTTACGAATTTGACGAGCCAAGCGGAAAATGGTTTGAAAATCAAAATGAAATTACCGACAAGCTCAAGCTTGCCGTCGCAAAAATAGAAGCAATTAAGCTTACGGACGGCAGCTTCAGCATAGAAGCTCTTACCGACGGATTGAAAGCGGGCGACGTTTTAGGCTTTGTATTTGACGAAAGCACGGGCAAATGGTTGTCCAAAGACGGTCAGACGGTGACCGATGCTCTGACCGAAAAATTTGCCAATTTAAGCATGACAGAGCTTTTAAAAGGCGATTTTTCTGTCACGGACGTGGTAAACGGTCTCAAAATAGGCGACGTCATGGGCTATTCCTACGACCAATCAAGCGGAAAATGGTTCGACGGAGACCGTGAAATAACCGACAAGCTCACATCCAATCTTGCAGACCGCGATATTCAGACCGTTATGGACAACGGGCTTAATCTGACCGAAATCGTCGGCGACATGAAGGTGGGCGAGCTTATGGGCTACTCCTTCGATGCGGACGAGAACAAATGGTACAACGGACAAAATCAGGTTACCGACACGCTGACGCTCAAGCTCATCGAGCAAAATGCCGCCGAACTCGCCGACGGCTCACTCGATTTTATGGAAATAGCAAACGAAATAAAATTGGGCGAGCTTATGGGCTATGATTTTTCCGAAGACGACGGAAAATGGTTTGACAACGAAGCAGAAATAACCGACCGTTTAACGCTGAATCTCGCTTCAAAAACTCTCGGCGAGTTGACCGAAAGCGGTTTTAATTTCGATTCGCTGCTCGAAGGCGTGACATTCGGCAGTCTTTTCAATGTAGCCCCCTCCTCCTCCGTAATCATGCAAAAGCTCAAGGACACCGAAATCACAAAGCTTGAAGAAAAGCTGAACGAAATGTATCTCGGAGATTTGCTTGACTTCCATCGCCGAGAGATAAATACTGCGGAAACGGTTTTTGAGAAAATTACGCCCAACGTCGGCAGAATAAGCGCTACGGGTGAATATATCCGTTTTGACGCAACAGTCGGAAAATGGTTTAAAGCTCAAGACTGCAAAAAGGATCACGGCGAACATACGGACGACTGTTTTGATTTTCAATTTTATGACGAGGAAGAAAACGAAGCGGGCGGGATAAACAACATAATCTCCAATTTGTCCGTTTCAAATCTGGAAACTTCGGATGTAATAACCGAAATTATGGCTCTGCCTCTGTCCGAGTTCTTCGGCACGCAGCAAAAGGGAGTGCTTTCTCTGCTTGACTCGGATCCCTCCCTGTCCGAGCTTCCGTCCGCGCTGACACATGCGGTAAACAACGCCACAATGGGCTCCTTGCTCGATAGCGGAGTAATCGAGCTACAATGCGCAGACCAGCTCGACGCTATTTATCAAAACGACGACGTAAGCTGGCGGGATTTGAATATCACAGCCTTTGTAGACAGTCTGGTGCAAAAGCTGGCGGAATTGACTTCCGCAGCGGCATAAAATGAAAATGTGAAATTATTTAACAACAATTAAAATTTCACATTTTTAAAGTGTTTTTTGCTTGCAATTTGCGTTGTTACAATATAATATATAGTATATAGTATATAAATTATGAGGTTCGACAAATGAAAGATTCGATTATGGAAAGTTTCGGCCCGAGAATTAAAAAACTCAGAACTGAGCATGGCTACACCAGTCAGAAGGTTGCGGAAGAAGTCGGCGTGTCAAAAGGCTGCATAAGCTTTTGGGAAAACGGCTTGAGTGAGCCTAAGGCGTCTCATATCGTTGCCTTGTCCAAGTTTTTCGGAGTCAGCTGCGACTTTTTGCTCGGACGGGCAAACAAATAATAAAGAAAAGGACGGGCATAAAACCCGTCCTTGTTAGTTCTTTTTTAGCGGATAAACATTTTGCTGCCTGAAATAAAAGTTTTGGATAAACTCATAGTCGGGCAGCCCTTTTTTTTTCATTGCGTCAAACATCCCCTGCCTGTCGTAAGGCGCAGTAACTCTGTCATACGCAAAGCTGCCGTCGCTAAAGACTTTTAGTATAATGCCGCGCGCATAAGCTCCTGCATGACACCCTACCGACCCTACGTCGACATAGAGCTTTTCGCCCCGCATATCCAAAGGACTGTGGTCGTGTCCGAAGAAAATTATATCGGCGTCGTAATGAGAAAACATTTTGTCGAGCTTTTCGGGAGTAGGATTTTTGTCTATCGTTTGGAAGGCAGAATCGTCGGCTTCCCTTGCGTAGTGGGTGAAAACCACCCTCAGCCCGAAATAGTCGCTACGCAGCGTAAAAGGCAGCTCTGCGACCTTGTCGCGCAGCTCGCACCCGAGACTGTCGAAAACAAAGCTTTTGTGTTCCGTAGAAATATGCGATTTGTCAGCCTGCACCCTGTTGTTTTTAACAAAATCGTTGTCATGGTTTCCTCTGACGCAACGTATATCGGGATGTGCGAAAAAAAACTCGACGCACTCACGCGAAAAGGGTCCCATCGATATCATATCGCCGAGATGATAAATTTCGTCGCATTTTTCTTTGTAAAACAAACGTACTATTTCTTCAAGCGCAGGCAGATTGCCGTGCGTGTCGGAAAAAATACCAACCTTTATGCCGTCCACTCAAAACCCTCAGAATTTATTCGGACACCGATACAGAATCCGCTTTTTTGGTCGAAGCAAGCTCGAGCCTCAAATCATTTTCCTTTATCCAGCCCGCTTTTCTCAAAATCAGACAGAACAACCAGCTCAAGACCGCAGGCAAAACAAACATAAGCAAAGCAATGCCCGTCACAAGCAGCCATGTGTCCACCGCGCCGACCGACGCTTCAATCGTGCCTAAAACACCCACCACGCCTGCAGTCCCCATGCCTCCTCCCGAGGCGTTGCATCTGAGCTTGAACAGACAGGTTGCGAGAGGTCCGCATATCGCCGACGCAAGCGTGGGCGGAATCAGAATACGCGGGTTTTTCATCACATTAGGTATCTGAAGCATGCTTGTTCCGATCCCCTGCGAAATGAGTCCCGACCAGCCGTTTTCTCTGAAGCTCATGACCGCAAAGCCAACCATGTGGCAGCAGCACCCCACCACTGCGGCTCCTCCCGCAAGCAGCATTGCGTCGCTGGTGTTGTTAAGGGCGATTGCAACCCAAATCGCCGCGCTGGAGGTCGGCAATGTAAGCAAAATGCCCATGACTGCGGCGATAACAATACCCATGAAGAACGGAGTAAATTCCGTTGCCAGCGCTATTCCTTCGCTGAGCTTATTCAGCAGCCACGTTACGGGCGGACACAGCGAAATAACAACAGCAGCCGTCGAAAGCATTGCCAAAAGGGGCAGAATTATTATATCCAGCTTGGTCTTTCCCGCCACAAGCGAGCAGATTTCCGCCGAAACGAGAGCCGCAAGATAAGCCCCTATAGGATTGCCTACGCCTACGGTTATTTCCAGCGCAGGCAGCCAGCCCTTTGCGTTAGCTCCCGCCATACCCGCGACAATGCAGGAAAAAATCGTAAGCTTGTCGCATTTGAGCGCATAAGCAATTCCGGCGCCGATGCCCGCGCCCATCATAAACTTGGCTATTGCAGCCACCTGCAAAAACAGATTTCCGACCCAGTTGCCGTTTGCGCCGCTAATCAGTTTTCCTATCTGCTCGAAAATCGTGCCAGCGATAAGCGTGGCAAAAAGCCCCAGCGCCATGCCCGAAAAAGCGTCGATAAACCAGCGCTTTGCCAGACGCTTGACGACTGCCGAAAATTTGCCTTTTTTGTTTTCCGAAGGTTCTTGTTGCGTTGCTTCGGCAACGGAAATATTTTTTTGTTCGTCCATTTTTCTCCTTTATTCAAGCTGCAAAATCTTTTTTATTTCATCCACAACTTCAATAAAGGTTTCTTCGTTGAACGGACTCTTTAGGCCGACGGAGTCAAGCAGCTCCAGAAACGGCTTTGTACCGGCTTGGTTAAGAAATTTCATATATGTCTCAAACGCTTTGTCGAAATCCTTTCTCATCATGATAAGAAATTGAAATGCCGTAAATTGCGCCAGACAATAATCTATATAGTAAAAGGGGCTTTCGAATATATGCATTTTAAGCTGCCATTTGCGCCCTGATTTGAAATAAGGCACACCCTTGACGCTCATCCAAGGCATAAACTCGCGTTCTATCGACGCCCAGAATTTGTTGCGCTCGCGCTTTGTCAGATTGTAATAATCGTAAACGGTTTGCTGGAAATAGTCGACTATCGTACCGTACGGCAAAAAGCAGAAGGCTTCGGCAATATGCTGCCATCTGTATATGTCGGCTTTTTCACCGAAAAACAAATCCATCCATTTGTGAGCGAAAAATTCCATGCTCATTGAGTGCACTTCGCAGGTTTCCATAGTCCCCTGACGCGCAGCCCAGCAATCCACGTCATAAGACTTGTAAGCCGCAAGCGCATGACCGAACTCATGCGTCAGTACGTCCACGTCGGCGGACGAGCCGTTGAAGTTTGACAAGATAAAAGGCAGCTTGTACTCTGAAAGCTCAGTGCAATAACCTCCTCCCCACTTGCCCTCGCGGCTCAAAAGGTCAAACGCCTCGCTCTCCTTCATTTTTTCAAACAGAGTTTTCGTTTCAGAACTCATGAGGGAATACAACTATACCACGTTGTCAACTATTACCTCCGCCGTGCCGTCGCGCACATCCACCACCCACCCCTAAAC
>ENA-ORLW01002230-ORLW01002230.1-human-gut-metagenome-genome-assembly--contig:-NODE-2230-length-18087-cov-3.440977_pt1 | contig 18087 bp, 20 predicted proteins | sample MGYA00243017_ERZ508829 | MGnify/ENA primary metagenome ERZ508829 (study PRJEB26277, sample SAMN04329776) | human gut metagenome | biome: human-associated habitat | host: Homo sapiens | place: USA...
CAACGCCTTTGCCCAACCGCTTTGATATGCCTGAATAATATTAAACGGTTGACCGTCTGAACCACTTTCCACATCAAGTCTGAACGAGATTTTTCCGTTTTCTTTCTTAAATGCCGTGCGGGTTTTTCCTGTATTTTCCTTTTCCGATGTTCCGTCTTCATAAACAGTCACAGACGTTCCCGACGAAATCTCTTCAAATCGGCAATTTTCTTTCTCCGTATCAAATTTGTCATGAATCAACGCCACGACTTCATCAGCCGTCAGCGTCTTCTTCGGGGCTTCCGTCGTCTGTTGCGCAGTCGCTGCGGAAGTCGGCGTCACATCTTTTTGCGTGCACGAGCAAAGACAGCCCAAAACGCAAATCAATACTGTAATTGCAATAAATTTTCTTTTCATTTCCTTTTTTCCTTTCTTTATGTCAATAAGATAAAATTTATTAAATTCATACTTATTATCATAATCGGCAATCAAATAATATTTATCATTTAATTCTTTAATATATTTTTTATAAACATCCTTTTTAAACAGTTTTATTTTTGTTGTATTTTTACTGTTCACTATGTCTATTCCTTTATAATTATCCAAAACAATTGTGTCAGATATTTTATCAATATTTTTATATATTTTAACATTGTTGATTTTTTGTTTAACATCTAATTTATTTTTGAATTTGTCATAATTGTATTCACTAATGTTATTAACAAATTTATTTAGTTTATCGTTACCAACTAAATCAGTATAATTGTAAAATTTATTATTTAATTTGCACACAACATCAGTCAATGTTTTATTTTCTTTAAATAGTGGTAATATACATTCGTATTTATTATCTTTATAATATTTTATATGTGCTATTATCCTTTTTTTACCTTTAAATTCATTCGATATATTATAGTTAAAAGTAGTTTTAGGTGTTTTTATTTTCAAAACATATGATGGATTCTCATTTTTAGTATTTTTTATTAGTTTTTCGGAAATTTGAAATTGTTTTTTACTATCCTTTATAAAATATTTTATTTCATGCCCTGTACTAAAAACTTTAGAAATTATTTTTAATATTATTAAAACTATTATTAGAATTAAAATTACTTTTCTTTTCATACTATCACCACTTAATCAAGAATAATTTTTAAATATATTGCTTCTAAAAATTCATCAGGAAATAGAAGCGCTAAATTATTCAATTCTCTTTTAGGAGATTTTTTTAATAATTTTTTTAAAATATATTTTACTTTATATTCTTCATTTGTTAAAAGTTCTATTTTCTTCACTTCTTCTATTTCATTTTCACTTGTTATTTTTTCTTTTAAAATCTTATTATATTTTTTTAATGTATATATTTTTGTGTCATCTAATTCATATAATGTTCCTAAGTTTTCTATTATATTTATAAATTCTTTTTTTTCTTTATTTTTCGTTCCTGATAGAAGTCTTTTATAAATTGATATTTTAATTAGTTTATCAAAAAAATTTGAATCTTTTTCTATTTTTAATATTCTCTTTAGATAATCAATATATATTTCTTTATATTGCTCATAAAATTTGTCAAAGCTTGATTTTTTAAATGTATATTTATTTCCTTCTAAAAGTGTGAATTCTTTCATTGTATCATTATACCCTAGTTTAATACATCTTCTAGCCATATTTTTATCAAATACTAAAAATGATCCTATATCATTTCTTGGAGATATTATTTTAACTTTAACACTTTTATCTTTTACCTTTTGTTTGAACCCTACTTCTTTTAAATCGATAGCTATTACTTCTTCTGCACCCATATCTATCGCTAAATTGATAGGAAGATTATCATAAAATCCACCATCTATATAATTAGAACCATTTATATTCTTTTTTTGAAAAGCTGGATAACATGAAGCTGATGCCATTAAATAATCCTTTAATCTGTTTTTAGGTATCTGATTTTTGGTTTTAAGGTTGGCAACTTTACAGTTACTATTCCCATATCAATTTTTGATTTATAAATCTTATCTATATTTATAGTTTTAGAGATTGTTTGTTCTAATTTAGTTACATTTGTTCCACCATTTACTATATTTTTAGCATAGAATTTCATTAATTCTTTTTTCCCGTCTTTACTATTGTAATCAAAATCGATTTTTTCATCAAAAACGATACTGAAATCTAAATTATGCCACAACCATACAGCCCTATAATAATTTTTTTGAATCATTAAGGCTGCATTCAATGCTCCTACAGATGTTCCCGTAACTATATCATAATCAATATGCATTTTTTTTAAAGCTTTCCACACACCTATTTGATACGCACCCTTTGATCCTCCGCCTGATAAAACAATCGCTCTTTTCATGATTATCACCTATTATCATTATACAATATTTTTAATTTTTTTGGTGTTTTTTTTAACATTTATAATATTTATTCACATTATAGGTGTTTTGTTCACACTTTTTTGTTTTTTTATCATATGCTATATTGAAAAATAAAAGAAGGGGTGGATTATATGTGTAATAAAGATACAGACGGAAAATGCATTGCTGAAATATTAACAGTAATATGTATCCTTCAACAAAATGCTAACTGTTCTGAAAGTTGTCTAGATACTTGCGATAGAGGTTTCTTAGGAAATTCTACTACTTGCTTAAGTTGTAATACTAGACCAATAATGCTATATACTTGTGGTGGAGGAAATACTGCATTTGCTATGCCAATTAGTAAAGATCCAAATGAAACTACAACATCTAATGTATTTAGAGTAGAAAAAATAGATGAAAATTGTGCTACATTTAGAGTACTTACTACAAATCCTGATGGTACAGAAGTAGCTACTATTCCTTATATAGCAACTAATTCTTTCTTTACAATGAATTTAAATTGCGTTTGTGCTCTTAGATGTTTAAATGATACTTACATCGAATGCATATAAAAGCGAGTCTTTCAACTCGTTTTTATTTTACAAAATTTATGTCTAAAATATCTGATATCGGAATTAATTCATTTTCAAATGTTATTAATTGATTTTGATTTTGACCAATTACTTTTCTAACAATTGTTTTGTCTTTTAATTTTATTTCGACATCAGCTTTATAAACGTATCTAGTAGAATTAAAAATATCGTTTAATTTTTGGTTAATATTTTTCTGTGAACCGCTTATATTAACTTTACCTGAATCAATTTTATTTTCTTTTTCATTGTCCCTTTCAGAATATGATATTTTTTTATTATTTGCTATATTTTTATTAATTTTATTAGCAAATACTTTTGGCAGCTTTTTATCCATTTTTATCACCTCTATTATAATTTATGATTATTACCAGTTTTTTTTACTAACTTGTTTTTCTGACAACTAATTTATATCCAAATAACATCATAATTATTCCAAATATTATTGTACTTACACTATTTGTATTTTTTAATGTTTCACTAAACATCATATAGACTGATGATAAAGAAAACCCTATTATGATCATATATATACTGTCTTTATAATTTTTAAAACAATAATTCATAAATTTTGAAACTAATATAATTCCTAAAACTAGTCCAAAAGCAAAAAATAGAATATAAAGAAAATTATTAAAATTTAAAAGATTACTAAAAAGGTTTAAAACAAAATCATAGCATCCAAGAAGAATAAATATCGCTGTTCCACTTATTCCTGGTATTACCATTGTTGCAGCATCTATAAAACCAATCCCACTTATTATGAATAAACTACTTGCATTTTTAGTAGGATTAAAATTCAAAGTTGTACCTAATAGGCCAATAATTAAAATTATACTAAAGCTAATAATTATCAATAACACATCTAATATTGATTTATTTTTCTTTTCTTTTAATAAATCAGGAATTCCACCAGCAATCAGTCCTATAAACAAAAACATTGTTGGCAAATAAAAATTATTTATTAGCAATATAATAACTTTACTTCCTAGAATAACTGCTAAAACAACACCTATTCCAATTAATCCAAGAAAATATAAGTTATTTCTAACATCCTTAAAAAAATGGCTTATACATTCTATACTTTTTTCATATATTCCTAAGCTTACAGCTATTAAACTACCACTTACTCCTGGAATTATTTTACCAAGCCCAACAATAAAACCTTTAAATATTAATCCCAGTTTATTTTCCATCTTATCACCTATTTAAGTGTATTCTAGAAAAACTTTTTTAGTCTACTTGTTTAGCTATTACAAGTAATCTTTTTTTGTTATTTAATGTACAAGTAATAAGATTTATTTCTTTTTCGTTTTGTGATAATTCATTATATTGATTTTCATAAATTATCTTCTTTTTTATTACAACATATTTATATTTATTATTAATATATATTTCATCATTCAATCTTATTTTATGAAGGTGACCAAAAACATTTTTTATATTATGACCAGCTAATATCATGTTTCTATTTTTTCCTATTTTTTTATTTACTGTAACAAAATTTTTATTCAAATTTTCTACAGTTATTCCTTTGATTATTAATTGTTTTAAATTTATGCTTGGTATTTCTAAATAATCATTTATCTGTTCATTAGTTGGTTTAATTTTTAAATTGTTTACTTTATTATATATAATATTTCTTTCAATTTCTTGTTTTAGTTGTAACCCTATAAAAAGAAAGAAAGATAAAAACAATATAATATATTTAATCTTTCTTTTCATAAAAAATTAGACCAAGTCCCAAAATAAAGGCAACTAAGCTACTAAAATAATACTTAACATATTTATCACTTGTTTTTGGCAAAATATGAAATTTTTTCTCATTTTTATTTAAAGTTTTAATAATTTTCATATCAATCTCTTTTTGTTCATCAAATGCAAACTCTACATTTTCATATTTTTCAGGATATTTAGACATATCTGTTTCTTCTTTTATGACATATTTTCCTGGTAACAAAGGAATTGTTTCATCTATTTTTCCTTCCTTATTGGTTTTAATTTTAGTTATTAAATCACCAGATTTTGTTATTGTATTATCATCAACACTTATATCTTCCTCTGCATATATTCCATATTTAATGTCTTCTAGTTTTCTTGTCTTTTTCTCACATTCATCATCAACACATTTAGTTGTTCTTTCTTCTATATCAAGATTCCAATCAAAAGTTTTTGGAATTGTTATTATTTCTAATTTTTCTATTATTTCTTTTGTATTTTTATCTTTATACTTTATCTCTATATCATGTATTTCATCATCTTTAGTTATGATATCATCTTCACTTATTTCTTTTATATAATAATTTCCTATCGGAATTTTATCAATTATACCTTCACCTTTTTCATTTGTTTTGACCGTAGAAACAAGTTCATCTTTTTTATATAACAGTTCTCCATCTGAAGCAAAAATATCATCTTTCGTACGTAATTCATATTCAGCATTTGCGACTTCTATTTTTTCTTTACCGATTTTTGTCATGTCAAAAATTCTTTTTAATTCAATTTTTCCTATAGCCTCATCTAAATAACTTTCAACACTTATCTCCTCTTTGGTTGAATCTTCCACTATTTGAAATTTTGTGTTTTCATAATTTATATAATTAGATGGAAAGTCAATTGGCTCTATCTGATAATTTCCCTCTTCAACATAAAAATCAGAGTTATAGATTCCATTATTTGTTTCATAAATTGTATCATTTAAATATGTATTGTTATCTATATTTTTTATTTTGAATTTTATTTTATCTTTTATTATTTTATTATTATTGACATTTTTAAATATTACATTCAATTTCATTGAGTATTTATTAGTCGCTTGCATACTAATATTAATTCTTTTTATTTCATTCAAAGAGAAAGTACCTAATGCTTGATTATCAAGGGCTGAATAAAATAAGGTTTCTCCATCATCATTATATTTACGCTCTAATGTGATACTTTCATTTTTAGATGACATTAGTGTAATATATAACTTATTATTATCTTTTTTTACCTTGTTTAAAGTTTTATTGTTAATTTCGTAATAATTTAAAACATTATTTGTATCTTCTAAAACTATAGTCTCTCTAAATTTTCCTTTTACTTCTGCATTTTTAAAAGATGGAACTTTATTGTGATTATTAATAGAATTCAATATTTCAGCTTTATAATTTTCAATATTGATTCTTTCTCCTTTAGCAACATTTTCCGTTGTCCAATATACCTCTTGATTTGTAATATGGCGCCAAATCAATTCTTGAGTTGCCATATAATAGTACACGTTATTGTGATTACTATGATTATATCCATAATATGAAAGTAATTTAAAATAATCTATATCGCTTTGATTAAATTTATTTCTAACTGAATCATCTACAACATAGTCCGTTCCAACTAATTTATATGGTTCTAAACAATATGCAATTCTTCCATTCAAATATATATATCCGAGTTTACCATAAAAAATTCGACTACCATTTACTTTATTTCCATAAATATTTGATTGATACATAATATTGGGTACTAATGCCTTTACATTAAAATTAATCAAACTAACCATAGTTACTAATAAACTCAATTTTATTTTTTTCATATATATTTCCTCCTCACGGAAAGAATATATATGCATCAAAAAAACTTTTCAAGTTTAAGAAAAGTCCTTTTCATTTAATTTTTGTATCTGTTTTTTTCATTTTTTTTTGGAAAATTTCTAATATTATTCTTTTGCTTTTTTTAATTAAATAAGTTTAATAAAGTTCTACACAAAGACCTTGCGCAGGATTATAAAAACAATGACTTTTATATCTACCAGCATATGATTGTCCCCACCATGTTGATTTACATCCTGTTCCTGCTGTTGGGGCATAAAACCATAGAGCATTTGTAGCCGGGTAATAATACTCACCCCGCAAAACGCGATCAGCAAGATTTTTTTCTAATGTAGTTGGATTACTAAAAAACAGTGGACTATCTGTTCCCGAAAATTGATTTTCCTGATATATTGCTTCACTCACACTACGAATGTTTTTAAAGGTTAAACAGTTTGCTAAACTTCTGTTTACAACAACGTTACCAACCATAAGCATTCCAAGATCCCCTTCACCAACGGCTTCGGCTCGCATTAATCTAGCTAATAAATCTCTTTCCTTTTCCGTATGTTTAATTATAGCCATATATACCTCCTTATAATATTTTATTCAAAATTTATTTTTTTTTGTTTTAAATCTGATATATATTGTATATATTTTATAAATGTGTTATAATTATTTTGCTTTAGGGGTATAGTTCAATGGTAGAATAACGGTCTCCAAAACCGCTGATGTGGGTTCAACTCCTGCTACCCCTGCCATTAGAAAATGATACGAACTTTTATAGTTCGTTTTTTATTTTTTTAGTTTTATCGCCCTTTCTTTTTTTTATTTATGAATATTATATTAAGAGAGGTATGATAGAATGATTTATTCTTTTCTAGAATTTATCTTATTAATAGGTGCTACTTGCCTTGATAATCTTATCGTAAGTATTTTATATTCTTATCAAAAGATAAAAATTTCTAACAGGGTAATTGTTATAATTAATTTTATCTGTTCTATAAGTTTGTTAGCATCAATTTTAATTGGAAGTTTTATTAAAAATTATATAAGTGTTAAGTATATTAATTGCCTTAGTTTTTGTTTGTTATTTTTGCTTGGCATTATAAAATTATTTGATAGTTTTATTAAAAATTTAATTAATAAGAGACTAATTAATAAAACTAAATGTTTTAAATTATTTAATTTAAAATTCATTATTCAAGTTTATGGAGATTTTAAAAAAGCTGATCAAGACTTATCTAATAACATTAGTATTAAAGAAGCAATTGTTTTAGCCATCACTCTTTCTTTAGATAGTTTATCTATTGGTATTGGTTATGGTTTAACAACTGTTAATTATTTTTGGATAATTTTTGTTTTTTTGATTGGAATCAGTTTTTTCTATGTGGGAAAAGTTATTGGAAAAATAATTCCCCAAAAATACGATTATGATTTATCATGGGTTAGTGGAGTTATGCTTATTTTTCTTTCTTTTTTTAAATTATAAAAATGCCACTTAAGTGACATTCTAATTAACATATTTACTTAAAACATTTGTTATTTTTTTATAACCCTCATCACTAATATGAAGACCTTCAACAGTATATTCTAATTTTAAATTTCCATTTTTATCTGTTAATTCGTCATAAACATTTACGTAAGTAATGTTTTTTTCTTTACAAATTTCTTTTATTTTTTTATTTGTTTCTTTTATTTTTTCATTATTTCTTGTTCCAACAACATCTTTTTTTATCTCAGAATTTTTAGTGTTATTTATTGGATATATTGATTCTACAATTATTTCAATTGAATTATCATGGCTTTTTATTTTGTTTATAATAAGTTTGATGTTTTCTATCGGATCTTCCTGATCACCTATATCATTTGTACCAATCAAAAGAATGACTTTTTTTACGTTATAATCATAGACACCTGTTTGAAGGCGCTCAAGTACATCTTTGGTTGTATTCCCTTCTATTCCTTGATTTATAATATTTTTATTATCATAGTATTTTTTTAAATCATAACGATGAGTTATTGAATCACCAAGAAAAATTATTTTATCTTTTTTCACTACTTCTTTTGTCTCCATTTTTGAATCTAAAACTTTAATAATTTTTTTTAGGTGTAAATTATTAAAGAACATTAAGATTATCATTATAGCTAACATTATTAGTAATATTAGGCTAAAGTTTCTATCTATATATTTTAAATATATATTTTTTTGACTTAAATTTCTATTAGTACTTATTTTTTTATTTTTAATCGAATTAATATTTGATTTTCTTTTTTTGTTTGCCATTTTACATCCTCTTTTCAAAATACTAATTTATTATATCACATTTTTGTATTTGCTTTACATTTTATTATTATTTTTTTAATCTATTTTGTAGTAAACGTCGGTATTTGTATACTTTTTGATATTAAAAAGCATAATTTATTTGATTATGCTATATAATTAATTTTTGACCAATTTGTAAAGTGTTTGATGTTAAATTGTTTTTTTGTTTTATGGAATCAACAGTTGTATTAAATTTTCTAGCAATTGAATATAAGTTATCTCCACTTTTAACTATATATGATGATGTATTATCTGTAATTGGTATTCTTAATATTTGCCCTATACTTAAAAGGTTACTTGTAAGTCCGTTGTATTTCATTATTTCATCTTGGCTAATTCCATACTGTCTTCCAATAGAATAAAGATTGTCACCTTTTTTTACTGTATATTCAATATATTTACTTGTTGTTTGATTATTACTTGTTTGTTTATTTGGTATTTTTAATTGTTGTCCTATACTTAGTAGTGTTGATTTAAGATTATTATATTTTATCAGTTCATCCATATTTAAATTATATTTTTTACTAATAGCATATAGGTTATCTCCTGATTTTACTGTATAAATTGTATAATCTTCTGATGGAGTAATTGTCGGTGTTTGAGGTGTTTCCTCTATTCCTGGTATTTTTAGTTGTTGACCAATTTGTAATGTATTTGATGTTAAATTATTTATTCTTTTTAGTTCTGTTACTGTTGTGTCATATTTTTTAGCAATACTCCACAATGAATCTCCTGATACAATTTTTATGTAACATTTTTAAATGTAAATATAATATCTATCGTCTTATCCTGATAGATATAAATCTTTTCAACTAAATTAATTATTAATTCTCTAGTTGGTTTATCTAAGGATAAAAAATCGTTAATATATTTTTCTATCTTTTTATTATCCATTTTATTTTCATTTATTTTTTTATTTTTAAAATTGTCAATTTTCTTTTTATTATCATTTATTTCTTTTTTTATATTTTCACTTACTCTTAAATATTGTTCTTCATCAATTAAGCATTTAAGCCTATCCATATAAGTTTTATCTAAATTTTCTATTAATTTATTGTTTGTTAATTCTAAACTTTCTATTTGTTTTTTTATTTTTAAACTATTATCCTCAAATTCTATATTACCAATAGAATTTTTTACTTTATTTTTATCTAGATATTTCTTACATATTTTTTTAATGTTATCTAAAATGACACTTTCTAATAATTCATAATTATTTGTATGTGTGGTACAAACATGATATTTTGAATACGTTCTATAATAATCACAAATAGTATAACTTCTTCCTGTTTTATTTTGATACCTTATAGTTATTCTATGTTTGCAATCTCCACAATATAAAAGTCCATCTAATAAATAAAACCTTTTCTTCTCTGGTCTTTTAACATTTTTAGGAAGTATTGTTTGTACATAGTTAAATGTATCTCTACCAATAATTGCTTCATGTGTATTCTCAACTATAATGTAATCATTCGGATTATTTTTAATTATCTTTTTTAGTTTATAATTAATCTTTTTAGTCTTACCTTGTACTACATCTCCTGTATAAATTCTATTACTTAAAATTGATTTTATTGTAGTATCTGCCCATACTCCATATTCTTGTGATATACAATTTGCGTTTGTACATTTTGTATTCCATACATAATTGTAATAAGATGCTGGTGTTTTAATTTTTCTTTTAGTAAGATATTGTGCTATAAAGTGACATGTATTACCTTCAAGTGCTAAATCAAAAATCATTTTAACAGCACTTGCTTGTTCTTTATTTATAATTAAATGATTTTTATTATTTGGATCTTTTTTATATCCAAAAGGACATCTACCAGATACATATAATCCATCTTTCATTCTTGAATGCAGACTACTTTTAATCTTTTTAGAAATATCTTTAGCATACATATCATTCATTATGGCTTTAAAAGGTGCTATATCATTATTTGTATTATCTATAAATGTATCTATACCATCATTAATAGCAATATATCTAATATTATTATTAGGAAAATATTTTTCTATTAATTCTCCTGTACCAATATAATCTCTTCCAAGTCTAGACATATCTTTAGTAATAATCATATTAATTTTACCAATTTTAATATCATTCATCATTCTAATAAATGCTGGTCTATCAAAATTAGTTCCAGAAAACCCATCATCTACATATTCATCTACTACTATATAATTATTTTCTTTAACATATTGATTTAATAAACTTCTTTGACTAACAATACTATCAGATTCTATATTCCCATCATCTCTTGATAATCTTATATAAAGTCCTACTTTAAAATTATTATTTCCTACCATCAATTATTGCTCCTTCAACTTGGGAATAATGAGTATGATTACATGGTAGCTCTCTTTTCAATATATTGCAATTCATGTTTATCTTCTTTTGTAGTTCGATTTTTAATACTTCAGTAATTATTTCATTTAAAGAAATAGATTTATCTTTAAACTTTAAATTAACCTTGTATTTAACCATAGAGTTTGATACCTCCAATTAATTCTATGGCTTTATTATTTGTAATATTACTTGTTATGATTCTTACATACTTTATAATATTACTTAATATCATAATCCTCCTTATTCATAAATATCATCTCCTCATTGCTTGGATGCTACCTCTCTAAAAAGAATGAATCAAATCATTTACTATGGTAAATTTTGACTATCATTCTAAAATAATTCGTAATTTAATAAATATGAACCAACAAGATAAGGAGACAGTGTAATAACACATATTTTCCATTATAAAAAAAAGTTTGTATACATCATTTTTATTTCATACTTACGAAATCCATCCTACATGTAGATTCATATAAAGTATAATTATTAAATAAATCCTTATATTGTAAAGTTTAAAATATTAAAAAATCATCCTATATAATTTTCATTAGATTATATAGGATGATTAATAAAAACTATAACTATCTTAATATATTTAATATATCTTCATATTTAACACTCAACTTTTCTTTTGTTTTAGTATCTTCTACTTCATAAGTATTTCCATCAAATTTGTTACCCAATATTATCATTTTAGGTGTTCCTAAAACATAAACATCATTAATTCTATTACCAATATTTAAGGTTTCTCTATCATCAATTATTGCATTAACATTATTTTGAAGTAAGTAACTATATAATTTTTCTCCCTCTTCTTTGTTGTTTTCATTATATATTATTTGTATTTTATAAGGTGCTATATCATATGGTAATGCAAAACCTTTAATTTTATTATTTTCTTTAATAACATTATTTTCTATTAAACAAGCAATTATTCTCCCTAGACCAATTCCATAACATCCCATATAATATTGTTGCTTCTCATTATTTTCATCTATATAGAAAAGTTCCATATCATCAGAATATTTTGTTCCAAGTTGAAAATTATTTCCTAATTCAACGGTACTATATTCTTTCAAATTAGAAACATCAGTTACTCCTAATTGTTTAAGATATTCATCTTTATTATCAAATTCTAAAACTTCTTTGTTAATACCAATATCATTTTTTTCATCGTAAAGAGTTTTATCTTCTCCTAAATTAGTAATTGCTTGAAATTCTTCTGCTACTCTACCACCTATAACTCCATTATCACTAACTGTTGGTATAATTTTGATACCTAATCTTTTAAAAATATTTAAATATACTTGATGAATTAGTTCATATGTCTTTTGCATATCTTCTTCTGTTTTATCAAAAGAATACGCATCCATCATAACAAAAGTTCTTGGTCTAAATAAATACCCTCTAGTTCTGATTTCTTTTCTAAACTTCTCTCCTATTTGGTAATAAATGGCTGGCAAATTTTTATAAGATGGTAATCTATTGGCACCAAATAAAGTAGCACATTCCTCTGCAGTTGGAGCAAGTCCATATTCCCCTAAATTATTGTTTATTGTAAACATTATATCTCCATCTTTAGTGTATGTATCCCATCTACTTGATTGGTCCCATATTTTTCTTGGTTGAAGTTTTGGAAATTCTACTTGAATACATCCTGCCTTATCTAATTCTTCAATAATGATATTTTCAACTATTCTTTCTAATTTTGTCCATAAATTACCATAACCATAAATACCACTTTCAAATTGATATAATTCGCCTAGTTTCATTAAAATATCCTGGGCAGAGTAATTACTATCAATATCATTTAGATTAATCTTTTTAATATTTAATCTACTTAATCTCATTTTATTCACCCTTTCTTTAAGCAAAAAAAGAATAGCACATAAGGAGTCATAGAGACGGTGCCATCCTTTTATTTTACTTAATTTTGATAACGGCTATTCACCGGAAATGTTTTCATTTCACTCTGAAGGCAGGAATTAAATAGTATCATAACTTGTTCACACTATACCAAGTTCACTTTTATGCTTAACTAATTAATATTCCTTCATCACTGATTTATGCTTATTATATCACATTATTTTATCACTCACAAGTTTTTTAACGTTAAAAAATATTAATTCCATGTTTTTGATATATATCTGCAAAGTGTTTTAACCGGTGCAGTTCTTGAAGAAGCTGGGCAATAATTTGACTTTGGCATTTTTTCCGACTCTATAGGTTTGGTGATATCATAACAGTATTTATCATTAAACTCTGATAAAATAGGAACGTGAGTAGCATAAACTCCATTTTCTTTTAAAAATGCCAGCCAGTTATAGCAAATGTCTGGATTCATACAATACCATTTAGCTAGGTTATTATTACCACATTCACTATATATTGTTGGACACTCAACATGAACGTCATATTCTTTTGCTGCTTTATCAATTTGTGCATGAACGAATTTCATTTGTTCAACAGTTAAATGGTTGTGCGTAGGTAAATTGTTATTTTCGATAGACCCTATATGAAAACTAAACCAATCTACACCTAATTTAGAAAAATATTCAATTATAGAATAAACATCTTCGTAATTTGAAGACCATAAAGTTGGTTGTATTTTGGTCTTGTATCCATTACTAATCGTCCATTTTATTCCTTCAATCGCTTCATTCCATGGATATTTTATACCTTTTAACATTGACATTTTTTCTGGATTAACAGTGTCGATGCTATACGAAACATAACCAACTGCCTCTGTTGGAATATTATATAATAATTGCTTAATTTTTTTTACCCCCCCAACACCAGAAGTTGAAAAAGATACATTTTTTCCTCGTTTTATTGCAACATGAGCAGCCTCATTACAAAATTCTGTATCAACAGTAGGATCTGGGTTGCCAAACAAATACAAATGTGTTAATCCTGTAAATATATCCAATAAAGTATTCACCTGCTCTATGGTTCCTTGATAATTACCTCCAACATTTTTTTGTGAGCAACAAGGACATTTACAAGTACAAAATTTATATCCCTTATTACCTGTATACAATGCCACTAATTTAACTTTATTTACATCTAATATCATTTTATGGTTCACCTTATTTCGTATTAGATTATTTTAGAATAATTTCTATTTTACATAGAACTCTAAAATTGACATTAATGTATCACTTTTCACCTGTTTTGTCAATAAAATATATATAAATCATGTGTGAATTTCTAAACCATTATTCATTATTCCCCATAAAAATCGTATCTCCTGATTTTACTGTATAATAACCCTCTTTATTTGGAACAGTTACACCTATATATTCTGCTACTGCATCAACAACTGCGTCAGCGTATTTTTGCCAATTATTTTTTAATTGTTCTACATCATCATCTGTACTATCTAAAAATCCATATTCAACTATTACAGGTTGTGTTACCCCAGTGTTTCTATGAATAAAATAATAATCTTTAGATGTATCACTTGGTAATCTTCTTTGATATGCCTTGCGCATGTTTTGACCTGCTGAACCTAATGAATTTAAAATTTTGTTTGCTAATGTGCTACTATTTCTTAATGCATAAATAACTTCAGCACCATCGCCACCTGGTGAGTTTAGTTACCTATAATAAAATTAATCGATGGTTAATAAAGTCATCGATTAATTTATTGTTATTTAATATTCAGTAATCCTTTATATTCCAATTTTATTAATTCATCATTTATATTTAGTTTCATTTCAATTTGATTATTATATATATTACCAAATTCCAAATTAACCTCACTGTCAATAAAATCAATAAAATCAGCAGTATCAAATATTTCTATCATTGTTATTTTAGAATTTAATTCTGTTGGTAATTCTATATATTTTCTATTTTTAATATTTTTAAAATCTTTGTCTTTAAAAAAATCTACATAAAAACTAATGTACCCTTTAACATTATTTAATTCTATATCTAATGATACCAAAATAGAATATCCTTTTCTTTTATTATGAGTGGCATTAACATATTTAATTTTTGATGTTAAAACCTTATATTCTTTATTATTTATCTTTAACATTATTTATATGTATAACCTTAAAGACTTGACAAGTCTTTTTTCCAAAATTGGTTTTGTAAATTGTTCTTCTAATGTTAAAACACTATTTTTATACCTATTATATGCTTTATCGTAATTTCCTCGTTCAATTTGTTGAACACAATAATTGACTACGTTAGCATAAATATAGTCATAAATAATACCAGATTGTTCTTCTTTATTGATTGTTTCAACAATTATTGGAGCAATTTCATAATAATGTTCTATATCTTCTTTGGAAACAAAGTTATCTCTAAACCATCTTAATAATGTTAATTCATAACAATTATCATCAAAATTTTCTTGAAAATATTTCATACAAGCTGAAGTTAAATAACAACCACCAGATCCTGAACTAGTATCACTTTTATCTGGCCCGTGTGTTGTAGAGTCCCAAGTTTCTTTATCATAATTTACATTAACGTGTACCGCATCATGTGGCTTATCAACTTCATCTCCGTAAAAACTAACGTGATCATTTCCTTTTTTATCAGTGGTTATTTTTATAGTAACTCCCTCGTCATTAACATAATTTCCATATTTATCTCTATCTGGCATTATTAACACCTCCCATTTTTATTTCTGACATTCTTAAAGAAATAATTGCATCTAACCACAACAAAGACCATTCTGCAAAATAAGATTTTAAGGATTTGGTTTCAGTATCTAGATCAATTAAATCAAACCTTATATTTTGTAATTTTTCTTCATTTATAGATACTAAACTTTCTTTGTTCACATATGTTGCTAAAATTGTATTAATTTCAGCCAAGATTTTTTCAAAATCTTCTTTTTGAACACTATATACATCTAGTTGAATTGAAGCTGTAACATAATATATTAAATTTTTAAAAGCATAATCAATATTTTCTTTTGTTGGATTTCCTTCATTAAAATTTTCATTCATTAACAAAGCTCCTTTCTTGTCTTATATTATAAACTTTTTTCTAAATAAATCAATATTTTACTATTTAAGCAAATTTTTTCTATTTAATTTTTTTACCTTTTCTACCATACGGATTTCTTGCTAAATTTCTATTTTCATACTTAAAAGTTACCTCTGGTACAATATCATATTTAAAACATATAGTAATATTTCTATCTTTATCTATAACTATTTTATCTACTAATGTATCAATTAATTCTTTTTTTGGTTTGTTTAAATCTAATAGTTTTTTTATTTTTTTAGTATAATCAGGCAAAATATTTGCTTTATTTTTTATTTTATATTTTTTAATATTTTGATCTTCTATCTTTTCGTTAATTTGTTTTAATTTTTGTTCAAATTCACTTGCTAATTCTTTATACGTATCTGCTGATATTACACCATCACACCTGTCATTGTATAAAGTTTTTAATCTACCTGTAATCTTTTCTTTTTCTATTTGTAATTCTTTTACTATTTTATCAATATTAGTAGTTTCTTTGTGTATATTTTTTACTACTTCATCATTTAATTCTTTTATATTAAGTTCTTTTATTAATCTAGATATATACTTATTAATTTGTTCTAATACTTGTTCTTCCAAATAATTATATGGGTAAAAATGCGAATAACATCTACCTCTTACGGGATCTCTAGAATATCTATTGCAATTAACAGACCAATAATCTTGTTTTTTACGATAAAGAACTGTAAGTCTATTTTTACACTCTTTACAAAACAACTTACCTTCTAATAATCTTTTTTCTCTATTTGTTTTAATTTCATAATTTCTAGTATTTCTTTTTCTTAAAGTATTAACATATTCAAATGTATCTTTATCAACTAATGGTTCATGGGTATTTTCTACTATAATCCATAACTTTTCATCTAATGTTATCTTCTTTTTAGATTTATAACTGACTTTAGTTTGAGTATGCTGTACTAAATCACCAGTATATACTCTATTTGTTAATATTTTTTTTACTGTGGAGATATTCCAATTATCTCTATCAATTAATCTTGATGAATAATTAGTCTTTTTATATCCACTAGGTGTAATTACATTTGCCTTATTTAGTCTATTTGCTATTTCAGTAGGTCCAATACCATCAGCTCTCCATTTAAATATCTTTTTTACTATTGGAGCAGTATCTGGATTTGGTATTAAATGACCTTTATCTAATGGATCTCTCATATAACCAAAACATGGTAAACTTCCAACAAATTTTCCATTCTTTCTTTTTTCATTTAATACATTTCTAATTTTTATCGAATTCTGTTTACTATAATAGTCATTACAAGCAATTATAAATGTTGATGAATCATTGCTAGCTTGATTTTTAAAACTATCATATGATTCTAATATAGATATAAATCTTATATTATTTTCTGGAAAAAATGTTTCAATATAATAACCAGTCATAACATGATCTCTACCTAATCTTGATAAATCTTTAACTATTACACAATTTATCTTTTTATTATTTATATCTTCTAGCATACTTTGAAATCCAGGTCTTTCAAAATCAGTTCCTGAATATCCATCATCAACATATTCTTTAACTAAATTAAAATTATTATTTTTAACATAACCTCTTAATAATTCTTTTTGATTAATTACACTTTCACTATCAGATTCATATTTTTTATCTTTATCTTCTTGGGATAGCCTTATATAGATTCCAACATTGAAATCGTTTGCCATTAAGTAAGTATTATACATTTATTCCTCCTTCTATCTTACTTAATTGGGTATTAAGACGTGTCCATGGTAACATCAAGATTAAGAAAGTGCAAATCATTTTGTTTGCACTCCTTCTTCTTTTGATATTTCTTCGATTAAGTATTTTAAAATAAGATCTTTAAATGAAATGTTGTTCAAATAGGCTCCTTCCATAATTAAACCACCTATTTAAATTTATGTTTTTATT
>ENA-ORLW01002237-ORLW01002237.1-human-gut-metagenome-genome-assembly--contig:-NODE-2237-length-18046-cov-3.750626_pt1 | contig 18046 bp, 7 predicted proteins | sample MGYA00243017_ERZ508829 | MGnify/ENA primary metagenome ERZ508829 (study PRJEB26277, sample SAMN04329776) | human gut metagenome | biome: human-associated habitat | host: Homo sapiens | place: USA...
TCTTATACTGAGCGTCAATTTTATCAACTAAAGAATCGGCTTTTTCTATGATGTCTTTCTTAGCAGCAGGAATTTCAGCGTCACATACAGCAACAGTAATTGCAGCCTTTGTTGAGTACTTATATCCTGTAGCCTTAATTTTATCCAATACCTCACTGGTTGTTGTTGTACCGTGAATCTTGATACATCTCTCAATTATATCTGAAAGCTGTTTCTTCTTAACAAGGAATGAAACTTCAAGGTCAAACTGCTTATCAGAATTTGTTCTGTCAACATATCCTAAATCCTGTGGTATATTTTCGTTGAAAATAAGTCTTCCGACTGTAGCGTCGATTATCCTTGACACTCTCTTTTCACCGATATGCTTTGTAACCTTTACCTTAATAGCAGCATGAAGTGAGACAACACCTGCATCATAAGCCATTAAAGCTTCGTCAACATCTTTGAATAACTTTCCTTCGCCCTTTTCACCCTCTTTTAAAAGTGTCAGATAATAAGAACCAAGAAGCATATCCTGAGTAGGAATAGCAACAGGACGACCGTCTGAAGGCTTTAACAGGTTGTTTGCAGCAAGCATCAAGAAACGAGCTTCTGTCTGTGCCTCAGCTGACAAAGGAACATGGACAGCCATCTGGTCACCGTCAAAGTCAGCATTATAAGCTGTACATACAAGCGGGTGAAGCTTTAATGCTCTTCCCTCTACAAGTACCGGCTCAAAGGCCTGAATACCAAGTCTGTGAAGCGTAGGTGCACGGTTTAGAAGTACAGGGTGTCCCTGAATAACATTTTCAAGTGCATCCCAGACTTCAGGTCTGGCTTTGTCTACCATTTTCTTAGCAGATTTAATATTTATAGATGGGTTTGTATCAACAAGTCTTTTCATAACAAACGGCTTGAAAAGTTCAAGTGCCATTTCTTTAGGAAGTCCGCACTGATACATTTTAAGCTCAGGTCCTACAACGATAACCGAACGGCCTGAATAGTCAACACGCTTACCGAGAAGATTCTGACGGAAACGACCCTGCTTACCCTTCAGCATATCCGAAAGTGATTTGAACGCTCTGTTGTTCGGTCCTGTAACAGGTCTGCCGTGTCTGCCGTTGTCGATAAGTGCGTCAACAGCCTCCTGAAGCATTCTCTTTTCGTTTCTTATAATAATGTCAGGAGCCTGAAGCTCTAACATTCTCTGCAAACGATTGTTTCTGTTTATAACTCTTCTATATAAATCATTTAAGTCTGATGTTGCATATCTTCCGCCGTCAAGCATAACCATAGGTCTTAATTCCGGAGGAATAACAGGAACAACATCTAAAATCATCCATTCGGGACGGTTGCCTGAAGTTCTGAATGCTTCAACGATTTCAAGTCTTTTTAAAAGCTTAATTCTCTTCTGTCCTGCAGGAAGTCCGTCAAGCTCAGATTTAAGTTCATTAGAAAGCTCATCTAAATCAATTTGTGTCAAAAGCTCTTTAACAGCCTCAGCACCCATTCCTGCCTTAAATTTATCCTCATACTTTTCTCTCATCTCAATATAGTCTTTCTCTGAGAGAAGCTGGCATCTTTCAAGCTCGGTATCGCCCGGATCAATTACTATATATTTAGTAAAGTACAATACCTCTTCCAAACGCTTCTGTGAAACTTCAAGCATCTGTCCGATTCTTGAAGGAGTACCCTTAAAGTACCAGATATGTGACACAGGAGCAGCCAGCTCAATGTGTCCCATTCTTTCACGGCGAACCTTTGCACGGGTTACTTCAACACCGCATCGTTCGCAGACTTTGCCCTTAAAACGGATTTTCTTATACTTTCCGCAGTGACACTCCCAGTCCTTTGAAGGTCCAAAGATTTTTTCACAGAAAAGTCCGTCTCTTTCAGGCTTCTGAGTTCTGTAATTTATTGTTTCAGGTCTTGTTACAACACCATAAGACCATTCTCTGATTTTATCAGGTGATGCAAGACCGATTTTTATTGAATCAAAAGTATTAAATTCCAATATTCGACCCTTCTTCCTTTAGTTTAAGCATTTCGGAAATATCCGTTATTCTTCTTCGACAATATCTTCTGCAAAGAAGTCCGAATCATCTTCAATCAAATCCAAATCTTCTTCATCGTCAATGTCAATATCTTCGATATTTCCTTCCTCGTCTTCCGCAAAGAATCCTTCGTCAAGGTCATCGTCTTCAAGCGACATCTGAATATCGTCGTCAATTGCTGCCTTCGGAGCAATATCATCATCCTCATCAAATGATTGTTTAAGGTCGATTTCCTCTCCATGTGTATCTAATACTCTTACATCAAGACATAGTGACTGAAGTTCCTTTACAAGAACCTTAAATGATTCAGGAATTCCAGGCTTAGGAACATTCTGTCCTTTAACAATTGCTTCATATGTCTTAACACGTCCAACGGTATCGTCAGATTTAACAGTCAGAATCTCTTGAAGTGTATATGCCGCACCGTAAGCTTCAAGAGCCCAAACCTCCATCTCACCGAATCTCTGTCCTCCGAACTGTGCTTTACCTCCGAGAGGCTGCTGTGTGACAAGAGAATACGGTCCGACTGAACGAGCGTGAATTTTATCGTCAACCAAGTGGTGAAGCTTCAAATAGTACATATATCCGACTGTAACACGGTTATCAAACTTTTCTCCGGTTCTTCCGTCATAAAGTGTAACCTTACCGTCCTCTGCCATACCTGCTTCCTTAAAGCATTCACGGATATCTTCTTCGTGAGCACCGTCAAATACAGGGGTCATAATCTTCCAGCCAAGAGCCTTAGCGGCCATACCCAAGTGAACTTCAAGCACCTGACCGATATTCATACGTGAAGGTACTCCAAGAGGGTTTAAAACTATATCAAGAGGTGTTCCGTCTTCTAAGAACGGCATATCCTCCTGAGGAAGAATTCTTGAAACAACACCCTTGTTTCCGTGTCGTCCGGCCATTTTATCTCCGACGCTTATCTTTCTCTTCTGAGCGATATAGCATCTTACAAGCTTATTAACACCAGGTGAAAGCTCATCACAGTTTTCTCTTGTGAACACTTTAACATCAATGATAACACCTGATTCACCGTGAGGGACCTTCAAAGAATTATCTCTGACCTCTCTTGCCTTTTCGCCGAAAATAGCACGAAGAAGTCTTTCTTCAGCTGTCAGCTCCGTCTCACCCTTAGGTGTAACCTTACCGACAAGAATATCACCCGATCTTACCTCGGCACCGATTCTTATGATACCGTCTTCATCAAGGTCTTTAAGTGCGTCTTCTCCGACATTCGGAATATCTCTTGTGATTTCCTCAGGTCCGAGCTTGGTATCTCTGGCTTCGATTTCATACTCTTCAATATGAATAGAAGTATATTTATCCTCTTTAACAAGATTTTCATTCAGAAGTACAGCGTCCTCATAGTTATAACCTTCCCAGGTCATAAATCCGATTAACGCGTTTTTACCAAGTGAAATTTCACCGTTTGATGTAGCAGGTCCGTCTGCAATAACCTGACCTTCTTCAATCTTTTCGCCTTTTTCAACAATAGGTCTTTGGTTTGTACAAGTACCTGCATTAGAACGCTTGAACTTTGTAAGTGTATATGTGCGAATGTCACCGCCGTTTTCCAAAACAACGATTTCATCAGCTGAAACGCTCTTAACAATGCCGTCTGCCTTTGCAACAACAGCAACGCCTGAGTCAACACAGGCTTTATATTCCATGCCTGTTCCGACGATAGGTGCTTCTGTTTTCAGCAGAGGAACTGCCTGACGCTGCATGTTAGAACCCATCAACGCACGGTTTGCGTCATCGTTCTCTAAGAAAGGAATCATTGCAGTAGCAACAGAAACAACCATCTTAGGCGAAACATCCATATAATCGATTTCGCTTCTGTCAAATTCGGAAATCTGATCACGATATCTTCCGTTTACTTTTGCTCTTGCAAATTTGCCGTCTTCTGTCAAAGGCTCGTTAGCCTGTGCAACAATGAAGTTATCTTCAACATCAGCTGTCATATATACAACTTCATCAGTAACAACGCCGGTTTCTTTGTCAACTTTTCTATATGGTGCTTCTATGAATCCATACTCATTAATTCTTGCAAATGAAGCAAGGTATGAGATAAGTCCGATGTTAGGTCCTTCAGGAGTTTCGATAGGACACATTCTTCCATAGTGAGAGTAGTGTACGTCACGAACCTCGAATCCGGCTCTGTCACGTGATAATCCTCCAGGTCCCAAAGCTGAAAGCCTTCTTTTGTGAGTGAGCTCAGCTAAAGGATTGTTCTGATCCATGAACTGTGACAAAGGTGATGAACCAAAAAACTCTTTTATAGCAGCTGTGATAGGTCTTATATTAATAAGTGCGGTAGGAGTAACAACCTCTAAATCCTGAGACTGAATATTCATTCGCTCACGGATAACTCTTTCCATTCTTGTAAAACCGATTCTGAACTGATTTTGCAAAAGCTCTCCTACACTTCTGATTCTTCTGTTTCCTAAATGGTCGATATCGTCAATCACACCGACACATTCACAAAGATTTAAGAAATAAGAAATTGTTGCAATAATATCATCAATAGTTATATGCTTAGGAATAAGCTCATCAGCACGGGCTTTGATATTTTCTTTTAAATCGTCTTCGGTTTCCGATGTTTCGAGAATTTCTTTCAATATATCGAAAGAAACCATCTCGTTTATGCCATACTCTTCAACATCAAAGTCAACATAATTCTTAATGTCAACCATTCCGTTTCCGATAATCTTAACTTCTTTTTCTTCAACTTTGTTGATTACTTCGCCTTCAATAGTTAAAGTCTCTTTAACTTCAACATTAACATAAGCAACCTTAACGCCTGCCTGTTCAATTTTAACTGCCTTTTCATAGCTGACAGCTTCACCCTGTTCAGCCATAATCTCACCGGTCATAGGGTTTATAACAGGCTGTGATAATATGTGGCCTGACAATCTTGATGCAAGTCCAAGCTTTTTATTGAACTTATACCTTCCGAACCTTGCCAAGTCATATCTTTTAGCGTCAAAGAATAAATTATTTAAATGTGAAACTGCACTGTCAACGGTAGGAGGCTCGCCCGGACGAAGTTTTTTATAAACCTCAAGCAAAGCTTCTTCTCTGTTAGCGGTCTGATCCTTTTGCTCGATAGTTTGAATTAATCTTTCATCCTCACCGAAAGTCTCATATATTTCAGAATTTGTTCCTATACCGATAGCCCTTATAAATGTAGTCAGAGGAATTTTTCTGTTCTTATCAATTCTTACATATACTACATCATTAGAGTCCATTTCATACTCAAGCCATGCACCGCGGCTTGGAATAACAGTGGATTTGAACAAATCCTTTCCGGTTTTATCCTTATCGCATGCATAATACACACCAGGAGAACGAACAAGCTGTGATACAATAACACGCTCAGCACCATTGATTACAAATGTGCCGCTGTCTGTCATCAAAGGAAAATCACCCATAAAGACTTCGCTTTCCTTTATTTCTCCTGTTTCTGTGTTATTCAGTCTTGCGGTAACTCTAAGAGGTGCTGCATATGTTACATCTCTTTCTTTACACTCAGCAACCGAATACTTAGGCTCATCATCAATTTTGTAATCAATGAAGCTCAGTTCGAGAGTTCCGTTGTAATCAGTGATAGCCGATACATCTCTGAATACTTCTCTTAAACCTTCATCTAAGAACCATTTGTATGATTTTTTCTGAACTTCGATAAGATTAGGCATGCTTAAAACTTCATTAATCTTAGCAAAGCTCTTACGGGTTGTTTTGCCAAGCTTGACATCCTTGACATTTACCATTGGCTTAATCACTGCTTATTCTAAATACGCTAGCTTAGGGTGTACCATTTCAGCTTCACATTTACACAAAAATTGCTTTAAAATACCTGAATTTCACTTCCCTTTACCTTAGAATTTCGTTGTAAATAGGTGTAAAACTCCATTATGATACATTTTATAATTATATAACAAGCTCCAATGATTGTCAATACTTTTTAGAAAAAAAGTTTTAATATTTCGCTATTTTACAATATATAGAAAAGCGTCTGAGTATTTTACTCAGACGCTTTATCTTTTCTGCCGTCTTTTTTTAATTTGTTCAATGTAAAACAATGTACAACGACGGACTTTACATAGATTAAACGGTTTATTTGCTTTGTTAAACCAGCAGTCAGCGTGACGCTATTACAATTGACAACTGACAGTTGATAATGGACAATTAATCATCAATTATCCATTGTCCATTATCCATTGAGCGGCTCGTTGCTACTTAACTTTTACTTTTCTGAGTTTCTTATTCCACTTACTATATACCTTAACAATCTTGTTGTTGGCGTCTTTATAAGTAGCGTATGCTCTTACTCTTACGAAGTATGTTTTCTTGCTCTTAATATTTTTATTCTTAATTGTCAACTTTGTCTTTTTAAGATCCTTATTAAAGACAATCTTCTTGAAGTTCTTCTTAGCTGATACCTGTACCTGATAGCCCTTAGCCTTCTTTACCTTCTTCCAGGTTACACTTATCTTTTTCTTAGACTTGCGCTTAACCTTCAGGCTGTTAAGCTTTGCCTGCTTCATTGCCTTTTTAGCGGCAGTCATATCCTTCTTAACAGCTGCAGAATTTCTTGTTGCATTATTTGTTGTCGGAACTGCTGAAGGCTTTGCAGCACTAGGCTTTGTTGGTTCTGGATTTGTCGGTGGTAACGGCTTTTCTTCGAGTGCCTTTATTGCGTTATTAACAGCCTCTGTGGCACTGTTGACATCTTCCGGTGATATCTTTTCATTTTCCAAAAGCGGTTTTGCCGATTCTACAGCTTCATTCAAAGCTGATACAGTTTCTTCTGTATACTTGTCTGCTTCTATAGCTTCTGCCTTTTTGATTGCTCTTTCAAGTGCTTCACGCTCTTTTATACTTGCAATATAAACATAATTTGCAGACTCATCTTCCGTTGCGTCCTTCAGATAACCTGCTTTTTTAAGTGTAGCTTCTGTTTTGCTGTCTTTGCATACATAATAGGTTATGTCTGTGCCTGTGGTTTCAAAGGTTTCGGACGAATAATCTCTTGAGCTGTCAGCCGGTCCAATATATTCGAGATCTGAACATAGAATGATTACTTCTTTTAAAGATTTGCATTGTTCACACATGGTATAAGGCAAACCCTTTTGGAACGCCTCAAATCTCTTATGAACCGTTCCGCCGCCTAATATAGTTACTTTTTCAAGGGCGTTGCAGCGTTCGAAAACAGTTTCTGAGTGGTTCTCTGAACCCCATCCTGCACCGTGACCATATTCAACATTCGGCGAAACAGTTACCTCTTTAAGATTAGGACAGTCACAGAAAGCTGCCGCATGCACAAAAACACCCTCGTTAATTTTTACTTTTTCTATTAATGAATACTGATAAGCGTATGGCCATATTTCCTTTACATTTTCGGGAACAGTTAAATTCTCAATAACAGTAGCATGAAATGCTGCCTGACCTATTACTTCTATAGTTGAAGGCAGTGTTATTTTTTTTAGATTAGGATATGCAACCTTATTACTTGTTTTTTCAACATTACCGAAGGCAGACGGTCCTATAAATGTAACGCCTTCTTCAATTATAACTTCTTTAATTTGGCTGGCATACTCCGAATACGACCAATGTCTGTATGTGTAAAGATAATTAGCACTGCCGCCGTTTCCATCCATTTCTCCTTCACCTGAAATTGTAAGTACACCGTCTGAATCAAGCGACCATGTTATATTTTCTCCGCACTTACCCGTTGCAACTTCGCTGGCTGACGCAGTTACTGCACCTGTCAATGCTGATACGGTCATAACCGCTGCAGCTAAAATTGAAAAAATCTTTTTTTTCATTGGTTTCTCTCCTGTTCATTTTTATTTTTTCTCTGCCTGTTATAATTTGTTTGATGTTCCCGATTGCGAAACGGCAGTCTTTAACCTCCGTATAAATTCAACTTGCAACATCTTAAAATTTCAATTACAGCTAAAGGCAGTCTTTATTTTACTTTAACTTTTCTAAGCTGTTTATTCCATTTGCTGTATACTTTAACGGTTTTGTTGTTTGTGTCTTTGTAAACAGCATAAGCTCTTACTCTTACATAGTAAGTCTTTTTGCTCTTAATCTTCTTATTCTTAATTGTCAGCTTTGTATTCTTAACATCTTTCTTGAAGATAATTTTGCTCTTCTTGAACTTTTTGTTTGTTGAAACCTGAACTTCATAACCCTTAGCTTTTTTTACTTTTTTCCAAGTTACATTAATCTTTCTCTTAGACTTGCTCTTAACCTTCAGGCTGTTAAGCTTTGCCTGCTTCATTGCCTTTAAAGCTGCTTTCTTTTCCTTAGCAACTGCACCTGGATTCCTTGTAACCTTTGTCGGTGTTACAGCTGTTGGCTTCTTGTTATTGTCTGATGTCTGATTATTTGAACTGCTCGGATTTTTTGATGGCTCTGTCGGTTTTTCAACGAGTGAATCAAGAGCCTCTCTGATTTTAGCAGTATCTGCTTTCATGCTCAAAATATTTGAATCTTCACCATATTCACCGACATTTTCAATAACTGTCTTTAATCTTTCATAGCTTTCAGGAGTGAAACTTGATTCAGCCTTCCCTTTTGCTTCATCAAGAGCAGAATTGAAATTATTTATTGTTTGTGATAATATGCCTGTAATATCTTTTACAGCAAAAGATCTGTTTTGCATAGTATTGTATGTTTCAGAATCAGGATAGCAATAATAGGTTACTGTATCATTCGGAGTATAGGAAAAAAAGTTAACAATATTTTTGTTATGAAGATAAATACTTTCCAAAGAATCACAGCCCATACCCCAACGGCCGTTTGTATATGAAATTTCAATTCCTGCAGGAATTTCCAAGGTTTTAAGATTTTCACATTCTAAAAAAGCATAGTTTGATAACTGTGTCATTTCGGAACCTTCTTCGATTTCTACCTCTTCAAGTCCGCTGCAGCGTGCAAAGCCATAGTACAAATTAGTAACAGATGCCGGTATAAAAACCTTTTTTAAATTACTGCAATTATAAAACGCTCCGTTGCAAATTAATTTAAGTCCCGGTGTAAATGTTACAGATTTGAGGTTCTGACAATCTCTGAACGCATATCCTCTTTCATCAAAACCAAACTCCGTTAAAGCCCTATCTCTGTGTGAGTCGCTCGGCCAACTTTCAATTGTTGAAGGAATAACTATACTTTCCACTGCCGATTCTCTGAAAGCAGATGCACCCATTATTGTTATACCCTCTTTTAAGGTTATATCTTTTAATGATGTACATCTGTTAAATGAATGATTTCCCCATTCTGTTATCGTTGATGGAATAACTACACTTTCGAGCGAAGTACAATCTTCAAAAGCATGACCTCCGATAGATGTCATACCTTCAGTTAATGTAAGATTTTTAAGTGATGTACATTCGGCAAAAGCAAAGCTCATTTTATCACCGCTGTTGCGTCCGGTAGGATATGTTTCACGGCCGTCGAATTTTTTAATTGTTGACGGTATAACTGCCGTTTCAAGGTTTTTACACTGATAAAATGCTCCGCATCCTATTGATGTTACTCCCTCTTCTACTATTACTTTTTTTATGTCCTCTGAATGAGTTAAATATGTCCATACATCAGTTTTAAATTCATTGTTACTGAGCCAGTTACCTGTATACATATTTCCTTCACCCGAAATCGTCAATACACCCTCCGAGTCAAGTGTCCATGTTACATTATCCCCGCATTGACCCGTTGCAACCTCACTGGCCGATGCAGTCATCGCACCTGTCAATGCTGACGCGGTCATTACCGCTGCTGCCAAAATCGATAAAACCTTTTTCATCATTAGTTTCTCTCCTGTTTATTTCTATTTTCCGCTTGCGGCAAACCGCCGCCGGTTATTTTTCCTCTGCCTATTATAATTTGTTTGATGTTCCGATTGCGAAACGGCAGTCTTTAACCTCCGTATAAATTCAACTTGCAACATCTTAAAATTTCAATTACACCTAAAGGCAGGTTTTATTTTACTTTTACTTTTCTAAGCTGTTTATTCCATTTGCTATAGACCTTAATGGTATTGTTGTTTATATCTTTGTATGTAGCATACGCTCTTACTCTTACAAAATAAATCTTTTTGCTCCTAATCTTCATATTTTTAATTGTAAGCTTTGTTTTCTTTAAATCTTTTTTAAAGATAACTTTCTTGAAGTTCTTCTTAGCTGATACCTGTACTTCGTAGCCTTTTGCTTTTTTAACTTTCCTCCAGGATACATTTATCTTTTTGCCCTTGCTCTTTATCCTCAGGCTGTTAAGCTTTGCCTGTTTCATAACCTTTGAAGCTGCTTTCTTTTCCTTAGCAACTACACCTGCATTTCTTGTTATCTTTGTTGGTGTTACAGCCTTTGGAGTTGCAGCAGTTGGTTTTGTTTGATTGCTGCTTGGCTCTTTTGACGGCTCTGTTAGTGTCGGTTTTTCTTCAAGTTTCCTGATTGCGTTATTAACAGCCGTGACAGCGTAATTAACATCTTCCTGTGTTGCATTTATATTTTCCAAAACTGCCTTTGCGTCAGCTATAGCTTTTGTCAAAGCATTAATTGAAACATCTGTATATTTTCCTGCTTCTTTTGATTCTGCCAAAGCTATTGCTTTTTCAAGATGTGTGGAGTATGGAAAATATATAATGTTTTCGCTTGGGATTTGAAAAGATCTGAGAGTTCCTTCTGTCAATGTACCTCTATGCACCTTATAAGTTAATCGATCTGCATAACTTGTTCCGCTCGGCATAAGACTGACGCCGGTTTTCATTTCATAAAACGGATTATTGGCGGATTTAGGAATACTCTCTAAATTTTTTGACTTGATTATAACCTCTTCAAGTGCTTTGCAATCTGTAAACATTCCTTCTGAAAATGTTGCTCCCTCTTCAAGTATCACTCTCTTAAGACCTTTGCATGAACGAAACAGCTTATTCGCTCTTGCTGCATTTATTTCACCGTTTCTATAATATGTACATCCCTTTGGAATGACTACCTCTGTCAATGATTGACAGTAGGCAAATACAGTTCCGCCCAATATCATATCTTCATTAAGTGAATTTATGCTTGTTATATTTGTACACGCAAAAGCTTGCTGGCCCAAACTGCTTAAGGCAGCAGGTAAGTTTAACTCGCCCTCTAATGAACAGCCGTTGAATGCAAAATCTCCGATTTCCGTTAATGTAGACGGAAATGTAACTTTATGCATATTCGGGAAAACAGCTGTAGGGAAATCCGGTGTTGCTACAGGAATTATTTCATCTCCGAATGCACATTTGCCTATGCCGGTAATTCCCTCTTCAAACACTACCTCTTTAATACTGTCTTTGTATTCATAATATCCCCAGCATGAGCACTTTCCGTACACTTTCGCCTGTTCACTGCTAATCTTGCCTTCACCCGAAATCGTCAATACACCCTCCGAGTCAAGTGTCCATGTTACATTATCCCCGCATTGACCCGTTGCAACCTCACTGGCTGATGCAGTCATCGCACCTGTCAATGCTGACACAGTCATTACCGATGCCGCTAAAATCGATAAAACCTTTTTCATAATTTCCTCCTGTTAATTTCATTATTAACATTAAATTTTATAAAAAACAATGTCTGAACATTTCTGCCCAGACATTGCTTACCCTTTCGGGCATATATGAATAATTTTAGAAGAAAGCTTATTTTTTCTGCCGTCTTTTTAAGTTTGTTCAATAAAAACAATGTATAACGACGGATTTTACATAGATTAAAAGGTTTATTTGCTCTGTTAAACCCGCCGTTTATCACTGCTCTCTGACAAACTACCCAAGAGGCATAATATATCGAATTATATCCGATATATACAAAGATAAAACGTCATGTTACTACTTAACTGTAACTTTTCTTAGCTTCTTATTCCACTTACTGTATACCTTAACGGTCTTGTTATTCTTGTTCTTGTAAGTAGCATATGCTCTTACTCTTACATAGTAAGTCTTCTTGCTCTTAATCTTCTTACTCTTAATTGTTAATTTTGTCTTCTTAAGGTCTTTATTAAAGATAACCTTCTTGAAGTTCTTCTTAGCTGAAACCTGTACCTGGTAGCCCTTAGCCTTTTTAACCTTCTTCCAGCTTACATTAATCTTTTTCTTAGCCTTGCTCTTAACAGTTAGCTTTGTAATCTTAGCCTGCTTCATTGCTTTTTTAGCAGCCTTCTTGTCCTTAGCTACCTGCTTAGCATTTCTTGTTGGCTTAGCAGTTGTCTTAGTAGTTGGTGCAGGCTTAACCTTCAGTGCTGAAATTGCATCGTTGATTGCCTTTGCATAACCGTCAACTACTGCCTGCTCTGTGATATTCTTAGTTCTGTCAACTGCGTTTACAGCAGCTTTAAGAGCCTTAACTGTTGCATCTGTATATTTGCTTAAATCAGCCGGAACCTTAGAAATTGCTTCGTCAACAGCTGTAAAGTCTGCCGGCTTATATTCAAGATTTTCAATATTCTTGAGTATAGCTGCTGCCCAGTTGAATACATCCTGCTGGTGACCGTTTTCCATTGTAAGATTTCTGTTTACTGGTCTGTTAACCTCAATAACAAGGTTTCTTAATGGTGTATAAATTGATAAATCCTTAGGAACTTGAGCAAGTGCTGCGTCAACTCTATCATAGTTACAAGGTTTACCCTTCAGTGCATCCATAGAATCCTTTAGTGCTGTTGTAATTGCATCAATATCCTTTGCAAGAGGAACAACAGCCTTCATGCTCTTAGTGTATGTATAGCTGTCAGGGATTGTAGTTAGAATATTGCTGAAATCTCTTGCACCAGGAGTTGTATCAACACCCTTAGCTGTGTCTAATGCTGTTTTGAATGCAGCATATGTCTCATCTGTATAAATATTTTCTACAGTAAGCTTGCCCTGGTCATCAATAAAGCCTTTTTTGCCCTCAACTATTTCTGCAAAGTCTATCCAAGTTTCAAGACTGCTGAATGCAACACTCTGAGCAAGATCATGATCACCGTTGGTTAAATAATCTTTTGCTTTTATCTTTTCAATGTTAGTAGTTCTTCTTAACTCATTTAAAGCATAGCATTTTGATTCGCTGCCGGCAACAGTTTTGTTGAAGTAAAATTCTGCATTTGTATCTGCATCAAATATGTCTGCATATAAATATACTTGTGCCCATTTTTCTTCACCGTATTTTTCCTCTTCTCCGTCCTTGAAGAATATGCTCTTATTTTCATCACCCTTCCACCATACATACTCATATGGATTGAAGAAGTAAACACCTTCAAGTGCAGTACAGCCTGCAAACTGTCCGCCTATAGCAGTCGGATTATGTACTATATTACTATCTCCGGGAGCAGATATTACACAATCTTTAAGAAGGTTGTAATCAAACTCTACAGCCTGAGGGAACAGTACATTCTTAAGAGCAGTACAGCCCATAAATGCTCTTGCACCGATTTTAATAGTAGCACCGCCGTCAGGAAGGATAACAGTTTGAAGTGAAGTACAGTTTTGGAAAGCTGCATATCCTATAAACTGTTCAAAAGAAATTCCCATTAACTTATCCGATAAATCAAATTTAGTTAAGTTAGCACAGTCAGCGAAAGCCTCACGGCCGATTTTGAAATGGCTGTCAAGTACCTTAGCTTCAAATTCGATTTCAGCTACTGCAGAGCCTTTGAATGCTCCTCTTCCGATAGAAGTAACATCCTTGCCGACTACGACCTTTGTGATATCAGCCTTATGGTCAGTGAATTCCCATTCAGGAGCTTTAACAAGCCATGCGTCTAACTTGGTCTCCTCGGTCATATTGCCTTTGCCTGAAAGAGTTAATACGCCGTTAGCATCTAATGTCCATTTTACATTGTCGCCGCACTTACCTGAATCAACTGTTTCAGCAGGTGTTACAACCGGCGGAGTAACAGGTGTTTCCTCATCAATATAAGAAACATCTGAATCTTTTTCGATATACTTAGCGTCTCTTAGTGTTTGCTCTGTTTTACTTCCCTTATATACATGGAATACAGGTTTGTTTGTTTTATCAAAAGCAGACATAACATTAACATAATATCCTGCATTTCCTAATTCCTCTTGTTCAACAGCTGTTTTATAAGGTTCGATAGTTTCTAAGTTCTTTGAATAAATATAAACATCCTTAGTTCTGCTGGCACTATTGAAAGCCATCTTACCGATTGATGTAACATTCTCACCGATAATGATTTTTCTCAATTGATAGCAAGAAGCGAATTGATTATCAGTGATTTCTGTCACGCCTGCAGGAACTTTAATGGTTGTTAATACTGTGTTATTCATATTGAAAGCCATTTCGCCGATTGAAGTTACGCTGTCAGGAATATCGATTTCTTCTAACACTCTGCAATCATAAAATGCTTTCTTTCCGATAGTTGTTAAGGTTGAAGGAAGAGCTACTTTGTTAAAGCTACCTGTAAAACCTTTGAAGCAGTCTTCAGCCAGCTCAGTGATTCCTTCTTCAATCTCTATCTTCTTTATCTTTAGTTTAGCTGAATAATCTAATACCTTAGTATCAACATCACTGAGTTTAACAGCGCCTGTACCTGATATTTTCATATTACCGTCGCTGTAAAGCTCGAATGTTGCATTTTCACCGCAGCTTCCTGATGCAATAACTGACAAACCGTTATCAATTGATACTGAAACAAGTTCTGCATTTACATTTCTTCCTGATTTTGACTCTGTACCTTGAGTGAATCCAACACCAAAGAATGCATAGTTGGTATTTTCAGCAAAAGCTGTTTCACTGTGAAGTGTTACAGTATACTGACCGTCTGACGGGATAGCAGTAGACGGGTTGGTTATGCCTGAAGTGTTGACAGAAACATCACTTGAATCCCATGCACTGAATGAATTTCCGCCGCCTGAAGCACTGAAAATGATATATGCAGCAGATGCAGCTGTTATTCCGGTTACATTAAAAGTGATTTTAACATCATTTTTTCCGTTAAGTGCAGCTATCTTACCGTTTGATTCATTCTGCATAAGAATCAACTGACTTTTATTTGATATGGAAGTCATCTTCCAAGAGCCTTTGTCAGGCAAAATTGTAACATCAACGGCCGAAGCACCTATGACTGAAGCAGATAATGAGCCAGCCAGTGCTGTTATTGTCATTGTTGCCGCTGCCACAAATGACAAAAGTTTTTTAATCTTCATTTTTTTCCTCCTAAATTTTCCATTGAATGCAGGCTGAATATCAAGTCAATAATGCTTGTTTTTCTTTGCCTTGACTAAATCATATCCTTTCGTATATTGATCGTCAATAATTTTGGCATAACATGCCGAGAATGTGGCATGAAATATTTTTGTTTTACTTTTTATTAACTTGTATAAGTTCGATTACATAGTAAAATAATATTACAGCCTTGAACATAATAAAAACATATGTGACAGTGGGTAATTTTTTTCAAGGAGGTTCTGTTCTGTATGCTGAATATTGGAATTTGTGATGATGAAGCACTTTCTGCAAAACAAATAAGCAAAAATGTCAGGAATGAGTTTTTAAGGCACAATGTAGAAGTCGACATAAAGACTTTTACGAACGGGAAAAAACTATTAAGCGAATTTGAAAAAAAACCATTCGACATAGTTTTTCTTGATATTCTTATGCCCGGAACAAGCGGTTTCGAGGTTGCCAAAGAAATAAGGAAAAAATGCGTTGAAACATATTTAGTATTCGTTACGGCAAAAGACGATCTTGTTTTTGACAGCTTCGATTATTATCCGTTTCAGTTCATAAGAAAAGAAGAACTCTTTGAACCGGACTTATCAAAGAACGAGCATTTGACACAAAGCATCAAAAAAACAGTTGAACGGCTTATCGAGTATATAGGAAATCAAAATCAAATTCTGCTTTATGACAGCAATAAGAAAGAACATTTGATATTTCCGTTTGAAATCGAATATATCGAAAGTGATAAGCACTATCTTAATTATCACATAGTAGATGTAAATGAACCGCTTCGCGAAAGGGGAAATATAGGAGAAAAATGTAATGAATTATCCGGTGTAGGCATTATCAGAATACAGAAGAAATATGCAGTAAACTCCAGGCATATTAAATTCATTGATAATGAATATGACCAGATAATAATGAAAACAGGAAAAAAGCTTCCTATTTCCAAGTTCTATAAAAATGATATGAGAGAAAGCTTAAAATCATTTTTAAGGGACAGCATTTAAGAGATTTTATGAATAATTTTATGAATAATTTTGGAGGAATAAAAAATGAGTATGTTAGTATTAAAAAACATAGTAGATATACCTTTCACTATCGCCGAGGGCTTATTGATGGTATGGGTATTCAGGATTTTGCTCACACCGAAAAAAGAGATGAAATTCTTCGGTATAAAAAACATTTCAGCAGTATTAATGGTGCTGATAACGATTAACCTAACGATGTTGGTTCCCGATCATTTAGAAACCACAGTAAATTGGATAGTTACATTTACGGTACCTTGTGTATATGCCATACTGTTTTATAAGGGCAGTGTACTGAAAAAGTTAATAGTTGTAGCCGCATACGAGATTGTTACTACAATTATCGGTCAAGGATTTGTAGTATTCTGGATGTTGCTCGGATATTCATTTGACGATATGCATCAGTTCGGTATACAATATGTTTCGACAATGTTTGCGGTACATGCATCGTATTATATAGCAACAATTCCTTTAGCAAAGGTAGTAAAAAAGGGCAGTATGAATTTAAAAAAGCTGGAAACAATTCTGATTGCAATTATGATGGTGGTTTCATTTTTATTCTATACATCAACTGCCCAAATAGTTTATTTAGTAAACAGTGTACAAATCAGAGTGTTTTTACTGACAGCAAATTTCCTTTTAATATTCATTAGTATAATTACATTTTACATACTTAATAAAATAAGCAAGCAAAACAATATCGAGCGTGAAAACGCACTTTTAAAATTAGAACAGGAATATCAGAAAAAGCAATATGAAGACATTATCATACAATCCGAACAAATCAGAAAATTAAGACATGATTATAAAAATAATTTTCTGGTAATTCGTTCTCTTATAGAAGATAATAATGACACCAAAGCCATTGAAATTATCGACAAAGATCTTGAGCACATAAACGCTTCGAAATCTCATATTAAAACTAACAACGATATTGTCAACGCAATAGTTAATACAAAAATGTCGGAAGCTTTTTCTCACGGTATAAAAGTTGAATTTAAAAGCATTTCCGATTTTGATGAACTTGATGATTTCGACCTGTGCAACCTTATAAGCAACATGTTTGATAATGCAATCACAGCGGTTAAAAACTGCGATACAAAGCTGATAGATATAATAATTTCCAAAAAGAATAATTATTACATAATCAAAATGTCAAATACCATACCTCAGTCAGTTTTAGATAAAAACCCTGAACTAAATACAACTAAACAGGATAAAACTTCACATGGATACGGAATAAAAATTATTAAGGACATTGCTAAAAAATACAGCGGAGAGTTTGACTGCTATGAAGATGACGGTATGTTTTATTCTCTTGTATATCTTGCACCAATGTCTATTAATAAAGAAAAACTTACAGTGTAAGAATATTAAATTCAACAATAAAATGCAGTTATTCAGAGCCTCGTTATTACGAGGCTTTTTTTATATAAAAAAACAACGCTCGGGCATTTCTGTCCGAGTGCTGTTTTCCCTTTCGGGTATGTATGGAAAATTTAGAAGAAAGCTTTTTTTGTGCCTCCTTTGGGAAGTTTTATCGATGTAATACTTCCTGCAACGGAGGGCTTTACTTTGCAAATTATTCCTTCTATTAATTTGATCTCTGTCGAACCTGCCGTTTTGTAAACACTAACACTTATCAAATACTCCAAAGGCAGTCGGCCTGCGGCGGCACGCCGCTACTTAACTTTAACTTTTCTCAGCTGTTTATTCCACTTACTGTATACCTTAACAGTCTTGTTGTTAGGGTCTGTATATGCAGCATTAGCTCATGCTCTTACAT
>ENA-ORLW01002239-ORLW01002239.1-human-gut-metagenome-genome-assembly--contig:-NODE-2239-length-18025-cov-4.159015_pt1 | contig 18025 bp, 15 predicted proteins | sample MGYA00243017_ERZ508829 | MGnify/ENA primary metagenome ERZ508829 (study PRJEB26277, sample SAMN04329776) | human gut metagenome | biome: human-associated habitat | host: Homo sapiens | place: USA...
GCCGGATCCGGCACCAACACCCATTAAAAACATATAATTATACAATATGCACAAATAAAGTTGCTTTGATATGTGCATATTGCTAAATGTGAAAAAACATGAAAAAACTTTCGCATTAAATGTTGACATTTTCAAATTTGATAAAATAATTAAAAAATTCTTGACAATTTAGAAAATACCATGTATGATGTAGGAGTTGACGCGGTCAACGAGATGCTGATGTGGCTCAGAGGTAGAGCACTTCCTTGGTAAGGAAGGGGTCACGGGTTCAATTCCCGTCATCAGCTCGCTTCATAAAACGGTGGAATCCTTTGGGGTTCTGCCGTTTTGCAATTTTTCAGATATTTTAAAGGAGGTTTTGCAGATGGAATCAATGAAGGATTATGAAAAGGAGCTGGAACGTTCTTTCCGCACGATTAACGAAGGAGATATTGTCAGTGGAGCTGTGGTAGCAGTAACCGATGAAGAAGTGACACTTGACCTGAATTATTATGCACCGGGAATTATCAAAATTGAAAATCTGAGCAATGATCCGGATTTTCATGCGAAGGAAGAATTACAGCCGGGAGACATCATCGAGGCAACGGTTGTGCGTACAGATGACGGACACGGAAACATCGAATTGTCGAAAAAGGAAGCAAACGAAGTGCTTGCCTGGGATAAACTCCGGGAGATGATGGAGCAGCAGACGGTTGTGACTGTCCGGATCAAAGAGAGTGTGCCGAGTGGTGTGGTTGCATTCTTAGAAGGAATCCGTGCATTCATTCCGGCATCCCAGTTGTCCGCAGATTATGTGGAAGACACGGATGCATGGATCGGAAAAGATGTGCGTGTCGTTGTGATTACCGTAGATCCTGAGAAGAATAAACTGGTATTGTCCGGAAAAGTTGTGGCAAGACAGGAGCGCGAGGAAGAAAGAAATCACCGGATTGCCATGCTTGTGCCTGGATCTGTGGTAGAGGGAACCGTAGAATCCATTATGCCATACGGAGCATTCATCAATATCGGGAATGGCATCAGCGGTCTGGTTCATATTTCACAGATCAGCCAGAAGCGGATCTCTTCCGTTCATGAAGTTTTAAAAGAGGGACAGAAAGTAAAGGCGAAGATTTTAAATACCAACGATGGAAAAGTCAGCCTGAGCATGAAAGCGCTGGAAGATATTATGGAAAAGCCGCAGGAGGAAGAAGAGGCAGAGGCAATCGAGTACAGCTCAAATGAAACGGCCGGAACAAGTCTTGGAGATCTTCTTTCCAGATTCAAATTATAATCAGATTTTCTTTAGACAGTAAAAAACCCGTGAAGATGAACAGCAGACCGTTCATCTTCACGGGTTCTTTTTAGAAATTAAGCGTTGGAATTCTGATAATAACCAAGCACTTTTTTGACATAATTCTGTGTTTCCTTAAACGGTGGAATACCACCGTACTTGTCGACATTTCCACCACCGGCATTGTATGCGGCAAGCGCAAGGGAAACATCTCCGTTGTATTTCTTTAAGTTCTGCGCCATCAGTTTGGCACCACCCATAATATTTTGCTGTGCATCGTATGCATTTGTGACACCAAGTCCTTTTGCGGTGGACGGCATCAGCTGCATGACACCCATGGCACCGGCAGAGCTGGTTGCGGATGGATTGAAATTGGATTCCTGCCTGGCAATGGCTTTGAGCAGGTTGATATCCACACCGTATGTTTCAGAAGCTTCTTTGAAATATTCTTCGAGGTTCTCCGGAGAAGAAACACTGCCGGAGGAGGTGGTACTATTTGTTGCAGAAGAACTCGAAATTGCCGGGGTATCCGTGACCGGAGACGTATCAACCGGTGCATCGGTCTGCGGGGTAAATCCAAGGATCTGCTGTACCGTATCCAGGGAAACGGCACCACTGTTGCTGGCGGCAAGCAGTGCGTCCACTGCCATGGCCTGTACGCTGCGTTCAGCGGAAGCCAGACATTCCTTAAATGTGGTGACGGCTTCATCCGTATTTTTCGGTGTCTGTATATTGGCAGAAGCTGCTTCCTGCAGCCTGGCTGTCTGTGTCTGATCAATATAAGGTAAAACTGTTACACCCATGATTTTCCTCATCTTTCGTTCGCTTAATCTAACATTCGATCATGCATATCATATCATAATCTGTGGAAAAATAAAAGGAAAAGGCGAAAATTGCTTGAATTTGTAAAAGAGTTGTTGTAGCATAACATCAGACGAAAAAGTGTAGATAAAGGAGCCAGATTATGGAGAAAAAGCCGTTTGTAACAAAGAGTCAGGTGGAGGAGATCGTCAAAACATACCCGACACCGTTTCATTTATATGATGAAAAAGGCATTCGTGAGAATGCAAAAAAAGTAAAGGAAGCTTTTGCATGGAATCCGGGATTCCGCGAGTATTTTGCAGTGAAAGCAACCCCAAACCCATATATTTTAAAAATTTTACAGGAATATGATATGGGATGTGACTGTTCCTCTTACACAGAACTGATGCTTGCAAAGTCCTGTGGATTTGACGGAAAGCATATTATGTTTTCTTCAAATGATACGCCGGCAGAGGAATTTGCCTATGCGGATGAACTTGGGGCAATCATCAATCTGGATGATTTCACCCATATTGATTTCTTAGAAGAAACGATCGGTCATATTCCGGAGACCATCAGCTGCCGTTACAATCCAGGCGGAGTATTTGAACTGAGCAACGGAATCATGGACAACCCTGGAGATTCCAAATACGGCATGACAAAGGATCAGCTCATCGAAGCGTTTAAGATTTTAAAGGATAAGGGAGCAAAGCATTTCGGTGTCCATGCATTTCTTGCCAGCAATACCGTCACAAACGAATACTATCCGAAGCTTGCGGGAGAACTGTTTGAACTGATCGTGGAATTAAAGGAAAAGACCGGATGTGATATCAGATTCGTAAATCTTTCCGGTGGTGTGGGAATCCCTTATACACCGGACAAGGAGCCGAATGATATCGCTGTCATCGGAGAAGGTGTGCACAAAAAGTTCGATGAGATCTTAGTTCCGGCAGGACTTGGGGATGTATCCATTTATACCGAGATGGGACGTTTCATGCTCGGACCTTACGGATGCCTTGTGACGAAGGCCATCCATGAGAAACATATCTACAAAGAGTATATTGGTGTGGATGCATGTGCAGCAAACCTGATGCGTCCGGCAATTTATGGGGCATATCATCACATTACGGTTCTTGGAAAAGAAAATGCACCATGCGATCACGTGTATGATGTGACAGGAAGTCTTTGCGAGAACTGCGATAAGTTCGCGGTTGACCGGAAACTGCCAGAGATCGACATGGGAGATTATCTTGTGATCCACGATACCGGAGCACATGGATTTTCCATGGGATATAATTACAATGGACGTCTTCGTTCTGCAGAATTACTGCTCAAAGAAGACGGAAGCGTGAAGATGATCCGCCGTGCAGAGACACCGGAAGATTACTTTGCAACATTTGACTGTTTTGATGATATCAGGATTACAAAATAAAAGAGTTAGGATGTACAGGTAAAATAATGGAGGACGCAATCCCGGGGGAACGGGATGCGTCCTCTGTTGGTTTAAGAAAACGATGTGCCGCAAAAAGAAAGACCTCAGATTTCCGATTGGAAACCTGAGGTCTTTTATATGCCGGCAGTGGGACTTGAACCCACACGATGTTGCCATCAACAGATTTTGAGTCTGCCTCGTCTGCCAATTCCGACATGCCGGCGCGAACAAATATTATATTAACATATGAAAGACGCATTTGCAAGCCTTTTTATGATTTCGGGAATAGGACTTTTGGTTCATTGACAGAAGTTATCATATATGATAACTTTAGAATACATGAGCACGATTTGTAAAGGTGTAAGGGGGCGGATATGCAGGAACATAATCACGCCAGACAGGAAATTGCAGCCCAGCTTCGGCAGGTGCGAAAGGAGCAGGGGATGACACAGGAACGGCTCGCAGAAAAAGTCGGTACCAGAAAGTCAAATATTTCCCGTCTGGAGAGCGGGAGATATAATCCGAGTCTGGACTTTCTGGAAAAAGTTGCAGGAGGACTTGGCAGGGAGATTGAGGTAAAAGTCACGTGAGGAGGAAGATGCAAAAAGCATGACGATGAAACTTGGAAATTATAAGGATAACGACGTGGAACTGTGCCGTACCACCAATTCCAGAGTGAGTACACATACGGCGGAGGCACTGCTTGAACAGCACATTCCATTTACAAAGAACAGTAAAAAGATTCCTTTTTTCAAGAGGGAAATCTACCAGGGGGCAGATACCCTCTGGGTGATCACCATCAATCCACGCAGATACGGGCAGGCACGCCGCGTGATCGATGGTATGGATCGTGCATACCGGGAGCATCTGGTGTTATCCAATTACTAGAATGAAATTATGATAAAAATGTGAAATGCGTTTTAAAAGCAGAATGAGTGTGGTAAAATTCTATTCAGATAAAATCGTATGAAAAGCGATGGAAATGGAAGGAATGGAAGGAGCCATACTCATTTTTATGTTAGGGAACATGGAGCAGACAGTCGCACGCAAGCAGACAAAAAGGGAGAAAAACAACGCACAGAAACGGACAGAAGGGTGGAAACAGAAGGGCATATGGCTGTTATGGTATGCCGTGGTTCCGGTGTTTGCTTTTTACCTGATGGAGTGTTATGAACACAATCCGTTTGCGGAAGTGCGTGTGGGAGCACAGCTTTTTAATATTTTTTTGTTTGAGCTGATCGGATGGATGTTATATTTTCTGACCGGAAGAATGTGTTTTGCGTCCAGAGTGCTGTACGGACTTGCTGTGGCGTTTGGAATTACCAATCATTATGTGATGAAATTCCGTTCCACACCGTTTGTTCCGTGGGATCTGTTTTCGGCCGGAACAGCAGCCAGTGTGGCTGGAAACTATGATTTTACACCGGACCGGCGCATGGTGATTGTTACACTTGTTTTTATTGCATTATTTGTGCTGGCCCGGTTTTTTAAAAAAGGTCCGCGTTTTTCCTGGAAAATAAGGCTGGGGAGTATCGTACTGGTGGGACTGGCATTGTGTACATTTGTCAATGCCCTGCAGCAGGAATCGTTTCAGACAAAACATTATCTGTATCCGTTTCTGTTCACACCGGCATATATGACAAAAGTAAACGGCATGGCGGTGACCTTTGCCATGGATCTTGCCTATGTGGCAGTGGAGCGTCCGGCAGGATACGATGCGGATGAAGCAAAAGAGACGCTGGCGAAATACGAAACTAAAACAACAGAAACCGACACACAGGATCTGCCCAACATCATTGTCATCATGGATGAGGCATTTTCGGATTTAAAAGTGCTGGGACCGTTAGAAACCAATGAGGATTACATGCCGTTTATGCACCGGATGCAGCAGGGGGAGAAAAACACGGTCACGGGATATGTCCAGACATCTGTGTGTGGGGGAAACACTGCGGATTCGGAATTTGAATTTCTGACAGGCAATACGATGGCATTCCTTCCGAACGGAAGTATTCCGTATCAGCAGTACATCAAGAGCAGGACACCGTCTTTAGCAGGTTATCTGAAATCCTTAGGATATGCGACCTATGCACAGCATCCGTATCAGGCCAGCGGATGGAACCGGGATAAAGTGTATCCTCTGCTTGGATTTGACAATCTGGATTTTATGGAAGATTACAGGGATGTCTCCTATGTGCGCAATTATATCAGCGATGCATCGGATATGGAGCATATTATAGAAACTTATGAGAAAAACAAAGCCTCCGGCAAACCGACCTTTATTTTCAATGTGACGATGCAGAATCATGGCGGATATACCGATACCTATATGAATCTGACGAATGATATCCAGTCACAGTATGCCAGCGAACCGCTCAATCAGTACCTGACACTGATCCACAAGACCGATCAGGCACTCGAAAATCTGATTGATTATTTTTCCAAAGTGGATGACAGGACGATCATCGTATTTTTCGGGGATCATCAGCCGAATGATACAGTGGCTTCTGTCGTGGAAAACGGGGCACAGGCAGAGACACAAAAACGTTATCTCGTACCTTATCTGGTGTGGAGTAATTATGGGATCGAGGGAGCGAAAGATAAAAATACGAGTCTGAATTATCTTGCGGCGCAGGTACTTACCGCAGCAGGAGTGCCAACGAATGCATACCAGAATTACCTCTTAAGTCTGAGCAAAACTTACCCGGTGATCTCTGCAGCGGGGCAGACAAAAGGGATCGGAGCCGATGAAAAACAGCTTCAGACTTACAAGAAGCTTCAGTATTATCAGTTGTTTGAAAAAAACAAGGAAAAGGATGAGTAAGAACATGAAAAAAATGATTTCGCGGATGGTGTCGCACCGGTCATTTCCTTATGTGATGGCATTTCTTATGCCATTTATAATCTGTGTGGTCATCTGTATCGGAAACGGGGTATATCCTTTCGGGGATAACTGTATTCTGCATATCGATATGTATCATCAGTACTGTCCGTTTTTTACAGAGTTTCTTCATAAATTAAGAACCGGCGGAAGTCTGCAGTATTCCTGGAATCTGGGACTGGGATCGGATTTTGTTTCCCTGTATGCCTATTATCTGGCGAGTCCGCTTAATTTTCTGATCGTGCTCTGCCCGAAACATTATGTGATCGAGTTTATGACGATACTGGTGCTGGCAAAGATTGCCCTGTGCGGACTGACTTTTTTCTTATTCTTAAAATATCATTTTCATCTGATTGGAAAAGACTCAAAACTCCATAAAAATCAGGTGATTCCGGCACTTGTATTTTCTACGGCATATGCATTGTCCGGATTTGTGGCAGCCTACAGCTGGGATATCATGTGGATGGACTGCATCCTTCTTTTTCCTCTGATCATGGTGGGACTGGAAAAACTGGTACGGGAGCAGAAACCGGGACTGTATTTTGTGACACTTGCATTGTCGGTGTTTGCAAATTATTACATTTCCATCATGATCTGTATCTTTCTGGTGTTTTATTTTATTCTTCTCTTTTTTACGCAGAAAGGAGGAAAACTGAAAGCATTTTTACGGTTCGCATGGTATTCCCTGCTGGCAGGGTCTGTCTCGATGGTACTGCTATTGCCGGAGATCGCCGTGCTTTCTGCTTCCGGGTCTGCTGAAGACAGCTTTCCGAAAACGCTGGAGTGGTATTTTTCTGTTATTGCGGAGCTGGGGCGTGCGGCAGCCGTCACTACAAGTTATACGGGAAATGATCACTGGCCGAATCTGTATGCCGGAGCATTTACCCTGGTACTGGTATGGCTGTATGTGCTGAACCGCAGAATCTCCTGGAAGGAAAAAGTTCCGCGTATGCTGATGCTTGTCTTTTTCCTTGTGAGCTTTGCGGATAATCAGCTGGATTATATCTGGCATGGTATGCATTTTCCGCAGGCGTTGCCGGGCAGACAGTCATTCCTTTACATTTTTGTGCTTCTGGTCATGGGATTTGCAACGATCCGCAAATGGAAAGGAACCAGACGCTGGCATATCATCATAGCAGTGCTTGCAGCACTGACACTGATGGTTCTCTCCGGATATTACGGGGATGAACTGGTGACGGAGTACATGGCTGTAGTTATTACCATGCTGTTTATCCTAGTTTATGGAATCCTGCTTCTTTTGCTTAAAATTGCCCCGAAGAAAATGCGGATAGCCCTGCGGGAAGTTGCCTTTTGTGTTGCCATTGCAGAACTGGCAGTCAATATGGCGGTAACCGGGCTTGGCGTTACCAGCCGCGTGGCATATACGGATAAACAGGGGTACTACGAAGATCTGCTGCAACAGGCAAAAGAGGATAACGGAAATGATGGATTTTACCGGGTGGAGGACAGTGGGCGGAAAACCAAAAACGATGACAGCCTGTACGGATACCGTTCGGCAACCATATTTTCCTCCCTGATGAATCTGGATGTCAGCCATCTCTTCCAGAGCCTGTATATGGAGGGCGGAAAAAATTTCTACTGTTACAATGGTGCTTCCCCGCTTCCGTCAGCCATGTTTTCGGTGAAGTATATGCTTTCCTCTAATCCGGTGGATGAAAGTCCACTGCGGACACTTGTGGGAAGCAGCAATGGAAATTATCTTTATCGGAATAACTACTGCCTGCCACTTGGCTATATGATGAGCGAGAAGGCAATAAAAGGCTGGGAATCTTCCATGCTTGATAGGATCGGTTCCCTGAATTCCCTGGCACAGCAGCTGGGAGCAAAAGGAGACATGCTTTATCCGGCAACCTGTACACAGTCGCAGGCAGCCGGGGATACGACAATTGATATTTCCGAGGATGGATATTATTATGCGGATTATGTGACCTGCAATGCGGATTCCCTGACAGTATCAAGAGATGACGGATGGACGCAGCAGTATGGAAAGACCACCCACCGCTATCTGCTGGATCTGGGAGAGTGCAAAGCCGGAACAAAGGTCCATATTACCAATCTCAATGCAGAAACGATCGAATACCATGTGTACCGCCTGAATTTCAAGGCCATGTGCACTGCGTATGAGACGCTCAGCGAACAGACCATGTCACTCGAAAAAATGACAGATCGCAGGATCGTTGGAAGTATCGATGTCAGGCAGGCGGGAAGACTGATTCTGTCAGTGCCGGCAGATGAGGGCTGGAGTCTGTATGTAGACGGTAAAAAGACGAAAATAAAGCCTTTCGCGGATGCACTCATTGGTGTACACTTAAAAGAAGGAACGCATAAGATCGAGCTGCGTTATACCACACCGGGCGTACAGATCGGAGCTGCCATCAGCATAGCTGCGCTTCTGTTATTCCTGTTTAGTATGTGGATAAGATATAAGATAAGGGGGAAATATGGGGAAAAAATGCATCAGCATCGTCGTACCGATGTACAATGAGCAGGAATCTCTGCAGATTTTGTACCGGGAATTAAACCGCGTGACACGGGAAATGGGCGATTATGATTTTGAATATTTATTTGTCAATGACGGATCGAAGGATGCAACACTGCAAAAGATCCGGGAACTTGCAGCAGAAGATGAGCGCGTGCACTATCTTTCTTTTTCCCGCAATTTTGGAAAAGAAGCGGCGCTGCTGGCAGGATTGTCCTATGCAAAGGGGGATTATGTGACGACGATGGATGCGGATCTGCAGGATCCGCCCACTCTATTGCCACAGATGGCTGCGATGTTAGAAGCTGGAGACTGTGACAATGTGGCAACCCGGCGGGTGAACCGGCAGGGAGAGCCGAAGATCCGTTCGTTTTTTGCACGCATGTTTTATAAAGTTATGCGGAAACTTTCCCACATTGAGATTGCAGATGGGGCAAGGGATTACCGTCTAATGAACCGTGCAATGGTAGATTCCATTCTTTCCGTCAGCGAATACAACCGGTTTTCCAAGGGAATCTTTGCCTGGGTCGGATATGATACCAAATGGCTGGAATTTCAAAATGTAGAACGGTCTGCGGGAGAAACCAAGTGGAGTTTCTGGAAACTTGTGCGTTATTCGTTTGATGGGATTATCAATTTTTCGGATGTTCCGCTGAAGATTTCCTCGTATCTGGGGCTGGTGCTCACCGTGGTTTCTTTTATTGCAATCATCGCGGAAATCGTACGCGCATTGGTATTCGGGGATCCGGTTGCCGGCTGGCCGTCGCTGGTATGTATCGTGACATGCATTGGCGGAATCCAGCTGTTTTGTATGGGAATTATGGGACAGTATATTGCAAAAACCTATATGGAAGTCAAAAGACGTCCGCATTATATCATAAAGGAGAGTAACTGTACCCGGAACAAAAAGAACAACGCACAGAATTGACGCAGATATGCTTTTTCTATATAATGATACAGAAAGACTGCACTGCATTTGGGATGCCGCGCAGTCAGATCATAACAGGTGAGGAAGAATATGCGAAAGATAAAACGCTTTTTGAGTGCCCTGCTTTGTGGGGCAATTCTTATAACAGGAACACTTGCCGGAGTTAGTGTGCGTACAGATGCAGCAGCCAGTAGTTATGCCGTGCAGCTGCGTGCGGCAGGATTTCCGGATAGTTACATCCGTGCACTTTCCGCGCTTCACACAGCATATCCGCAGTGGCAGTTTCAGGCGGTTAAGACCGGGCTTGACTGGAATACCGTGGTCAGCAAAGAGAGCGTAAACGGAGTCAATCTTGTTCCGAAGACCGGAAATGACGCAACCAAATCCACCGCAGACGGTGCATATGACTGGACCACCAATGTGTGGACGGTCTATGACGGATCTTCGTGGGTCGGTGCTGATGCAGACTATATCGCTTATTATTTAGATCCACGGAATTTTCTCAATGAAACCGATATTTTTCAATTTGAAAGTTTAAGTTTCAGCAAGGTGCAGACCAGACAGGGAGTTTCTTCTATTCTGAAAGGAACCTTTATGGAGAATACGGTTGAGGACAGCGATGGATCTGCGCTGGATTATGCGCAGGCATTTATGGATATCGGTGAGGAAACCGGGGTCAGCCCGTATCATCTTGCATCGAGAGTGCGCCAGGAGCAGGGGTTAAAAGGAACCAGTTCCCTGATTTCCGGAACTTATAGCGGTTATAAGGGGTACTATAACTATTTTAATGTGGGGGCAGCGGGCATTACCTCCACACTGGTCATCAAAAACGGACTGGCATATGCAAAAAAAGCGGGATGGAATACCCGGTATGCAGCACTTGAAGGAGGAGCAAAAATTCTGGCGAAAAACTACATTGGCGTGGGCCAGGATACGTTGTATTTCCAGAAGTTTAATGTAGTGAATCAGAAGAATCTGTACAGCCACCAGTATATGGCAAACCTTGCGGCTGCTTACAACGAGGGCAGAAAGCTTGGACAGGGGTATGCGGACAAGCAGCAGGCATTTGTATTCCGTATTCCGGTTTATTCCGGTATGCCGACATCTGCAGTGACATTTACAGCCAGTGGAAATCCGAATAACTATCTGAAATCGCTCAGCGTAACCGGACAGACACTGACACCGGTATTTCGCGGAGATACTACTTCGTATTCCCTCGTCGTGGACAGCAAAGTTTCCTACGTTACCATAAGTGCATCACCGGTAGCTGCGAAATCTTCTGTGACGGGAACCGGCACCAAAAAACTTCAGACGGGAACCAATACGTGTAAAGTTACCTGCAAATCGGAGAGCGGAGCATCCAAAACCTATACGCTTACCATTGTAAAGAAAGCTGGTGCAGCGGCAGAGACCGAGAAGACTTCCGTGACTTCGAAAACATATCAGTTGAAAAACAAAATGGTTACGGGGATTGCGCCGGGAACAAAGGCGGCAACATTTTTGAAAAAACTTAAAGTGACCGCGGGAACGGTCAAACTGTTCAGTGCATCCAAAAAGAGTGTTACCGGAATCGTTTCAACCGGCAATGTTCTGCAGGTGTATGACAGCAAAAACAAGAAAGTTTCTTCCTATACGCTTGTGATTTATGGAGATGTAAACGGAGATGGAAAGATCAACAAAACAGATCTGAACCGTTTGAACAGGCATCTGAATGGTACCCAAAAGCTTACCGGATGTTATCTTAAGGCCGCAGATACAAACCGCAAAAAAGACGGGGTCAATGTGCTTGATCTGGTATATCTGAACAAACATCTTCAGGGGAAGATCACCATTCAGCAGTAAAAGAAAGGCAGAACATATGAGACAAAAAAGCAAAGCAAAAGGAAAACGGATACTGGGAGTGGTACTGGCACTGGTATTTCTGATCAGTTGTATCATGACACCGGATGTGCATGCACAGGCAGAGAGCATGATCATTGCTTTAAGCGCCAGATCCGTGAAAATAGGAGATACTCTGGCAGTGACAGTGACACTTCCGGCAGGGGTGACGGGAACGGTAAACCTGACATATTCCAAAGATCTTTTTACTTATCAGTCAGCAACAGCGGAAACCAGTGTAAATGCAGGCACGGTTTCTATGACTCTGGGAAGTTACGGTTCTGGAAACAAACGTGCAAGCGGAACTGTTAAATTTAAAGCAGATGCGGCGGGAACTGCAAGTTTTGCCGCATCCGCACCATCTGCGGGCAATCAGGAAGGGGACCGCGTGGATGTGGGAGGTGCAAGTGTATCTGTAGCTGTTGAAAATTCGGTAGCGGCAGCAGATGACAAATCAAAAGACAATACGCTGGCATCCCTGACGATTTCCGAAGGAACCCTTTCTCCGGAATTTCAGTCGAAAGTTACCGAATATCAGGCAAAAGTGGGAGATCAGGTGACATCGCTGGCAGTCAGCGCACAGCCAAATGATGCTAAGGCATCTGTGATCTCGGTCAGTGGGGCAGACAAACTGAAAACCGGTGTAAATAAAGTACAGATCGTCGTGCAGGCGGAAAATGGTGTGAAAAAGACCTATACCATTCAGGTGACCAGAGGAGCTGCGCAGCAGGAATCACAGGATACACAGCAAAAAGGAGAGACACAGGCTCCGGCAGACGGGCAGCAGTATTTTACGATTGACGGAACAAATCTCTATCTGACAGACAGTATTCCGGATCGCTATGTTTTGGATGGCTTTGTCAAAGATACAGTGACTTTGTGGGAAAATAAATATCCGTGCATGCGCAAAGACGGAATAGACACACCGCTGAGACTTTTGTATCTGGTGGATGAAAACGGACAAAACGGTGCTTTGTATATGCTGGATCTGGATGATCCAGAAGAAATTTATCCGTTTGTATGTATGAACTATAACCAGTATAAGCATACCATAGGGGAAGAGACAACATCTGCAGAAGCTTCTACCCAGGAAGGGGAAACGGGCCTGTTCCAGAGTACGGAAAGCCAGATGCGGCTGATTCTCTGTGCGTTCGTTGTGGTTGTACTGATTCTTCTGATTATCATAGTGGTTCTGATCGTCAAAAGAAAAAAAGATGATGACGATCCTTATGATGATTTTTATGACGATGATGATGACGACGATGAGGATTACGATGATCCGGACGATGAAAAACTGTATGAAACGGATGATCCGGATGATACCGGGATATCCAAGCGTTACGGAAAGGAAACATTCCGCAAAAAAGGCGGATTTATGCATAAACTGTTAGAGGGTATTGAGGATGATCTGGAGGATGATCTGGATGATCTGGAGGATGACCTGGATGATCCGGAAGAAGATACCGATGACAGGGAAAAAGAGCGGGAGAAGCGGGAGGACCATTACCGGGATGCAGATGATGAAGATATCATGCTGCAGAAAGAACTGGCAGAAGAAGTTCGAAGCTCCATGCTCGGAAGAAAGAAGAAAACAACCAAAAAAGATACCGATGACGATATCGAATTTATTGATTTGTAGAATTGTAACAGGAGGTATAAATTTTGATTCCATATACAGATAAGGCGAAAAAAGCTCTGAATTATGCGAACCGCCTTTCCCGTTCGTCCGGCTGCAACTATGTCGGAACCGAACATATTCTGGCGGGGCTGCTCAAGGAAGGAACCGGTGTAGCAGCAGAAGTACTGACAGCCAATAATGTGGAACTGGAAGCGCTGCTTAAGCTGATTGATGAACTGGTTGCGGCAGGTGAGGAGGTGACGGTGGCAGACCGTGACGGATATTCTCCGCGTACCCAGATGGTGCTGGATCGTGCCAGGGAGATGGCAGACCGTTTTGACAGTGAACGGATCGGAACCGAACACCTGCTGCTTGCCATCATAAAAGAGGGGGATTGTGCAGCTTCCCGGCTTTTAAATACAATGGGAGCCAACCCACAGAAACTTTTTGTGGATATTCTTGCTGCGATGGGAGAGGATCCGGCACAGTACCGGGAAGAAATCCAGCGTGGAAGAAATGAGGAGGCAACACTTACCCCTACGCTCGATCAGTATTCCCGCGATCTGACAGCTATGGCGCGGGCCGGACGGTTAGACCCGGTAATTGGCAGGGAAAAGGAAACCGAACGGGTGATCCAGATCCTGTGCCGCAGAGGCAAAAATAATCCGTGTCTGATCGGAGAGCCGGGTGTCGGTAAGACAGCGATCGTTGAAGGAATTGCACAGAGTCTGGTAAACGGAAACGTACCGGATATTGTGGCAGATAAACGTCTGGTATCTCTGGACATGTCCGGACTCGTTGCAAAATCCAAATACCGCGGGGAATTTGAAGACCGTATTAAAAAAGTGATAAATGAAGTGGAAACGGCTGGGAACGTGCTGCTGTTTATTGATGAACTGCTCACGATTATTGGCGCAGGTGGAGCAGAAGGTGCACTGGATGCGTCTAATATTTTAAAACCGGCACTTGCACGCGGAGATGTGCAGGTGATCGGTGCAACCACGATCGAAGAGTATCGCAAGTATATTGAAAAAGACGCAGCACTCGAGCGGCGGTTCCAGCCGGTACAGGTGGAGGAACCGACAGAGGAAGAATCCATTGAGATTTTAAAAGGGCTGCGAAAGCTGTATGAAAAGCATCATCATGTGCAGATTACGGATGAGGGAGTGGAAGCATCCGTGCGTTTATCTGCCCGTTATGTCAATGACCGTTTTCTGCCGGATAAGGCGATTGATCTGATGGATGAGGCAGCTGCAAAAGCACGGCTTGGAATGATGCATGGATCGGATGAGATGATGCAGTTAAACCGTGAGATTCATCAGACGGAACTGGATATGGAACATGCGCTGCAGGAGGGAGATATCGAGAAAGCCCGCACATTGAAAGAGACACGGGAGAACCTGCAGGCATCCAGGGAAAAACTCGAAAAAAAGAACCGCCGCGTATCCAAAAACAAAGTTCCGGTGGTGGGCGAAAATGAGATTGCCGATGTGGTGGCTGGATGGACAAAGATTCCGGTCAGCCGTCTGACAGAAAGCGAGGCATCCCGTCTGCAGAAACTGGAAGAAACACTGCACAAGCGCGTAATTGGACAGGAAGAAGCGGTATCTGCAGTTTCCAAGGCTGTCCGCCGTGGTCGCGTGGGACTCAAAGACCCGAAGCGTCCGATCGGTTCGTTCCTGTTTTTGGGACCAACCGGTGTCGGAAAGACGGAAGTTTCCAAAGCACTGGCAGAGGCTGTGTTTGGCAACGAGGAATCCATGATCCGGGTAGATATGTCGGAGTATATGGAAAAGCACAGTGTATCCAAAATGATTGGCTCCCCGCCAGGATATGTGGGCCATGAGGATGGAGGACAGCTTTCGGAAAAAGTCCGCAGAAATCCGTTTTCTGTGATTTTGTTTGATGAAATTGAAAAAGCCCATCCGGATGTGTTTAACATCTTACTTCAGGTGCTGGATGACGGGCATATTACAGATTCCCAGGGACGCAAAGTAGATTTCAAGAATACCATTATCATCATGACCAGTAATGCGGGCGCACAGTCGATCATCGAGCCGAAGAAGCTTGGCTTTGGTGCAAAAGAAGATGAAAAGCAGGATCACGAGCGGATGAAAGCCAGCGTGATGGAAGAAGTCAAACGTATTTTTAAACCGGAGTTTTTAAACCGTATTGATGAGACAATTGTATTCCGTGCGCTGAACAAAGACGATATGAAAAAAATCATCGGCATTATGGTGCGTGATTTACAGAAACGCTGTAAGGAACAGCTGCAGATTGATCTGGTGGTACGGGAAGCTGCAAAGGAATTTATTGTTGAAAAAGCGTATGACCGCAAATACGGTGCCAGACCTCTGCGCAGAAAACTGCAGGATGAGGTGGAAGACCGTTTGGCAGACGCACTGATCCGTGGAGAAATCCATACCGGGGACCGTGTGATCGTGACGACGAAGAACAAGGAAATCATTGTATCAAAAGATAAAAAGTGATATAATTTAAGAACCAAATAATCAACCACACAGGAGGAAAAATCATGGCTGCAATCAGTGAATTAATTCGTACGGAAGGAAACGGAACCCTTAGTTTCGGCGATTACACTCTGGGAGCGAAAGCAAAGCTTGATAACTACGAATTTCATGGAGATAAATACAAAGTAAAAACGTTCAAGGAGATTACAAAGCTGGAGCGTAACGGACTGTTTGTATATGAATCTGTACCGGGTACAGCTGTCACCAATTTTACAGAGGATGAGAATACTGTCAGCTTTACGGTAGAGGGACCGGAAGATGCACAGATCACATTGGAGCTGGCAGAAGAGACAGAGTACGAGATTGATATCGATGGCAAGTCTGCAGGAACAATGAAGACCAATCTTGGAGGCAAATTAAGCCTGAGCGTAGAATTAGAAGGAGCAGATGCGGTAGCAATCCGCGTAGAAAAGAGATAATATATGGCAAAAGCAAAAACCAGTGCGTTTTTTTGCCAGAATTGCGGATATGAATCATCCAAATGGATGGGTCAGTGTCCGGCATGCAGAGAGTGGAACACGTTCGTAGAGGAACTGGTGGACCGGAAAGCACTCAGTACTTCCGGAAAAATAAAACCAGCGACAGAAGCGAAACCTGTTCCGCTTTCTGCAATAAAGACATCGGATGAGGAGCGGATTTCCACATCCATGCCGGAGCTGGATCGTGTATTGGGCGGGGGAGTTGTAAAAGGCTCCCTCGTTCTGGTTGGAGGAGATCCGGGAATCGGTAAATCAACGCTTTTATTACAAGTCTGCCGGAATCTGTCCGGGCAGAATCTTTCGGTACTGTATGTGTCCGGGGAAGAGTCCCTGCAGCAGATCAAACTGCGTGCAGAGCGGATTGGCACGTTCAGTGATCATCTGGAACTGTTGTGTGAGACCAGTCTGGACACCATACGCACGGTAATTGAACGGAATAAGCCACAGATTGTGGTGATCGACAGTATCCAGACCATGTATAACGAAAACGTTTCCTCGGCGCCTGGCAGCGTGTCACAGGTGCGTGAGTCTACAGGTGTTCTTATGCAGATCGCAAAAGGAATGGATATCTCGATCTTTATTGTCGGGCATGTGACAAAGGAAGGGGTCGTGGCAGGTCCACGTGTACTGGAACATATGGTGGATACGGTTCTTTATTTTGAAGGAGACCGTCATGAAAGCTACCGGATTCTGCGTGGCGTGAAGAACCGTTTTGGCTCCACGAACGAGATCGGTGTTTTTGAGATGCGCACAGAGGGACTGGTTGAGGTGGAGAATCCGTCCGAGTATATGCTCAGCGGCAAACCAAAGGATGCTTCCGGTTCTGTCGTGGCATGTTCCATCGAGGGTACCCGTCCGATTCTTTTGGAAATTCAGGCGCTGATCTGTCACAGCTATTTCAACAATCCGAGGAGAACTGCGACCGGAACGGACTTTAACCGCGTGAATCTGCTGATGGCAGTTTTGGAAAAACGTATTGGAATGCAGTTGTCGGATTGTGATGCTTATGTAAATATCGCGGGCGGAATCCGTATGAATGAACCGGCAATTGATCTGGGAATTGTGCTTGCCATTATGTCAAGCAAACTGGATCTGACGATTGATGAGAAGACCATCTGTTTTGGCGAGGTGGGATTAAGCGGGGAAGTGCGTGGTGTAAGCATGGCAGAACAACGTGTGGCAGAGGCCGCCAAACTCGGTTTTGAAGTATGCATTCTGCCAAAAGTATCCCTTCCTTCTGTAGGGAAGAAGTATGCAATGAAGCTGATCGGGGTGGCAAATGTCAGGGAGGCACTGGATGCAATTCAGGCGTAGGCTATGTTATAGGAATTTCTTATATTGTGTGAAAAATAAAAAGCATGATATAACAATTTTAGAATACAACATAAATTGTCTGAATATAATTTAATTTGTAATTTCTGATTGACAAAATTCGAGCTGGGTGGTATTATAACAAAGCTGACTCGTGCAGAGCAGTTCTGATCGGATAAAGCCAAGTGATATTGAGCTCCGACAGAATAAATTGCCGAGAAAAAAGTTGTTGACAAAAAGCGACAGACGTGATAAGATATCAGAGTTGCCGCGAAAGAACGACAACAAAGAAAAATAAAAAAGTTGTTGACAATGACTTGTAAACATGATAAAATATACAAGCTGTTGGAAATAACAACAACGAACATTGATAACTGAACAGTGAAAAACCTTGAAAGATTT
>ENA-ORLW01002244-ORLW01002244.1-human-gut-metagenome-genome-assembly--contig:-NODE-2244-length-17987-cov-4.863428_pt1 | contig 17987 bp, 16 predicted proteins | sample MGYA00243017_ERZ508829 | MGnify/ENA primary metagenome ERZ508829 (study PRJEB26277, sample SAMN04329776) | human gut metagenome | biome: human-associated habitat | host: Homo sapiens | place: USA...
CGGAACGGACGGTCGAACCAGTCATCGTTGAACCAGCTGCTCATGCGGCCAGACATGGAACCGGCATAGCCCATGGCGCGGGCACAGTCGGGGCAGAGGTGCGCCTCGGTCACTCTGCCGTTGATATTGGTCTTATAATGGAACGTCGCTTCGTTCTTTCCACAGCGATCACACTTCATAATCATAACCTCCTTACGCCGTCGTCAGACGGAATGGATCAAAACTTGCTTGTATATGTCAGCCCGCAGGGCATCCCGGCTCTCCGGAGAGGCACTCTGCAGAGCCCGGCTGCCGGTGGCGGACAGCAACGCCTGTCCCAGCTCCCGGCTGATGGCCTCGGACTGGACCAGGTTCTGCACCATGGCGCGGGCGCTGGCCGCGTCCAGCCTGTCGCCGATGCTGTTGATAACGTGCATCAGCAGCGTCTGGCGGTCCACCTGCACCCGCGTGATGCGAATGTAGCCGCCGCCGCCCCGCCGGGACTCCACGATGTAGCCATGCTCCGGCGAGAACCGGGTGGACATCACGTAGTTGATCTGGCTGGGCACGCAGTTGAACCGCTGCGCCAGGTCGGCTCGCTGCAGCTCCAGCGCACCGCCCGCCTGGTCTAACTCCTGCTGGATAAATCCAGCGATAATATCGGAAATACCCAAATCCTCGCCGCCTTTCGTTTGCATCTCTCGGTCAAGCTCGGCTCATTTGACTTTGCCTTTCTTTGACCTTAAACATATATTACACCGCCTTTCCTACTTTGTCAATAGGGTAATTTGACTTTCTTTGACTTTTATTGTAAACAATTTGTGAACAGCCAAATGCATCTCTCTGCGGCAATTTTGCCGTTTGCAACCTGAAGTTGCTATACAAACGAAGCTGCATCGGTTATAATAGCACCAACAGGCATATCAACAGAGAAAGGAACCGTCTATGAAGAATACAAATTGGAACGACCCCAACTTTCAGGGCTTCGGCCGCCAGCCCCGCCCGAAAAAGGAACGCAAAGCCGTGGGCACGCCCCTGGGCCGCACGCTGCTGAACATCGCCGTCACATTGGTGTTCGCCGCGGTGTATTTCTATATCGTTCTGCCGCCTATCAGTCTCAAGAGCGAGGATTTCTACGTCTTTGTGCTGCTGGTGTGCGCCGTGTACGGTGGTTGCGCCATACTGACCTCCGGCTTTCAGGGCACCGGTGCCAAGGGCTACTTCACCTTTTTGAAAAAGCAGTGCACCGTGCCCCTCATCGCGGCCGCCGCGCTGATCGCCACGGCGCTGGTGGGCGCGGTGATCGGCTGGCAGCTGTTCCGTGCCGGGGACTACCGCGACCTGCTGACCGTTACCGACGGCGACTTTGCCGCCGAAGTGGAGGAGATCAGCTATGACCAGATCCCCATGCTGGATGCCAACTCCGCCACAAAGCTGGGCAACCGCAAGCTGGGCGAGCTGGCGGACATGGTCTCCCAGTTCGAGGTGGCCGACGACTATACCCAGATCAACTACCAGGGCCGCCCTGTCCGCGTCACGCCCCTGCGCTACGGCGATATCATCAAGTGGCTGAACAACCGCGCCGACGGCCTGCCCGCCTATCTGCTTATCGACATGGTGACCCAGAACGTGGAGGTCATCCGTCTGGACGAGGGCATCCACTACACCACCGCCGAGCACTTCAGCCGCAACCTGTACCGCCATCTGCGCTTCCACTACCCCACCTATATGTTCGACGAGCCGGCCTTTGAGATCGACGAGAACGGCGACCCCTGGTGGGTCTGCCCCCGTGTTAGCCACACCATCGGTCTGTTCGGCGGCCGTGATATCATCGGTGCCGTACTGGTGAACGCCGTCACCGGCGAGAGCGCCTACTACAAGACCGGCGACGTGCCCAACTGGGTGGATCACGTCTACACCGCCGAGCTGATCATGCAGCAGTACGACTACCACGGCGCGTATGTCAACGGCTTCATCAATTCCCTGTTCGGCCAGCGGGACGTGACCGTCACCACCGAGGGCTATAACTACATCGCCATCGGTGACGACGTGTATATGTACACCGGAGTCACCTCCGTGGTGTCCGACGAGTCCAACATTGGCTTTATCCTGTCCAACCAGCGCACCAAGGAGACGCGGTTCTATCTGGTGGCGGGCGCCAAGGAGTACTCCGCCATGGACAGCGCCCAGGGTCAGGTGCAGCAGATGAAGTATACGGCCACCTTCCCCCTGCTGCTGAATATCTCCGACCAGCCCACGTATTTCATGGCGCTGAAGGACGCCGCCGAGCTGGTGAAGATGTACGCCATGGTCAACGTCAGCCAGTACCAGATCGTGGCCACCGGCGACACGGTGGCCCAGTGTGAGGCCAACTACCGCCGCATCCTGGCGGAGAAGGGTCTGGTATCCGCCGATGACGCCGACCTGCCCCTGACGGGCCAGAACGAAGTCATCGGTGTGCTGGAGGATATCCGCTCCGCCGTGGTGGACGGCAATACCCTCTACTACCTGCACCTGACCGGTGACGAGCACTACTACGTCATCTCCGCCGCGCAGCAGCCGGAGGCGGTCATCTTCAATGTAGGCGACAGCGTCGCCATTCGGTACGCTGAGGGCGAGGGTACCATCCTCACCGCCGACAGCGTCACCCGCACCGCCGCGCAGACCGCTCCCGTTGTCGAGGAAACCGAGACTGACGGTGCCGCGTAAAAGCGCATAAAAAAGAGCACCCCCTTGCGGGGGTGCTCTTTTTTGCATCACTTGATCTCCACGACCTCGTAACCGGCGTCGGTGACAGCCTTCTTCAGCGCCTCGTCACTGGCGTTGCCGGTGACGACGGCGGTCCCGGACGCCAGATCCACGTCCGCCTGTACGCCCAGGGCGGTCAGCGCCTTCTCCACGTGGGAGACGCAGTGGGCACACATCATACCCTTGATAGTGATGGTCTTTTTCATAGCGGTATCCTCCTTACTGCTTTCGTTATTATTTATATTTTTCACCAGTTGTGGCTCTTTTGCAGTCGGCGTTCCCTCCCGTTTGCGGCCCCTCCAGCCCCGCAGACGCAGGGCGTTGCTGACCACGCACACGCTGCTCAGGCTCATGGCCGCGGCGGCGATCATGGGGTTCAGGGTGATCCCAAAGGCCGGATACAGCACACCCGCCGCCACCGGGATGCCCACAGAATTATAGAAGAACGCCCAAAACAGGTTCTGACGGATGTTCCGCAGGGTGGCCCGGGACAGGGCCGCCGCGTCGGCGATATCCATAAGGCTGCTCTTCATCAGCACGATGTCCGCCGACTCGATGGCCACATCTGTGCCCGCGCCGATGGCCAGACCCACATCCGCCGTCACCAGTGCAGGGGCGTCGTTGATGCCGTCGCCCACCATGGCTACCTTCTTGCCCTCGGCCTGCAATTCCTGCACCACCCGGGCCTTGTCCTGGGGCAGCACCTGGGCAATGACCCGGCTGACGCCCACCTGCCGGGCAATGGCGTCCGCCGTGCGCTGGTTGTCGCCGGTGAGCAGCACCACGTCGCAGCCCATCTCCCGCAGGGCGGCGATGGCGGCGGCGCTGTCCGCCTTGACCACGTCCGCCACAGCGATGACCCCCAGCAGCGATGTACCCGCAGCGATAAACAGCGGCGTTTTACCGTCCTCCGCCAGTCTGGCCGCGCCGGACTTCATCTCCTCGCTGACGGCCACGCCGGACGTCTCCATAAACGCCTCATTGCCCGCCAGCAGCACGATACCCTCCGCCCGTGCGGCAACACCGCCGCCGGCCACAGCAGCAAACTCGGACACCGGCCGCAGGACCAAACCGCGCTTTTCCGCCTCGGCCACGATGGCCCCGGCCAGCGGGTGCTCGGAAGGCTTTTCCAGCGACGCGGCGGCGGACAGCAGCGTATCCTCGGTCATGCCGCCGGCGCACAGCAGATCCGTCACCCGGGGCTTACCCTCGGTGACGGTACCGGTCTTGTCCAGCACCACCGTATCCACCCGGCCCATCAGTTCCAGGCTGGCAGCGGACTTTACCAGAATACCCTGCTCCGCCGCCTTGCCCGTAGCCACAGTGATGGCCACCGGCGTGGCCAGGCCCAGAGCGCAGGGGCAGGAGATCACCAGCACGGCGATGGCGATGGACAGGCAGAAGCGCACACCCATGCCGCCCACCGCAGCCCACAGGATAGCCGCCAGCAGCGCGATGGAAATGACCACCGGCACGAACACGGCACTGATCTTATCCGCCAGACGGCTGATAGGTGCCTTGCCGCTGGCGGCCTGCTCCATCAGCTGAATGATCTGGGACAGAGTGGTATCCGCGCCTACCCGGTCCGCCGTCAGCTCCAGATAGCCGCCGGTGAGGATGGTGGCGGACACCGCCTTGCCGCCCGCAGTCTTCTCCACCGGCATACTCTCGCCGGTAAGGGCGGACTCGTCCACGGTGCCGCTGCCCGCCGTCACGGTGCCGTCCACGGGGATACGCCCCCCCTGCCGGACGATGACCGTCTCGCCGGCCTTGATGTCCTCGGTGGGGACGGTGACCTCCTTGCCGTCCCTACGCACCACGGCGGACTCCGGCGCCAGCGCCAGCAGGGCGGTGATGGCTCCGGTCGTCTTGCCCTTGGAGCGCTCCTCCAGGTACTTACCTACCGTCACCAGCGCCAATATCATGCCCGCCGACTCGAAGTACAGGTCCGGCATACCCGTGACCTTTCCCGCCGCCAGCAGGCCCATCTCGATCAGGCTGTACACCAGCCCCGCCGCCGCGCCCAGCGCCACCAGCGAGTCCATATTGGGCGCACCTTTGAACAGCCGGGAAAATCCCACGGTGAAATAACTGCGGTTCAAAATCAGTATGGGCACCGTCAGCGCCAGCAGCACAAAGGCCGACAGCAAGGGCTGTGTGTGCATGAACATGGGCACCGGCAGCCCCATCATGTGCCCCATGCTCAGGTAAAACAGCGGCACCAGACACACCACCGACCACAGCAGCCGGCGGCCCATGGCCTTTACCGCCGCGTCCTGCTCCGCGTGCAGGTCCCGCCGGGCCTCGCTCTCCGGCACGGCGCCGTAGCCCGCCGCCGTCACGGCGGCCACAATGGCGGCGGGATCCACATTTTCGTCCCTGTCGCACACCAGGGAGCCCAGCATCAGATTTACCGACGCGCTGTGTACGCCGGGCACCGAAGCCGCGGCCCTTTCCACATGGGCGGCGCAGGCGGCGCAGGTCATGCCGGTGATGACGAATTTCTCTGTCATACTGCCATCTCCTTATTTCATCAGCTTTTGCAGCGTGATCACCAGTTCGTCGATGACCTCGTCGTCCCCCTGTCGGATACCGTCCGCCACGCAGGTGCGGATGTGGGTAGCCAGCAGCTCTTTACTAAAGCTGTTCAGTGCCGCGCCCACGGCGGATACCTGTATCAGGATGTCGGGACAGTAGGCGTCCTTCTGCAGCATCTCCTGTAGGCCCCGCACCTGCCCCTCAATGCGGCACAGGCGGTTCAGGAGTTTTTTCTGCTCCTCTGGCGTGCGGTGCTTGGTCTTTCCCTGGCAGCAGCAACAAGTATTTTCCACAGTCATATACCTCCTGGGGGTATTTTTGATCACGGTCGCATTATATACCCCCACCGGGTATTTGTCAACGTTTTTCTTTGGGCCGCACCAGCAGCGCCGCCAACAGGGAAAACACCACCGCCGCGGCGATGCCGCCGGAGGTAGCGGTCAATCCGCCGGTGAGCACCCCCGGCAGGCCGTCCTCCGCCACCGCTTTGGCCACGCCCTTCGCCAGGGAGTAGCCAAAGCCCGTCAGCGGCACGGTGGCCCCGGCGCCGCCCCAGTCCACGATATATTGATACACACCCACAGCCTGCAGCAGCACGCCCGCCACCACATAGCCCGTCAGAATACGGGCCGGGGTCAGGCTTGTCTTGTCCAGAATGATCTGGCCCACGGCGCACAGCAGCCCGCCGCAGAGAAAGGCATTGAGATACTCCATCACGCATCCTCCTTCGTCCGGTCCAGCACCACCGCGTGGCAGATGCCCGGTATGCTCTCCCCTTGAAATGAACTAGTGGGGCTCAGCAGCGCCCCGGTGGGGGCGAACAGCACCCGCCGCCACCGGCCCCGACGCATCTCCGGCAGCAGATAGCCGCAGAGCACCGCCGCAGAGCAGCCGCATCCGCTGCCGCCGGCGTGCATATCCTGTCTCTTCCGGTCATAGAGCACCAGTCCGCAGTCGGTGTAATTCTCCAGCGTCACGCCTTCCCGGGCGAACAGCTCCAGCACGATGCGGCTGCCCACATCGCCCAGGTCGCCGGTGAGGATCAGGTCATAGTCCCCGGGTACGGTGCCGGTGTCCCGGAACACTGCCTGCAGGGTGTCGAAGGCCGCCGGTGCCATGGCCGCGCCCATGTTGGTCATGTCCGTCACACCCAGATCCACGATGCGTCCCCGGGTCACATGGGTGATATACGGTCCCTCCGCCTGGGCCCCCAGAATGCAGCACCCCGCCGCCGTGGCCGTCCACTGGGCAGTAGGAGAACGCTGGCTGCCGTAGGGCAGAGGCATCCGATACTGCCTCTCCGCCGTGCAGAAGTGGGAGGAGGTCTGTGCCGCCGCCATACGGACCGCGCCGGAGGCCACGGCCATAGCGGCCAGCGACAGTGTCTCCCCCATAGTAGAGCAGGCCCCATATACCCCATAGAAGGGAATATTAAAATCCCGCAGGGCAAATGTGGCCCCAATGTTCTGGTTCAGCAGATCCCCGGCGAAGGCGCAGTCCACGTCCTCCGCCGCCAACCCGCCCTTTTGCAGGGCCAGACGCAGGGCATCCGCCTGCATCTGTGCCTCGCCCTGTTCCCAGGTCTTTTTCCCACAGAAGGCATCCGTCCCCACAGCGTCGAAGCAGCCGCCCAGCGGCCCCTCGCCCTCCAGCTTTCCCGCCACCGCCGCAAAGCTGACCACTCCCGGCGGCTGCAAAAACCGGCAGGTCTGCCGGCTCAAGCGTTTTACGTCCATGATACGCACCTCGCAAACATAGCATTGGCCGTAGTGTGCACCATTTACGGAAAAACATGAAAGCGCCGTCCCACGGGACGGCGCTTTCACAGATCTTCAAAACACCAGCTGCACCAGCAGCATATAGCAGGCGGTGCCCGCCAGGATGGACAGCAGCGTGTTCCGCCGCCACAGGTGCAGCCCGGCTGTCACCGCCACGGCGATGGCCTCCGGAATACCGTGGCTGCCGCCCAGAAGGTCGGTGCTGCGCAGGCTATACACCAGCAGGCCCATCATGGCCGGCGGCAGCAGCCTGCCCAGGTCCTCCACCACCTTCGGCAGCTTCTTGTCCCCAGAGAACAGCAGGAACGGCGTCCATCGGGTGATCTGGGTGGCCAGCGCCACCATCGCCACGATGATCAGGGAATGTATCGTGTCTAGGCGCATAGCTTCCTCCTTCCCAGCAGCAGGACCGCCAGGGTCAGCACCATGGCCGGGATGACCATGTTGTCCGCGCCGAAAACGGCCAGACCCGCCACAGCGCACACCAGACCGGCAGCGCCGGGGGCACGGTTCTCTTTCTTGACGACCTGCTCGATGAACAGCACCACGAACAGCGCCGTCAGGGCAAAGTCGATGCCGGTGATGTCAAAGGTGATCAGCCCGCCCAGCAGGCCACCCAGCATGGAGAACGCCACCCAGTACAGCCAGGTCAAAAAGCTCATGGCAAAGTAGAACAGCGTGGGGTCCGTATCCTCCGGCGGCTCCACCGAGGAGGACAGGGAGAAGTTCTCATCGCTAAGGGTATAGATCATAAAATACCGCAGCCTGCCCAGTCCCCGATACTTGGGCAGCAGCGCCAGCGAGAAAAACAGGTGCCGTGCGTTGACCATCAGACTCAGCACAAAGGCCTGCAGGGGGTCGAAGGCCGTTGTCAGCAGCGTGATCGCCACATACTGCATACTGCCGCAGAAGGCAAAGGCACTGACAAAGCCGGCCCACAGGAAGCCGTAACCCTTGGAGGCCATCAGCACGCCGTAGGCCATGCCTACGGCCAGATAGCCGGTCATAATGGGGATGGTATGGGGAAACGCCGCCTTCACCGCCGCGGCAAAGCTCCTGTTCTGCACGGTATCACATCCTTTGAAGCGTGGGATAACGGCGCCATTATAATGTAAAACTCTTTTTCCCGCAATACTGGAAAACAGCGAATAAATGGTATATAATACAGGAACTTGTTGTGACTTTTGGTTGACAAAGGAGCGTATGTCATGGAAGAAATGCGTAGCTTTGGATATATCTGTCCGGCCTGCGGCAAGGCCGTGCTGCACAGCCGCAGCGTTTTCGCCCTGAACGCCGCCGCGGCGCGGATGGAATGCGAATGCGGCAAAGAAGCTCTGACCGCCGAGACGGACGGCCTGCGCTTCCGGCTGAACGTGCCCTGCGGCGTGTGCGGCGGGCACCACCAGGCGGAGTGCGACGCCGGTGCGCTGCTGCACGGCCGGGGCATCGGCCTGGCCTGTCCGGTGAAGCAGGAGCTGTGCTGCTACATCGGCGAGGAGCCCCAGGTGCGAAAGGCCATGGAGGGTCTGGCCCTGCGGGTGGCCAAGGAAAAAGCGTCCCCCGATGAGGCCTTCACCGACAACGTCATCATGTATGAGGTGCTGTCGGAGCTGAAGGACATCGCCGCCCGGGGCGGTATCGCCTGCGCCTGCGGCAGCCGCGAATACACCATGCAGGTGCGCCGCGGCGCGGTGGACCTGACCTGTGCCAAATGTGGGGGACGCCTGCGCCTTCCCGCCGCCACCGACAGCGACCTGGATGATCTGTGCTGCCGCATGACGCTGACCATCCCGGGGAGGTAACATGGGCGCTGTCTTCTGTTTTCTGCTGTTTCTGGCCGCAGTGGGTCTCTGCATCCTTTTGGGCCAGTCCCTGATCCTTGCGATATGGGTGGGCATAGCAGCCTTCGCCGCCCTGGGCCTGCGCCGCGGGATGACCGTGCGGGCCATGTGGGCCGCCGCCTGGGCGCAGGGCCGCAAAATGTGCTGCGTGATCGTGATCTACATGCTCATCGGCGCCATCACCGCCCTGTGGCGCAGCGCCGGGACCATCGCCTTCTTCATCTATCACGGGCTGCGCATCATCACGCCGCAGCTGTTCCTGCTGGTGACGTTCCTGCTGACCAGCTTCATCTCCTACGCCCTGGGCACGTCCTTCGGCGTGGTTGGCACCCTGGGCGTGATCCTGATGGCCTTGGCCCGCTCCGGCGGCGTCAGCGTGGCCATCACGGCGGGGACCATCGTGGCCGGCGCCTACTTCGGCGACCGCTGCTCGCCGGCCTCCTCCAGCGCCACGCTGGTGGCCGCCGCCACCGATACCAAGCTCTATGACAACCTGCACATGATGCACCGCACCGGCTGGCTGCCCTATCTGGTCAGCCTCGCGGCCTACGCCGCCCTGTCCGTAACGCACCCGCTGGCCATGGTGGACAGCGGTGTGCTGGAGCAGCTGTCCGGCACCTTCAGCCTCAGCTGGTGGACGGCCATCCCGGCGCTGCTGATCCTGATCCTGCCGCTGTGCAAGGTCCCCATCCGGCCCACCATGGCCGTCAGTGCGCTGACGGCGCTGCTGGTGACGGTGTTCGCCCAGGGCCGCGCTCTGCTGCCTACCCTGCGGGATGCGGTGCTGGGCTACCTCCCCGCCCCCGGCGCGCTGCACGACGTGCTCTCCGGCGGCGGCATGATGTCCATGGTCTCGGCCACCATCATGGCCGTCAGCGCCGGGCTGTACGCCGGGCTGCTGGGCGGCATGGGCGTGCTGAACGGCGCGGCGCATCTGGCCCAGCGCCTGGCCCGGAGAGCCGGGCGGTTCCCCGCCTGCGCGGCGATCTCCGTGGTGTGCAGCATGGTGTTCTGCAACCAGTCCACCTGCGCGGTGGTGTGCAACCAGCTGCTGGAGGACGACTACACCAAGCGCGGCCACGGCAGGGGCGAGATGGCCCTTGACATCGAGAACTCCGGCATCGTCCTCTCGCCGCTGATCCCCTGGAACATCTCCGTGTCCATCCCGCTGGCCATGCTGGGCGCGGACATGTCCGCCATCCCCTACGAGATACTGCTGTACGCCATCCCTCTGTGCTATTGGCTGACAAAGCGCCGGGTCTACCCGCCGAAAGGAGACGACTGCTATGATACGATTGCTGAGCCGCTGGCTCATTCCTGACCGGGACAACGTGTCCTCCCCCGCCGTCCGCCGCGCCTACGGCACCCTGTGCGGCGCTGTGGGCATCGCACTGAATATTCTGCTGTTCATCGGCAAATTCTTCGCCGGACAGCTGTCCGGTTCCATCGCCGTCACGGCGGACGCCTTCAACAACCTGTCCGACGCCGGCTCCTCGGCGGTGACGCTGCTGGGCTTCCGTCTGGCGGGCAAAAAGCCGGACACCGACCACCCCTTTGGCCACGGCCGCATCGAGTACATATCCGGCCTGATCGTAGCGGGCCTGATCCTGCTGATGGGCGTGGAGCTGGCCAAGTCCTCCTTTGACAAGATCCTCCATCCGGAGACCGTCACCTTTTCCCTGATGGCTATCGCCATCATGGCCGCCTCCGTGTGCGTGAAGGTCTATATGTGGCTGTACAACCGGGCCGTCGGCCGGAAGATCAAGTCCGCCGCCATGGAGGCTACCGCCACGGACAGCCTTTCCGACACCGTCTCCACCCTGGCGGTGCTCCTTGCCATGCTCATCGGCAAATGGACCGGTCTGGCGGTGGACGGCTATGTGGGCCTGGTGGTGGCGCTGTTCATCCTGTTCTCCGCCTACAAGGCCGCAAAAGAGACCCTGTCCCCCCTGCTGGGGCAGGCGCCCGACCCGGCGCTGGTGCAGCAGATACGGGATATCGTCCTCTCCAACGACACAGTGCTGGGCGTACACGATCTGGTGGTCCACGACTACGGCCCCGGCCGTCTGATGATCACCCTCCACGCGGAGGTCCCCGCCCACGGGGACATCATGGCCATGCACGATGTGATCGACAACATCGAAAAGGAGCTGATGGAGAAGCTCCACTGCCACGCCGTCATCCACATGGATCCCGTGGACACGGACGACGCGTCCATCGCCCGCCTGCGGGAGCAGGTGGCGGAGCTGGTGAAGCAGGTGGAACCGTCCCTGACCATCCACGACTTCCGCGTGGTCCGGGGCACCACACACGATAACCTGATCTTCGACGCGGTGCTGCCTTTCTCCAGCAGCAAGACCCCGGCCCAGGCAGCGCAGGAGATACGCGCTCTGGTCCGCACCATGGACGGCAATTACTACGCCGTGGTCACGGTGGAGCACAGCTACACGGACTAAGGGCAACACCGCACAGTGAAAGCTGCGGTGCTGCCCGAAAAAAACCGTGCGCCTGCGGCGCACGGATGAGAGCCCTTATCCCTATTCCCACGTCTGCCATATCTCCGGGCAATAGCCCACGGTGGCCTGCTTCCCGTTGCGGACAATGGGTGCGGCGAACAGCTCCGGGTATTCCAGCAGCTTTTCCTCCGCCGCCTGAGGCGTGATATAGGCCATGTACAGCGCCTCATACGCCCGGCAGTCCTTGTCCACCAGCGCGTCGAAGCTGCCCACTGCCGCCCGGATGGAACGGTACTCCCCCGGCGATACACCCTTGCTCACAAGGTCGATGTACTGGTACTTGATGCGGCGCTCCTTGAACCAGCGCTCCGCCTTTTTCGTGTCGAAGGACTTGCTTTTTCCGAAGATCTGAATATTCATAGCGTATGCTCCTTACAAAAGAAATGGAGGGACAGTATGGACGACACCATCCGCAGACTGAAAGAACTGACAGACGCCAGCGACAACATCGTGTTTTTCGGCGGCGCCGGCGTGTCCACCGAATCCGGCATCCCGGACTTCCGCAGTGTGGACGGCCTGTATCACCAGAAATTCAAATACCCGCCGGAGACCATGCTCAGCCACACATTTTACGAGACGCACACCGAGGAATTCTACGACTTCTACCGGGCCAAAATGCTGGCCCTGGACGCCCAGCCCAACGCCGCCCACCGCAAGCTGGCGGAATGGGAGCAGCAGGGGAAGCTGAAGGCCGTCATCACCCAGAACATCGACGGCCTGCACCAGAAGGCCGGCAGCCGGGAGGTCCTTGAGCTCCACGGCAGCGTGCTGCGGAACCACTGTACCCGCTGCGGGAAATTCTACGGTGTGGAGCGCATCGCGGAGAGCCGCGGCATTCCCCGCTGCACCTGCGGCGGCATCATTAAGCCGGATGTGGTGCTGTATGAGGAGTCCCTGGATGAGGACGTGATGGCCCGCGCCATCCACTATATCCGGCAGGCAGACGTGCTCATCATCGGCGGCACGTCGCTGGTGGTCTATCCCGCCGCCGGGCTGATACAGTACTACCGCGGCCATAAGCTGGCGGTCATCAACAAGGGCGGGGCCGGCAGCGGTCTTGGCGCCGCCGTCACCATCGACGGCCCTATCGGCCAGGTCATGGCCCAATTATAACACGCAGCGCCCCGACACGCAAGCCGGGGCGCTGCGTGCTATTGCGAACGCCGTGCCGATGTGCTATACTATATGTTCAAAAAAACACCGAGTGAGGCATAGCATGACCACGAAAGATTATCAGACCCGCAGTCCCCTGCGGATATTCCTCTCCTACTTCAAACCCCACCGGCGGCTCTTCGCCCTGGACCTGTCCTGCGCGTTCCTCATCGCCTGCATCGACCTGGCGTTCCCGCTGGTGTCCCGCGCCGCCATGTATACCTGGCTGCCCCAGCGGCAGTTCCGGGTATTCTTCATCGTCATGGCGGTGGTGGTGGCCGCCTATGTGCTGCGCTCGGCGCTGTACTTCGTGGTGGCCTATTGGGGCCACACCTTCGGCATCCGCGTAGAGGCGGATATCCGCCGCGATCTGTACCGCCACATTCAGGAGCTGGGCTTCGACTTCTACGACCGCAACCGCACCGGCCAGCTGATGAGCCGCCTGACCAGTGACCTGTTTGAACTGACGGAGCTGGCCCACCACGGGCCGGAGGATCTGTTCATCTCCCTGGTGACCATCGTGGGCGCGCTGGCGGTGATGTTCACCCTGCGCTGGGAGCTGGCGCTGGTACTGCTGGTGCTGCTGCCTGTCCTGCTGACCATGGCCCTGCGCCGCCGCCGGCAGATGAGCGCCGCCTCCCGGGCTGCCAAGGTCAAGACCGGCACCATCAACGCCGCCATCGAGTCCGGCCTGTCCGGCGTGCGGACCACCAAGGCCTTTGCCAACGAAGAAGCCCAGCAGCAGCGGTTCGACGAGGCCAACGAGGTGTTCAAGACCGCCAAGCGTGGCTTTCACAAGGAGATGGGCCGCTTCAACGCGGTGATGGAGTTCTGCACCGGCATATTGCCGGTGGCGGTGATCGCCGTGGGCGGCTGGCTCATCATGGGGGAGAAAATGGACTATGTGGATCTGATCACCTTCTCCCTATACGTCACCGCCTTCGTCAGTCCCATCCGCAAGCTGGCCAACTTCGCCGAGATGTTCTCCAACGGCTTCGCGGGCCTGCACCGCTTCATTGAGCTGATGGCCACCGAGCCGTCCATTCAGGACGCGCCGGACGCGCGGCCCCTCGAACATGTACAGGGCCGCGTGGACGTGAACGACGTCTCCTTCGCCTACGGTGAAAAGACCGAGGTGCTGCACAACGTAACGCTGCACATCCCCGCCGGCGAGACGGTGGCCCTGGTGGGGCCCTCCGGCGGCGGCAAGACCACCCTGTGCCAGCTGCTGCCCCGGTTCTACGATGTGGACAGCGGCAGTATCACCGTCGACGGCCGTGATGTCCGCGCCGTCACCCAGCGCTCCCTGCGCCGGGCCATCGGCATCGTGCAGCAGGACGTGTTCCTGTTTGCCGACACCATCCGCGAAAATATCCGCTATGGCCGTCCCGACGCCACCGACGCTGAGGTAGAGCAGGCGGCGCGGCAGGCGGAGATCTACGACGATATCTGCGCCATGCCCGACGGGTTCGACACCTATGTGGGTGAGCGGGGCGCGCTGCTCTCCGGCGGGCAGAAGCAGCGGGTGGCCATCGCCCGGGTGTTTCTGAAGGCCCCGCCCATTCTGATACTGGATGAGGCCACCTCCGCGCTGGACAGCGTGACGGAAGCCCGCATCCAGGGCGCCTTTGACCGTCTGGCCCGAGGCCGCACGACACTGATCATCGCCCACCGGCTGTCCACCATTCGTTCGGCCGACCGGATACTGGTGATACAGGACGGTGTTGTCGCCGAACAGGGCTCCCACCAGGAACTCCTGGCGAAGAACGGCGTGTACGCCACACTGTACCGCACACAGAATTTGGGGGCATAACATGGACAGACGAGAACTGCTGGACAGAGCCGCCCACAGCCCGGAGGAACGGCTGCTGCTGAGCCGCGTGTGGGATAAGTGTGAGCAGTGCCGCACGCGGAACATTCCCACGGCCACAGGCTTTCTCTCTCCCCAGGAACAGGCGGCGGCGCAGCATCTGCTGAACGCGCTGGGGTGCCGGGAGGGCTATGTGCTTTGGGGCGGCTATGACGGCGCGGAGCGAAAGCGGCTGCTGTTTCTGCCGGAGTGGATGGCGGAGCCGGACGGCACGGAGATCGCGGCGGTGCGGGCCGCGTGCCGCAGCGGCGGCGACCTGACCCACCGGGATTTTTTGGGCAGTTTGATGGCTCTGGGATTGACCCGGGAGAAGATAGGCGATATACTTGTGGAAAAGGGCGGCTGTCAGGTGCTGCTGGACCCGTCCATGACGGATTTCCTGCTGCAGAACTGGGACAGCGCCGGCCGGGAGAAGCTCACCGTAACACCGCTGCCGCTTTCGGCGCTGGCGGTCCCCCATGCGGCGGTGAAGGAACTGCGGGACACCGTCTCCTCCCTGCGGCTGGACAACGTGCTGGCGGCGGGATTTTCTCTCAGCCGGGGCCGGGCGGCGGAGGCCGTGGAAAAGGGGTCCGTACAGGTGAACTACGTCACCTGTGTGAAGCCGGACAAGCCCGTGTCGGCGGGGGATACCATCACCTGCCGCGGTCTGGGAAAATGCGTATTGGACAGCGTGGGCGCTCCCACGAAAAAGGGCCGCCTGCCGGTGGACATACGGCGATACATATAAGGGAGAAACAGCTATGGACGAGAAGAAGATAGCACGCATCAACGAGCTGGCCCGCAAGGCCAAGGCCGAGGGGCTGACAGACGCGGAGATCGAGGAGCGCGCTGCACTGCGGCAGGAGTACCTGAACGCGGTAATGGCCAATGCCCGCAGCGTGCTGGAGAATACCTATATCGTGGACGAAAAGGGCAACAAGCGAAAGCTGCGGGGAAAGGGAGAAGGGGAAGCATGAGCTACGAATACGACGAGAACAACGGTCTTCAGCCGAAGCCGCCGAAAAAGAACAATAACGACCTGGGTTCGTGGATATTCATCGCGGTGATGTTTGCCGTGGCCTGGCCTGTGGGCCTGATCCTGCTGCTGAGCAAGCTCAGCGAGGGCGGCGGCAGGAAAATGCGCCAGCAGGCGCGGGATGCGTGGCAGCGGACAGCGGCGGGCAGCGCCGAGGCGAAGCCCGCGCAGGCGCGCGCCTCCGCGGCGAAAAACACCGTCCGCAAGGTCACAGAGACGCCGAACTACTCCGACAAGGGCGCCAAAACCATGAAGATCATCGGCGCGGTGGTGGGTATTCTGGGCGTGTTTTTCCTGGTGCAGCAGGTGGACTACTTTGAACTGCGCTACGCCATCAAATGGCATGAATGGATGGACCTGCTGCGGCAGCTGTTCTATCCCCTGGGCATGATGGCCGGCGGCGCGTCCCTGCTGCTGGGCAGCGGCACCATGAAGCGCCGCCAGCGGCGCTTTGCCACCTACCTCCGCACCGTCGGGCAGAAGCAGGCCGTGCCCCTGGACTATCTGGCCCGGGCCGCCGACGTGTCCCGCCGCCGGGTGGAGAAGGACGTGAACCTGATGCTGGAAAAGGGCCTCTGGGGTGACGAGGCCTATATCGACATGGGCAGCGGCATGCTCTTCAAGTCCCAGGCCGCCGCCACGGCGTACTTTGATGCCGCCCACCGCGCCAAGGCGGAGCAGGGTCAGCCCGCACAGACCGCGCCCGCGCCGGCGGGCTACACCGCCATCCTGGCCCAGATCCGCGAGCTGAACGACCGCATCGCCGACGAGGCCATCAGCGCCAAGCTGGACCGCATGGAGCAGGTGTCCGGCCGTATTTTCAAACTCATTGAAGAGGACGAGGCCAAGCGTGACGCCGCCGGCACGTTCCTGAACTACTACCTGCCCACCACCCTGAAGCTGCTGGAAAACTACGCCAGCTTCGAGGAGGCCGGCGTCAGCGGCGAGAACCTGAGCCAGGCCAAGGCCAAGATCGAAAAGACCATGGACAGCATCGTGGCGGGCTTCGAGCACCAGCTGGACGAGCTGTACCGCACCGATGCCATGGATATCGACAGCGATATCCGGGTGATGGAGACCATGCTGCGCCGGGACACCGCCAGCGTGGCGGACGACTTCGGCCTGAACGGCAGCAGCGCCGTGCAGCAGCGGGATGAGTAAACGAAAAGGGAAACGCAGCGCGCCTGCGTTTCCCTTTTGTGCTTGCGGCCCTTTTCCGCCCCCGCCGCGGCACAAAAAGCGCCTTGTTTGTTGACGGGACGGAAAAAATGGGGTACAATGTCGGTAACGTTACCAGCGACCTGTTTCGCGCCCTTTGACGGAACAGGCGTGCTACCATAGAGCAGACGAGCAGAGTGAGAGAAAAGGAGCTGAGCACATGACGCGGCACCCGGCCCACGACATCTACACCTACCTCGGCGCACACCCGGCGGGACAGGGCTTCACCTTCCGCGTGTGGGCGCCCCACGCCCGTGCCGTGGCGCTGGCCGGGGACTTCAACGGCTGGCAGCCCCGGCCCATGACCCGGCTGGATACCGGCGTGTGGGAAACGGCGGCGGAAAACGCCAAGGTCTACGACGCCTACAAATATGTGGTCACCGGCGCGGACGGCCGGGTGGTCTGGAAGGCCGATCCCTGTGCCTTCCATGCGGCCACCCGTCCCGGGACGGACAGCAAGGTCTACGACCTGTCCGGATACCAGTGGCGGGACGATGACTGGCGGCAGCAGCGGCTGGAAAAGCCGCCGGTGAACGGCGAGCTGCTGATCTACGAGGTGCATCTGGGCTCGTGGAAGCGCCACGAGGACGGCTCTCCCCTGAGCTATGTGGAGCTGGCAAAGGAGCTGCCCTCCTATGTAAAGGCCATGGGCTACAACTTCGTAGAGCTGCTGCCGGTGACGGAATACCCCCTGGACGACAGCTGGGGCTACCAGTGCACCGGCTACTTCGCCCCCACCAGCCGCTACGGCACGCCCCACGACTTCATGGCCCTGGTGGATGCCCTGCACCGGGCGGGGCTGGGCGTGATACTGGACTGGGTGCCCGCCCACTTCTGTAAGGACAGCCACGGGCTTATCGAATTTGACGGCACCTGCCTCTACGAGTACGGCGACCCCCTGAAATGGGAGCACGCCGGCTGGGGCACCCGTGTATTCGACTTCGGCAAGCCGGAGGTCCGGGAATTCCTGCTGTCCTCCGCCGTCTACTGGTTGAAGGAATACCACATCGACGGGCTGCGGGTGGACGCGGTGGCGTCCATGCTGTATCTGGACTATGACCGGCAGGGCGGCGCGTGGCGTCCCAACAAGGACGGCGGCCGGGAGAACCTGGAGGCCATCGACTTCCTGCGTGAGCTGAACCGGGCAGCCTTTGCCGCCGACCCGGCGGCGCTGATGGTGGCGGAGGAGTCCACCGCGTGGCCGCTGGTCACCTATCCGCCGGAGCAGGGCGGTCTGGGCTTCAACCTGAAGTGGAACATGGGCTGGATGAACGACCTGTGCCACTATCTGAAGATGGACCCCTACTTCCGCCAGTTCCACCACCGGGA
>ENA-ORLW01002258-ORLW01002258.1-human-gut-metagenome-genome-assembly--contig:-NODE-2258-length-17927-cov-2.895518_pt1 | contig 17927 bp, 1 predicted proteins | sample MGYA00243017_ERZ508829 | MGnify/ENA primary metagenome ERZ508829 (study PRJEB26277, sample SAMN04329776) | human gut metagenome | biome: human-associated habitat | host: Homo sapiens | place: USA...
CGCCTGCCGCACCGCCTTGAACTGCTGCGGCCCCTGCTCGCAGGCAAAAGCGCAGAAGCCATATCCCAGACGCGCATAGTTCAGCAGCGAATAGCCTTCGCTGAGCATCGGGCGCATGCTGTTGACCACGTCGCCATCGACCACTTTATTCAGCAGGTCGATTTCGCCGCTTTCCAGCTTCTCCTTCATGTCCTGCGGCAGCACCGGGACGAGCGTCACCGTGTCAATCACGGGACGCACGCCCTCATAGTTGCCGACGTAAAATTCGTTGATCGCGAATTCCACCGTGCCGCTTTCGCGGTCATAGCTGACCAGCTTATACGGCCCACAGGTCAGATACGGGTGGGACAGATACCCGTTTTCCGCGTCCAGCACCGTGCTTTGCAGCAGCTCCGCCGTAAAGACCGGCTCGACTGCCGTTTCGTCGATATTGGCGATATACGCGCCCTCTCCGTCGTCGCGCACCTCGCATCCGGGCGCAATCACGCCGATTGGATACGGATAGACGGACAGATACGACAGCTCGTAGAAATACGGTTCATACTGCGCCTTGACCGTCACGCTGAACGTCCGCTCGTCGATGAGCCGCACGCCGGAAAACACGTCCGTCTCTCCCGCGCTAAACGCCTCATAGCCCACAACGTGCGCATAAGCGCCCGTGTTTGCGCCGAGGACCGCAAACTGCGGCGAGGTCAGCAGCAGATAGGAAAACACGTAATCCTCCGCCGTCACCGGGGTGACGCCGTCGTTGTAGGTCAGGCCGTCCGCAATGCGGATGGTGTAGGTTCTGCCCGCTCTCGTATCAGCGGATTCCAGCGAATCCACGACCATCGGATCGGTCGTGAATTCAAGCTGGTTCATCCATACGATGGGGTTGTAGCCGTGGAGCATGTAGCGCACGTCGATGTCGCTGGTGTTGTTGCCAAACTGCGTGGTGAAAAAGCTTCCGCTGACCTTCGTCGAGTTGCCGACGGTCAGGTGCGTAGGCTCTTCGCTCTCCGGACGCATCGTCAGCGCGATTTCAGCGACGGTCGGCGCGGTTTCGGTCTGCATCTCTTCCCCTGCCGCACCCACGGAAACCATGAGCAGCAGGCAGAGTGCTAAAATGAGTTTTTTCATGGCAAAGTCTCCTTCTTGATGGCCTGCGTATCAGGGAAGCGGGGACGCCGCTTTTAGTTGAAGCAGTCGCCCTCGTTCATGTTGATACTGCCGCCCAGAGGCACGCCGAGGTCGTCAAGAATGGTCAATCCGCCGCGACGTCTGTTCTCCGGGTCAACCGGGACAAAGCCGTCGTCAATGCGGTGCGTGTTGATGACCGTGAAGGTCGTTCCGCGCGTCACGACGCTGGCCGTATAGCCCTCCGGCACATCGTTTTCCACAACGTCGTAGTCATACGCCTCGCCGTTGTCGTCAAACATCGGCAGCTGCGTAAGCGTCTGCGTCCAGCGGTTCGCCGCGTTCAGCGTCAGCGTGGTGATCGTCTGTCCGTTTCTCGTCACATCGACCGTCACGCTCTGCGGACGCAGCTTCTGCGCGTCATTCGCGTCGTTCCACGCCTTGCGCACAATCAGGTCGGTGTACGCCTGCGTCATCGTGTTGACAAACGCTGCCATATGCCCGGTTCCGGTGATCGCGCCTTCGCTGCCCGTAGAGCTTACGCGCATATCCTGCGCCGCGCGCTCAGTGACGGTGTAGCTCGTGCCGAGCGGAATGCCGCTGAGCGTGACGCTCTCGCCGTGGCTCAGGCGGATGCTCGCCGCGCCGCCGTTAAAGTACAGGCTGCCCGTTTCGCCGCTCGTCCTGGTCGTGCGCAGCGTTCCGGTAAAGTCCTCGCCGTCCTCAAGCGTCAAGGCGATGTCGAAGACGAACTGCGTATCAGGAATCTCCGCGCCGCCGATGGCTTCAACCGTCTTGGTGACGGTCAGCGCGCCGTAACCCGGATTGGCTCGCGTGTTGAGGAAGGTTGCGCGTACCGCCGCCGTTTCCACCACGCCGACAGCGCCGGTGCTCGTGGTCGTGTAGCGATCCGCCGTGTAATCCGCTTCGGAGACCGTGTAGCTCGTGCCGGACGGAATGCCCAGAATCGTGAGCGATCCGCCGCCCGCAACGCGAACCCGCGCCGTCACGCCGCCCGCCGCGTTGTCCTCAAAGGCAACCGTGCGGCCGCTTTGCGTGAGATACGTGCCCGCCAAAGCGATATTGTCGTTTCGGCTCAAGGTAACGGTAAATTCAAACTCGCGCCCGAATTCCGCCGTTCCGCCGTCCAGGTTCTTGACGATTTCAAGGCTTCCGGTGTCGCGCGTGTTCACGAAGCGGAGCGTATCGCCCGCGTCGGTCATCACGCCGCCCTGTTCGCCCTGACGGACGACATAGCCCTCGGTCTGATAGCCGTTTTCATCCTCGATCACCGTGTAATGGGTATCCACAAGGATATTGCCGATGGTCACGCCTCGCTCCTCGCCCGTCGCCGCCGCGCCGTCCGCCATATCCACGGTGACATGCGCTTCGTCGTAGGTGAAGCCGTTTTCCGTCCGGGTTTCAAGCGTCAGCGCCTTTCCGTTCAGCGTCGGCCGGTTGTCGCCCGTCAGCCGGACGCCATCCTCGCGCCAGAACCGCACCGTGAAGCCGAAGCTCGTGCGCACCGCGTTGCTTACGGCCACGCGGTCGTTATAGCCCGTGCCCTCCAGCTTCTTGGTGATTTCCAGCGCGCCGACATTGCGCGTGTTGGTGAAGACTGCGTCGCCGGTCAGCGCATCCGCGATGGTTCCGGTCACTTCGCTGCCGTTCACCCGGCCGTTCTGCGTCGAAACCGTGAGATAATAGCCGTCCTGCGCGTCAAACACCTCGCGCACCGCGTACCGCGTGCCCTTGAGGATGTTTTCCACATTCAGGCTGCCGACGCGCGCCGCCTCCGTCACCGGGACGGAGAGGCTGAGCGTCACCGTATGGTTCTTCGCATCCACGGTCATGTTCTTCGGGGTCTTGCCATCCACCGTGGGCAGGTTGTTTGTCTGCGTAAGATCGATCCAATCCGCATAGGTCAGCGTGGCCGAGAAGCTGAATACGGCTCTGCCGTTTTTCTCGAACTTCACCGCGTTGCCGACCGTGTTCTTGGTTACGCTCAACACGCCGACGTTGCGCTCGTTGGTGAATGCAGCCGCCGCATCCGGCGTCTGGTCGTTGACCGCCGCCGTCTGCCCGCTCACCGCTTCATAGCCTTCCGCGGTGTAGTCGTCCTCGGCCACCGTCGCCGTCGTGCCGTAGAGCACGTCCAGCAGCGTTGCCGTCTGGCCGCCCTTGAGCGTCAGCACATATTCGCCGTTCGCATCGCGCGCAACGGTCGTCTGCACGTCCGCCTTGTTCGCTTCGCGGATGACCACGTCATACGCGTCACGCTGGGTTGCCGTGTCGAACTGCGCGTTTTCGAGCTTCACGCGGAACGTGAACTCCTTTTCGCCGTCCGTCGCGTTGCCCTTGAGCGCCTTGCTCAGCGCAAGCGTGCCGCTCTCGCGCGTATTCGTGAACGTCATGGCCTCTTCGCGGCCCGCTTCGTTCACCACGTCGATGAGACCGGAAGCGTTCTGCGGCGTCTGGGTCGTGTAGCCGTCGTCCGTATAGTCGCGTTCGACAATCTCATAGCTCGTATACGCCGGGATGTTGGTGATGCTCGCGCTCACCGGCTGTCCGTCCGCGCCCATGGTGATGCTCACCGTTCCGGCGTAAACGTCGTGCCCGTCGCGCTGCTCGTTCGTCTTTGTCAGACCGTCCACGCCGCTGGGCATGGTGCTCGTCTGCGCGTTCAGCAGGTCGAGGTCGTGTTCATTCCACAGCTTCACGTCAAAGGTGAACGTCTTGCCGTAGCCCTTGTCGCTCCCCGTTCCCGCAAGCGCTTTCGTAATCTCAATCGATCCGATATAGCGCTCGTTGGTGAACGTGTAGCCGATGATATTCAGCTTTTCGTTGATCTCCGTTTGGGTCGTTTTGAGCGTGTAGCCCTCGTCTGCGTGCTTCACGCTCATCGCTTCCGTCACGATGATATCCGCGCCGTCCGGAACGTCATCGATCACCGCCGTCTCGCCCTTCTTCAAGGAGATCGTCTGTACGTCCTTCCGTCTGAAATCGATCGTTGCCGTTTGGCCGTTCACCGTGTAGGTGTACGCGCGGTAAACCGCCGAATCGGACAGCGCATCGTCCTTCTTTTCGATTTTGACGTTGAAGTCAAACGCATCGCCCTCGTTGGCCATTTGGCCGAGCACGTTCTTCGTAATGCTCACGCTGTGCGTGTCGCGCACGTTGGTGATCTGAACTGAGGAGGCCGTTTCTTTCGAAATCGTTCCCTTGTTCTTTTCGGTCGTGCTGCTGTTCCCGTCCGCATAGCTGACGGTAAAGCCCATGTCGCGATACGTCTTTTCGTCCTCGACAACGACGTATCTCGTCCCTTCCGGCAGGTCCTCAAAGGTCACGACCTCGCCGTTATGCAGGCTCAGCGTCAGCGTCACCGTCTGGCCGACCCGCTTCTGTTTCACCGGATACGTGGTCTTTTCGCCCTCGCTCGGCATATTCGAGCGGCCGACGTGGCCGTCCAGCGACACCTTCTCGTTTTCCAGCGTCAGGGTAACGTCATACGTTTCCGTATCCGCCGCCAGGCCCTTGCCCACGCCCGTGCCCGTCGCGGTCTTGCCGATTTTCAGCTTGCCCGCGCTGCGCACGTTGGTAAACAGCGCCGTCTGGTTTTCGGCGTTCACAACCCTGTTCGGCGTAGACGCGCCAAACTTCATGTCCTCGTCGTAATAGGCCGCATAGCCCCACTCCGCGAATCCGTCGTTTTCGGTTACCGTGTAGCTTGCGCCATAGAGAATGTTGTCAATCGTCACGCTGACGTCGGGTTCCGTCTGCGAAACAGCGATCCGGATGTCCTGAATCGTCACCGTGCGGTTTTCAACGGTCATTTGGCTGCCCATCGGAATCTTCGGCAGATTGTCCGCGTCGCTCAAATCCACGCCAGCCGGATAGGTGATCGCCGCAGTAAAGTTGAACTTGCGCTCGCTGATCGGATCTTTGCCTTCGATCTTCTTGCGGATCGCAAGCGAACCGGCGTTGCGGACGTTTTTCAGTTCAACCCTGGCTTCCTTGTCCGTGGCTATCACACCGCTTCCGCCGGACGTATAGGCGCTTGCGTCGATGTTGTAGCCCTGCGCCCGCTCGTCCGTCTCCTCGACGGTGTAGGCCGTGCCGACCGGAATCTCTTTGATCGTCACCGTCTGGCCGTCGCGGATGGTCAGCGTCGCTTCGCCGTTCTTCACGGTCAGCGTCGTCTCCGCCGCGCCATCCATCGGATAATCGCCATCCACCGGCACAATATCATTGCGGCTGAGTCTGATTTTCACGGTAAACGCGTCGTCGCTCAAAACTGCGTTGCCCGCCGTCGTCTTGGAAATCGCCAGATCGCGGCGCGCCAGTTCGTTCTTCAAAACGATGCTTCCGTCCTCGCCGCCGGAGATCTCCGCTTTCGGGGTCAGATGGCCCTGTCCGTCGTCTTCAAGCGTCACGGTCACAGTGTACTTCGTCTTGTCGTAGGTCACGCCGTCGAAAGCGGTATCCACCTCTTCAATCTGATAGGTGTACGTCATGCCTTCCCAGTCGCGCTGTGTCCAGCCCGTCTCCGGAATGGTCGCGTAGTTCATCGTCAGGTCGAATTTTCCGTTTTCATCTGCCTGCACAAAGACCGCATTCTCCTCGACTGTGACGTTTCCGCCCGCCGCAACGCGTTTGGTCAGGTTCGGGTCATCCGGACTGGTGACCCGGATGCGGAAGAGGTTGGCATACCGCTCCAGCTCAACCTGCGTTCCCTTCGCAAAGACCTTCTTCTGCGCCGTGAGCATATACGTGCCCGCCGCGCTGTACAGATCGGTCGCGCTCACGCGATAGGTCTTTCGGCTGTCGGCCTTAAAGTCGCCGGGCAGCCTGTTCATGCCTTCCAGCACGAAGCAGCTGTGCTTTTCGCCGCCGATTTCAACCTCGGCGTGCGGCGCAATGCCCTCCTTTCCGCTGAACGTCGCGCCCGTGCTCAGATACGGCGCGGGAGCGCTCGTTTCAACAACCAGATAGTTGTCCGCATAGGTCAGATACGCGCTCTGCGTGCTGACAAAGCGGTACACATTGCTGCTCGACGTCATCTCGCCGACCTTCTTCGCCAGCGAAACCGCGGTCAGATTGCGAAGTTCCTCCGTCGTATATGGGCCGTAAATCGCGAACACCGCATCGGAAACATCCGCGTTGTTGTCCGCCTTCTTGGTGATTTCAAGGTTGCGCACCGGCACGAGGCCGACGTCCACCTGCGGATAACCCAGCTGGTTGTTCTTCACCATCTCTTCGGTGGGCACCGGCAGATAGAACCACTTGGTCGCCGCGCCGCCGTTTCCTTTGGCCACGAAATCGCTGTCCTCATCGGAGGCGATCGGGTTGTTCACGCCCTTCCTGGTGACCCTGAAGCTTTCCGGAATGCCGCTCAGCGTAAGCTGATACGTATAGCGTTCCGAACCGGACAGGTTGGTCGCCACAACGTCCCCGGCCGAATCATTCGGATCGTTTTTCAGGCTGGCAAGCTTCACCGCCGCAAACAGCTCGTCAAACTGATAACTGCCGTCGGTGATCGTCTGCGTCTGCGTCGTCGGGCGGTAACGGTTATACCGCTGGCTGAGCTGCATGGTCAGCTGCTTGCCTTCGCCCGTGTACGCGTAATTCGGTTCGACCGACAGGTCTTTGGACTGAATGCCGTCGCCGTTGAAGTCGATCCAGACGCGGTTGCCCAGCCATACTTTCTCCGGGATGATCGCCACGCGCGCCACGTCGCTCGCCACGCCGCTGTGCTGGTCATAGCTGAGCCGCGCAATGTTGTTTGCCGTCGTGAAGTAAACGGAAGAATCCGTCACCTCAGGCGCAGAGCAGGTGTATTCAATCAGCACGCGCTCCTTGCCCGCCAGCGGCTGGGTCAGCATCACGGCAAAGCCGTGGACATCTGCCGGGGCCATGCTCGTCGCCCAGCTGTTTCTGATGTTGTCGGCGTCGAAATAGTCGTTATAGGTATTCCGGTTCTGAGACGTGATCTTCTTCTGCGTGAAGTAGACCGTGTAATCTTCGCCGGGTTTGAGTTCCGTGGAGCTTCCGTCCGCCGCATATTTGGTCACGCTGATGGCCGTGCTCTCCAGCGCCACATCCCATTTGGAATCTCTGGTGCTGCTGTCGTTTCGCCAGTCGTCCGTGTGCGGCAGTTCGTCCATCACGGCGACGTTGGTTGCCGGCGAGAGCGACGGGTTCTCCACCAGAATTCTGTAATAGATCCGGTTGATTTCGTTGTCCTTTTCGGTCTTCGCGCCGGTCACGGCCACGTTCGACCCGCTGACAAATTTGTTCTTGCCGGTAATCGTGCCCGCCACATACTTGGAAATCGTCAGCGCGGAAGGCTCCGCCGACCTGTGCTCAGCCTTCGCCGAAATGCCGTGCTGGCCTTCAAAGCCGGGCAGTTCGCCGCTCTGGCTGTCGCCGGGCTGCTGCCTCACCATGCCGGTGATCTCGTTGCCCGCTTCATCGACAAACGGCACGCCGAAGGGGTTCTTCGTGTTCTTCACGGTCTGCACGCCGCTCATCGCATAGGCGATGTTGGCATCCATGCCCGTGTTGTGCGCGATAATCTGCTCCAGAATGCGTTCGCCGACGAACAGCGCGTCCACCGTCAGGGTGATCTTCTGGCCCGCTTCCAGCCGGCCGTCGCCCCGGACCACAACTGTGTAGCCGTCCTGGGATACCGTCGTCGTCAGCTTCAGCGCGTCGTTGTCGCTCGTCGCTTCCGCCTTCACGGCCATGGCCTGACGCGGCAGCGTATCGACCAGAATCGGCGCCTCGATTGCGGGCAGGTTCTCCGCCTGACCGCTGATATTCTCAAAGACAATCGTATAATGCGCGCCGGAACCCGCGCTCACCGTCAGGCTGTTGCTCTTGGGGTTGGTGGCTTCCGCTTCCACGGTCACGACATAGTCGCCCGTGTTCGGGTTCTGCACAATCTCCGCGCGCTGCACCTGTTTGGTGATTCTGGCTTTCGGCAGGCCGATCGACGAATCCGCATCGCAGTTCGCCGCATCCGTATAGGTCTTGCTGACGCTCTCCTGCGACTTCGCGCCGATGGCATAGGCCAGGTTGAGGCCCGCCGTATTGCGCACACCGCAAACGCGGTCGATTGCTTCGCCGGATTCCTGATGGAAGCGCATCGTCACCGCAATCGGCGTATCCTGCCTGAGGCCCGCAGGGATATCCCGGCCGTCCTGCTGCATATGATACGCGATCTTGAAGCCCGTGTAGATGCAGCCGCCGTCTTCCGCTTTCAGGGAAACGACCGCGCCGCTGTCGGTCACGTCGATGTTCGACCGAATCAGCGTCTCCTGCGTGCCGATCAGGCCGTAAACATCCGCATAGATTCTGTCGCCTTCCGCCGCCGTGCCATAGGCCTCCTCCAACTGCGCAAAGCTCATCTTGCCGACGGTCACGCTTTCCACAAAGTGCTGCGTCTGCACGGTTTCCGCGCCGCCGTCGAGCCAGCCGCTCTTATTGCCGAGCGCGTCCACCGTCTGATATTCGACCTTGTTGTCCGTAATCACGAAGCTGCTCATCGGGTAGCGGATTGCGTCGTTCGCGTCCGCCGCGCCGCTGTCGCTCGTCGTCTTCCGGATTTCAAAGGTCACCGTCTGCCAGCTTCCGTCCGCCTGCGTGTTTTGCAGGTTGCCCAGCTTTCCGCCGGCCTCGCCGTTGACCGCCGAAACGGCCTTATCCAGATACGGATCGCGGTTCGGGATGTTGGCGAACGCCGCCGCGGCAAAGCCGCCTTTGTCCGTCAGCTCCGCTTTTGCCTCCGTGTGCCACGGCATGCCTGCGGACTGCGAAGCCTCGGTTTCGATATAGTCCGCCGGAGTCGTCGTTTCCGCGAAAGCGTAGCTGCCGCGCTCGACATACGACGTGATGACGTAGGTATACCGATACCCCTGCTCGTCCGTGTAATACGTTCTGTCCTTCGCAAGCGTATACGTCTTTTCGCCGATTTCAAGCGTCTGCGGCGCTTCATTCCTGTCTGCGGCGGTCGGTTCGAGGTTCGCAAACGTATAGCTGTGCGTCTCGTCCATGCCGTCCGTCTCCGCCGCGCTGAACTTCGCGCCGACGACCAGCGCGCTCTTGTTTTCATAGTCGCGCTTGAGGATCACCAGTCTGCCCTTCGGCTCGTTATATGCGTTGAAGTGCAGCGTGCTGAACAGCTCGTTCGGATTGGCCATCAGCTCTTCGCCTGTGACGACGGTATAATAGCCCGCCGCGCCGTCAAGCTCGGAAACACCCTGCTCGGCCGCGCTGTGGTTTGCGTCCGTCTTTTTGAAATCGTAATAGGCCTTGTAGCCCTGGCTCACCGGGTTCAGGTACGGCTTGGCGGGATCGTCGCCGATCGCGCCCGCGTCCGGCTGCTCAAAGACGACATACGCCTCGCCCTCTTCGAGCCTCGGCAGATACGGGAACAGCACGTCGCCGTTTGCGTCGGAGGTCACCGTCTGATACAGATACGGCTGTCCGTCGCTAAGCAGAACCTCGTGCAGTTCGCCGTCCGCGTCTTTCTTCATGATGTGAAGCACAGCGCCTTCGACAACCGGCGTATCATCGTCGCGGTTGCTGCTCACGCTGCCGAACACGCGAACCTGAATGGATACGCCGCGCGTATTCACCATCGAAATCGTGTTGGTCTCTCTGCCCGCCGCCAAATCAATCTGCGCGTCATACGCCAGCTGATAGCTGTAATTCGGCGCGGAAATCTCTTCGACGTAATAGGCGTACAGCGCGCCGTCCGTCATCGCGTCTTCCGGCGCATAAACTTCGTTCAGCTGCACCATGCCGTCCGCGCCGGATTTGAAGCGCGCCGCATTTTCACGCGTGCCCGTCCAGTCGCCAAACGGCGTGCCGCTTTCACGACCCGCATAATAGCGCTTATTGTCCTGCTCGTCCAGCATATACAGCGAGAAGAAGCAGTTTTCCAACGCAGTCGGCGTTTCGCTTTCGCTCAGCCGTCTGGTCTTCTCAATCTGACCCGCCATCAGCGTGCCGGCGTTGACAAAGTCAACCTTCATCTGGCGCTGAACGTCCATCGCGTTGTAACGCGTGACGGTCACGTCCCGGCTGCTGGTGATCCGGTCGTTCGCGACGGTCGTGCCGTTGTAAACCGGCGTCTCCGGGTTTCCATTCAGATAGGCCGCGGACTTGGCGAACCAGTAGCCCGCGCTTTCATCCGTGCTTTCCACAACGGTGTATGCGCCCGGATCGAGCCGCACGACGATGGACTGCCTTTCAGTCTCGGTGAAGCCTCCGAGCGTAATCGGCTGCTGCGCCACCTTCTGCCAGCTTTCGGTTCCATGGACATCGACGACGCGCATTTCCAGCTCGGCCGCTTCCTTCGTCCCCTGCTTATAGACATAGAAGTCGACGCTTTCCGGGATGCTCTGCGTCTCAGAAAGCTCAAACGTCTTGGTGATTTCCAGATACGCGCGCGGCGTGTTGGTCACATCGATGGTGTGATCGGTGATCGTCACGCTGTTGTTCTCGTCCCGGCGGCCCGCGTCGTTCCGATTTTTGAGCGTTGCGGAAGCGAAGAACTGAACTTCGCTCGTGTAGCTCTTGCTCTTCCCGCTCTTGTCCAGATGCTCGTAATCCTCGTCGCAGATGACGCGGAACCACGTCGTAAACAGCTGCCCCGCGTTCACCTGTCCCTGCGGAATCGTCTCGACCAGCTTATACCAGCCGGAATACAGGCCGTCAAACGTGATTTCGCCCGTTTCGGCGTCCGTTGTGCCCGTATGCGGCAGATACACATAGCCGAACTTCGGATAGTTCGATTTGCCCTCGAACTCGCCCTGCGATTTGAACGGGCAGAAATACAGGGCAAAATGCGCCGCAATCGGCTTCAAATCCGTCGTCTCGCCGCTCCGATCGCTGACCTTGTGAAGGGTGACGCTCGTCGTCGCCGGGTTGTAAACCGTAATCGGTTCGTCAGCCTCAACGTCCGCGCCCGCGATCGTCAGCGTTCCGCCGTTGAGCAGCTTGAAATACCGGTTGACCACTGCGTTCGGGTTCCAGTATGTAGCCACCGGCGTTTCATCCAGCGTCTCGGCAATCGCGTACTCGGCCTTCGGATACTTGCCCGCCTCGCTCGTGCGATAATCCCAGATCGGCAGGCTGAAAATGACCTCGCCCTTTTCGTTCGTGGTCTGTCGCGTGTTCGCCAGCGCGCTTTCGTTGCTGCTCAGAACCGCGCTCTCGCCATCGGAATAACCAATCTGAATCGGCGCGCCCTCGACCAGCTTCCCATCCGCGTCCCGCTTGATGACGGTCAGCGAATGGATACGCGTATTCGAGGAGCAGACGGCAATCTGGCTCTTGTACTCGCCCGTGGTGAACGTCAGTCGGTTGGCCGACGTGCCGTTCACATTTTCGCCGTCAAACACAAAACCGCTCTTGTCGGTCTGCACGCCCTCGATTACCGGCGCGGTTGTCTCTTCAATCGTGAACTTCGTCTGGCGCGGCAGCTGCACCGTCGTCTCATAATGGTTTGCGTTGTTCAGCGTGACATGGGTATACACGCCTTTTGCATCCGTGATGGTGTAAACCGCATCCGTGCTTCCCTCTCCGCCGTAATAGCGCTCGCCGTCCACATACTTGGCGACCGTCAGATAGGTCATCTCGCCGAGGATGTTCTTGATGGCGTTATGCTGTCCGTCTTTGTTCAGATAATCGTCTGCAACCGTCACGTAATCCGCATCCTGCGCATTCTTGACAGCCTTCACATGCAGGGCATACCGCTCCTGCATATAAACCATGTTAATCGGGTAATCCTTCTCGCGGAGGATGAAATCGGCCTCGTAGAAGGGTTGTCCGTTTTCATCCACGTCCAGCTTCACCGGGTTATCCGGATTGGCCGCGCCGCCGTTTTCCGTATAGAGCGTCTCCAGCGAAACGGTGATGCTCACGCCGTAGCTCGCGCTCATGCCGCTCTCGCAGCCTGTGACAAATTCTGTGCTGAACGCACCACTGCCCGTGACGGCCTCCAACAGGCCGTTCGCGTTTTCGCGCGCAAGCAGGAGTTCAAAGGTCACGCCCGCCAGCGGCCGAAGCTCGCCGACCCGGTTGTTGTCCTTCGCTTCGGTGGACGGCCAGTATTCCTTATCCAGCTTCACTTGGAACAGACCCTTGAACTCGGTCTCCCCGCCGCTCACCACATCGGCCTCGTTGTATGCGTCCACTTCCGTCACGGCATTGACCGCTCTCGCCGCAGCAGACCACACGCCGCCGTAGACCTTCTGATAGCCGCCTGCGTGGTTGATCTTCACCTCCCGGAACAGGAAGGTATATTCGCCGACGTCGTCGTCCAGGTCAAAAGCGTCCGTCATGAACGCGCCCGTGCCCATGCCGCTCGCGCCGGTTTCATAGGTGATTCCGTCAGTAATCAGTTTGCTCTTCTGCGGTTCGGCGGTGAAAATAGCTTCCAGCTCCGCTTCCCGGCCAGTATATTCGCCTTTTTTCACCGTGTCTCCCGCCTGCGGCGCTTTAAACGCTCTGTTGCGGTCCAGCAGTTCGCGCTGTTCTTCCGTCAGGTCGATCGTGCGGATGGCGTAAACCTCAAACTGGCAGTAATCCAGCCGCTGCGTCTTGTCGTCGACAACGCCTTCCGTCGCCGCGCCGTCTGCAAACTGAACCGTGTAGCCGATCTTGTTCAGCTTCAGCTGCACATAGTCCTTGTAATTGGTGATGCTGCTCTGGCTGTCGTTCTGATTATCGGTCTCTTCGCCCGTCAATTCAACATATTTGAAGTTAACCAGCACATCCTGATAATCGCGCGGCTCTCTGTTGTACGCCGCGTTTTCGCTGTGCGCATGATCCGGATCTTCGGATTGATAGGCGCAGTATCCGTCCGGAACTTTCGTTTCCACGAGCACATAGTGCTTGAGGCCGTGCAGATCGGAGATCGTCGCAGTCGGGTTCGTCATGTTGATCGACTCAACCTGTTCAAGCGCGCCGTCGTCCTTCACTTCGTAGAGCGTCATCGTCGCGCCCGTCAGCGGATACTCCGGCGCGTTGCCGCGCTTCAGCTCATATTCCTTCTGGTAGTTCAGGCTGACGTTGAGAGCGGCCTTCGGCTCATTTTCAAACGTCAGCGTCTGGCTGGCATTTTCGTCCAGCTTGAACTGCTGCCCGTCTTCCGCCTTGAAATATCTCTGCGCCGCCTGCTCCTGCTTCACCGTGTACGTCAGCGCCGTGGTTTTGTCGTTCGGATCGCCGTAAATCGGCAGGCCGGACAGCTCAAACGCCTGGCTTGCGCCCTTTTCGCCCGTGTAAACCAGCGTGTTCGTCGTTTCGTCGAGCACAAAGCCGGTTTCCAGCAGCGCCCGATAGGCATAGCTGTCCTCCGCGAGGTTCGACGCGTCCACCGAGACCGTGAACTTCGCCAGATCCGCCGCGTTCACATAATCGATGGACGCGGGCTTCGTGCCCAGCTTTTCCTTCTTCTCGTCGCACAGCTCAACCGTCAGGCTGCCGACGTTCGCCTTGTTGGGAACAGTCGGATTGTCCGCCCGATTCGTCTCGCTATACGTCAGCGGCCCAAAGACGCTGTCGTTGAGCATCATGTCGCCGGAAACCGCCGTTTCCCTGACATAGTACGTGCCGTAAGCCGGGATGGTGAACACGCCGACCGCCTGATCCGGCTTGCGCACCGTGACCGGATCACCGACCGGCTTCCGGTTCTCGTCGTACAGGGTAAACGTCGCAAAGCTGCCGTTCGCCGCCTCGGCCGGGAAAACTTTGGTCACCTCAAGCTGATACTTCCGCAGGTCAACCTGTCCGGCCTTCTGGCTGTCGTCGCCCGCCGCAACCGTCAGCGGAACGAGTTTCGTATTCAAATAGTAGTTCTCCGGTGCGGCCAGCTCCTGCAAATAATAGGAAGTTTCTTCCTCCACCGGGAGCACCAGTTCGATTCTGCCGTCCGCGTCCGTCGTGAAGCGATACGCGTCCGCCACATTTTCGGGCTGGGTCAAGCGCCCCGCTTCATCCACAATGGCCGCCGTCTTTTCCGTCAGCACGCCGTCCGTCAGCGTCCGCCCGACCAGATAGGTCGTGCCATCCGCTTTCCGGGTCAGCACGGCATAAACCGCGCCGGGCAGTGTCGCGTTGTCGCTGCCTTCTTTGGTGAAGGTCGTCTTGCCGACCTGACGCGTGTTGGTGACGGTGATTGTCTTGCCCGTACCGTCGTCCAGCGTCACGCTCTCCTCGCTGTACGTCACTGCATAGCCTTCTGCCGCCGCTTCGACGACGGTATAGGTCACCACATGGCCGTTTTCGTCCCAGCCGCGCAGCGAAAGGGTCTGGCTTGCCTCGTTCTTTTCGCCGTCGGTCGTCAGTTCAACCGTCCGGCTCGGCAGCGCGTCGCCCGCTTCGCAGGCAGCCTGAACCGTGATCGTCCACGTTTGTTCTTTGTTCAGGCCGCTCACATCGACAAGCCGCTTCGTGATGGTTAGCTCCTGCTGCTTGATGAAGAAATAGTCGGCGTTCTGGATTCTCGCGTCGTCCGTAAAGGTGATCTGAATCTCCGCTTCGGGCTTCTCCCCCTCGCCGTTCTTCCTGCTCGCGTAAAACAGACCGTCCGTCTGTTCGTTGCTCTCCACCTTCACGCGGTAGGTGATGAGGCGCCCGTCCCCGTCGAATCTCGGCAGATAGACGGATTCCGCCTCATCCAGCGTCGTCTGCTTCACCGGCTCCGTCTCGCCGTCGCGCGTGATGGTCACCGTGTAATGGCTTTGATCCGCTTCCAGATTGGCGCCCTGCTCATACTCGCGCAGATAGGCTTTCAGGTTCAGCAGACCATCCGTCGAATAGTTCTTCACGGCGTTGTCGTCCGTCATCCGCGTCTGACTGCCCGCCTCGATGAGGACAATCCTGTTATCCGCCTTGGCAAAGCCGTCAGATACGCCCGTTTCTTCCATCGTATAGGTATCCGCGGGCAGATAAACCGTGGTCGGTTTTCCGTTTTCGACCTTCACCGTGTAGGTGCGGCCGTTCTGCGCGGTCAGCGTAAACTCCGCAGAAAGGCTGGCGTTTGTATCTTGCGTGCCGTCCGGCGCATAGAACATCTTTTCGAGGATAAACTGGCCGTTCTGCGCGTTGTAATCCTCGAACTCGGCTTCCACCGCGTTTTCTTCCGTTCCGGCCGTCACCGTCACAAGCTGATACGGATAGAACGCCTCGCCGATTTTAAGCGTCTGGTCGCCCGGCTTGACGTTGGTATAGCCTGCTTCCATCCCCGTGCGCACCACATAGTAGTCGCCTTCGGGCAGTTCCCGGCTCGTCTCAAACGCGCCGATCCGGTCGGAAAGCTTCGCGTTCTCGCCAAGCACCAGCTCGCCCTTTTCGTTGGGTGTCACTTCGCTGGCCTTATAAATCGCAAAGACCGCATCGCTGCCCGAATAGGCCGTTCTGTCCGCTACATCTGCCGCCAGCTTCACATACTGTTCCGGCAGGATGTAGCCGCCCTGACGCACGAAATGATAATACAGCGTTTTGCTGTCGTCGGCCGTCTTTTCTTCGCTGTCGCCGTAAACCGTGTAGTTCAGCGTCGAATCCAGCGTGACGCCCAAGCCCTTAAAGGCGGCGTCATCCAGCCGTTCGTCGTCGCAGTCCAGCTCAAAGTCCGCCCTGTCATAGATCAGGTTGACCGTGTAATTGTTGTACGCATAGACCGACGGATGAACGGTATTATCGCCGTCCAGCGCCGCCGTGTTGTGGATCGTATTTCCTCCGTTTGCGGGCATTACGAGGCTGCGCGTGCCATCCCCGTTTTCCACAATATCGCAGGTGTAGGCGCTGTCCCCAAGCGTCACCGTGGCCTGCTTCGGATAGACCTTCGCGCCATTCTTTCCCGCAACCGGCTGAATCGTTTCCTGGAGCGTATAGCCGGAAAGATCGAGTACGCCATGATCCACGTAGTCGCTGTTCTGGCGCAGAATCTCGCCCTGCGTTCCCAGCGCGCCCGTGCGCACCTGATAGGTGAAGGTTACCTCGTCGCCGTTTACCGTGTGCGTCACGGCCTCGTTCTGCACATCCCACGTCTTTGCTTCCGCCGCATTCCGGAAGGCGTTCGTGTCGATCGTTGCCTGATAGTCAATCGGCGTACCGGCGTAATCGTTCAGTTCGCCGTTTTTGTCATAGTAGCGCATCTTCGGCGTGATCGACGCGGAGAGTGAAACCGTCGGCGTGATGAGATCGCCGTCGGCATGTTCACCGTTATCGATCATGCGGCCAAAGAACGTATAATTCAGCGTCACGGCGTTGCTGCCGTCCGCGCGAACGACGCTTTGGACGCTGTCAACGTTCAGGGTATCCGTCCAACCTCCGTTATCGGTCGCGGAAATCCGCAGATTGCCGGGCGCGCTGATTTGCAGCCTGATATCGTCGTAGGAATCGAACGGGCGATATCGAATGCCCTCGTCGAACATCATCGAATTCAGGTCAAACGCCCTGTATTCGGTCAGGTTCGAGGCGAGCTGGAAGGTCATGCTCAATGTAAAGGGGACGACCTCGCCCGTCTTCCACTGCGCCGCGTTCTGCGCCGGACGCAGGTTCGCGTAAATCAAGGTATCTTTTCCATTCTTTTCGACATCCCGAACGCGGTCGGCGAAAGACATGTGCGTTTCGTCCGTCGTCGTTTCAAACTCGGCTTCATAGGCTTCCTGCAAAGAGCCATACGTTTCGCCGCTTCTGAGGGTCTGCGCAACCGGCTTCTGCACCTGGCTGACCACTTCGTCGGCAATCGCCGTCGTCGGGCAAGAGCTGACGAGCATCGCGGCCGTCATCACCCAAGCCATAACCCTTTTCAGATGGTTCATCTTTTCCATCCTGTCCTCCAAAAACATGTCGCTCAGTCTTCAACCGATACCACAAAGCGCCAGTAATACTGCGCGTTGATTTTGTCGAGCTTTACCGCATAGCGCATCTCGTTTGCGCCTTCAACGTCTTCAAAGTGTTCGCCGTCCAGGCTGTACTGCCAGCGGATCGACCACTTCGCATCCGTCGGCTGGACGTTGACCACGGCAGTCATTTCCAGCGTGTCGCCATAAGCCAGGCCGTCGCTTCCGTTGCTGATCAGTTCCGTCTCAATCTGCACCGGCTGCCGGACGACCTTCGCATCCCAATGCGCCTGCAATTTGATTCTGCCGTCGCCGCTGTTGCGCAGATCCAGCTCGTTGCCGTCGCCGTCCAACGCCGCAAGGGTGAGCATCGTTTCCGCATCGCCGTTTCGGCTCAGCGTCAGCGTCAGCCGACGGCCGCCGCAAAGCACCTCGCCGCCCTGCGCCACGCCGTCGTAAACCCACAGAACGATTTCGCCGTTTTCCCAACTGAGGGAAGCGCCGTCCATCCAGAAATCATCCGCCTGCCACGCGTCCGTGTCGCCGCCGATGGCTACCGCAAACGGCTCCAGCCGCACGCCGTCCGCGTTGTTCACGCCGATCACCAGCCGCGCCGAATCGCCGTTTCCGTCCAGTCTGAGCTGCGCCCAGTCGATTGTTTCGATTTGCTCCTCCGGCTCAGGCGTGGACGTGGGTTCGGGCGTCACTGTCGGCTCAACCGTCGCCGTAGGTTCAGGCGTTACCGTCGGCTCAACCGTTGCCGTAGGTTCAGGCGTTGCCGTCGGCTCAACCGTTGCCGTGGGTTCTGGCGTCGCCGTATCTTCCGGCTCCTCCGTCGCTTCCGGTTCTTCCGTCGCTTCCGGCTCTTCCACGACTTCCGGTTCTTCCGTCGCTTCCGGCTCTTCCACGACTTCCGGTTCTTCCGTCGCTTCCGGCTCTTCCACGACTTCC
>ENA-ORLW01002260-ORLW01002260.1-human-gut-metagenome-genome-assembly--contig:-NODE-2260-length-17903-cov-3.777853_pt1 | contig 17903 bp, 18 predicted proteins | sample MGYA00243017_ERZ508829 | MGnify/ENA primary metagenome ERZ508829 (study PRJEB26277, sample SAMN04329776) | human gut metagenome | biome: human-associated habitat | host: Homo sapiens | place: USA...
CTGACGATGGCCCTTCCGATGGCAACGCGCTGGCGCTGACCTCCGGAGAGCTGCTTTGGCTTTCTTTGAAGGAGTTCCTCAATACCTAAGATTTTGGCTGCCTTTAAGACGCGCTTTTTTATCTCATCCTTGCTCTTCTTTTTTAGTTTTAGGGCAAACGCCATGTTTTCATAGACGGTCATGTGTGGATGAAGCGCATAGTTTTGAAACACCATCGCAATATCCCTGAGCTTTGGCGGAAGGTCGTTAACCAGCGTATCGCCGATGTAGACATCTCCGGAGGAGATCTCCTCAAGCCCGGCGACCATTCTCAGCGTCGTGGACTTTCCGCATCCTGACGGGCCGACCAGCACGATGAACTCTTTATCCTCAATTTTTAAGTTAAAGTCATGTACTGCCGTTACATTGTTCTCATAGACCTTATATACGTTTTTGAGCTCTACACTTGCCATAAGATTTACATTTACTCCTGTCCTAAGAAATTTATTGCGTTTTAGAATTTTAGAGCATTAGTAGAGAAGGCAATTTAAAAAATTGCTTTCTTTTATTAGTTATAAAATGACAAATAGTGTTTAAAATAAATTACTTTGGTAAAAAAACACTATATCTTGATTTACATCTTTTTGCAATAATGATATAATATTTATGTATTTATACTAGATGGTGTATAGAAAATAGAAAGGAATAAAAATCAGCAAAGATTTTTATTAGCTAGGTGATAAGGTATGTTCATATTAGATGTAGATATAACAATGTTTAGTCAGTTAATTAGAGGATTTTTTGCAACGATAGATAGTGCTGTTTATGGTTTTATTGCAGTAGTCTATAATTTGATAGAAGATTTAGCTAATACAAGTATTTTATCAATGACTGATATGAATGAATTTGCTTCCCGTATATATGCTTTATTGGGTATTTTTATGCTATTTAAAGTTTCCTTTTCTATTATTAGTTATATAGTTTCACCAGATAAAATAAGTGATAGTTCAACAGGAATGGGAGGAATAATCAAGAATGTGTTGATAACACTTGTATTGATTTTAATAGTTCCAACTTGTTTTACAATTTTATATGAAGCACAATCAGCAATTTTATCTGAAAATATTATTCCAAAACTTTTGTTAGGTACAAATAGTGATGCTAGTACAATTGATAAAGAAGTTTATGTTGCACCAGTCTGTCAAGAAATAGAAGGTGATTTTGAATCTAAAAAAAATGACAAAAAATACATTACCTCTGCAAAAGATAATGGAAATTATATTGCATTGATGGTTTTTCGAAATTTTTATCAATTAGGTAATGGAAGTGCAGAACCAGAAGATTCAACCTATTATAGTAAAACATTTTTGCCAGCTTATTGTGGTTTTGTTGAAGAAAAGATAAGTGTATCATATTTGTTACAATCTGCAATTTACAATGGACCTATTGAAAAAATTGAAGGAAATGGATTTAAAAAGTTTCTTAATGCAATTGATGATTTTACGGATTTTATAGTGCCAGGAAAATATGCAGTGAAAACCGTTGGTAACTGGATTGTTTCAAAACTAGGACTTGGTCCATCAAGTTATTATATAGATTATAATTATTTTATATCAACTATAGTTGGAATATTTGTAATATTTATTTTGATTTCAATGGCATTTGATGTGGCTATTAGATCAGTAAAGCTTACCTTTTTACAATTAATATCACCAATACCTATAATTTCTTATGTTGATCCAAAATCAGGTAAAGATGGAATGTTTAAACGTTGGTATACAGAAGTATTTAAAACTTGGGCTAGCTTATTTATAAGATTGTTAGCTTTATTCTTTGGAGTTTATTTAATTCAACAATTAGGTCAATTGTATAAAATAGGTAATCATAAATATTTATCTTCAAATTTCTGGATACAATTATTTATGCTTCTAGGTGTATTAATGTTCTGTAAAGAATTACCAAAATTATTAGAACAATTAATTCCAGGAATGAAAGGAGCTGGATCATTCAAGTTGAATCCACTTAAAAGAATTAACGAAGATTCAATCGGTGGAAAATTTCTAACAGGTGGAATAATGGGAGCAGGAGCAATGACAGCATCTGCTTTAGGAGGTGCAGGAGCTAATGCTATCCATTCTATAAGACATGGAAAGAATTGGAAAGATTCATTTAAAAGCGCCGGAAGAGGTTTAGGAACAGGAGCTTTCTATGGAGCTAAGAATGGATTTGTAGCTGGAAAAGGCGGAAAGTATAATGTTATGTCGGAAGCAAGTAAATCTATTCAACAAAGTAGTAAGCATAGAAACTATGAAGATATGTTAGCAGCACAAGGAGAAATAAAAGGACCATTTAAGGCAGTTCAAAGTCAAGCATGGGATAAATTTACTGATTTAATTGGTGAACAACAAGCTATGGGTGGAACTGGTGTTATAAAAGGAAGAATAAAAGAATTACAAGAACAATTAGATCAAGAACAAGGTAGAGAAAATCAATATAATACAGCTTTTGGTAACTATACAGCCAAGAATCCTGCAAGAACACCAGGATATGTAGAAGCAGGAAAATATAAGGTAACTAAAGACGAAAACGGTAAATTCGTTGGAAAAATGGAGTATAGCAGTTATCAAGAATATATGGCTAAGATAACAGGCGATGGTCAAAGAATAAAAAACATGGAAAAAGAAATTAGTAAGAATTTACAAGGAGTATTTAGAAATGACGCAGAAAGAAAATTAGCTGTTGACAAAGAATTAGGAAAAAGATTGGAAAAAGATTATAAGAATACAGATAAATTTATTTCACAAAATGAATTTACTGAGGTTCAAAATTTAGGTTCTGCTATAGCTGAGTCTTCTGCTATTCAAAAAGATCTTAAATCACAAATCGGAAAAATTGAAAACAATCAATTAGGTAATGATTCTTCAAAATAAAAGGGGTGATATGAAATGAATGGTAATTATTTAATACCGGCCAATTCAAAAAAATCATTGAAAATTTTAGGGATTTTTTATCCCTTTGATTTGATTTTATTTATAACTGGAGTTGGTATATCGTTAATACTTATGATGCTTTTGAACATTTCGGATTTTAGAATAGCAATTCTTTCTATTTTACCGGGATGTATAGCTGGATTATTAGTTTTTCCAGTACCATATTATCATAATGTTTTAACAGTAATAAAAGAAGCAATCGAATTTTTAACACAAAGACAAAAATTCGTATGGAAAGGTTGGTGTGTTACAAGTGAAATCGAAAAACAAAAACAGAAGTAAATATACAAATGATAATTTTGTACCAATAAAAAGTATAACAAATGGAATGATCATTTTAGATAATAATGAACGTGTTACAGGAATTAAAATTGTTCCAAGAAACATTTTTATTCTAGACTATGGTACACAAAATGCAATAATTGATAATTTAAAAAATGTTTACAATATGATTGACTATGAATTTTGGATTGTAGCGGCTGATAGACCAGTTGATATAAATGTTTATTTGTCACAACTAGAACTTTTATTTAACTCAACCCATGATCAAGTAAAAAGAAAACTAATTATGGAAGACATTAATAAAGCAAATATGTTTATGAATAATAACGTTGTTGATACAGAATATTTCTTACTATTTAAGGAAAAAAATAATGATATTATAATGAAAAGAATACGACAATTAATAAATTCATTCGCGAATGCAGGACTTAATAGTCATCAAGTAACTAATGATGATTTAAGAATCATTTTGGATAACTTCCTAAATGGTGGACAAACTACAACATTTGGGACGGTGATGGCATAATGGATATTAAAAGTCAAGTAGCTCCAAAGGGGTTAGAATTTAAAGCAAATGAATTTATAATAAGTGATAAATATGCAACAATATTAACCGTTATATCATATCCAAGATATATTAATCCAGGATTTTTATCATCACTTACAAGTATGTCAGGAATAAAAGTTGTTATTAAACATATACCAATGCCATTTAGTGTTATACAAAAAATGTTAAATAAAGAAATAGCTGACTTAAAAACTAGATATCAAGAAGAAAAAGATCATACAATCCAAGAAAGAATTAGACAAGATTATGAATCATTAGAACAATTCATTACAATGCTAGCAGCTAGTCAATCTAAAATATATGATTTTCAAATGCATGTTATGATAACAGCAAATAGTCAAGAAGAATTACTAACTAAAAAATTTCAAGTTAGAAATTATCTAGAAGCAATGGAACTTAGAGCTTTCCCACTTCGATTTGAACAAGAAAAAGTTTTAAAATCAATTTTGCCAATTTTCCCAAGTCAAGATATAGAACAAAGAATAGGAACACCAATGCCATCTCCAACGATTGCAGCAATGTATCCCTTTATCTTTGATAGTATAAAAGATCCAGGATTATCTACATTATTAGGTGTTGATTTCTCAGGTGGTGTTATTTTATTTAATCAATTTTTATATCAAATAAGAAAAGAACATAATAGAAATAATGCCAATATGATTATTTTAGGTACATCTGGTTCAGGTAAATCAACAGCAGCAAAAGTTCTTCTTAGAACCCATATAAGAAATAATTGTCAACTAGTTATAATCGATCCAGAAGGCGAACTAGAAGAAATGACAAGAAGATATAATGGAGATTTTATTGATTTAGGAAAAGGTGGAGAATATGGTATGATAAATCCACTTGAAGTTGTAATTGATGCAGACGAAGAAGAAATGAAAGGTGGACTTGGTTATACTGTATTAACAAGAACCCTTCAAACAGTTAAAGCATTCATGAAATATTATGATCCATCAATTACTGAAGACGTTTTAAATATGTTTAGTGAAGTAATCCAAGAAACATATCGTCGATTTGGAATGGATTTTGATACTGATTTTACTAAATTTAATTCAAATGATTATCCAACCTTTAAAGATGTATATGCAACAATTAAAGGAAGATTAAATTCGATGGTAGAACAAAGTCAAGAAAAAGATGTTTTAGAAAGACTTGAACTTAAAGTTAGACCAATTGTTAAGGAATTGAAATATTATTTTGATGGGCATACAACAATTTCGCCTAAAAGTAGTTTCATTGTTTTCAATATAAGAGAATTAATGAATGCAGACTCAAATATTAGAAATGCATTGTTCTTCAACATATTAAAATATGCTTGGGGATTAACACTAGATAAGAGAGTTAATACCGTATTAACAGTAGATGAAGCCCATGTATTACTTTCTGGAAATAATACATTGGGAGCAGATTTCTTAGCTCAAATTCAAAGACGTGCAAGAAAATATAATACAGGAACAATGATTATTACACAACAACCAAGTGATTTCTGTGATCCTGGAGTAATAACACAAGGAAAAGCAATTTTTGATAATGCTTCCTATTACTTAGTTATGGGATTAAAGAAACAAGCAACAGAAGATTTATCTAAGTTAATAGATTTAAATGATAATGAAAAAGAAAGTATAAAAAGATATGGACAAGGAGAAGCATTATTTGTTTGTGGAAATAAAAGAATGCGTATCAATGTTATTGCCACTGAACAAGAATTAGATTCGTTTGGTAGTGGTGGAGGATTATAATTTAAAATAGTTTGGTGGTGCTATTATGGATGGAAAAAATATAAATAATATTAAAGGTGTAAGTAATAGCACTACTAATAATAAAATACCAAATAATCAAAAAGTAGCCCCATTACCTAATTTAAAAAAATCTTTACCAAATCCACAAAATGCTAATATTTTAAATAAAAGAAACGAAGATATTCAAAGATTAAATCAGGCTTTGAGTAAAAAAAGAGAATTAGAAAATAAACAAGAAAATACACAAGAACAAGAAAAAAAGACTATTGGACAAAAAGTAGATAAAGTTGGGGAAGAAGCAGTTAGAAATTTTGGTGGTAAAGCACTAACAGCTGCTACAGGAGGTGCTGTTTCAGGCCCTGCTGCTGATGCTATTGCTAATGCAGTAGCAAAACCAGTAGGAAAAATGCTCAAATATTCTTTATTTATAACAGTTGCTCCAATTCTTTTTATTCTTCTTATCTGTTTTTCCATCTTTGCCGCGTATTATACTCTTGAAGAAGGATCTGATTCAGATGCCGCAACAACAAATACGGAAAACAATACTTTTTGTAAAGGAACAACGATTGTTGCTACTGATTTAAGAGGTTTAAATCAGGATCAAGTCGTTGAGGTATTAGGTCCTTTAGCTCAATCAGCATACATGGAAACAGGTATATTAGCTTCAACTGCTTTGGGACAAATGCTAGAAGAAAGCGGATGTGGTCAAATGCGAGATGGAGAATATAAGTGTTCAAGTTTAGCTGAAAAATCCAATAACTTGTTTGGAGTGAATGCAGGATATAAATTTTCACGTGGTGGTTGGGATGGCGTCAGTAAAGTAGGAGTATTTAAAAAATATGCTTCTGTTAACGATTCAGTTATTGATTATGCAGTTGTATTAGCAGATGGAAGAAGTTATAAAGGGATAACTACTAAAACTAATTATAGGGATCAACTAGAACTTGCTCAAAAAGGAGGATATTGTTGCGGAGGAGATTTATCTTATATCCCTAGGGTATCAAATTTAATCGAATCACACAATTTAACTAAATGGGATGTTAAATCTAGTTCAGTAAATTCTAGTGTATGTACTCAAAACGATGCTAAAGATTGGAGTATTAGAACAGTAGCTCCAACAAAATCTGATACAGCATTTGATTATTTAAAGAAAAATAATGTTGGACAATGCGTATGGTATGCACAAGGAAGAGCAGTTGAAATTATTCAAGAATTAATGAAAAAGGGAAAAATGGATTCTAATACAGGAAATGAAGCTATTAAAAGACTTGGAAGTATTCATGCTAATGCTGAAGGATGGTATCGAAAATCAAAAGGATTATTTAAAGGAAGTTCTAATTATAAAGACGTTAAGTCAGGATCAATTATTTCTTGGAGTGGAGGATCTAACATGTGTAGTCCAAAATGTGGGCACGTTGCCGTTGTTGAAAGCGTAACTGATAAGGAAGTTATTATAACTGATGGTTGGGCTAATGGTGGTAGTAGTTGCCCTGGTACATGGTCATGCATTAAATTTAGAACTCAGACGATGAGCAGATCACAATTTGAATCTTGGGTTCAAACGGAAGGAGCTCAAGGAGCAGCAACTGGTAAGAAGTTTTCAGGATATATTTACTTTTTAGAATTAGAAGGCTAGGTGTAAAATGAAAAAAAAATTAATACTACTATTTTGTTTGTTTATTTTAACTGGATGTTCTAAAGTTGAATATAACTTAGTTGTGACGAATGATAACAAAATTCAAGAAAAAATTGTTATTCCTTATAATAATACAAAAAAGAATCAAAAAAAGATAGATGATATGATGAAAGTAAAACAAATAGCTTATCATTCATCTTCAACATCAAATGATTATTATTATAATGTCAATATCGATAAATCTGACAAGAAAAAACTTTTGTTGACATATAGTTATGATTATGATACTAATAATATTATAAATTCTGAAGCCATAAATGCTTGTTTTTATAAAAAAGATATTATAAAAGCAAATAAAAAATTTATAGTTAAAACAGAAAATATAAGTTGTTTGAAAGATGAATATCAACAATTAGTGGATGAAGTAACAGTATCTATAGAAGTTCCTAAGAATTATAAAAATATTAAAAATAATGCTGATAAGGTGACTGGTAATAAGTATATATGGTACTTTAATAATGAAAACTATGAAAATCACTTTATAGATTTAGAAATGGATATAGTTGAAATAAAAAATCAAGAGAAACAACTTAATGTTATATGGATTTTCTTAATATTTGGAATAGCAATTATTTTAACTATGTTGTTTATTTTCTTAAGAAACAAGCATAATAATAAAATTTAGGAGGTTTTGAGTATGAAATTAAAATTTAGAGCAGAAAAAAAGGATTGGACTATTTTTGGTATATTTTCACTTGTTTTATTTTATATAGTTTCAATAGGAGTATTAAATGCTATTTCATTTATTGATAGTGGAACATTTTCAGGGCTTAATCCTTTTCCAATCTTTACACATGATTATTTTGCTTTAGCAATGATTATTTATATAGCTTTAATGATAGCTATAATTAGTAGTGTTTCTTCTACCTTTTTTGAAAGAGAAAAAGGAATAGGAATAAAATCATCACCAAAAGATGAAAAGGGATATTCAAGATGGGCAAAAGATAAGGAATTTAAAAGTCAATTAAAAATGTTATATCCAACTGATGAAAAAACTGAATATGGAGGAATACCATTAATAAATACCGGTAAAGAACTATGGGTTGATAACAGTGGATATCATAATATGATTATAGGTTCAACTGGTAGTGGTAAATCACAAGCTTTGTCATTTCCATTTATAAGAGTTATGGCTAAAGCTGGTGAATCAATGATTGTAACCGATCCAAAAGGTGAATTATATGAAGGAACAGCAAAAGAACTTGAAGAACGTGGATATAATATAATTCTTTTAAACTTTCGTGATCCACAAAAAGGAAACTGTTGGAATCCTTTCTATTTACCATATAAACTTTATAAAGAAGGTAATATAGATAAAGCAACAGAACTTTTGGAAGATTTAGCCAAAAACATTCTTTATGATGAATCATCAAAAGGACAAGATCCCTTTTGGGAAAATACTTCAGCCGATTATTTTACAGGACTTACGTTAGCACTATTTGATGATGCTAAAGAAGAAGAAATTAATATTAATAGTATTAACTTGATGAGTACTGTTGGTGAGGAAAAAATAGGTGCAACAACATATATAAAAGAGTATTTTAGTGATAAAGATCAAACTTCTGGAGCATATGTAAATGCCTCAAGTACTTTAATGGCGCCAACTGATACAAAAGGAAGTATTTTATCAGTGTTTAAACAAAAAATAAAATTATTTTCATCAAGAAAAAATTTATCAGAAATGCTATCTTGCAGTGATTTTGATATTGAAGATATTGGTAGAAAAAAAACAGCCGTATTTATAGTTATCCAAGATGAGAAAAAAACATACCATCCATTAGTAACTATTTTTCTAAAGCAATGTTATGAAACATTAGTAAGAGTCGCACAAGAAACAGGCGGAAAATTAAAATATAGAACTAATTTCTTAATGGATGAATTTGCTAACATGCCGCCTCTTAGTGATGTAGATGCAATGGTATCGGCTGCTCGTTCAAGAAATATAAAATTATCATTCATTATACAAAACTTCTCACAACTTAACGATGTTTATGGAAAAGAAAAAGCTGAAACAATAAGAGGTAACTGTGGTAATACCATATACCTTCTTAGTACAGAACTTGCAGCCCTAGAAGAAATAAGTAAAATGTGTGGGGAAGTTAAATCAAAAAAAGATGATAAAACAGCATCAAGACCACTTGTAACTGTAACAGATTTACAAAATATGAAAGAAGAACAAGCAATAATTCTTCGTTCAAGAATGCGACCATATAAAACACAACTAAAATTTGATTATAAAATCGATTGGGGTAAAAAATATGGTAAAGCAAAATATCCAGAACGTGATAGAGGAAAAATTCAAGTTTTTGATTTAAAAAAGTTTGTTGAAGAAAAAAGACAAAAAAAGATAAATGAAATGCTTAATGGTTCAAATTTAGATATGGATAATAAGAAAAATCAAAATCCAATGTTTAATCCAACCAATATGTTTGGTGCAATGCCAAGTACATCTAAAAATGGTAATAATGGATTTAATGTTGATGATTTAGTAAAAAGAATCGATGCTAAAATAGCTGAACTAGAGGAAGAAGAAAGACTAGAAAAAGAAAAACAACAGAAGAAAGAAGAAGAGAAGAAAAAACAAGAGAAAAAAGAAGAAACCAACAAAGTAGAAATTAAAAAAGATGAACAATCAAAAAATAAAATAACAGATGATCAGTTCTTTGACGATTTTTTCTATGATGGGGAGTGATTTTATGAAAAAAATATGTTTTTTAATTATAATATTAGTTAGTTTTGTTGCCCCAGTAAAGGCAGATAATATAGCAAATTGTTATTATAAAATTTATAGTAAATATTTAACGGTTTCTTTTGATCAGAGTACAGGTGAATTAAAATATGGAAGCCCTTATTTGTCAGACACTATAAGTGACGCTAAATCAGGAGATGAATCAACTTGGAATCTAACACATAGTGATGAATTAAAAAAGCAATTCAAAACATTATTTAAAGGTTCAAACGGTAACTATATATGTTCACAATCTAATGAATTAAAAGCTAGTGTTGATAGCTCTAATCAAACAATTAATTTAATGCAAGGAAAAGAACAATTAAAATTAGATCAAAAAAATTCGACTTATAAAAAATCTAGTGCAGATACTACAAAAAAATGTAAGTGTATTTTGACTAATCAAAAAAAAGAAATAACTTTTAATTTTAACGAATCATTTTCTACTTTTTCGGCTTCTTTACCACAAGGTAATACAGGTACATTAGAAGTTATGCCAGATGAAAATACCTTTAAAAATAATTTCAAAACGGCATATAATGATGTTTCAAAAAATTGTGAATCATTATGTAAGAAAGTCTATGGAACATATTTTCATGATGAAAATAGGTACAAAATTTCTTTTAATAAAAGTGATGTTGAAAGTGATCAACAATATAATAAAGTAACAACTGGAAAAGTAAAATCAACAACAGATACAAAATATAAAAACTTCTATGATGTAAGTACAAAATATTATAAATGCGGAAAATTAGAAAGAATACCAAAAGGGTTACCCAAATTTACAAACGTAATATATAAATTAGTAAAAGTAATTGTACCAATAATATTGGTAGTAATGGGAATGGTGGACTTCTTAAAAGCTGTATTAGCTAGTGATGAAAAACAAATGGATACAAATCCTAAAAACTTTATGAGACGAATAGGTGTGGCAGTATTAATATATTTTGTTATGACATCAGTTCAACTATTAGTTAAAGTTGTAGGAGGAAATAATCAAAAAAGTATATCATCATGTTTTAATTGCTTTATAAATAGTGAGAAAAAGTGTAAAACATATGATTATAAATTTTAAATTATATAAATAGAGACTTATGCCTCTATTTATTTTTTTTTAACTGCATATAATGTACTAGGGTGGTTAAAATGATATCAAGTATTTCTGTTAAAGAAATGTTAAAAATAAATCCTAGTAATATTATAGATATTAGAAATATTCAAAACTATAATAATAACCATATTCCAAATGCAATTAACGTTCCATTCGAAAAACTAATAACATATCCTAGTAAATATTTAAACCCCAATGTAAAATACTTTATTTATTGTCAAAAAGGATTAACAAGTAAAAAAGCTTGTCAAATATTAAGTAATTATGGATATAAAGTAGTTGATATAATTGGTGGATATGAAGAATGGATAATGCAAAAAGACTAATTTAAAAGAAAGTTAATAACTTTCTTTTATTTTGAAATTAAATGTATTATAATAGTATAAGAATGGAGATAATATGATAGCAAATTTTATAGAGACAAATATAGATGTACTTAAAGATTTTGTCCAAAACAGTAATATATTTATAGCTTTAATAATAGGAATGTCATTGATTATTCTAGAATCAATTATTCCAATGCTACCTTTAGCTGTATTTATAGCCATAAATATGCTTGTTTTTGGAAACATTATTGGATTTATACTTTCTTGGATATCTACAATTATAGGATGTACGCTTAGTTTTTATATTTTTAGAACATTAAAAAATAAAGCATGGAAATATATAAGTAAAAAAGAAAAACTAGTTGATTTAATGAAAAAAATAGATAAAATTTCCTTCAGTAGTTTAGTAATCATACTAGCATTTCCTTTCACACCAGCTTTTTCTATTAATATTGGAGCAGGACTTTCAAATATTTCCTATAAGAAATATTTGCTTGCACTTTTAATATCAAAAATATCAATTGTATATTTTTGGGGATTTATAGGAACAACTTTAGTAGAAAGCATTACCGATATAGGTGTTTTACTTAAAATAGCAGTAATAATTTTAATAGCCTTTATATTATCTAAGATAGTTACAAAAAAATTCAATATTAACTAGGAGGTATTATTTATGGAGTATGTAATTTTAACCATATTGGTAGTAATCTTAATATGCGTTGTAATTTTAATTATTAGAAAAAATAATAATAATGATATATATGATAAAATGTCAAAACTAGAACTTTCAGTAGTTAAGGAACTTGGAACATTTAAAGCAGATTTAGCTAAAGAATTCAATAACGATTTTCTTAATTTAGATGAAAAAATAGAAAATAGACTTCGTATGATAAATGATCATGTTAATGAAAGATTAGATCAAAACTTTGAAAAAACCAATAAAACCTTTACATCAGTTTTAGAAAGACTATCTAAAATAGATGAAGCTCAAAAAAAGATAGATACATTATCTAACGATATCGTTTCATTACAAGGAATTTTAACCGATAAAAAAACAAGAGGAATCTTTGGTGAAGTTAACTTGCAAAATATTATGGCTAGTGTTTTTGGAGAAAACAACAAAAAAATATATCAAATGCAATATAGTTTAGAAAATGGAACAATAGTTGATTGTGCCTTATTCGCACCAGAACCACTTGGATTAATAGGAATTGATTCAAAATTTCCTTTAGAAAACTATCGTAATATGGTGGATAAAAATAATTCAAGGAATTAAGAGAAAAATATGAAAAACAATTTAAAATAGATATGAAAAAACATATAGATGCTATAGCAACTAAATACATCATTCCAGATGTAACAACAGATCAAGCAATTCTATTTTTACCTGCAGAAGCAATATTTGCTTATATTAATGCATATCATAGTGATATAATTGAGTATGCTTATAAAAAACGTGTATGGATAACAAGCCCTACAACTCTTATTAGTACATTAACAACAATTCAAGTAATAATAAAAAATATGGAAAGAGATAAATATACTTCAGTTATTCATAGAGAATTAAACCTTCTTTCAGAAGAATTTAAACGATATAAAGATCGTTGGGATAAATTGTCTCGAAGTATAGAAACAGTAGGACGAGATGTAAAAGAAATCCATACAACAACTGAGAAAATAACTAAAAGATTTACTTCTATAAATCAGGTAGAAATGGAGCAAATAGGATATGAAGAAAATTAATATCTTTAAAAACATCATTATTTTTGTTGTTATCTTTTGTAGTTTGTGCTATACAGTAGATGCAATATTAGATCAAAATTTATACCGTATTCTTATTAGATTATCCGTTATACCAGTTATCTTTTTACCAAAAATAATTAATGTAACCTTTAAAACTAAAATAAGTGATGCAAGTGAAATAATATATATTATATTTGTTTTTATAGCTCACTTTTTAGGATCAGTTATTAATCTTTATGGAAAAATATATTTGTATGATAATTTCACACATTATCTATCAGGAATTGTAATAGCTTTTTTTGCTTTAGAACTACTTTATAAACTAGATAGATATGATTCTAAAAAAATATTTTTTACTTGTTTATTTATTATAGCTTTCAATACAATGTGTGCAAGCTTTTGGGAATTTTTTGAATTCATTAGTGATAATATATTTGGAAAAGATGCCCAAAATGTTTTAACGACAGGTGTAAATGATACAATGATGGATATGATACTTGCTTCACTTGGAAGTTTAACATTTGTAATAACTTATATTTTTGAAGAATTCAATAATAAGAAATTAATAGTAAAAAATTTTATTGAGCAGTTATAAAGAAGGATTTTCAGCACCAGCAATAACGCTATACTCACCACTAGTTAAAACAGTATATAAAACAATAATAGCAGCAACAGTTGATAATTCAGAAGCTGTAATTTGTAATTTAAAAGGAGTTAAATCCTTTTTATTTTTAATTTTAGCAATCTCAATGTTTTTATAATTTATATATAAAAAAGTAAGCGTTAAAACAACAACGACAACACGATTAAAAACAGAAATGTTTTGAGACATTTTTTTATCTAAAAAAGGTTTATTATTTAAAATTTCATATTTGTCATTATAAGTTATAATGTAAGATATAAATAAACTTAAAATATATATTACAGTAGCAATAATTTGAATATCTAATAATTTGATTTCATCTTCTTTAGTACTATTATTATTCATGTTAAAATATATGATTTAATATTATTAAATATTGCATAAATGAACTTAATATGTTACAATAAACTAGGTTTTCTAAAAAAGGAAAGAGGTAGTATTAATGAAAAAAACAAAGATAATTTGTAGTATTGGACCATCAACGCAAAATTGGGAAAGCTTTAAAGGAATTGTTGATGCTGGTATGAATGTAGCACGTATTAATTTCTCGCATGCTACACTTGAAGAAAGAAAAATTGATGAAGATCTAGTTGCAAGAGCAAATAAAGAACTTGGAACAAACATTGCGGTTTTATATGATACAAAAGGACCAGATCTTAGAACTTGTACTTTTGAAAACGATTATATTGAATTAGTAGCAGGAAATACAATTCGTATTGTTGAAGAAGATATTCTTGGTACTAAAGACGCTATATCTTTTAATTACAAAGGAATTTTAAAAGATATAAAAGAAGGAATGTCTATTTTACTTGATGACGGTTTTTATAAATTAACTGTTATCAGTGTAGAAGAAGATGGAATCACTTGTCGTATTGAAAATAGTGGTTCAATTAAAAGTAGACGTGGAGTATGTATTCCAGGTGTTAAATTAAATGTTCCATATGTTAGTGAACAAGATAAAGAAGATATTAAATATGCTTGTGATCATGATGGTGATTATTTAGCTATATCTTTTGTTAATACAGCAGATAATATTAGAGAAGTTAGAAATTTATGTGCTGAATTTGGTAAACCTAATATGCCAATTATTTCAAAAATTGAAACACAATATGCAATGGATAATTTAGATGAAATTATCGATGAAACAGATATTGTTATGATTGCACGTGGAGATTTAGGAATTGAAACAGGTGTTGAAAATCTACCTTTATATCAACAAATGATGATAGATAAATGTCGCGCTAAAGGTAAAAGAGTTATTATGGCGACTCAAATGATGTCAAGTATGAAAAATAATATCAGACCTACAAATGCAGAAGTTACAGATGTTGCAAACGCTGTTTTAGCAGGATGCGATGCTGTTATGACTAGTGATGAAACAACTATGGGTAAATATCCAGTTGAAACAATCCAAAATATGGCTGAAATTTGTAAAAAAGTAGAAAGCTATTATAAATATGATAATAAATACGGATATGAAGCTAAAGATGTAAATTCTATTATTGCACAAAGTGTTGTTACAGCAAGTAATAAATTAGATTCAAAAGTAATCGTAGCCGCAACTATGTCAGGACATACAGCTGCTTCAATTAGTAACTTAAGACCAAATGCAATGATTTTAGCTACTGTTCCAAATGAAAAAGTAGCTAAGGCATTAGCACTTAACTATGGAGTTTATTCAACAGTTGTTGGAGAATATGATTCAACTGATGAATTAGTATCAGATGGAAAAGCACAAGCTCAAAAATTTATGGATTTAGAAACTGGTGATAAAATTGTTATTACTGGTGGATTCCCTAATACTGGTGTCAAAGTAACAAACTTTATGAAAATTGAAAAAATGTAATAATAAAACTATCCAATCATAATTGGATAGTTTTTATATTCACTTTCAATTAATTTTATTTTTTCTTCTTCATCTAAAATACTGGCATAGACGCAAGTACTTCTAAATTCAATTTCAAGAATTTTACTATTAATTTTAGAATAGTTAGTAATAACTGGTATTTCAGTATTGTCCTTTGCTTCTTTTAAATAGAGTCTTCCTTGTGAGGAAAAACCAAGAACTCTTATATATTCAATATCACTAAATTCTTCGGCTTCTTCTTTTGTGAAATTGCATAAAATATGTGTAAACATTCTATGTAATTTATTATAAGTATATCTTTTAGTTTTAATTTTTAAGATAAGTTCATCTAGATTTCTACATTTGATAATATATTTATTGATTCTGTTCTCAATACCTTCATCAACCGTTTTATAGTGATTTATAAAATCTTTTTCGGTTAAAATTTTGTATTTCAAAATACTATAGTAGTCATCAATAAAGTGATTATTTTTTTCTAAATAAGGTCTGACAAACTCAGGGACATATTTATCAACATTTGATTTGTTTTTTAAAGCATATCTAATACTTGTCGCACTACTAATATTGTCTTCTAAATCAAAACCGTTGTAATCATTGTTGCGTTTAATAGTGATAGGGATAATATTTGCCTTTTGTTTTTTAATTTCTCGAATATATGTAATTCCTAAAATATCATTAGGTTTATTCATTTTTAAACCAGTAATTTCATATAAAGATTTAGATAGTGCGGTTGGATAATTAAGCCCTTGGTCAAGATATTCTTTGACTAACTTATTATATTTTTTATTATTTAATTGAACTTCAGCTAGTTCTTCTAATTTATCAACCTTATTTGTTTCACTTCCAAAAACAAGATAATTAACTTTCATTTCTTTTAAGATTTGAATACTAGCTTTCGCAAAAGTATCCGCACTTTGGGTTGCAAAGACGAATGGTAATTCGATTACAAGGTCAACTCCCATCTTAAGAGCAATTTCAGTTTTATCCCATTTATTAATGATACTAGTATCACCACGTTCAGTAAAATTCCCACTCATAACTAAAACAATAGTTGCTTTAGGAAACATTTTTTTTATTTCATTTAAATGGTGTAAATGCCCATTATGGAAGGGATTATATTCGCAAATTATACCAACACTATTCATACTATCACCTAACTATATAATAACATATTTTATTTGAAAAATATATACGTTTATGATATACTTATACAGGTGATTATATGAATATAGATATTACTAGATTAAAAAGTGGAATCGATAGTCAAGTAGAAATTGACATGTTGTATTCTTTTGATAAAGAGATGCTAAAAAAGACAGACATTATATCTTTAGATAATGTTAGTGTTAAAGGATATATTACTAGTAATAGTATTGATGATTATGATCTTGATGTAAATGTTGATGGTATAATGGTTTTACCTTCTAGTTTAACACTAGAACCTACTGATTATAAATTTTCAATAAAAATAGAAGGAAATATTGATGAATTATTAAAAGAAATTAATGAAACTTTGAAAAAAAATCAAAATACTATTGATATTTTACCAATAATATGGGAAAATATATTAATGGAAATTCCTATTCGTGTTGTAGGTGATAAAAACCAAAGTCTTCAAATGGAAGGTGATGGTTGGAAACTTATAACAGAAGAGGAGAAGAAATTAAATCCAGAACTTCAAAAATTGAAAGATTTGTTAAAATGAAAAGTGAGGTGTTATCATGATGAAATTAAATATTCAAATTTTCGCAGTACCTTTTAGAAAAGTTAGTAAAACAAGAGGAAGAAATAGACGTACTCATTACAAAATTAGCGAAAATAGTACAATCAAATGTCCAAAATGTGGAGCTAGTATAAGACCACATAGAGTATGTTCAGAATGTGGAACATATAAAGGAAAAGAAGTTATAACAAAAGAAGAAACAACTAATTAGTTGCTTTTTTTTTTATTAAAAGTTATAATTATAAAAGAGGATAGGTGTTAAAATGAAAAGAGGATTTACATTAATAGAAATGCTTGTAGTTATTGTAATAATTTCATTATTATCATTAATGATTTTCCCTACTATTATAAACCAAGTGGGAGATAAGAAAAGTGAAATTAGTGAAGTGACTAAAAAAATGATAATTGATGCGGCAGAACTTTATGCGAGAGAACGAAATATTAATAATAGCTTTATTACTTTAAACGATTTAGTAGAAGATGAAAAATTAGAAGCACCAATAAA